>Ga0224558_1003410_pt1 | contig 13271 bp, 19 predicted proteins | sample 714S32024metaG_FD_180682 | JGI IMG/M metagenome (GOLD analysis project Ga0224558, IMG submission 180682) | Peat soil microbial communities from Stordalen Mire, Sweden - 717 S3 20-24 | ecosystem: Environmental > Terrestrial > Soil > Wetlands > Peat | place: Sweden: Norrbotten County, Stordalen... | reverse complement strand
GTCTTTCGATTCCGGGTAGACCACCAGCGTCTCCACGTTTCGGCCATCGTGCTTCACCGTAACCCACTCGCTGTGGCGCGGCGATTTTTCGATTCGCACCCGCGCCCAGGGCTGCGACCATTCCTGCCCGGAAACCGTTTGCGCGCCGAGCGACATCCCCATCACCACGATCATTGTCCCTGCGAATCGCTTCATGGCTCACCTCATGATGGCATAGCGTGCATTCAGGATAATCCTACGGATGACCCGATGACGCGAATTCTTGGCATCTGGGCGATCCTCTTCAAGCCATCTTCTCCGCGATCCTTATTTGTCCGCGGTTCTCAGCGACACTACCGGCACATAGATGCCCTTCAACTCCCTGTGCCACCACTGGCCGTTACCTTTCCGCTCAGCCGCCGTTGTAAAGCCGTATTCGTACGCCAAAGCGCGCGCATAGCGGGGTGGTGCTTCCGGGAATGGGTTGTGCTTCAGCAGTCGCAAAACGTCCGGCGACCCCTCCAGCAGACGTTCCATGAAATGGATAATCCAGGGATCGCTCTCATAGCTTCCCAGCGCCGCAAACCACATCTGCCAGTCAAGCCTCGGCTGATGAGGCTGCACCCAAATCGGCCGCCGCTTCAGATCGCCTGGTTTGTACTTGAACTCATACGCAGACCACGTCACTCCGTCATTCGATCCCTCAATCACGATCTCCAGTCGTGAGTCGGTCATAACAGCAAAAAGTCCATAGGTGTTGACAATTTCAAATGGCGAGACAGCGTGGATGACTTTTTCCGCCGGGGCCCACCGGAATCCCCCGAACATGCCCGCCAGTTGAAAGCCGCTCACGATTATCACGACGACGGCCAGAGTTCCGCACGCAGCGCTTCGTAAGACCCGCCTGTCGCTGTCCTTCGCCACGCCCAGTAGTCGTTCGGAAATCTTCTTGGGCAGAACTCGGCTGACCAGCACATCGTCCCACAGGAAAATGCACAGCGAGACCGTCAGCAGATTGAAGAACGCATAGTTTCCCGTCAGAAAAATGAGCAGCTGCAGCAATACAATTGGAACTCCTGCCAACGCGCGCACCCGGCGCGGAGCGAAGACCAGAAAAGGAATAATCAGCTCCACCAGAAAGACAAACCCCACCGACACCCGATGGAACCACGCCGGCAGCTGATACATGTACCAGGCCAGTGTCGTGGGTAGAGGCTGGGTTAAGTAGTGAACTGGCAACGCGGTAAATCTGCGCCACAAAGGATCGCCGCTCAGCAGTTTCACCGCACCGGAGAGAAACATCAGGCGAAACAGGAGCCAGCGGAAAAGCCAGATCACAAGCAGCGAAGAACCGAGAAATATCGCCAGGAACCCCGCTTCGAGCAGCAGTGCGTCCCATTGATAAGACATGAACACCTGGCCAGCACTTGCGACCGATAGATACAACACGAAAAGCGCAACCCGGACAAATCGCCAGTCCAAGCCGATTACAAGAAGGGCCGAGAAGCAAAGCCCCGCGATCCAAACGGCCTTGATGAAAGCGTCGCTCGTGCCCAGCCAGAAGATTGTCGGAACATTCCAATACGCGGCCGCTCCCAGGTAGTTTCGGACAGCGGGCAGGAATTCAGCCACCGGCAGAATCCCGTGCGCACCTATCAGCCCTGCCGCCTGCACTCCGAACGATGCGAACGCGATGAAATAGATCATGCCGAGAAGCCTGAGAAAAAGCCAACCGCTCAGCCGGTAGGTCTGTGGCGCGAGTGGAATTCCCCAAAGCAAGCGCGTCACTCGATAGGCAAGCGCCCGGTGACGCGCGATGACGCCGTAGATCGTTTCAGAAACCGCGGCAAATCCCGGAACTCGCTCGTAAACCCACGACATCCATCTCCTGCCCGGGGTCGCATCGAGCGCACTGAAAACGGCACGTGCGCCGCTCCTCACCTCGCCATCTGGCAGGACGAGCTTCACCGCCGATTCGAAATCTCCCCGAGAGATTTGAGGAAACTGTGAACCTACTTCCTGAAACGGCTCGTAAAGTATTTGCTCGCCGGTGATCCGTTTCCAATACTCGACCCACACCCGACAAAACGAGCACTCCCCATCAAAGACGAGCATCGGTCGGTCGAGAGACGGTTTGTCCATCAGGTTCAATGATCACGCCCGAAGGTTCGCGCTAGCTTATGCTAATGCACCCGATAAACCAAACCGTGCAGTGTACGCGCAGTTCGAAGATCAAACCTATTCGTGATGCCACTCCAAGGAGGCCGCATCGATCCAGAGTTTGGAGTAGAAGAATTGGTAGCATGATTGGCGGGCAAAGCGAGGTGGCGGCCTGGCAGCGTTCCCAAGAGATTGCGGGACTGGGATGGTATCGTTCCGAGTGTCATCGCCGTCGGTCGGGAAACCGCAACCCCGGAGGGGACGAAGCACGTCAGGAGGCTCGATATCCGAATAACTTTCGGCACTCCAGTCTTAGAAAATTGTCGAAGACGGGAATGTGAAGGTTGCCCTTTTCAAGGACGAATTTGCATGAAATGAGGCAGGCGCGCCATTTGAATTCCTCGGTACCGTGTTCCTTGCCGTAGGCGGTGATATCTTCTTGGGAAACGCCAAATACCACCGCTCCTATTTTGGACCAGACGCAGGCACCCGCGCACATAGCACAAGGTTCGTGCGTGGAATACAACACGAAATCCGGTAGATACCGACCGTAGCCGGAAGAAACATATTTCAAGGTTTCAAGCTCTACATGCTTGATGGATGAACCCGAAGTTTTCACCCGGTTGCCGGCAGAGGCGATAACCACTTCCCGTTTCCCGATAACACGCGTGATGACCGCACCGATAGGATAGTCGCCCCGGTCGCGGGCGCGCTTTGCCTCCGCGATCGCAAGCTGCATAAACTTCTTCTTCGGTTTGTAGGTGGGAGGAATCATTTTCGCTGCCCGAGTCCGTCGGCCCTACGCCGCCTTCTTCCCCGCCTTCAACTTCGCCCACCTTGCCCGCTGAGCGGCTGCGATTCTCTTTCTGCCTGCTGCCGATATTGTGCGCTTGGGTCTCGGTGCTCGACGTTTCGCTTTTGCCCAGCGTGCTTTCTGCGCGAGGCTCATCCGCCTGCGAGCCGAGGCTGACAGCGTATGCCTCAGCTTCCTGTGGGAACTACCGCCGCCGAACTTGCCAAGCACGGAAAGAGCCGCATCGACTTAAATGCTACGGTCAGGGCCAGCGTCACCAAAACCTTCCAGAGTGACATCGTAAGTCTTCTCCAGATCGGATAGCGTGGTCTTCCATTGCTGCGTACGACATTTTCGTCGCGGACAACTCTTCCAATATAGTGGCGCTGTCGCGAACGTGTGACGAGATGGCGAGGAGCCCTTCCGAGACGACGGGATGTTGCCCCGCTAGAGAGCGGAGGCGGTCGCTCACGTCGTTGAGTTTCTGAACTTCGAGCAGAATTGTGTTTGCAGGCATTGGCTACCCGATTCCCTAACCGTCGCGTCGGTCGGAGCGGACTCTTGCAGCTTCGCGTCCCCCGCCTTGGCTTCCTTGAGGACGTGAAATGGGCGATCTATCCGGAGAAGTATCGAGACCTCCGAAAGTGGAGTGAGCTAAGCGGGGACGCAACGACGCCTAAGACCATCCCTGCCAGCCCACCAATTCCGATACAAAGGCTGCCTAATATCACCGCGAATATAAGCACAGTGGCAACCGACCCCATTGTGTCCAATACATCTGTCCAGCCGAGGGTGAGGTTGGTCGCCATGATGTAGGCACCATAGAAAAACCCTGCGACACCACCGAGCAATGCGCCAATACGCGCAGACTTCTTTATCCACTCACCGTAAGTGGTCATCGTCGCCACCCCCCCTTCGTTTGTGCTTCCAATTACCCCAATTTCAAAGCGGCCGCGATCAATAGAGCCATAATTGCGACAGAAGCAACCGAAGCCGCAACAACGCTGAGAGAATAATTAAGAGTAGGATTGCGCGTCATAGCAAACCTCCTTCACGGACGGAAGCAGGGGGCCATGGTCGAGGTCGATGCCTTCAGCTACGAGCGTTCCGGCCTCGATCTACTAGGCCCAAAAAGCTCTCGCCTCAGGGGGGTGTGCACACCGGGTTGGGAACTACTCCTCGGTGAGGCGCGAATGGTTGTAATGTTTAGACGAATGAGCGCGTCCTGTCAGTGACAGGAATCACATATTGATGTGCGGTGCTCACTCGCCGTCGTGGAGGGCATGTTGCCGACTATCGGGGAACCGAACAGAATCCTCGCGTCATTGGTCGCGAGCAAAACAACAGACGGTGAATTAGTCGGTAGCGGGATAGCGGGGGGACTGTTTTAAACCTTGCGTGCTCGGTTTTTGGCTTAATTCTGGGCTTTTCCGGGGCTAGTCCAAAAGGGGTGAAATTCTGAGCCCATTTTATGCGGCTTTTTGCTCCTGTTTCGTCTCGACCTTGCTAGTCCGCCCGGTATACCTTGCTGACCACCGATCACTGCGGCAGCCCCACCCGGCGTAGCAGGTCGGCGTAGCGTGTGCTCATTGCAACGTCGCATACTCTGCTTTGGCTTGCTTCAGTATGGGGATATCAGGATCGGCGTCTTTCCAGAGCGTGAGGAAATCCTTATAGGCGGTACGGGCCTTGTCCTTTTCGCCCGCGAGTACATAGGCCCGTCCAAGTTGGAGATGCGCCAGTGCGCCGATGAGTTCGTTTACTACAACCCCACGATGGTCGAGAACCTTTTGGAACTCGGTAGCGGCTTCGCTGCCCTGATGCGTGGCCAGATAGGCTTCTCCTCGAACAAAAACGGGGTACAAAGCCGTCCAGCCGTAAACACTGGCGGTCGATACTCCCAGTTCATACGGTGCGGCGGCTCTAAGACTCTCAAAGGCTTCAGAAGCATTTCCCCTGTTAACCGCAAACTTTGCGCGGAGGGTCGGCAGGTAATTGAACTGCACGATTGTGTCTTCCGGGAACCTCTTGCCTAAATTGTCGATCAGCACTTGCAGTCGCCCCGTGTCCCCCGCATACGCTAAGGCGAGCGCAGCGCCGTACTGCACATCGCGACCTGCCGAACGCTGAATCGCTAATGCGGATCGCCGTTGTGCTTCGTCTCTGTTGCCCAACAACGCTTCCCGCAGACCAGACTCGGCAAAGTAAGTTGCGGCAGCTTCCTTCTCTCCTGCCCGTTGGGCGGAATCCATCGCCCGCAGGGAAAACTCTCGGGCCTTCCTGACTCGTCCGGAATAGGCGGCGGTATCGCCTTCCATGCCCAGCATCCAGTCTTCTACTCCGGGCTTGCCTGCCGACCATGCTATCTGTTGACCCATCCCTTCCGCATCGTTCTGCAAGAAAGCAATCTGATAGAGGGCAAGATGGAATAGAGGGTCATTCAGTTTGCGTTCGAGAGCTTGCTCATACGTGGCCTTCGCCTCGTCGAGACGATTAAGAGCGATGTAGCTGAACATGAGGGTGGAGTAGGAGATGGGGTTGTCCGGATTCAACCGGACTGCATCCCTGCCTTCTTCAACGGCTTTCTCATATTGTCCAAAGACGGGGTAAATAATCCCCGACAAGAAAGTATGCGGCGTCCACGAGCGCGGATAGGTCTGTATGCAAAGCTCGCAGGCTTGTTCGGCCTTTTCCATGCTCCCCGTCACCACCATATGGAAGGAAGTCGAGATGAAATAGTTCTCCGGCTCACTCGTTCGCTCGCGCAGGTCGTATGCCTTTTGGGTGTAGTCCGCAGCGACGGCGGATTCTCCAATATCGCCGTACATGCGCCCCAGTGCCGCATAAGCCATGGCGAATTTGGGGTCAATCTCGATGGCATGCTTGAAGAAGGGCACAGCGGCAGCCGGACCAGTTGAGAAGAGAACCTTCCAGCCTTCGCTGTAGGCTCTCAAGGCTTCGAGTGAAGGCGTTGTCGCCTCGGCGAGGGGCGTGTCGTATCTTTCGACCGTCGTAAGTGATTCACCGACACGGGTTCTGAACCTGCTTGCTATCTTACTCAGCGCGCTCAGTACGTCTTCTTTTTTTGCCGCTTGCACTTGCTCCTCAGCGAGAACGTCTCCGGTGCGGCAGTCCTTTGCACGTAGCCCCAGTACGTACTGGCTCCCGAGGCTCGCAATCGAACCGTCTAGTACGACGGCACTTGCGGTTCGTTCGCAGATTTCTCGAGCGACCTTGGGGGTCAGTCGTGCATCGGAGGGCTGGCCCATTAGCCGCAGAGCCTGCTGGATTTGCTGGTCAGAGATGATGCTCAGGAAGGGTGATTGCTCCAGTTGCACAGATAGCCCCTGCCGCAGTGTGCCGTCGAAGACCGTATCGCCCGTCGTGTTTGTGAAGTCTGCGAGAACAATCGTGTCCTTGTTGGTGAGCTTTGGTGTGCGGTGAACATAGAAGTAACTACCCACTGACAACGCCAGTGCGGCCAAGGCAACAGGAACAATCACCTTCCAGCGTCTCCCGATGCCAGTTGCGACCTGTGCGCTGCCTGTCGCCCCTGCTGACTCCGTGTCCCGCTTCAATCGTTGCACGTCGGTACGAATGTCCGAAGCGTGCTGGTAGCGCAGATTTCGCTCTTTCTCCAAACACTTGTTGATGATCTCTTCCAACTTCGGCGGGGTGTCAGGGTTGATCCGAACTGGCGGTACAGGCGCTCGATTCAAGATCGAATCAAACATCGCGCCTGTCGTGTCACCTCGAAAAGGAAGCACACCCGTAGACATCTCGTACAGAACTGCCCCGAAGGAGAACAGGTCGGTGCGAGCATCGAGTTCCTTTCCTCGAACCTGTTCCGGCGACATGTAGGCGACCGTTCCCAGCGCACTGCCGGGACTCGTCAGATGTTCCTCTGACTCGACGGTCGGGGCACTCATGGCAACGCTCTCGGGCTTGAGAGTGACTTTCGCCAGCCCGAAATCCAGAATCTTCGCCTGACCTCGATTCGTAACGAAGATGTTCGCGGGCTTGATGTCACGATGGACGATCCCCTTCGAGTGTGCAGCGTCCAGTGCATCGGCGATCTGGATGCCCAGATCGAGTACCGCCTCGATCTCCAGCGGCTTGCCAGCGATCTGGTGCCGGAGCGTCTGCCCCTCTAGCAGTTCCATGGCGATGAAGGTGCGCCCATTGGCCTCGTCAATCTCGTAGATGGTGCAGATGTTGGGATGGTTCAAAGAGGACGCGGCTTTGGCTTCCCGCTGAAAACGGCTGAGGGCTTTTGTGTCGTGGGCGAGTTCCTCGGGGAGGAACTTCAGGGCGACATGTCGACCGAGCTTCAGGTCTTCTGCCTCATACACCACGCCCATGCCCCCGCCGCCGATCCTGCTGAGGATGCGGTAATGGGAGACCGTCTGACCAACGGGTTGGGAGGGCGTGGACACTGGCGAGCATGTTACGGGGCATGAAGGGTAAGGTCAACGTTCGGTGGCATTCCAGTTCAGGTCAGTTGAAGCCACAACCGCCACACCGAATTTGGAATAATACTTCTTCAACTTGCGGGACTTTCCAAGGCAATACCAACTATTGCCGGAATGCGACCTTTTCCGACCTGGGTGAACTGGATGACCGCGGCTATATCTATAACATGGACCGTGCGGGTTCGGGCCTGACGATTCTGAAACTCACAGGAAACGCGTTGCAGGTTGTGACCGGACAGGGCGGCGGAGGAGGGGAGGACGACCACTGAGTTGCTGGTACCGCGACGGGACCCCGCCGATCTGCCGCGCAACCTTCGGCTGGGTTCCGCCGAGCAGTTGGTCAGAAACTAAACCAGGAGGCAGGAAATCTACGTGACCGCGAAGTGGCTTGTGTCGCTAGTGGCAGTTGCGCTGTGCTCTTTCGCGCCGCCGGTTGGCCATTGTGGAAACGATAGGTCTGACCCCGGAACCCCTCGGCACTTCACCGCTGCAACCCTCGATAAAGTGGTCCCAGGCCAAACCACCAAAATGCAGATCGAGGCCCTGCTCGGCCAACCCTGGCGCACAACCCACACCATCGAGTCGGATGCGCCCGGCGCCGAGGTATGGGAGTACCGTGGCCAAGATTCGGAGGGCACCTACCGCATTCAGATCGAATTCGACAGTCACAACATAACAAGCCTTATTGCAAAGATAGCCGACAAAACCGGGCAAGCGCCGGCGCGAGTAGCGAAGACGTCGCCCGTAAAGTAAGCACTGAGAGAATGGCGCAAGCGCACGCTCCGGGCCATTATCACTAATGACCATTTTGCACACTCTACGGTGCAAGCGGCATTGTTTTTCCCCATGGCGTATGCCGCGTTGTCGATATCGTGCTGGGACCTTCAGCATGTCGAAGCCATCAGAGAGAACAGCTCGGCCGAAAACCACCATCCTGGTGGAACCGGGCCACCGGAGTCCCACGAATCGCCGCTACTCCAAGCTGCCAGCCCCCTCTTAACTTGCTAAAAACAATGCAATTAAAGGAATCGCCGCTCGTCGCTCGACATTGGCAGCCTGCCTGCACTCTTTTAGGCGGACTCTTGTGTCCTGAGGAAGGTGGAGATACCAATGAAATTCAAGCTAATGCAAGCAGGCAGTACGCCGCTACGAAAGGAGCCGTCAATGGCGAACCAGAACGTTTCGTCCCTTGACAGCAAGCGGGTACTCGTTGGGGCGCCGCGACATAGGCGGCCATGAGCCGGAAGCTGGTATGGATTGATCAAGAGCGTTTTCGGGGTTTTGGTTGCTCTGATTGTGGCTGGCGGTTCAAACCCTCTCTAGTGCGCCCACCGGCAAGTCTTTCGACGAAATGATGAGCAACTTCGAGTTGCAGCGCCACAAAGAGTTTTACATCCCATGTTTGCGCCGATCACTTCAAAGGGGTCGGGTAGGTAACCATGCGACGAATAGGTCTAAAGAATTGCCCGTATTGCGGTAGCTCCGAGGTCTATATCTCTGCGCCCAAGACATTGGGGGAAAGGTTTCTCTTCATATTTTTGCTCCGACTTATGAGATGCCACACCTGCATGTACCGACATTTCCGGCCGCTCCTGTTGCCAGCGCTCAAACATCCCGGAAAGTACACAGTTGTTACGAAACCGGCCGAAGCCGTCGCAATCAAGAAAACGGAGATGCGTTAAGCTCAGTCGGAGGATCGCGAGGCGCGTGCAGCCTATGGAGCAGGAACCAATCGGAGCAATTGGCGTCAACAGGCGTGGCTGTTGAAAAACTCACTTTTCGACCCAAACAACCAAAATTGGGGGATAGAAAATGTCTAGGCGACCGGAGAAAATCGATTGTGGGGCATCCTGATGCGATTTTATTTTTGCGAATTTCGTGGGAAGGAGTTTTTCAACAGCCACAGGCGTTAGCGCTCAAAACCCCTCAATGAGCGATATCGGGATTTTTCGACAACAACTATTCACCGAATTCTTTCGCCTCTAACTTACCTTCTTCTTTTCTTCCTGCTCGCGCGCTTCTCCCTCATGGGTCAGTTGGATGCCCTTGAGATCCACTTCGACAGACAGCCCGGTCAGGTCCGCGCTGTTAGCAATTCGGAACAGGGCTTCGGAAATTCGACCGACTGCTTCCCGCACCAGGCGTTCGTGCTGCTGTGGATCGGTGACGTACTGCACCATACTCATCTGGGTAATGGCGTTACGAATGTGGTGGTTCAGGAAGGCGAGTTCCAGAGTTCGCCGGATCGATCGCTTACGTCGCTGTTCGATAACGATCGTCACCAGGGCGGTAACGACAACCGCTTCCACTACAGCTGCGACCGTCGCGCCTACATACCAGGACGTGTTTCCATACCAACGCACAGCATTGAGTGCGACCCCAATGAACGCAGCCACGACCCCTATCACGCTTGCGGTGATCAGAGATTGGAAGAGAGACGCCGAACTGAAGCTAATGACATTCTTGCGGTGCTCGTAGTGGTGGGCTAGCTCATGGGCATAGGTCTTCATGACGAACCCCGTGTCACAAACATACCTGTGTGCTTTAAGTTTACCTCTGGCATAGTCTTGCCGGTAGTGTCATGTGAGATTACCCGCCCCGGCGCACCTTCGTGCTTTGAATGAGCGAACCTGGACAGACTACCCCACGCTCTCCTTAAGGGTGTGCCAGTCTGCTCAGGTCAGGACAACTGTCGCAACTAGGCGATAGCGCTCATCGACCTTATTGAGGCAGCCGGTTTGCCCAGGCTTTCGTCTGCGTCAATGTTTTCTGCGGCGTAATCGTCGGTTAACTTCATCTGCAGAGAAGGATTCAGGGACAAAATCGCCAAGCCACTCACAGGCCTCATCGTGACTCGGGTGATTGGCGTCCTGGAGTGCTTGGAGGAGCTCTGCAAATCCTTGCGGCCCTCCACAGTCTTCCGGCGGACAACATCGTTTACCCGCCACGCATGTCTGCTGAAACGTTTCGTCTCCAAGCAAGACTTCTTCAAGAAGAAGCTCGTGCTGCCAGCCGTCCCCGAAATCGTACTCGTACAAGAAGCTGGCGAGCCGAGGCTATTGAGAACTGCCGTTTTACAATGATCCAGGTCTGGTAGGCGGAGCACTCGGCGACGATAGTTCGGCTTGACTCTCGGTTTGCCCATGACGACGGCCTCCAGTGCCGCAGCAGTCGGAATACGGTAAGCTCGGCTCACGTGCAAGCTCGAATCACAGGGGGACGGAACCGCATTTTTTTGGGTTCCCAAGCCAGCAAACGTCGGAGTAAGACCATGGGCATCAGCAATCCCGAGATTCAAAAGAAGGTGTTCGGACCGAGATGGGAACACGAGATCGAAAAGCAACGCTGGCCGTTCTGGAAAAGGCTCATGCACCGACTGCAGGACTGTCCAATATGCAAGCCCAAATCACAAACTCGAAAACTTCAATGAGCGCTAACGCCTGATGACAGAAGTTACCGGGCAACCATTCAGCCTGATCTAGAGAAAAGCCGCCCCGATCAGGAGGCTTGGACTAACCCGTGTACCTCAGTTTCGTCGATTAGGCCGAAGCTGCTTGTGGTGAAAGTCGCTCCGCACTTCGGGCAGCGCGCTTTACCACGTAACGCCGGGCTGAAATTCTCAGTGAGTTCACTTTCGTGAACTCGCACGCGGGCCGTCGAACAGTCCGGCAATGGAAGTATCGCCCCTACATGCTCTACGGCGCCCCCGTCGCGGTCAAAACGCAAATCATTGTGAACTACAACCTTCGGTAGTCGCCGCGATTGCTCTATCGCCGGCCGGAAGCGAACAATTGTGCGGAACATAAGGGTGTGTTACTACTTACGGCTATGCGATCACTGTTTGTCTCTTGCGTGCTGCTTATAGCGGCGCTTGTTCCGCAGCTCAATTCTCAGTCCTCTCCTCCAGTTACCGTGCAGTGGCCCGATGCAGATAAGCCCATGCTCAAGCTGGTTTTTGCCGGTTTTGCGCGGGTCGGGTTGGTGAACGGAACGGGAATTTACGCATCGGACGTGACGGCGCAGAACATTTCCGACCAGGCCATGCCGCGCTCCGTTTTCACGGTGAATATCCTCGACGCCAATGGAGTGAAGATCGGGAAAGCACGTTTGCAACTGGATGCGATTCCTTCTTACCGCACGACTAGGTCGCAGGTGCAATTTTCAGCCGCTGGTACGCCCGCCAACGTTTCGCTGATCGCGGGCAGGACAATTCCGCTGAGCGTGAAATCGGTTCCTCCCGGAGCGAGCTTCTCCGTCGATGGAGAGGAGGCAGGAGTAACGCCCAAAGTGTATGACTTTACCATCGGCTCGCACACGATCGAGTTTCACAAAGAGGGCTATGCGCCGGGCAGCACGCGGCTCGATGTTGGCGCGGATGAGTTGCCGGGCGGCAGCATAGGTCTCGAACTGGGCGGCCTCTCCCAGGATACGGTTGAGCTTCGCGATGGCACGACCGTCACGGGCGATTTAATCTCGATGACGCTGCAGGAGGCGGTGTTCCAGTCGGAGGGTAAGGTCAAGACTTTAGATCGAAATCAGATCAAAAAGATATTTCTGGTGGAGCGCACCGCCGCAAGCCCCGCAGGCGCGGACAAAGACATGGTGGAGCTTCGCGACGGAACGGCGCTGTTTGGCGAAGTTCTCTCCATGTCGGCGAAAGAAATCGTGATCAGGCGCGAGGGAAGAGAGTTTTACATTGATCGCAAACTTGTTAAGAAAGTGACTCACGAAGAAGCTAGCGCTCCGCAAGCAGCGAGTGGAAAGCCCGCTGGCCATTAGTACCCCCACTCAGGTCAAAACCGGCTTCAGTGGGCCGCCCCAGGGAAATGCATGGCCCCTTCAGAAGATCTCCGAAAGGAAATTATCTTTTATTCCTGGCCGCTGGAATCTACTCTGTTGTGCACGGGTTGACAGCTGAGAAGTTTGCGTTTCGCTCCAAAGGATGGAAACCGGGAGAAGAGAAGCGAGAGTTCGTACCCAGTTGGAAAGATCGTCTCCTGATTGTGGGTCAATAAGCGCTATCGCTTGGTTACAGAAATCGACAAAAAGGGCAATTTGCGCCGCTACAATGCTGTCGTGCGAAAATCTCCGTGCCGACACACCGAATCGCACGGCGTACTTGATCAGACGACTGATGAAAAACAATAAGGGGGTATTGTGGCAAGAAAAGTGAGTCTAAAGGGCGCAGGAGCGAGTGCCGTCGATGAATACATAGCAAACGCCCCAAAACTGTTACAAGGCAAATTGAGAGAGATTAGGGCCACGATCCGCGAGGCGGCACCAGGTGCGACGGAACGCACTGACTACTTCCAAATTCCTGGATATTCCTATGAGGGCTATGATTACGATGGGATGTTTGCCTGTTCAGCTTTAGGAAGTCAGACATGCGATTACACCTACGACCCCCAGTGATACAAGACCACAAAAAGGAGCTGGCAGGTTGTGCCACAACAAAGGCCATTATCAGTTTCCCTGCAGACAGAGCGATATCGATGGCGTTAGTAAAGAAGCTTGTGAAAGCGAGCCTAGAGGTGATGAAAGATAAGTGCAAGTGACCTGTGTCGGGAGTTCAGCTTTCTCTGAATCGTTATGAGAAGGGTATGAGGGATCAAGGCACGCCTTGATGTTTGAGATGCTATCAGGTGGCATGGCAGCCACGCTCCGCGAAGCAAATTGATCCGGTCAGGAGACTTCCACTTCGACGAAAGCGTGCCCGATCAAGCCCACTTCGAACCACCACTTGCGCCGCGGATCGCAGACCAGCACTCGCTTCACCTGGGGTTGCAGCAGATCGTACAGCCAAGCCGCCCAGGTCCCTTCTTCCCAGGTCACATGTAACTCGCCCCGCAGACCGTGGATGAACTGCA
>Ga0224558_1003409_pt1 | contig 13271 bp, 10 predicted proteins | sample 714S32024metaG_FD_180682 | JGI IMG/M metagenome (GOLD analysis project Ga0224558, IMG submission 180682) | Peat soil microbial communities from Stordalen Mire, Sweden - 717 S3 20-24 | ecosystem: Environmental > Terrestrial > Soil > Wetlands > Peat | place: Sweden: Norrbotten County, Stordalen... | reverse complement strand
GGCCCCAAGCCATTTGGCTTTTCTTAAGGAAAAAGCCACTCAGTGGATGTGCTTTCGGGGTATTGCAATTGGAGAACCGCTGTAACACTTGCAGGAGTCCAGCCGCCCTGCGTCAAACCCTGGGCGTGTCGCCTCGGCGCCGATCTTGAAGGACACCGTGGAACGATTGTGCGTCGCGCGAGGGTAATTATCTGCAAAAACAATCTTGTCATGCACCGTGACGACGTGGAGACCATGCGTGGCGGAATAATTTGGGGAGGAAAGCGTGAGAAAAACGGGAAACTATTCCGTGCTGGCTCTAGTTTCACTGTTGAGCAGCCATGCCTCGCGGTACTGCGCCGGCTGGACTGCGTCCTGGAGCCCATCAAGCGGCCGTGCTGGCCGAGAATAAGGCCCGCACCTCGGCCAAAGTCAACGAAAGTATGCAGCAGCTCGCCACGGCCCCATTGTTCCGCAAGGCCACCATTGCCTTGACCTACCTCCGAAATGGGATTCTGATTTTTTATTGATCGAGGATGCGCACATTGGAACCGAAGCGGTGGAAGTTGCGAAACTCGATCTCGTTCAGATCCGTCTCATGTCGGCCCTTTCTAAGCATGATTTGGGCGGCGACCGGCAGCAGGTAGTCATGCTTGTTGATCATCACGTAGTCGTAGTCCACGCTCATGGAAGCCGCATGGATGCGACATTTTTTGGGCACATCGTCTGCTTCTTCCGTGATGCGGCGAACACTGCGTGTGGCGCTGTCAATGAAAACCTGGCCATGGTAACCGACCGTGATGACCGCACTCGAGGCCGTCCGGAGATGAAAGGTGGAGTTTTCAACTGCCACGCGATAGTCGAATACATGGACGGTTTCGTCTCCCAGCGTACCGGCTTTCTTCCATGTGAAATCGGCCTTCGACTCCGGTCGAAATAAGCCTGAGAGAACAAAGCCGAACACTCCGGTTGACGAGATTGCCTGATGATCTATGGGGTCGGTATCGCTGTTATAGTCCTCGACCCCCAAGTCGGTCCGGTCTTCCTTATGATCCAAATAGGTCAATCGTTCCGTCAGTTTATCCTCGTGCTTCCAGTTCATCGAGCCACCAAGGTCGACTGACCTATTGGTTATCTGCTCGCAGATGAAATTAGGCAGGGATGACCCGTAGTCCATGGCGTACTGTCTCGCATCCGCAAGGATGGACTGGAGTTCATCAGACGGCGGAGGCTGAATGGGGTTTGCCGGAAAGGAGATGGCAAGCGGGCCGGCAGGGTGTGCGACGGTGTCGAGAGGAGGTAAATCGGGATCCTCGGTATCTGTGCTCGACCTCTTGAATCCCGCCAAGGTAAATGTAGCGCCGGTTTGCGCAGTCTTTCCGCCCTGGCTCAGAATGGCCTTCACTTCGTACACTCCGTCCGTCGGTGGGTCGATCATAAATTTGGTCAGGTAGGAAGAAAACTCTGCTCCGTCAGCTTGTTTGGCTCCCATCGGCGCGCCACCCAGCAGTTGGCCATCTCTGAGAACCTGGAGGTTGAGTGTGGCCGCATCTGTCGCGTGCTGGTCCGCATGAGCGATGAAGAATACCGAAACCTCTTTGGCGCCGGGCAGTAATTGGCCGGAAAGATTCGGCGTCACTTTATCGTCTCCATTCTTCAGCGGCTCGGAGGGATCGTCTTCGGCGCGAAGCGGCTCCGTCTGACGCACCAGCACCATATCGCTCAGCGTGGGCGCAGCGGAGGCGTTGGGAATATCGAAGGTCAAGCGCTGTGCGCCGACTTTGCCGCTGTTATGGTCCAGAACGGCTGTTTCCAGAAGGTATTGGCCCGGAACCGCGGTAAAGTGGCGCTCCATCGAGATCGCTTCAAACTTGGTCAGCTCGATATTTTTCAGTGAGCCTCGGCGTGGAATATCCGCGCTGAAATGTTCAACGACTGTGCCGGTCTTGTCTTTGATATTCGCAACGATCGAAAGGTGCGCGGAATAAAGATTGGTGCTTGAATCCTCTCGAATCTCCAGACCTGAGAGCGGCACCTCGATGGCCAGCGTATTGACATTCCCTTCAGGTCGATCTTCCATGTGAAGGATCGCAGCACGGAAGGTCAGATCTGCAGGTAGCTCCGATTGGCGGAGAATTTTGAGCAATGGTAACTCGAATGGCTGTGGACTGTCGCCGGCGATGGCGGGCGGCGGTAACGCAAGATAGCCCGACTCGGTGCGTATCTTGAGTCCTGAGCGGAGGGGTTTGACGCCAACTGAGCGAAATTGTCCGTTGAAATCCTTGATCGGGGGACGATAGGAGGCAACGTAATACGTCGTCATGTCCTGTATCACCTGTGCCAGCGACTTCTGCAGGCGATCCGGTGTGATGTAACTGCCTCCTGTTCCCTCGGCCAAATGTTTCATGTCGCCTTCATATATTCCCGGGTTAGCACCTCCCTGTTTCTCATCCTTCCCTTCGAGTTGGTCAAGTCTGGAGAACATAAGTTTCGAGGTGGGCTGCAGATCAACGGAACTCAAATCGACAACATAGATGGTCTCTCCGGCTCGATTCGCCGATCCGATGATGGATTTGATTGCATCCCTTGAGCGTGAATCGATCTGCCCTCCGTGGAGGGAAGTGAAAAAGATAAGCGCCTTTCTCTGCGTCATCTGTTGCTGGGATTGCGCCAAAGCCAATAAACCCGCCAGGAAAGGCCGAAGGTGTTGATCCAGCGCAATCTTGCCGGAGCCTTGAAGCGCCGAAAGTATCGCCATATCCTGGGCGCGAACTTCCGCGCCTACCGGCTTCCCGGATCGGTCAGCGCCGGTCTGCGCCTCTGCAATGAGTTGTTTTTCGGGCTCGTTGGCTGTGCTGCGGTCCCCGGTCTTGGTCTTGACCGGCTGGGTGGCCGCGTCGACGGCCTGCGCAAGCGCTTTGCGATCCGAGGTGAATCCAACTTGAAGCCGGAGCCGGCCTTCGACAGTCAACACTGAAACGGAAAAGCCGCTCTCCGGGACCATCTTGAGTATCTTCGTCGCCGCATCGCGGGCGGTCTTCATGAGGGACGGGTCCATTTTTCGACCAGTTCCCGCAACCGGACCCGTTAGATCAAAGACCAGCGTAATCAGATGATTGCTTTCCTGCTTGCCGCTCACCAGACGAAAACTGTTGAGCGTTACGAGAGAACCGTCATCAGTGACCGCAACCTCTCCCTGCTTCAGGTCGAGAACTGGCCTTTTCTTCTTGTCATGTACAACGAGATCGAGTGAGACCTCATCGGCAGTCAAGGATAAATCCGCCCCTTGATTTGCGGGTGGAGCAGGAGCTTGGCCACAAGCCAACGGAACCGCTGCCACAAAGGCAAGCAGTGCCAGCAACCCTGCGATCGAGATCTGGCAGTCAAATGACTTCTTACACACGCCACACTCGCTTATCTTGAACATGGCTTCTCCCTTTTTGAGATTGGAAGCAGACAGATCAGGGTAGATGCAGGCTGACCATCTCTTGCCTCGTAGATTCGAGCTTATCTCCATTCGGCGGGTGGCCCACCCATTCGGTACTTAATCCCTTTCCGTTACCAACGCAGCGGGTGCCCCATCCTTCGCGCAGTTTGCGAAGGGTGGGCTGCACAACTGTCCGCTCACCGACATTTTGTTTGCTTCCCTTCTCTGTGCCGTTCACTCCGATTCGATCTCAACCGCGCCCGCTGCACCCGTCGCGTAATGCACGAAACTCGACCACGGCCAATCTTCCGGCGTCTCGACCAATCCGCGATTTACCGGGTTACGGTGCATGTACCTGAGTTTCTCCACTCGTTTCAGTTCTGAATGAACGTTGAAGTCATAATAACGCCGTTGCCAGAACGGGAGGCCTCCAATCTTTTTCAGCTTGCGCGATGTCTTCTGTTTCAGCACCTGCAAGGCGACAGAAAGGGACGAAACCAAAGGCTCTCCAACGAGCAGATGAACATGCTCGGGCATGAGAACATATCCCGCAACGACGAATCCGTAGCGTCGGCGAACCGCCTCAAGCTCGCTCTCGAAGGTCTTGTAAGCCGCGCGCTCGCCAAGCAAAGGCAGCCTTCGATAACAGCTGAAAGTTATGAAATGAAAGTTCCCGGATTTCTGATAACGAACAAGGCCCTTGGGCATGGCATAGGAATTTTACACCGGAGGCCACCGGTTGGGGGTTTGTGCTTACCCACCCTTGCGCTAGAAAAAAGCGCAAGGATGGGGCACCCACTTTTGTGGTTGGTTCAAGAATGGGTCACCCGCCGAACAAGGCCCTTGGGCATGGCATAGGAATTTTACACCGGAGGCCGCTGGTTAAGGGCTTGTGCTTTCCCACCCTTGCGCTAGAAAAAAGCGCAAGGATGGGGCACCCGCTTTTGTGGTTGGTTCAAGAATGGCCCGCCCGCCTTCCTTTTAGACAGGCCTGCTCCGGCCCATGCCCTTGTCCATTGCATCGTTCGCCAGCTTGTCGGCTTGCTTGTTGCCGCCGCGCAGGGTGTGGCGGATCTCGAAACTGGCAATGTTCCGAGAGAGCTTCCGCGCTTCTTCAAAAAGAGGGCGCAGGATGGGGCTGGCGACTTTGTATTTGCCCTGCATCTGTTTGACCATCAACTCGGAGTCGGAGACCACGCGCAGGTGCTTCACGTTGTGTTCGACGGACCACTTGAGCACGCCCAGCAGGCCGGAGTACTCGGCGTAGTTGTTGGTCTGGATGCCGAGGTACTCGCTCAGTTCGGCGACAACTTGGCCTTTCGCATCTTCGATTACGGCGCCGTAGCCGGAGGGGCCGGGATTGCCGCGGGAACCGCCGTCGCAGTGGGCAGTGAACCGCGGGCTGGGAGTGCCGGCGGCGGAGGGGGCTGGGTCTTCAAAGAGGGATTCGTTCATTGCTTCCAGTGTAGCGTGTGGCCCGATGGGTGGGGATGGTCGAGGTTTGTGGTTTCCCACCCATTTCGCAAAGAACGCGAAATGGATGGGGCACGGGGCTTTTGTGCGTGGACCGGCTCTGCAAAAAGCCATAAAAAGCTGTAGATAGGTGGAGCTATCCCACCCTAGCGGCAAAAACAAAGACGCAGCGAGGGTGGGGCACCCGCCGCATTCCTTCAAAACAGGTCAAAGGTACGGCTTACCAACGGCGGCTTCCCGCGTCTATTGCAGTGCGGACAAATCTCTTCCCGGAGCAGATTCGATGGCAACGGATGCGGCGATTTACCCCAGTTCCCTGGTTCGGGCTCCGGGTTACATGGCTTGGCCGACGGCCAGGAGGATACAATCCTCCCAAGGCATGGCTGAGACCAAGGCAACAAACGGGGCGAAGAGCGCTGAGGAGCGAAAGCAGGCGCGCGAGCCAGAGATGGAGTTGATCCGCGAGGCGCAGGCGGGTTCGCGGACAGCCTTCGACACGCTGGTGCGGCAGTATGAGCAGCAGGTTCTGCGGCTGGCGCTGCACCTGACGGGTTCCGAGCACGACGCCGAGGACATTTATCAGGAGGCGTTTCTAAAGGCCTACCGGTACCTGGGGAATTTTCGATTCGAGTGCTCTTTTTATACGTGGATTTACCGGATTGTGACCAATCTTTGCCTGGACCAACTGCGGCGGCGCAAAACGAGGCGCGAGGACCGAGCGGTGGTTCTGGACCACTCCGGCGGCGAGATCGATGTGCTGGCTTCGGTGTCGGATAACCGGTCGTTTTCAAACCCCGGCAAGGAGTTGGACCGCAAGGTGCTGGGCGAGCGCATTCAATCCGCACTGGACAAGCTGACGCCGCGCGAGCGGATGGTTTTTGAATTGAAACACTATCAGGGTCTCCGATTGCGCGCTATCGGAGAGATGCTGAATACCACGGAAGAGACCGCCAAGAATACGCTCTTCAGAGCAACGAAGAAGCTGAGAACGCAATTGGCGGGGTTGCGGTAGATGCCGGTGGCAATCCCCTGAGGGGATGCGGATTTTTGCCGGGCGCGGGTTGAGGTTTTTGGGGGCTGGAAGGACGTAACGATGAAATGCCAACTTGTACAAGAGCAGATTGTGTCGGCGACTTATGGGGAGCTGGCCGAGGAACAGGCGAACGAACTGGAGCGGCACATGGCCGCCTGTCCGGAGTGCGCCGGGGAGCACGAGCAACTGCTGTCGCTGAAGGCGATTGCTGAAGCCCATCCGGTGCTGGAGCCGGACGCGAACCTGATCGCGCGCGCGCGATTGAAATTGGATGAAGCGCTGGACGCGCTGCCGCCTCGGCGCTGGTATGACCGGCTAGGTCAGCGAATCATGAATAATTTTGCCAGCGTGTGGGCCGCGCCGGTTGCGGCTTGTTTGCTGCTGGTGGTTGGCGCAGGCGCTGGCTCGCTGAGCGGATACCAGTTTGCGCAGAATCGCGCGACGCATACAGCCGCGACTCAATCGGCCCCGATGCTGAGCGCGACGGTGACGCCGGCAACAACCCCGACAGCAGAAGTTGGCGCGCCGGCTGAGATTGCTAATATTTCCAGCATTGTGCGGCAGCCGAATAGCCACATGGTAGAGGTGCGTTACAACCAGGTGGTGCCGCGGCGCATCGAAGGCTCGCTGGACGATCCGGCGATTCGGCAGTTGCTGATGCTGGCCAGTGAGAACTCGGCTTCGGCCAGGGTGCGGGACGACTCGGTGGGGCTGTTGGCCGCCGAGTGCCGCGCCGGGCACGGTTGCAGGGCGGCAGGCATGCGCGATGCGCTGCTGATGGTGCTGCGTTACGACAAGAATGCAGGCGTGCGCGAGAAGGCGCTGCATGGGCTGGAGCCTTATGTGGCCGAGGATATGCGGGTGCGGGATGCGGTTCTGGAGGCGCTTATGAGCGACGGCGACCCAGGGATTCGCACCGCGGCCATCAACATTCTGGAGCCGGTGGAGGCCGATACGAGCGTGCGGCAGGTGCTGCATACGGTCTCCAATACGGATGTGAATCCTTATATTCGGAATGTTTCGCGGCAAGTGTTAAACAGCATGCCGGAGATTCAGTAGAAGCTGCCGTGCCTGCCGGTGACCGCATCGCAAAGACAAGAGTGCGGGATCGAGGCATCGCAGTTGCAGAGGAAGAAGAAATGAAGCACGTTTTGAGGCCGTACCGTAGTCTTGGATTTTTAGTGTTGATGGGCGCGTGGGCCGCGGCGCCGCCGGGAGCAGCCGCGCAGACGCCGAGCATTTTCCAACAGCTAAAGGATCACACTCCGTTGCTGCACTCCAACTCACAGGGCTATCTGGGCGTCGATCTCGCGGATGTGGATCAGCAAAAGGCGCAGGCACTCAAGCTCAGGGAAGTTCGCGGGGCCGTCATCACGCTGATCGATCATGACGCTCCGGCGGGGAAGATCGGGCTGAAGGTCAACGACGTGGTACTCCAACTGAACGGGCAGAATGTCGGAAATGCCGACCAGTTGCGGCTGCTGCTAAAGGAGATTCCCGCGGGCCGCACGGTGAGTATCGAGATCAGCCGCGACGGGAACATTCAAACCCTGGCTGTGCAACTGGCCGACCGCCGCGCAATGGAGCGTGACGTGTGGAACAGGATTGGCACGAGCGAAGACGGATTTGCGCAAGGGCCGGAGATGGGCACTATCGCCGGCGAGGGCGCCGCGTCGCCACCGGGCGGCTTTCATGTGCCATTGTTAGGCAGCAGCCTGAACGTGGGCGCGCTGGTGGAACCGCTGACCGCGCAGATGGCTGAGTACCTGGGCGTGCCCAACGGGCTGTTGGTCAGGCAGGTGGCGCGCAAGAGCGAAGCTGCCGTGGCCGGGCTGAGGGCCTTCGATGTGATTCTCAAGGTGGGGCCGGAGGCGATCACCACGCTGGGAGACTGGGAGCGCGCGCTTCATTTGCATCGAGGCAAGCAGGTGCAGGTGACCGTGCTGCGCGACAGAAAGCAGCAGACGATTATGCTCCAAGTGGATTCAAAGCACTGCGGCAAGCTGGAGTTTGAGCAGGGTTTTCCGGCAGGCGATGGGTCGCTGTTCGTAGAGATTTATCGCGGCCTGTAACTGGATTTCCTATTCGTATTGCATTATGCCATTCCTGAAAATGTCCTTGGTCTACTGGTAACTCGACTTAGTTAGCCGGGTTCTTAAGCAGCCAATAATGAAATCCATCCACTATTGCCATCAGAGCAGCCTGGTTCAAATCGCTGCTTACTCCTGCTGTGATCCACGGCTCGTGACCGTCGGCATGGAAGCTCACCGTGACGCGGACGTGCGCCGCCGTGTCGTGGGCGGATACGTCAAGCGCAGTCACGCTGAAGGTGCCCAGCCGCATCCGCGCGATGGCCGGGTACCAGCCCTCCAACTCGCGCCGCATCGCCTTGGTCAGCGCATCCACCGGACCGGAGCCTTCCGCTCGCGTGGTTACAGTCGAGTCGCCGATGGACAATAACATCGAGGCCTGCACATATCTTTCGCCGGTTTGATCGGACTCATCCAGAACTCGCCAGCTCTTCACGCTGAAGCGATCCTGCAATGTATTCAGCACCTTCATGCAGGCCAGCCGGAACGAAACTTCGCTGGCCGTGAAGCCGCCGCCCTCAATCATTCCCTGATTGGCGTCCATCAAAGCCTGAGCCTGTTCCGCATCGAGATCAACGCCCAGCGACTTCGACAGCAGAATAATATTCGCTCTTCCCGATTGTGCGTTTACGCCGATAACCGGACTCGCGCCCACCTTCGCAGGATCGCACCACTGATACGCGCCCGGATTCTTGCGCTCGCTGCTGCCGTGCATTCCGGCCCATGTGCCGAAAGCGCCGGGGCCCACAATCGGCGCGCCGTGCGGCGGCTCAAGCGAAAAAGCCGTGTAAGCCGAATGTGCCAGGCTGGTAAGTCCCGTGAGCGATTGCGGCGCGACAAATTCCGCTTCGCCGCGCAGTTGCATACCGCCGATTACTGTCGTCAGGTTCACATTGCCGCAACGCTCGCCTGTTCCCAGAAGCGTGCCCTGGATTTGAACTGCGCCGGCAAGAATGGCTGCGCGAGTATTGGCAATTCCCAGGCCGCGATCCGCATGGCCGTGAAATCCGAAGCTGGCATCGGGATATCTCCGCACAAGGCCGCCGATAACCTGCGTCACTTCTTCCGGGCTTGCGCCGCCTGTGGTGTCGCAAACCACAATGCGGCTGACTTTCTGGCGCGCGCACTGCTCCGTTAGTTGGTGCAGGTAGTCCAGGCTCTGCTGCTTGAAATCGGCGTCGCATGGATTGCCGTTTTCGCGCCGGCCGCACGCGGCGTCCATGGCGTGTTCCAGGTCAACAATCACTTCGAGGCCGCTGTCCTGCAGGCACGCGATGGTTTCGTACGCCATGCGGAGGTTCTCGTCCGGCGGCGTCTCCAAAGAGAGCATCACATCCAGCAGACGCGATTTGACCACCAGCACCGCGACAGAAACGCGCTTCTTGTGGCTGAGAATGAATTGCACGTCGGGCCATTCGCGCACCTTGGCTCCGCGCCCGCGCGTTCTGCCAAAGAGCGCCAGCTTCATGGCCTTGGTGTCGACGGCGTCGAGAGCGGTCGCCAGGTCGCCGACAAACTGGTTGGCGCCCGCAAAACCGATTTCGGCATAGTGCACGCCAAAGGCCGCCATGCGCTGCAGAAGGCCGACAGCGATGGGCACGGAAATCTCCAGGTTCGGCTGTTGCAGCCCGTCCCGAAGGCTCGTGTCAAAGATTTCGACTTTTCTAGCGGCTTCCGTCATTCGTTCGTGCACCCTTCTCTCGGCGTGTCGGTCAATCCCAGATTACTATGACGACGAGGGAGCAGGTTTTTTTCTGAGGATTGCAGCGAGAAATCGATTGAATCTACGTGGGTTATGTGAGTATCTACGATTTCACGGATATATACAAATAATTACCTGCAAGGTTTTGAAAATAAAAATAGAGGGGTAGGGGTAGCCATTAGTGGTACGGACCGGTCACATCCCTGACAGATTGGACCAGGCATCAATAAGGCTCCGCTTCCGTTCATAATTTCTACTGTGCGCCAGCGGAGGGTTATTTTCTGCATTGAGCTGAGAAAAATCCGCAATAGGTCTGCTTGTGGAGAGGGTCGTGTCCCGGATCTCGCTCGGCAGAAGCGAGACCCGGGTTATTGGTGGATTTCTACGACTTCTTCATTTCCCGCATCACTTCGACTAGTGTGCTTGGGTAAATTCGCATGGCATCATAGACCCCGGATGAGCGTCCCATCTGCATGGGGTCACTGCCGACGCTTCGGAATTGCTTAACGGCGCGGGCAACCATCTCTGGCGGCTTGAAGAGACGTGGTTTAACAATCTTCCATTTTCCGCTCGCGTCCATCTCTGCAAACTCGCTCATCGCCCCGAGGATGGGAAATATGAGCCCAGGAGACACCCAAACGATTTTGTTATTCTCGTCCCTTCGACATGCTCTGCCGCCCTTTTTGGTTTCATCCCAGATGTGGTGCCCATTCCAGGCGGGGTGAGTCTCCCAATATGCGTACTCGCTGATTGCGAATGGCGCAATTTGAACTGTGAAATTGTACTTGAGCAGCGCGTCAGGATCCTTTCCCTTGGCGTCGAACCATTCCGAGAAGTCCGAGAGGCATTGTTCCGGATTCTTGTAGGGGCGCAACTTCTCAGCTGCGGTATCGTTGCCTGAAACCTCCTTGGGCATCAGTAGTCGGGCATATTGAAGGATCTTCCGCGTGTCATAAACTTTTTCGTCTGTTTCGCTCTTCCGAATCTTGATTCCCGGGTGCACCTTCAGGATGCTCTTCTCGAGGTCTTCAAGGTGACCACGCGCCCCTGCTTGGGAGATAGATTTAACAGGCGTAGCAGTGTTCCTGGCAATTGCGGTTTCTACGATTTCATCTCCGTCGGGATCTACGATAATCTCTGCGCGCACATGGAAGGGTGCTTCCTCGTCGCCGTCGGGGCCTTTTTCGCCGAACTCCGCATTTACCCAGCGCTGGATTTCTCCTTGAGACTGGGCGCCGTTAATAATGCTTGCATCGAACAGTCGTATGATCTTCTTGTTGTCGTCAACCTCGGCCTCGCTTGCAGCTATCACAAAACCGCTGTTTCGCGTAATGAACCTAGATGGTTCGGTTTCGATCGTATTCTCTATAGCTTCGTGAACACGGTTCCTTTTTCGCGGGTTGTACTCCGCGATATAGGTACGCAGGTTTTCTTTGGTGCCGACTTTGAGAATTTCGAACGCGGAGAGGTTTGCCACATACGACTTAACGCCGGTCGCGGCCTCATCGGGGCTTGTGGTGTTGCGGATCAATTGATAGGAAAGTTGAATGCGCGGACGCGCACCTACGGTTTGCTTTGTCATGTTTTTCTCCTCTGTCTCGTTGCTCATTCGCGGGACGCCACATCTGCGGCGCTCGCATAGCAATCGGTGACTTGACGCTACCATATTCGCGCTCGCGGCGTCAACCCATATCGGCGCTCGTCTCCAGGGGAATCGCATTTGGAATTTTCTTGACATCCGAGTCGCAGAAAAAGCCCGAGTCTGTCTGAATTCGGCTTTTTATGATGTCAATTTGCTCGTACATTGCTCTCAAAAAAGTGGATTTCGCCATCGAGAAGCTGGCCGATGCGTCTGAATCAATTCTCCGGCCTGCAATCGGTGGGTGAAAAATCCAAATGCGATTGCCCTGGCGCTCGTCTCTTAGAAGGGTGGAAGGCGTTGAGGCGATGTGATTCAATGAAAGAGATGGCAATTTCCCGGAAAAAGACGTTGCACGGGCGGTGGGTAGCGGTTACGCGTAAGGTGCGCGAACTGAGGATGGTGGCCAGCGCGCTGCTGCATACGGGACACCCGGTTCTGGTGCAGATTGTGCCGGCGCGGTTCTGCAATTTGAGTTGCGGGTACTGCAACGAGTACGACAAGGTCAGCGAGCCGGTGCCGCTCGACGAGATGTTCCGGCGCATCGACCACCTGGGGCGGCTGGGGACGGCGATGGTGGGCATCAGTGGCGGCGAGCCGCTGACGCATCCTGATCTGGATGACATTATCCGGCGCATACGGCAAACCGGGGCGATAGCCGGAGTGATTACCAACGGCTACCTCTTGAATGAAGCCCGGATCGAGCGGCTGAACAAGGCCGGCCTCGACCACATGCAGATTTCCATAGACAATGTGGAGCCGGACGAGGTGTCGAAAAAGAGCCTCAAGGTGCTGGACAAAAAGCTGGTGATGCTCGCCGAGTACGCCGAATTCCACGTGAACATTAATTCAGTCGTCGGCGGGGGATTCAAGAATCCCAACGACGCGTTGGTGATTGGCAACCGGGCGATAGAGCTGGGCTTTACTTCGACGATTGGGATTATCCACGACGGCGATGGGCAACTGAAGCCGCTGCAAGGGGACGAGGCCAAGGTCTACTACGCGATGAACCATAGAAGGAAGATCAACTACTCGCGCTTCGACCATTTTCAGGAGGCGATTGCCGAGGGGCGGCCGAACGATTGGCGCTGCCGCGCCGGGTCGCGCTATCTGTATATCTGCGAGAACGGGCTGGTGCATTACTGCTCGCAGCAGCGCGGGTATCCGGGCGTGCCGCTGGCCGGGTACACGACAGCGGACGTAAAGCGCGAGTTTCTGACCGCGAAAAGCTGCTCGCCTAACTGCACCATTGGCTGCGTCCACAAGATCAGCTACATCGACCACTGGAGAGCGCCGCAGACGAGCATGGTTTCGCCGGGTGTGTCTGTGGGCGGGCAGGGGGCGGAGACGCCTGTATTGGTGAAGATTCAGACCGGGAATTGAGAAGTTGCTATAAATAAAAATCAAGAGCTATAAATATCCCACCTTAGGCGCAAGAACAAGGACGCGCCGAAGGTGGGGCACCCGCAGATTCAGACTGGGAGCTGAGCGGAATCGGTTGCGTAATAAGAAACGGCGCATCCGAGACGGGATGCGCCGTTTTGATTTCGGGCTGAAGGGGCTACCGCGAGCGGGTGTCTGCGATGGCCTGGTCGATGAGCTGGAAGAGCTTGCTGCGGTCGACGACCTCGACGAAGGGCGCGCCCTTGGAGTTGGCGGTGACGACCCAGATGGTGGGGGTGTGCTCAATGCCGATGCGCTGGCCGAGGGCGTAGTCGGCTTTGACCTCGGCAGCCAGTTTGCCTTGCGGGTCGACGGCGAAGGGCAGGGAGACGTGGTGGTCGGCCGCAAACTTTTCAGTGAACTGGGCCAGGATTGCAGGGCTGTAAATGGAGATCTGGTTGGCGAAGACCTGGTCGCGGTATTCGTCGCCCAGGGCTTTGCTTTTGGTGTCGAACCAGCGGGCGTTCACCGCGGCTGTGAAGCTC
>Ga0224558_1003407_pt1 | contig 13283 bp, 9 predicted proteins | sample 714S32024metaG_FD_180682 | JGI IMG/M metagenome (GOLD analysis project Ga0224558, IMG submission 180682) | Peat soil microbial communities from Stordalen Mire, Sweden - 717 S3 20-24 | ecosystem: Environmental > Terrestrial > Soil > Wetlands > Peat | place: Sweden: Norrbotten County, Stordalen... | reverse complement strand
AGGTATTAAGAAATGTTCGACGATCTACGGTCCCACTCACAAATTGTGTGTAAAACGTTTCCGCCGTATTGGAAAGAAAGACGCTATCCGGTCCATAGCCTGTGTAGGAATCGATATTTCCAACCGCGAACATGACGGGAAGATTTCCGACGGACGCCCTGATCTGCGCGGTAACGAAGGCAACCGTCTTGTCGGTAAAGGCCTGCATAGCGGCGACCTGTTGTGGAGACGGGGATTCGGTGGGGGTTAGGCCCTCACAATATTGGTAAAAAAATGGTGCAAAGTCATGGCCAATAAGGTCGCCGGTATAAAGGACGAGCGGACTCGCTCCCAAGTTCTGCTTTATGCTTGCGAGTGTAAGGACAAGCAAAGGGTAGTTGGTATCGCTACCCCATGCCGAAGCTTGTGTAATTGTCGAGTTCTGAAAGAAACTCGGCCACTGGCTGACATCCTCATTCACAAGGCTCGTACAAACAGCTGGGCCGGTAAAAAGAGCTTGGTCATAAAATGGATTGAAATGAAGGTCCGAGAACACAACCACGGGGAAGTTGTTGGCGGTGGGAGTGATGGGGGTGGTGTTGGTCGCAGCGCCACATCCGAACAACAGGTAGACACTGACCAACCCAAGAAGAGACATAAAGCAGAAAACTTTTGACATAGAAGCTTCTCCTTTTAATGCGTGATGCCTTCCGCGGCGGCTCTCAGTTACCGCCTGCCTTCGCTTTCTGCGCAGCGTTCCGCGTCAAAGACCTGCGGTAATCGGCCAGCAGTTTCTCGCGGTTTTGGCGCAGGTCTCTTCCCGTCGGCGCGGCCGGATAAGGCTTGTCGCCCATCAGCCCCTTCCAGAGAATCCGGTTGAAGACTCCGCCATCCACGCGATCCGCATCCGTGAAGTCCATTCCCTGGGTGACTCGCGCCCAGTACTTCGCGTCCGGTGTCGGGTTGTTGCACGGCAGCGCCGGTTGGGGCAGCGGCAGGTTGGTGCAGTAGAGAATCGACGCCGGCGTGGCGGTGAAAGTCCACTCCCGGTTCGGCACCGTGTTGAAGATGTCGGTCATGGGATTCGCCAGCGCGTCGTTCAGGTTCATCGGCTGCAGGCCCAAAACCTCTTCCATCGTGCGCACGAAGTCGATGGTGTTGTACGCCGTGGAAACCAACGCATTCCTGATGTAGGCGCCCGCCACATACGCGGTGGTGCGGTGCGAATCGACGTGATCGCCGCCATCCTGCGCGTCGTCTTCCACGACAAAAATCAGAGTGTTGTTCTTGTATACCGGGCTGTTGGCGATCTTCTGCACCAGCAAGCCGACCGCATAGTCGTTATCGGCTTGATCCCGGTCCGGAGTATTCACCAGGTCGATCGCGGTTCCGAAGTTTCCGGTGTGATCGTGCATGAAGCGGACCAGGGTCAAATTGGCAAGTCCCCCCGTTGCATAATTGGTATCGAAGTCCCGCTCCCACTCCTTGAAACGGTAGTAGTCCGGGAACGAGGGATCGAAACCGCGAAAGTACGGATCGGTAAAGGGCGCCAGGGCGACATTCGCCGGTGGGGCCACGATGGTGTTGGTGGCGAACGGGTCGTGCGCCAGCGGAGTCTGGCAGGCGGCTACGTTATAGCAGGTCGTGTCTACGAAGAAACCATAGTCGCGAACCGTGAGACCCGTGCGCAGCGCGTTGTTCCATAAATAGCCGGTATTGATTTCATCGTTCGGTCCATCCGGCGCCGCCGTATCGGCCTGGCCCGGTAACAGATTCTCACCGTTGGGTACGTCCGGCGAAAGGGCTCCGCCCGGGAAAAGGGGATCGGAGGCCTGGCGCTGGGCCACGGTCGGCAGGGCAACGTTCACACTGCGATTCAGGCCCTCGGTGTCCAGACTGACGCCGCGTTGCGAGTAGAAAATCGGGTATTGGTGTTCCACCACGTCCGGGGCGCGAGCGGAAGTGCTCCACGGCCAGCCGTCGTTGCTGACTTCGGAGCTGGCGCGGAAATTGTCGAGGGTAACGAAATTTTGCGCCAGGTTGTGCTGATTTGGCGTGATCGCCTGTCCGAACAGAGCCAGAGTGGGATCGCCATTGCCGCGTCCCAGGTCGCCCAGAATCTGGTCGTAGGTGCGGTTTTCCTTCAGGATGTAGATGACGTGCTGGACGCCCTCATGCACCGCCGCCATTACCGAGCCGGTGGTGGAGGTGTTGGAGAACCGGTTGTTCTGGGCTACCTGCGTCGTCAGCGTCTGAAGCTGCGCCTGCGTTGTGACGCTGGCGATCGGGAAGCTCAGCAGGCCGGCTTTGGTCAGCTGTGGATTGTACTCATTCGCAGAGGTGCAAGTGGGATAATTCGATGGCCCGTACGCATAGCACCAGTTGAGATTCGGGCCCGTCGGCGATTTCGCATTGACCACGTACGCCCATGTGCTGCCGCTGGCGTTGCTGAGGCTTACCGAGTTCGGATACCAGCCAGTGGGAATAAGACCGACGACATGGTCGCCGCTGTTAGTTCCGCCGAGCGCCACCACCGCGATGTTATTCAAATTGCCATTGGTCACGTAGAGATAATTCTCCAACGGCTCCGCCAGCGTCACGCTGTTGGTGTTCGCGCCCGTATATTGCGTCAGCGAGAAAGACTGCAATACCGATGGGGGAGCGATCACCGGAATGCTTTCGACTACCGTGTTCGTTCCGAGGTTGATTACGTCCACCGTATCCGACTCGTCCTCGGCAACATACAGCAGCGTCTGGGCCTGGTTCAGCGTCATCTTGTTCGGTTGGCCCTTCACCGGGATCCGGGCCGTTACCGATGGCGTATAGGTGCAAAAGTTGAACTGGTTACAAGGAGTATTCTTCGTCATGGTCACGACGTCAATCTCCCGGTCGCGCAGGCTCGATACGTATGCCGTATACGGTGCGGCGGGCGACAATCCGTCGCCCGTCATCACTACCCAAAACGGATATTCGCCGCCCGGCAGACCGTTGCCTGGCCGCAGGTCGAATTCCATTCCTTGCAGCATCCCCTGTCCGTTTTGCGCCGACCCCGAGTCCAGCAGGTATTGGCTTTTCCAGATGCTCAAGCCTCCGGTGAACACCGTGATCGAATCGTTATAATAATTCGCCACCACCAGCATATTGCCATCGTTCGAAACGGCCACTCCGGCGGCGCAAGGAGCCACGTAAACCGCGGCGTTCACCGCGGCATAGTGATCGTTCGGCACGGGCAGCCCATTGCCCGACGGGTGTCCCATGACTACGGTGAGGTCGGGGAGCGGCGGAGCTTGGGTCAGATTTTGGCCCAAGTCCAGTTCGGCGGTCTTCGACCAAATATGGGTGGTTGGGTTCTGCGTGATGATGTGGACATTGTCGCCATTGTTGGGCAGGGGATAGGGGACGGGATCGGTGCCGAAGGGAGCGTCGCCCATGCCACCGGACACGTAAAAAGCCGTACCGGAAGGATCCCAGACAATCCCGTGATAGGTATTGGGGATGGTTACTGCTTGTTCAAAGACCGGCGCGCCGGATTGAATGTTGTAGATGAACACGTACTCGCTCGAGTACAGCGGGTCAAATAATGGGAACGGACCTTGAAAGACGCGGTTGTACCCGCTGGTCAGAACCAGCAGGGTAGTGCCATCCGGACTCACCGCGGTGCTGGCCCCGTACCCCGCAAGCCATTCGACCGGCGGTACTTGCGCATCGAACGGGTCGGTAATGACCATGCCGGTGTCCAGAAATTGAAAACTGGACCCGGTCGTTGCCAACGGGGTAATCGATTGCCCCACATTGGGAACGGCTTGGGGCGCGTTATACATCGTGATGGTCAGGGGTGCGGTGGTGCTGCCAGCCGCGTTGGACGCCGTTACCGTGTGGTCGGTCGTGTTGGGCGGGGGGGGCACAATCATGGAGGACGGAGCAGCGGGGGTTCCGCCAATGGCGCCGGTGCTGGCGCTAAAGGTCAGACCCGCCGGAAGAGCCGGACTCACACTGTACGTGATCGGCGCTTCGCCGGTGATGCTGGGCAACGGCGCGTTCTGCGTAATCGGTACACCGGCGACATAGACCGGTGCGGGGGTGCTATACGCTAACCCCACCGGGGCCAAGTCCGCGCCCGCGACATTCACCGTGATAGTCAGGGTCGTGGTGGTGCTGCCCGTCAGGTTGGATGCGGTTACCGTGTAGGTGCCCGCGGAGGCCGCCGACGTGGGCGTTCCACTGATGACGCCCGTGGCGGCGAAAACGGCGTTGGGCGTGTTCGCGGCCGCCGGCGGGGATGGAGGGGAAGGCACCAGGCCCCCCGGAAGGGCCGGGGTCACACTGTACGCGTAGGTCTCATTCGGGCTCACCCCGAACGTGGTCGGCGCCCCGCCGGTGCTGGTCGGAACATTCTCCGGGATCGGTACCCCCACGGTGTAGAACGCCGTGGGCGACGAATAAGCCAGGCCCGCTGGAGCCGCGATGTTCACTGTGATAGTCAGTGGCGCCGTGGTAAACCCGGCCGAGTTCGACGCCGTCACCGTATAGATGGTCGTGGCGGTCACCTTAATTGGGGTTCCGCTGACCACGCCCGTGCTGGTGTCGAGTATGATGCCCGCCGGAAGCGGCGGTGTAGCACTATACGAAGTCACCGCTCCGCCCGTGCTGGTCGGGCTGTTCGCCGTGATCGGTGTCGCCTGGATGTAGGTCGCCGTTCCAACGGCGTACTGGAGGCCTGTGGGAGCCTGAGTCTGGGCGGGGCTGGCGCTATGGCCGGCGCCGCCGCAGCCGCAGAAGAAAAGCAGAAATACCGCCGTCACAGAAAGAGCGAGGAGATTGGAAAGTTTGTAATTCCCGATGCACGTGTTCACGACTGGCTCCCGTATTTGCGAAGGGCAGAGTTTCGCGTAAGTTCGTTTCAATTTTTGTAACGTGTTTCTAATCTTCTCCTCCGATCGTTGCACGCGCGTGTCCACCCCGCAGAAGGTATCGTCGAAATCCGTTTCATCCGCCTGTTTGTGCGTTACGAAAGGCGGTGACACCTGGTATTAGTTCGGATGCGCAGTTTCTGTTGTTCGGTTTCGAGAGCGGCCACAAAATAGATCTTCCGTCTCGGAGAAATGACGATAGCCAGTTGGCATCGTGACGGAGACCAATCGGCTGATGTTGTGGGTCCAAGTTAGATTCAAGCCGACAGGGGCAAATAGATGAGCGGCAGAGTGGCTCTCACCTAGCATTAGAGAGACCCCAGTCAGATCTTCCGGAGATTGGACAGCATAGGTCCCTGCCCGGATTCAGCAAGCTCATAACTGGTTCGATGTCCTTGCTGTCGACCTCTACCGACATACTCTGCATGATTAGGCTCAACGTGATCACCACGCGCAAGCGGCTCTTATTGCGCAAGACGATGCCAGATAGCCCAGCAAAATGGACCTGCGCAAATTGAGACACGCTCTCCGATCGCAAGGTAGGCATGGGGCTTCGCTTTGCATAAATGGAGACTGGTACGCAACGTCTCAATGGTTTCGTCCTCAAAAGGTTCGGGCATGCGGCCGCGGCTCACGATTGAAAGGATGTTCGGCACTTGCAGGACGCGCGCCCGCGCCGTGGAGACGACCCGCACAAATACATAGCTAGGAAACAGCGGGCGCTCCAATTCCACGCAGCACCCATTCTTCCACTTACGGGGAGATCGATAGAGCGGAAGAAAGGACTCTATCTGTCGCATGTCGAGATGTTCAACGACACGTTTCTCCCGGCAGGGAGACGTATAGGCGCGTACCACCGCGCCTCGTTTCGCGGGTTCGCGAAAGCCGACCGGGTGTTCGGATAATTCATCGGTGACATGGCTCCGCCATCGCCTCTTAGATTGAGCATTGATTCAAGACCCTCTGCCGCATCCTGAAGACGTTCCCAATGGCCACCCTTTCGAGAGCATTTTGAACGCCAGTCACTGACTGTCCTCGAAGGAACGCGGGTACCTGTAGATCCAAGTGTTTATAGAAGTCCGACGTTTTCGGCTCGCCTCCACGGCTGTCGGATTTCTGGAATCTGTGTTTCCTTTCCAGACCAACAAAGGAACGAATAGAACAGTCGCCCAAAAGGCTTGACAATGCACGGCCACCTGAAGTGATTGGATAAGAGCGAAGGCTCGATCGACCCGGTAGTCTTGGTTTGAGGACTAAGGCTCCTGAGGAGGAAGGAGCCTTCGCATGATGATTATAGGGTGTGATTTTCATCCCAGCTGGCAACAAGTGTCGTGGTTGGACACGGAGACTGGGGAACCCGGGGAACAGAAACCGGTGCATGCCTCGGGGGACGCCAAGACGTTTTACGCCCAACTGGCTCGACCGGCGCTGATTGGCGTGGAAGCCACGGGCAACAGCCAGTGGTTTATTGAACCGGAATCTCCTTTTTGGTTCAAAAACGGCACTGATCATACACCCATCCCGCTGTTCGCCGATAGTGTGAAACAATTTTCATACGGACCGCCCCCTAATGCTCCGAGATCCGAAGTCGCCCCGCCGAAGTTGCCCGATATTCCGCCACTTTTGCAACACTTCTCCTTGCCGAGCCCTTTGTAGACAGATTCCGCTGCTTGAGCGGGCCACCGCCGATCTATCCCGTGGGTATCCGTAACAGCGCGATCCGGCCCAGCATCGCCCCGAACCGCCGCCGCGTCAGATGTCCTTCCGCCAGCAGCAGGCCAGCCTGTTGCATCGCCCTTTGCCACGTATATTTTCTTCCGCAGGGCTTCCAGACTGTACCAACCCCTGACGAAAGCTGTGTCGAACGTATCGCTCTTTTCGGCAAGCCACGATTGAGGAGTACCGTTGAACCACGACGGGTTCTTGATGAACCTGTGGGGAAGACCGAACACTTCCTTCGGGTCAACGCTCGCGTTGTGGGCAGTGTGGGGGTCGATGCCCTGATCGCCATCCCGATACACCGCGATAGAACCGTTCAGGGGATCGACGCGATAGACCGATTCCTGCGTGATGAAATCTTTGGTCAGTTCCGCGCGGTCCTCATGGGCGGTAAACATCCAAAAGAAGAACATGAAGATCAGGAGCCCGATGAAGAGCATGGTGTAGACGAACGTCTTGATAAGACCCACAAGCACGTGCAGTGGGTACGTGATCCATGCGGCATCGTCGATCATCCGCTCCAACTGCCCGTTCGCCATGGTGGAGCCCTCGATTGTTGGTGTTCATACCCATAAAAAAGCTGAACAGCTTTCCACGATCTCCTCCTGAATGAAAAAGGTCACTGCATCGGTCGCACGAGAGAGAACGGCCTTGGGGCCATCAGGGTCGTGCGTGAAGTACACCTTCAAGTAGCACAGACCATCTCGGACGCCCCGATATACGCAGATGCAGATGGGATCGTCGATCCCGAACTGGGCGAGTGGCGATGCCCCAATGGGCACGATTCATCAATCCCGCCAAAGCTGCCCGAGTTGATGTTCAAAGCGTGCGGCCATTACGCTACCGAGGTTACTTGGAATGAGTTCTGCATTACCTGTGGCGTTCGGCACACTGCACTGGCGATCTATTGGCGTGCTTATCGCATCGCTGGTCGTGTCCAAAACCCAAAGAACTACTGTGGATACTGCGGAGCGAAGATGGTTAATCTGAGGGTGTCTCGGTGACCACGGGTGATCGCATTCCCTTGGCATCGCCGGGGGTATCACTCGAAATCGGCTTCATGCCAGTTTGTTGGGGCCAAGGATATTCCCCAAATATTCTGTGGTACCGCCAACTCGATTCCGCTGTGCAGGGGCTTCTCGGGATCGACGTAGACGACCTTGGCGTCAGCACGTTTGCCCGTCAGGTAGACGTGAATTTCGATCTTCATCCCCACGGTCAGTGCGACCGAAGTCGAGATCAATGCCCCGTGAAGGTTGACGATGATTGTCTCACCTGCACAAGTCAGATGCTCAGCCATGCCCTGAGCCTCGATCACGAGCGTTAGAGAAACACGGATGCTTCTTCTGGATTCACCAGACGCCCAGCCCTGAGGAAATACTCCGTCGTCCGTCGTCGTCCTACCCCGATTCGTTACCGACCTGCTTGTCCTGAATACCGACCGCGAGAAGACTACTCCTGAACGGAGGGTGTGTCTGTGAGCGAATCCCCAAGAACCATTTCGGATACTGTGGGGCGAGCATCAATCTGAGGGTGTCTCGGTGACCTCAACGCGACAGCTGCAGCCAAGACTTTGGCAGGAACTGTCATAGAAGCCAAGAAGTTTGGGTTCGTTGGCTACCAGTTCGACGCGCGTCTGGCGCTTGGGGAGATCGAAATGCAATTGAGAACCCCCGGCGCAAGCGCACATCTGAACCAGTTGCAGCGGGATGCCAGCGCGAAAGGATTTGTGCTGGTCGCCAGCAAGGCTGCCTCCGCCACTAAAGCAGAAATCCGCGGACATACATAAACGGCTGGTTATCTGCAGTAGCTGGAAGGGCTCCTTCCTGGTTTACTATTTACCGGTTAGTTGTTGTGATTAGCCGACACGCCCCCTTCAAACCACTGCGGCTAAGCAAAAATCTCGTTCACCTTATCCCGCACATGCTGGCTACGTGATGGTTTCAGATACCGCATTGTCGATTCCATGTCGGAGTGACCGAGCCACTGCTGAACTGTACGTAGATCGACGCCGGCCCACAGCGACCAGGTAGCGAACGTCGCACGGAACTTGTGGAGCCAGAAGTTCTCTTTGTCCAGCTTCGCACGCTCGGCCACCGCCTTTAGGCCATCGAGAAAATCCAGCTTCGGGTTGCATCCAGCGGTTGGGAAAACGAGGTTGCAGGTCTTTTCTGATTTCGCTTTCCACGCCTTCAGACTCTTCACAAGCTTTGCAGGGATGGGAATCTCGCGCTCCTTGTATGCTTTCGGGGTCCAGCCTCTGTCTGGTTTATGGCTGACTCGAACGGTCGAAGCGGCAAGGTTCACGTCTGACCAGTACGTGTACATGACTTCCTGCTCCCGCATCCCGGTCACCAGGAAGAACTCATACCAGAGCCGCTCTTCCGCATCACACTTTGCGAACAGCTTGTCCAATTCTTCCTGTTCGTAGACCTCGGGTTCCTCTTCGGTGTATCGTGGCCAGTCGTTCTTGCCCACCAAGCCACGAATGCCGTGCGCTTTCAAGAACGTCATCACGTTCTCAAACTTGTTGTACACGCTACGCGGGGCTTGGTCCTTCTCATCACGCAGGAACGCGGAGAACTTCAGCAGATCCTTACGGTCGATTTCGTCGAGATTGAGCTTGTGGCAGGATTCTACAAAGTACGCCAGGGCCGTCGAGTACGCGGCTAGGGTCTTTGGCTTCTTCGCGAGCTTGGTTTCGTCAAGGAAATCGGCAACGGCTGCCGCTACTGATCTGTGCCCGTTCTGACCGTCAGGCACGACGGAGACGCCATTATTTACCGCATTCAGTTCGGCTTCCTTGCGCTGGCGTCGCGCACTGGCGTCAGCGGGGCCTTTGCCCACTGACAACCGTACCCTCTTCGAGCCCTCGCGCCACTCCAGGTAGTACGCGCCTTCCGGGTGTCGCTCTTCCTTTCCATTCAGCAACACGATTCTTTGCCGCCTAAGCTGAACGTCACTTCCCCCGGAAGACCAGTTCCATATTTGACTGTCGGTGAGGCATGTCATGCCCAGCGTTGCTCCAGCCGCACGCGTCTCCTTCGTAGGGGAAGCCATATCAGCGCTTCAAAGACTTCAGCGCGAGATGGCCCGTCTGTTGCAACAAGACGAGAACTACGAAAACAAAAGGCGCGCTCTGCAGGCTGCCATTCAAGAGCTGCGGAAGGAGACTTCTGGGTCACAGTGATCTTGCAACTGCGCCTGCCAAGACGGACATTCTACAGGTGACTTCACTCCCGAGTCCGGGTACAATCTGGCCGCGTTTGAGGGACGAGAAGGCAATCCGACGCGCTTCGTGGAAGGGGAAGGGATCTCGGGCAATTTTAGGCTGTGCTGGCGTGGACCGCTAATCGCTGGGAGTGCTCCCGATGAAAAGTTGTTTCAAGCGTGTCGCGAGCGGGCGAAGACGGGTGTATTATGGTGCGATTTTTCGAGACCAAAAAAAATTCTGACTCGCGAGTAACCGTATGACCCGCATCTCCGACTCGGTGGAATCCATATGCTACGCCCTGCGCGCACTGCGCAGCGAGGTACTGCAGTTCCACTTCGACTACCCGCTCGAGATCGATCCTAACGCTGGCCCGAAAGAATCGCTTCATTACTATCTCTACAGCGAAAGGCTCTCCTGGGCCATCATGACCATGGACCCCACCGGAGTTCCTAGAGCCCGCATCCGACTGGCCGGAGTAGTCTACAAGCCCGCCTACATTGCCTGGTGGGGACTGGTCCAACTCGGGCACTTCCTACGCCATCACGACCAAGCCAGCCGCGAGTCATTCCTCAAGCAGGTGGACTGGCTGGAGTCCCACGCGGTCATCCGCGCCGATGGTTCGGTTGTCTGGACCAATAATTTCGATGTCCTCCATGGCAAGACTCTTCTCAAGTCTCCGTGGATTTCGGCTTACGACCAGGGCCTGGTGATCAGCGCGCTGGTGCGCGGCTACCGCCTCACGCGGCGTCCGCACCTATTTGAACTTCTGCAAGGCACGACGCAGATCTTCGCTCTTGATGTTCGCGAAGGCGGGGTACGCGAACCGCTTCCCGACGGCGTCCTCTATAGTGAGTTGCCCGGGCAAGGGATCCCCGGGATTCAGGACGGTTTCATGACTTCGCTCCTCGGCCTATACGACTTATTTGTAGAGACGGGAGACCCGGCAACCGGCAGTTTATTCACGGAAGGAATTAAGGGCCTACGAGCGATGCTCCCTGTTTGGGACTATCGCAAGCGCTGGAGTTGGTACGGCTCCCGATTCTACTTATGCCCTCCGCCCTATCACTGGCTAAACCGTGCATTGCTAGAGGTGCTGGGACGTTTGACCTTGGACCCGGTCTTAGCCGAGTATGCAGAAGCATGGAAGCCGGAACACCTCTCCGCACTGCAGCGAGCGGAAGTCTTTGCCGCATTTCTTTTCACCAAGAATGCGTGCCGAGTGCGCAACCGAACCTGGCGCTTCAACCGGGCCAAAGTACAAGCTCTCGCCGCGGCCAAAGCGGCTCGTTCCCTCGAAAGCGAAGAGCACACTCTAGAGCTCCTAAATCAGATTTGAATGACACGCCGATGCACTGCAGCGGAGGTGCCTAAATGTCGATGACCCAATCGACTCCAACGGAGGAGTTTTCAGATTCACCCTCTTCCGCGTGTTGGGTACTCATGGCTATTGGTGCGCTACTTCGGATTGTCTCTTTCCGGTACTCTGCCAATACCGGCGGTGATGCGTGGGGGCGGGTAGCCGTGACCGCGAAATGGCTCAAGCATCCGATTTTCAAGATTGGGTTTGATGCCTACGGTCCAGGTCACTTCTGGTTGATGGGGCTCTTGACTCTCATTTTCCGCGACGTTGTATTCGCGGGCCGCTTCCTGAGCCTCGTACTGGGCATCGCATCCCTGTATTTCTTGTGGAGCCTAACCCGCAGCCTTTATGGCCAGACGTCTGCTTTCTTTGCGCTGGCTGTCTTCAGCCTCTACAGCCTGCACATCGGGTACAGCACGACGTCTTCGTCGGAAGTCCCCTACCTTTTTTTCTTGCTCGCAGGGCTTGCCGCTTGTTTTGAGTATTTGCGTCGCCCATCCCGCCCATTCCAATTGCTAACCATTAGCGGAATCTGTTTTTCCGCGGCTGAGACAATCCGCCTAGAAGCCTGGGTCATCTTCTTTGGCGTCGGTATTGCCTTTGCTGCGTTGGAATATCAAGATTGCCGTTCGGAATCGCCATGGTTTCTGCGGTGGTTGAAGCCTACGCTTACACTGGTCCTTACCGGCGGTGCGTGGCCCCTGTTTTCCATCGTCTACTCGTTCGTGATCTACCATGATCCGATGCGGGTCCTCAGCCGGCACAATGCGCTAATCACAGGATGGTTCAAATCGCATCCGGTATCCCTCGCGTATGAACTCGCCCTATTTCCCGGAACGCTGCTGATTAGCCTTTCCCCCCTGGTGATTGTGGCCGCCCTGTATGGGTTTCTCAAATCTTGGAACATGCGTCTCGGTACTGCATTCGCGGCACTGGCGCTGTTTTTCGCCGCTGTTCAGAACTATGAGATTGCCACCGGGAAGCTATTGGCAATGGCCCGCTACACGCTCACGCTTGGGGCAATTCTGGCGGTTCTGGCAGGATATGGTTTCGAGCAGTTCTCAGCGAAATTCTTTCCTCGTCATCGCAGCGCGGCCTGCGCGCTGGTGATTGCCATCCTCGTTGTCAATCTGGCGACAGTTTTGTTTCTGAGCGAGCATCCGAATCGCTTCTCCGAGAAGATGGCGTCGGTTTCTCCTCGCTTGCGCTACCCGGTCATGATCGCAAGCGTAGGCCAGTGCTTGAGGCAAAAGATGCATCCGGACGACGCGGTAGTGATCGACAATTACAACGAGAAGTCGAACTTAGTCGCGCGGGCGGCCGGGTTGCCGTTGTTGCCAGGAAACCGAGTTTTCCTGGCGGACACGAAGAATGACCTCACCGTCGAACAGTACATCGCATTCCAGCGGCCCCGCTTCCTCGTCTATTCGGATCAGGGAACGCTTCATGCCTCGATCCCTATTTCGCCGGGATGCAAGACCGAAACTATCAACCGAATCATCTACCATTGCACATTCGCCAACGCTATTTATAAAGTGTATGAACTGACCTATGTCTTGGGAAATTGAGTCTGATACCTAACTCAGGCAGGAACTTGAGAACCCCTATCTCTGCGGTTTGGCCGCGAAAAATGCAGTCAAAGTCGGTCCACTCCTTGTGGTTCTCTCGGTTATCGGTAGCGCCGTTTACTTTCTCTGCTTTTACTTGAGGTAATCTCCACTATCGGTTATGACTTCTTCTTGAAACTACGTTTCAATGGCGAAACTCCAGGCAAGAAAACCCGGCCCAACCCCTACCGCGATCCACAGGCTTTTAGCGAACTCCTCGAGTCGCTGTCAGGACCACATCCACATCGGCCCCGGGGTCGCGGCCATCGGTCGCTTTACCTTTGAATTTGCTGGAGGCGGCAAGATGGTAGTCGCCGTCCAGACCGCCGTTTAGCTTCACGAATCCTATCGAATCCAATCCACCTGCGGTGAAGTTGCCCTCCGGCCAATCCGGATGTTGGCCGTGGATGCTGGTTCCACCTGCCAGCACATTCCCTTGGAACACGCTGCCCGATTTCCAGCAAGCTGCGATCCGGCTGCTTGGGGTCGCTCCC
>Ga0224558_1003406_pt1 | contig 13284 bp, 8 predicted proteins | sample 714S32024metaG_FD_180682 | JGI IMG/M metagenome (GOLD analysis project Ga0224558, IMG submission 180682) | Peat soil microbial communities from Stordalen Mire, Sweden - 717 S3 20-24 | ecosystem: Environmental > Terrestrial > Soil > Wetlands > Peat | place: Sweden: Norrbotten County, Stordalen... | reverse complement strand
ATTTCATTCTGCAAAGATATCGCGCCTGGCGCCCATGGCAAAACGCCGGCAGCGTTAGCTCCGGCGTTTTGTGATCGACCAATCGGTTGCGATGGGGTATTAACCGATTTTACGCTTCCGGCCCAAAACACCTAACCCGCCGAGCCCCGAGAGGAGGAACAGACCCGCGGCGGGCAGCGGTACCGGCGCCATGTTCAACGAGCCCACATAAGACCCACCAATACTGCCGGTCACGAGGCCCGCGACGTCAAGAATGTACGTGCCAGCGCCAATATTGGAAAACGACTTGGTGATATCGGTTGTGGAAGTATCCACACCCGTCGGCCCGCTCCAAGGAGTAATCACGGTAGAACCGGCCGGAACACCGCCGATGATCGGTGCCGTCGTGGAGGTGGCTACCTCGTACAGCCGAAATTGCAGATTGGATGTGGCGACGTAGTTTTGAAAGCCCAGCGATGCAACCAAGGTATCCCCGCTCGCGCCCGAGCCCAGCGTGAAGCGATAGCTGTCCTGAAAGTTGTAGGCACCAATCAACGAAGTGGCGAGAATTGAGCTTCCCGCTTGCGGCGGGAGCGAGTCGGTAAATGTATAAAACCCCGGCAGGGCAAGGTTGTAATCATTGGATACGGTCGGCGTGGTGGCTGGTGCAACGTACTGAAACGAGTACGTCATCTGGTTGCTGCCCGGTCCGCCCGACAAGCTCACCGTCGATGCCATGGCGCCCGATGTCAAGACCGCTGAGAGCGCCGCGGCGCCCGCAAGCATCAAACCCGACTTTCGAATCCGCGTTGAATAGATCATTGGTTTCGCGTCCTTTCAACCATATAGAACAGATGAACAGCGCCCCGACGCGCCCCTTTATCGTTACCGCATATCGTCAACCCAAATCCCCACCGGACTATGACGCTCACATGAAGGTTTTGTATCAGCCCGGATCGGACGAGCCAGTCCGGCGTCACCTCTAATACACGCCCACGCGACGCACTCGGGGGCGCTCGCCCAGTTCTTCAGCGTCGGCCGCGGCGCATTCGCGCGATCAATAACCCCGACCCCACGATCAACCACGACGGATCGATCGCGCCGCCCCCACCTGACTTGGCGGGCGCCGCCGTGGCGGTCACGGTTACGGATTGCGTTCCTGATCCGCCCGTACCCGTGCACGTCATGGTGTAGGTCGTGGTTGCCGACAAAGTCACTGATGCGGTACCGGACGTGCCGCTGCCCGTGAAACTGCCGCCGCTCGCGGTACAACTGGTGGCATTCGTGGAGCTCCACGTCAGCGTAATGCTGGAGCCGGTGACGGCGGTCGCCACACTGGAAGTCAAGGTGACGGTGGGCGGTGAATAAACCACGGAATCGGCGTACAAGCCAAATAGCTGGTCAGAGGAGGGACTGGCAACGAACGTCAACTGATACGTACCGGGCGTTCCGGCGAACGAGAATGTTCCGGCGCCGAAGACCTTCCCCAGCACTTCGGAACCGCGCGACACGACGAGCGCCAGACTATCGAATGCCACGGGAAACTTGAGGTCCGTCAAGTTGACGTCGTAGCTCGCATTATCGGCTATGGTCAGAGTTTGCGCGTTGAACAGCGCGGGGGTAGCGCTCACGCTCTGAGTCTTGTCGAAGACCAATGAGGCCGAGGCGCCGGTGGATTGGATGTTGACGTCGAACAATCCATTAGGCGAGGTAGTGCTGGCGGGGGCGGTCGCGCTCACCAGCAGGACGGCGTTGGCCGCCGTCGCGGTGAAATTGAGCGTCGCGGCGGTGGTCGATTGCTGCGAAATCACTCCGTTCTGCGCCACGGCGAACGCGAGCCCACCCAATAGGGACGGAAATTGCAGATCCGTGGCGGTGGCGGTGTAGGCACCGGCGGATAATGCGGTTTGCGTGTAGAGGCCGGTAGTGGTGTTCAAGGTGGGTGCGGGCACCACATACGCATAGGTATACGTGGTGCCGGAAGGCCCAACACCCTGCGCCGTCGTATACAAATCCGCCGTGCCGGCAGACACATCCGCGCTGAACGTGCCGGCGGTGCTGCCCATGCTGCCGTAAGTCCACAGAGACAGGGTACCCGCCGGCGCGGCAAAACTCTGGGCGCCGCCCGCCGCGTTCGCGGAACCTACGACCGTTCCGCCGGCCGTCAGCAGTGCACTCGCACTCGCGAGCGCGCCCGGAAAACCGTAGTCCGACACCGTGAGCGTGACGTTTTGCGCCGTCGGATTGGCAAACGCCGCGGCCGCGGGGAGGAGGCCTACCGGAATGGCCGTGCTGAGCAACGGCGTGGTGCCGCTCGGTCCGGCGATCGTAATTTGATACAAGCCTTGTTTGACTGTCTGATCCGCTTGCGCAATCGACAAGAGCGTGTACTCGCCCGGGCTCAACGTCAGCGCCGTGCCGGCGGTGATGCCCGGGGTGGTCTGCCCCGGCGGGATGATCGTCTGACTGCCTTGGAACAAAGCCAGATTGGGCAGCGTATTCAACGCCGTCGGAAAGGCCAGGTCACTGAAATTGAAGGTATACGAGCCCGCGGTCGTGACGTTGAGAGTGGTGCTCAGCGTCGACACGGTGGGGTCCTTCGCAGAATCCTGGGCCGTAATCAGACCTGCAAATGATGGGCTATCGTTTGCGTCTTGAGCAGCGCCGGTGGCGCTCTGGGTGATGCAATTCGACGGACTGGCCTTCGGGGCGACGCACAAGGTGTAGGAGCCCACGCTGTACGACGCACCCGGCGCGCCGAACACATAAAGAGTGTAAACCCCGCTGGCGGCCGGCAGCGAGACACTCGCATTGGTCGCCGGGTTGGTGAGCTGGCCGCTGCCCACGATCGCGCCGGCCTGAGTGACCACCACGCCGGCCGACGTGAGTTCGGCAGGAATTTTCAAGTCAGTCAGCGTGACTACGAGGTCTTCGGCCGGTGAGATGGTGAACGTCACCGGCTGGGTTGGGCTCGTCACGGCTGCAGTGCTCGCAGCGACCAACTGCGTCTCTGCGGGCAAAGGATCCGCCGCATGAGCCATGCCGACCATCGCGCAGCAGAGGGCGAGCGCGGCGCGCCGCATCGCGGGCAACTGAATCATCGAGATCTCCCAAATCTTGAAATGTATTCGAGTGACGAGTGTCAGACCCCAGCCTAATCAGCCGGGATGACGATTCCGTTACTGAGTAACCCTTATGTCTTGGGGTTCGCCTCGGACGGCAGCTTCGCGAGCTTGCTCAGCGTTGCCTTCGCTTCATCGAGACCGGAAAATTTAGCGCCGGAATTGACCGCGCGTGTGAGGTTATCGAGCGCCTGCGCGGTGCTGCCGGATTGCGATTGCGCCATCCCCAAGTGATACCAAACCACCGGCGCATCAGGCTGCTTGGAGGCAACGCGCTGCAGGATCGGCACCGACGCGGCCGCTTCACCGTGTCTGAACAACACCCAGCCATACGTGTCCAAAAAAGACGGGTTCGACGAGTTCGCAAACCGCGCGGACAGCGCCTTTGCCCGATCGAGACTTGCGGCGTCCTTACCGTAGGTAACGAGCAGCATGGCTAAATTGTTCGCCGCAATGTCGGATTGGGGATTATGTCGAACGATAGCGTCATACTCACGTATCGCTTCTTCGGGTTTCCCCACCTTCTCAAAATAGGAACCGATTTCGATGCCCACTAGATCCGGCTGTTCCACGATGGATTGCGCATTCCGCAGAGTCGCGAGCGCGGCATCCGAATCCTTGGCTGCCAACTGTGCCGCCGCGAGTCCGCGATATGGGATCCACCACTTCGGTGCGCGCTCTATCGCCAACTTGAAGGCCGCCTCCGCACCGTCCACATTGTTTTGCCCCAAGAGGATGTCGCCCTTGAGATTGGGCGCCAATGCGCCTTTTGGAACGTGCGCGATCACCTCATCGAGACGCTTCATCGCCTCAGGTATCCGTTTGGAAGCGACGAACAATCGGATTTGCGCCTGAAGCGGCTCGAGCGCGTCGGGCTGCAGATCCGACGACTGGCCGTAGAGACGAAGCGCATCGTCGGTGTGCTTGGCTTCTTCGGCCAACATGCCTTGATACATGTAGCCGATGGGTCCCTTCGGTTGCGCAGCGACAATCGTGTCCGCAGCGAATTTCGCCGTGTCGAAATCCTTCATCGCCGCGCTGACGCGGAACAGGGAGTCCAACGCCTGCAGATTGTTGGGTTGCTCTTTGACCAAGTCTGCGAGGATCGACTTCGCTTGATCGGGCTTGCCCAACTGCGCCAGAAGTTGCGCGAGATCCAGCCGTACACCGGCGTCTTTTGGGTTCGCTTCCACGGCCCGCCGCATGGTTTCCTCCGCGATCGCGGGCTCTCCGTTGGCGAGATGCGCACGCGCCAGCGTACGCATGACGCCGATCGAATTAGGCTGATCCCGCAGCACGGTGCGAAGATCCGCGATCGCTGCTTTAGGATCCTTTTTGGACAACTCGATATCGCCGCGCAGGATCAACGCGTCGGAGTCGCGCGGGCTCTTCGCCAGCACTTGATTGATCAGTTCCTCGGTACCCGCGACGTCGTCGCGCTGCGCGCGCAGCGACGCGAGGCGATCACGCGCGGCAAGACCCGCGGCGTTCAATTTTTCCGAGTCGATGACCTCGTGATAGATTTTTTCGGCTTGCTCGGGCTTGCGGTCGGACACATAGAATTTGGCCAACGCAAACTTCATCTCCACATCCTTCGGGTCCGCGGCTATCATGCCCTGGAGCTCCTTTTCGGCGAACTCCGCACTGCGGTGCGCCGCCAAAAAGTCGACCAAGGACAACTTCAGATCCCGATCTTGCGGAATCTCTTTGATCCCGTCCCGCAACACACGCTCGGCAACATCGAACTGGCTTTGCCGCGCATAGAATTGTGCGAGTCGAATGCGATGGGCCTTCTCGTTGGGTTGCATCCGCAGCGTTTCCAACAAAATCCGTTCGGTATCCGACGTGCGATTCTCACCGGCATACACTTGCGCCAGCAATAAGCGCAAATTGACGGCCGCCGGAATTCTCTTGATGGAGTCCTCCAAAAGCGCCTGGGCCTTCTCGGGCACCTTCTCGGACACATAAACGCCCGCGAGCGCCGAAACCGCATCTTCGTTCGAAGGATCCAGCTGCACGGCGCGTTCCGCATCGGCCTGGCCGCCGGCGAGGTCCTTTTGCTGGACGCGCGCGGCGGCGCGCAGCGTCAGGAGTTCGGAATCATCGGGATGTTTGTCGAGTGTCGGCGCGATCAATTCCAACGTCTTGTCCGGCGCCCCGGCGAACAGATACAGGCGCCCGAGGTGCGTCCGAGCGCCTACGTGGTCCGGGCTTACATCGATAGTGCCTTGATAGAATTGCGCCGCTTCGCGCACCTTGTCCAACTTTTCGTCGACCACACCGTTTTCAAATCGCGCTTCGGGATCGACGGGAGCGATCTGCAACGCATTCTGAAATTCGACGCGGGCCTTTTCATAGTTGCCCGCCGACAAATAGGCTTTGCCCTTCTCGAGATGCCGCGCTTTTCGCGCTTGGGCACCCCCGCAAGCCGACAACGCCAACACCGAAAAACCCAGGGCAACGAGGGCAAGAGTGCGGTTCGGAGTGGTACGCGGCATCGTGCAAGTCCAAAAGGCGAGAAGGGCGATGAGTTTAGGCAGGCTACATGACGGTCGCGTGACTAACGGTGACTCCGCAGTCCAACGAATCTACATAGAAACCAGCGGGCGCAGCACGAGTCCGGTAAGGACTACCGCGACCGAAATTCTGAGCCACACGACACCCAGGTCCACCCGACTGACCAGGACCTCGATGGCGTAGAACAAGGTGACCAGTTTGGCAATCCCCGCCGCGCCGCCGTCCGGCAGCGCAAAGCTTCCGGGCAGACTGGGCACGACCAACGCAACGAACAGCACGATGAGATCCAAAGGCGTCAGGACGAAGCGGCGATCCGCCGAGAGCCGCAACCGCAACAGCGTTCCCACCGCCGCGACGGCAATCGCACCCCAACCGCATGCGATAAGCGCCCGTTGCTGCGGAAGAAGGGCGCTGTCCAAGTACACCAATATCGCCGCCGTGATATAGAGCGCCGCCTTCTCGACGATATTCAGCGGCTTGGCGCGCAGTATGGCCAGCAAAACGCACGTCACGGCGAGCAACGCAAGTAACAGCAGCTGCACGTCGCCGCTCACGCTCGCGGTCTCAGTCAAAATGAGCAGCGCGTAGGCGCCGACACCCAGCGCAACGGCAAGGTATGACCACCGCGGCATATATTGGGGCTCGCACAATTTCGACACGAAGCGCGCGAGAGGCGAATCCCCTTTCGCATCCTGCGGGCCACGAAGTCGCCAGCCGCGGCGCGCCGCGGTTTGCAAGATCGTAATCGATCCGACGAAAAATACCGTCACGGCGCCTAGAATCGTGAGATCGGACTCATAACGTAACCAGTAGGCAAGCAGGAACAAGTCGGCTTGGATTGCATAGATGACCATCACCGCTTCGTGATGATCGAATCCGAGCGCCAGCAGCTTGTGATGAATGTGATTCTTGTCCGCACTGAACGGTGAACGCCCTTCGCTCACGCGCTGCACCATCACGCTCAAGGTATCCAATATCGGCAGCGCCAACAGCAAGATCGGAATGGCCGCGCTCAAGGCGCTCGTGCCGCTCTGTGTAGCGCGTAAGCTCAATACGCCTACCGCAAATCCCAGCAGCTGGCTTCCGGCATCGCCCATGAATACACTGGCCGGAAACGTATTGAACCGAAGAAATCCTAGGATCGCGCCGGCAAACGCCAACGAGAGCGCCGCGGTGGCGAGCTGCCCACTGCTGTGGGCCAGCATGGCAAGCGCCCCCAAGCAGAGGAATGTGGTACCTCCCGCCAGGCCGTCCAGACCGTCCGCCAAGTTGATCGCGTTGGTGACGCCCACCAGGAAAAACACGGTCAGCGGTATCGAAATCCACACCGGCAACAGCAAGCGCTCGTCGAGCGTGATCGAATGAATCTGAGTATCGCCGGCGATGACCACAATCAATATCGCAATCACCTGGCCCAAAAGCTTGATGCGGTAGTCGAGATCGAAGCGGTCGTCCGCGACGCCGAATGCCGCCAGCACCCCCGCCGCGAGCATAAACCAGCGATCGTTCGGTTCGAGAGGGATGACGATTATCGCGGCGACCAAAACGCCAATGACCATCGCAAGGCCGCCGACACGCGGAATCGCGATGGTGTGGACCTTGCGAATGCCCGGTTTGTCGACGATGCCCCATTTCGTGGCCATCCGGCCGAATACGGGAAGCCACGCCATGGTGACGACCATCGCCAGCAGAAAGGGCATGACGTACAGCATTCGAACTCTAGTTGGGCACGAAGCGCGCCAGAACCGGCGCGATGCGGCCGGCCATGACGGTAAGCCGCCGATCGGCGTCCGCCTCGTGGCCGGCCGGTGGGAGCGCCACGATCAGGCGGACCAGCGCCCCGTCCGTGCGATGGCGCGTCAGCGCATCCCAGAAGAGATACCACTTCACGGCGAACTCGTTATCGACGACCCGACCGCGTTGTTGGAACCAGTAGTACACGAGCTGGCGCTCGTTCCCGAGCACGATCAGCGTGCGGTTGACCCGGAGCGGCCGGCCGTTCATCGTCACCTCGCGCAAGGTGCGCTGGTCGAAGTCGCGCAACTCCCAGCCGCCGCCGGGCAGGCAACTGCGGGGCGAATGTACCGCCTCGCCCTTGCGCTGCGATTCGTAGTACGCAACGTACAGATTGACGGGCGCGCCGGCGTCATTGGTGTAATCGGCCATTAGATAATCATCGAGCTTCAGGGCATCCAAGTAGACGCCATCGAGGGAGCCGGGATGACCGACCCAGCCGCCCAACGACATTGGGAATTCGCTGAAGGTGGCGCGTATCGGCGAAACATCCGCCGGACGGGGAATGAGCGCCGTCACTGCCATCACGGCCAGCAGGGCGCACGCGAGCAGGAAGGATCGCGGCAATCCTCGCTGTTCGATGCGAGCATCGCGCGGAGAATTCGCCGGAAATTCGACGCCGAACAGTTGGCGCCAGGTGCCCGCCTCATGCCCAACCCTGTTGAGGAGCATCATTTCCCCCATCATCAGGACGGCGCTGGCCATGAACACCGCCCATCCCTGAAATTCGTGCAGGAAGCCCTCCGCCATGGCGATACCCCAATGTTCCACCATGACGCCGATCGTGCCGATGCGCAGGCTGTTCATGATGACCGCGATCGGAATGCTCGAGAAAAAGAGCGCGACCCGCTTCCACAGCGCTCCCTTGTAAAAATAGGCCATCAGAAAGCCCATCGTCATCAAGGGAAAGAGATAGTTGAGTCCGCTGCAGGCTTCGGCCACCTGCAGTTTGTAGCCGCCGAGATCGATGACGTTGCCTTCCGAAAAGACGCTGATACCGAACAGCCGGATGAACCAGACACCCACTTCGGAGGACAGCAGCTGCAGCTTGGCCGACAGAGTCGCGATTGCAAACTGCGGGAGAGGAATCATCAGAAACAGGATCAGCATCGGAATGGCGATCAAGCGAAAAGCGGTCGGCCCCAGGAATGAGAGCGTGAGTCCGAAGAGCGTAATCACGAAGGCGTACTGCACCAGGACATAGACGGTTCCCAGCTCGCCCAGCAGCAGCAGGACCGCGCCCACCACCACCCAAAAAACCCCCCACCAGCTGCCGTCGAACGGCACGAGTTCGAGCCGGTCCTTTTGCTGCCACACCAGGAATGCCGCGATCAAGGGAATCAATATGGCGTGGCTGTATTCCGGCGAGATCAGCCAAACATTCCACATGGCGTGGAGGCCGTTCCAGAACGGCAATACGTTCAACAGGCCGACGATCGGGGCCAGAGCCACGATGCCGAAGGACAACCGCCAGACCGTTCGTCCCGCGGGAATGGAATCCATGGCCTCCACCGACATAGTCTTAACTCTCCGGAAACGTCGCCCCAACATGCCGGCAGTGCGCGGTCGTCATGCGCAGATGATTTGCGTGTACGGCCGAAAAGGCCGCGGGATTAGATACCGCGATTGTGTTGCAACGAGGTGACATGCCGGTTGTCACCGCCGCCTGTGGCTGCCGGCGAATCCTCCTCCCTCTGTCCCGACCATCCAATTGTCATCTTCGCCGGGTAGGCTTCCCCAATTGCACTGATCCACAACCAAGCCGACGGGTTGACCGGCAGCACGAAGGTTCCTCGGTTTCCTGGTACACCAGAATGACGTCTTTGCGCAGAGTGCTTGTCGTTCAACGCCAGATGGAGCACTACAGAATTCCCTTCTTCGAGGCGCTCAGGCGGGAGATGCCACGACGCGGCTGCGAGCTGATTCTGGCGTACGGTGATCCGGACCCGTCCCGCAGACTGCCACGCCCGCCCGTGACCATCGATTGGGCGAAGCGTCTGCCAACAGTGAACCTCTTCGGGGGCCGCGTGTGCATTCAGCCCTTCGCGCATCTATTGGACAGGGTCGATGCGGTCGTGCTTGCCGCCGAGAATAAGATGATCAACAACCTCGGTGCCCAATTCGTGCCGTCAAACACTCGTGTCATCCTGGGGGTCACGGCGCCAACCTACAAGGCCGCGACAATACCCTGCGCGAGCGGTTCAAGCGCCGTGTCGCACGGCAGGCGGACTGGTGGCTGGGGTACACGGAAGTCAGCCGGCCCCTCATTGCCCGCAGCCGATTCCCGGCAGAGCGAGTGACGATTCTGAACAACGCGATCGACACCGTCGGCTTGGCGGCGATGAAGAGCCGCATAACGACGGCGAGCCAGGAGGCCGTGCGCCTGAAATTCGGCATTCAGGGTTCCCAGGTCGGCGTGTTCATGGGCACTCTCTACCATCACAAACGGATCCCCTTCCTGTTGGCGGCCACGCTCGAGATCAAGCGCCGGATACCCGATTTCGAACTGCTGGTGATCGGGGACGGACCGGACCGCGCCATAGTCGACAACTTTTGCAGTCAACACCGCTGGGCTCATGCCCTGGGCGCAATGATCGGGCCCGAGAAGGCGGACGCCGTTTCGCTGGGCCGGGTGATGCTCAATCCGGGTTTGGTCGGACTCAGCATCTTGGATTCGTTCGTATTCTCCGTCCCGATGCTCACCACCGATTGCGGCGTACACAGCCCCGAGATTGCGTACCTGGAGAATGACCGCAACGGAATCATGACGCGGGACGACCGGTCGGAATACGCGCAGGCCGCGGTCGAACTGCTGACCGACGATGCCAAGCGGCTGCGCCTGCAAATCGGCTGCGCCGACAGTGCCCGGCGCTATACCGTGGAGCGGATGGCCAGACGGTTCGCCGAAGGGGTCGATAGGTGCCTAGGCGTTCCGGCGTGGCGCTATTCGGCGGGCGCGAGGCGCCGGCCGCCGGGTTCGGCGATCGGGCAATCGTCGTCGAAGCCGTCCGTCGCTCTCGTAACCAACGTGGTTCCCATCTATCGCTACCCGATCTACCAACGGCTCAATCGGAACGGACACTTCAAGTTCCAGATCTTCGTGACCATGCCGTTGGCCGAATCCTGCCCGGAAGCCTTGGAATCGATTCCGATCAAGCATTCGTACAGCATCAATTTGCAGCGAACGACGCATCACGTGACCTCGGGCACCACGCAGCGCGAGCCCTTGTCGATCCCGGTGGCGCTCGCGTGGGATTTGATGGTGTCCCGTCCCGACCTCATCATCGCGAGCGATCTGGGAGTTCGTTCCCTGGTGTGCTGGATCGCCGCGAAGCTGGTACGGGGGCGCTTCATTCTCTCGTCCGAGGACATTGCATCGAGCGCGGTTGGCCGTACGGCCGCTCAACATAGCTTGAGGCGCTTCCTCGTCAAACGCGCCGATGCCTGCCTGGCATGGGGCGATTCCGCGGCGCATTACCTCAAGACCCTGGGTGTTCAAGACGATCGCATCTACTCCTGTGCGCAGGCCATCAACAATGACCATTGGATGCGGCTCGCCGACTCCCTGGATCGTCCATCGGAACGGGCGGCGCTGGGACTGACCGGTGTCGTGTTTTTACTGGTGGGACGCGCCTTGAGACGCAAGGGTTTCCAGAACTTCTTGGAGGCCTGGGCCCGGCTGCCGGCCAAATCGCACGCGCGGATCTGCGCGGTCATCGTCGGCGACGGCGACTATCTCGCGGACCTCAAGGCTCAGGCAACGACGGCCGGGCTGAGCAACGTGCGTTTCGCGGGGTCGCAGCCCGCCGAACAATTGGCGCGATATTACGCGGCGGCCGACGTCTTCGTGCTGCCATCGCTGGAAGACGTGTGGGGTCTGGTCGTCAACGAAGCGATGTGCTTCGGTTTGCCGGTCCTGGCCAGTCAATTCGCCGGTGCTTCACAGTCATTGGTTACCGGATCCGATGTGGGAGTCGTCTTCAATCCGGCCAATATCGAAGAATTTTCAAGTCGCTTATGGGAGTGGGCCGAGGCTCCCCCGCCCCGGGCGATCACCGCCTGCCGTCGACGCCTCGAACACCTGACGTTCGACCGGTCGATTTCCGCGCTCGACGAGATGATCGCCCAGATCGGGCCCGAGAGGATCCCAGCCAGTGCCTGAATCGGCGCCGGCGATCGTCATCGCCACCCTGCTCAATCCCGAGGGCCCCACTGGCGTGCAGAGTCACTTCAATGCATTCTCCCGCCATTTGCGCGCCAAAGGAAAATCCACCGTGCTGGTGACGCCCTACGACGCGCCCCTGGCCTTGGTGTATCCCACATTCGCCGTGCGCAGAATCCTCGACAGGCTTTCGGGGACTGCCAGCACCTGGTGGTACCGGCATTGGCATGAGTTCTTCCTAGCGTGGGCGCTGAAGCGCACGCTGACGCAACTTCCGCACAGCGTCGTTTACGCGCAGTGTCCGCTGTCGGCCCGCGCGGCGCTGAAAGTTCGACAAGCCGGTCAACCCGTGGTGCTGGTGGTGCATTTCAACCGGTCCCAGGCAGACGAATGGTGCGAGAAAGGGCGAATCAAACAGGATGGCCCCCTGGCGCGGGGTATTCGAGCGATGGAATCCCAGGTCCTGCCTTCATTGGACGGCATCGTGTACGTCTCCCGCTACATGAAAGGCGAACTGGAAAGTCGCACCGAGGCGTTGAGGGGTGTGAACAATGCCGTCATCCCCAACTTCTGCAGCGCACCGTCGCCGTGCGCGACCCCGAAGACCACGGACATCGTCAACGTGGGCACCCTCGAGCCGCGTAAGAATCAAGCTTTCCTGCTGCAGGCACTCGCCCGCGCGCACGGTAAGGGCCACCGCTACAGACTCACCTTGGTCGGCGACGGTCCTGATCGCACGGGCCTGGAGCGGCTGGCTCGCGAGTTGGGAATCGAGGACTCCGTCGACTTCATGGGGGCTCAACCGCAGGCTGCCGATTTGATGCGATCCGCACGGCTGTATGCTCACGCCGCGACCATCGAGAATCTGCCGCTAGCGCTGATCGAAGCCATGGCCTGCGGACTGCCCATCGTCGCGGCCGCAACGGGTGGGATCCCCGACCTGATCGATGACGGTCGCAACGGCGAGTTCTGGGGCCTGGACGACCCGGGCGCCGCCGGCGACCAACTGATTCGCCTGCTCGGCGACCCGCGGACTTTGAAATCGCTGGGCGACGCCGCGAAGAAGAGATTCGACGAGGAATTCGAGACGTCCCGCGTCGCCGCGCGCCTCGAATCGTTCATCCGGGAGTGCGCCCGGACGCGGATGGAGAGACTGCATTGAGCGCTGTAGCGCCCACGCGCCAGTTCGACCGGTATCTCAAGACCGTTGCCGCCTCGTCGCTGGTCAACTCGGGCACCAGCGCCCTGGCGACGGCGTGTCTCCTTCCCTTCGTAATCAAGAAAATTGGCCTGGAAACCTACGGACTCTGGGCGGTCCTGACGATTTTCATCGGGATATCATCCGCGCTCGACTTCGGCATCTGGAAGTCGCTGGTGTACCTGATTCCACGGCAGCGGCATTCCAGGGCTCAGCTCTTGTCGACGGCGATCGCCCTGTGCCTGCTGGCCGGAATGCTGTTCACCGCCGCCTTCGGCGCCCTGCTCGCCGCCGGCCTGCCGCTGTTCGGCGCCGTCATCGAGCGCCAGGGAAATCTCCCCTGGTGGCTCTACATCAACGGCTGCATCATCGTGTTCGCGAGCCTCATCACCAACCTCGCCCGGGCCCTGCTCGAAGTCGACTATCGCGGATATTGGGTAAATCTGGGCTACGCCCTGCTGACGCTGCTGATGTACGGTGTCGCCGCCGGCATCGCGCAGTTCACGCGCGAT
>Ga0224558_1003405_pt1 | contig 13285 bp, 10 predicted proteins | sample 714S32024metaG_FD_180682 | JGI IMG/M metagenome (GOLD analysis project Ga0224558, IMG submission 180682) | Peat soil microbial communities from Stordalen Mire, Sweden - 717 S3 20-24 | ecosystem: Environmental > Terrestrial > Soil > Wetlands > Peat | place: Sweden: Norrbotten County, Stordalen... | reverse complement strand
CATCCCCTCGATGATCGCCAGGGTCAGCGGGATGCGGACGGCAAACATAGTCCCCACCCCGGCTCTGCTCCTGATATCCACCTTGCCCCGCAGCCTCTCGATGTTCCTCTTGACCACATCCATGCCGACACCCCGCCCGGATATGCTGGAGACCTGCTCGGCGGTGGAGAAGCCGGGCTCGAAGATCAGGCGCCAGATCTCCTCGTCTTTCATCTCCCGGTCCTCACTCTTGACCAGCCCCTTTTCTACTCCTTTCTGGAAGATCTTGTCGCGGTTCAAACCTTTCCCGTCATCCTCGACCGTGATCCACACCTCACCCGCCGAGTGCTTGGCCTCGAGAGTGACCCGCCCCATCTCCGGCTTGCCTGCCGCCAGGCGCCCGGCAGGGGTCTCCAGGCCGTGGTCGACGGCGTTGCGGATCAGGTGGACGAGGGGGTCGGAGATCTGTTCGATGATCGTTTTGTCGACCTCGGTCTCCTCGCCGATAATCTCCAACTCCACCTGTTTGTTCGCCTTCTGGGCGAGGTCCCGGACCAGGCGCATCATCTTGCGGAACACCCCGGCCAGGGGGATCATCCTCATGGACATGGCCACTTCCTGGATCTCCCGGGAGATCTTGTCCAGTTGCATGACCGCCTTGCCAAACCGCTCGTTCTTGAGGGTAATCAGGTCCTGGTTGTTGGAGACCATCGACTCGGCGATGACCAGTTCTCCCACCAGGTCGAGCATCTTGTCCAGTTTATCGATATCCACCCTGATCACCGTGCCCGGTCCGCCTGACCCGACGCCGCCGGCGCTGGAGGCCTGGGTGGCGGAGGGCGCGGGTTTGGCAGCACCGGAGGTGAGTGCCTGGCCGGGGGGTCCGGGGGCGGCATCCGGCGGGGTAGTTGCCCGGCTGCCTTGGGGTTCCGGCTCCAGGGTTTTCACCCCGGGGCTCTCCTGGGACAGACCGGGCTGTCCGGCAAGTGCCGGCGCGTTCTCCTGGTCGTCTTCGGGCGCCGCCCCGGTGGCGGCGACCTCCGCTAAGGAGGACACCCGGTCAGGTGGCGTTGCCGTTGCCCTGTTTTCCATGTCGATGATCTGCGGCTCCGCGTCATCCAGCAACTCCTGACTCTCGGTCACGAAGTCCCTGACCATCTCCATTCTTTCTTCCAGATCGCTGTCCATCTCTTGTACCCCACCCCTTTAAGAATTCCTCTGCTGGTCTTTCAGCAAATCCTGCAGGTCTTCAAAAGCGCTCTTCAGGCGGACGTACTCCATCGCCAGGCGGGCGTGCTCGCATCCTGCCTTCTCCAGGTCCCGGCTCTCCTGTTCGATCCTGTCGAGAGCGACCATCAGCTCTTCTATCCTCAGCGGCTTGCCTAAGAAGGCGTAGACCCGGTTGTTGAGGGCGGCGATGATGACCCCCAGGTCCATATGACCGGTGACGACGATCACCTTGGCATCAGGGTTGATGGAACGGACCCGCTGCAACACCTCTAGCCCGTTCATGCCGGGCATGATCATGTCGGTGATGACGACGTCGTAGGCGTTCCGCCGATACGCCTCTATGGCCTGCTCAGGAACGGTGAAAGCTTGACAGCAGTTATTGGCCATACCTAGAAAGGAGGCCAGGTTTTTAATGCTCACTTCATCGTCATCAATCAGCAATATTTTCATGAGAAGCTCCAGAAATTTGTAAGTCATAGAAAAACATCTCAATAATAGAGAAGCATAAACTGTGCCAAAAAGAGTTGAAAGGTTTTAAAAATAAAAAAACCCTTGTTTCCCAAGGGAAACGAAGGGCATTATGATTGAAGATCGTTTTCCAACCAAGCAGGCTGCCTGACAATTTGACAGGAAAGTGGCATGCCATTTTGGCAGGTTGACCATACCCGTTGGGTGGGATGGGCATCCCGGGTACCGCCATTATGGCATAATCAACTTACAGGCACGTGGTTCCCGCCATGTTCGTTTAAACGCTCCAACCGGCGATAGAGGGTGCGGATCGGCATCCCCAGGTACCCGGCCGCTCTTGTCTTATTGCCACCGTGCATCTTCATGGCCTCAAGAATGATACCATCCGTATGCTTTGCCAGAGACTGGTTGGCCGGGAGCAATCCGCTGTCCTTCATGCTCGCACGAGACCCGGCCTTAAACAGAGGAGCGATGTGTTCTATTTTTAATTGCACATCGTTATGCATCACCACTGCATACTCGATCAGGTTTTTCAGTTCCCTGATGTTGCCCGGCCAATCATGGGAAATCAACACCCCGGCAGCTTCCCTGCTGATCCCCTCAAACTTCTTGCCTTTTTCCTTGGCGAACCTGGCCAGAAACAACTCTGCCAGGGGGATTATCTCGACCTTTCGCCGCCTGAGCGGCGGCAGATTGATACGGACACCATTCAGGCGATAGAAAAGATCCCGGCGGAAGGTTCCCTGTTCCATTTTTGCTTCGATATCCACATTAGTGGCACAGATGATCCGGACATCTGTCTTGATCTTCTTCAGTCCACCAACCCGGTAGAACTCTTTTTCCTGCAGAATACGCAGAAATTTGGCCTGCTGCTCCAAGGGCATCTCCGTGATCTCGTCCAGGAAGAGAGCGCCCCCCTGCGCCAGGTCCAGTTTCCCTTTCTGACCCCTGGGCAGCCCTCCGGTAAAAGCTCCCGCCTCGTAGCCGAACAGCTCGGTCTCAAAGACGCTGGGCGTCAGGGCGGCGCAGTTGAGATCGACAAATGGAGCGGAAACCCCGCCCTCTCCGAAGTGGACCAGTCTGGCAATCATTTCTTTGCCCGTCCCGGTCTCGCCTTCGATCAGGACTGGCAGAGAACGATCGCCGTGAAGGATCTTAGCCTGTTCTATGGCTTGCAACATATCAGCAGAACAGAAATATACAGCGCCGAGGCCCGTGCTCCTGCCGTAAGCCTCCCTGGGGCGCGAGAGTTCCTTGAGGGTCTCCGCCGTAGCCGCCTCGACCGCGGCATCGAATTCGCCGGTCAACATCCCGTTCTCTCTCTTCAGAGCCAGGTGCTCCGCCACGCGCCCGATGGCGACTACAAGTTCTTTGAAGTTGATCGGCTTGACCAGGTAATCATAGGCTCCCGAACGCAGGGCTTCAATGGCTGACTGCATATCGCCATACCCCGTGAACAGGATCACTTCCGCCTCCTGGTTGTGAGGCAGCGCGCGGATTTTTTGCAGCAATTCCATCCCTGACATGCGCGGCATCCTGATGTCGGTGATCACCAGGTGAAACTCCTGGATGCCGAAAGCCTCGATGGCCTCATGACCGCCGGAACACTCTGTAACTTGTTGTCCCAGAGTCCTGAGCAGCTTTGCCAATACGCCCCTGCTTTTCTCTTCATCGTCCACGAGCAAGATATACATGATTATCGACCTTTTATAGAGCAACAGGCAGCTCGACCCTTAAAGTTGCCCCGCCCTGAATTTTATTTTGCGCCTCTATACGCCCGTTGAATCTCTCCACGAGTGACTGCACGATCGCTAGGCCGAGCCCCATCCCCTCGCCGTGTTTCTTGGTGCTGAACAGTGGTTCGAAGATCTCTTCTATGATCTCGTCTCTTATTCCTGTGGCGTTGTCGTCGACTTCCAAAACCACCTTGTCGCCGGTCCGGAATGTTCTGATCGTTAGCTCTTTTTCACGGTTATCGATGGCATCCAGAGCATGCATGGCGTTGGTCAAGAGGTTCAGCACCACCTCCTCATAACCGCTCTGAGTGCCGAAAACTCTTGGCAGTTTTTCATCAAGTCCGGTTTGAACCGTTATTCCATGAGCCGACAACTGCCGCCCGAGAAAGCTCATGATCCGTTTGACGGCTCTGTTCAGGCTGCAGGGAACGAGTTCGGTTTCACGTCCCACATTGGCAAAAGAGCGGATCTGATTGATCAGAGCCGTGATCTGTTCCACCTGAGCGGAAATATCTTTGAGGTTGTCGCCAAAATCATCCAGTTTGAAAAGTCCTTTTTCATACAGATAGAGCGTCCCATCAGCCAATAGCTTGATCGAGTTCAAAGGTTGGGCAATTTCGTGAACGATGCCGGCAGACAAGGCGCTGAGCGATGACAGCCTCTGCATTCTGGCATTCTGTTCCTGGAGATGCTGTCTCTCTCTGCGGATCTCTTCTTCTTTGGTAATGTCGCGAAAGCTTTTAACATATTGGATATTCTGGTCCTCTTCATTCTTGATCGCATTGATGACGAAACCCGCCAGGTAAAGCGTGCCATCCCGGCGATGATTCCAGGTCTCGCTACGGTACGAGCCGCTCTCTGACAGGGCTCGCACCACTTTGTGGTGATACTCCGCATCACCCTCCAGAACACCGATGTTCTTGCCGATCACCTCCTCCTCGCTGTACCCTGTAATCTCTGTAAAGGCAGGATTCACCCTTTGGATGATACCGTCACAGTCGGTGACCACGATCCCCGACAGCGTATTTTCGAATATTTTGTTGACCAGCACCAACGCCGCCTCTGTCTGCCTGTACCCGGTGACGTCCAGGCCGGTGACGATCACGTACTCCACGTCATTCCGATCATTGAGCAGCACCGTGTTCTTCCAGGAGATCAGGCGAAGGTCTCCCTGCTTGGTGATCCAGAAATTTTCTCCCTCGTTGGGTTTGCCGCTGATTAGACCCTGAAAGACCTTCAAAATCTTTTCTCTTTCTTCCGGTATGATCAGCAGATCCCAGACAACCTTCCCCTGCACCTCCTGAAAGGTATACCCGCTCACCGCTTCACAGGCGCGGTTGAAACTGATGATGCGTCCATCGAGGTCGAAAACCGCCACCAGTACCCCCGCGGTATCCAGCACTGCCCTGTAAAAGCCCTGCCCTCGCTGCACTGCCTTCTCAGCCTGCCTGCGTTCCCGTCGCACCGCCACCTCTCGCAGTTCCCGTCCGATGGCCGGGACCAACCGGGACAGGTTGCCTTTCAGGATGTAGTCATGCGCCCCTGCTTTCATGGATTCTACGGCTAGATCATCACCGATGTTTCCGGATACGATGATGAAGGGCAGGTCAAGTCCCCGATCCGTAACAAGCGCCAGGGCATCCAGCCCGCTAAAGCTCGGCATGACATAATCCGATATGACCAGATCCCATTTCTGACGATCGAGAGCGGCGCTCATGTCTCTGGCTGTTTCCACCCGCTCGTACAGCGGTTCGCAGCCCCCGTGCCGCAGTTGGCGGACCAGTATCTGGACATCATACTCCGAATCCTCTATGATCAGGACTTTTAACGGTTCATTCATCAAGCACCCATCCACTTCCTCTGTCGATCCCTTTGCGAGCGTTATCTCCATTTACCGGATACTCCTTCGATTTGCGGATTGAGATTCTTGTTGATTGGCACTGTCTATATATATCTCGACAATATTCTATTTTTTTTAACAGTAACTCCGAAATTTCTGAACCGTCTACTCCATATTTTCAGGCAGGATAAGACCGGCTTGGCGCACCCGGTTGACAGTCCGTTTGAATATTTTCCGCAGAAGACCACCGCTATCCCACCGCTTCGGAGGAAGCGGGGGCATTAGAGCGGGTAGTCATCTGTGGTCAATGAGAACCGTCGTCATAGGAAGCTCTTCGGCTCTTCGCCGACCAGGCCCGTGACGCTGTACTCCCGGGTCAGCGGATCGAAGAAGTATTCCTTGACCAGCCTGAAATTCCTGATCTCCCCGGTGCTGCGCACGTGAATGCGGGGGCCGGTGCAGGCGACATCATCCTTTCCAATGGAGATATGCTGGTCGCCTAACGCAATGATCGGCAGGTCCATGGCGATCATCTCCTGCACCAGGCGCTCCACCAGAAAGAGGTCGACCTGCGGCTTGGCAGAATAGAGCAGCATGAAGCCGTGGCGCACATCGCCATGGTCGTCCGCCAGCGGTACGCCCATGCGCTGCAGAACCTTGGAGGTGATATCCTCCGCCGAATGAGCCATCTTCCGGTAGCTCAGTGAAGGATAAACAACCGACCGGATCTCCTCCGGCAGGGGGCCGAAGTGGCCCGGCCGGGCGATGATCACCTCTTCACCCACCCCCACCAGCACGTGAGCGTTCCGCCCCAGGTAGGGGTAGAGCAATTCGAAGTGCTCGGCCACCACCCGGCAGCCGGCCAGCATCGCCTTGTTGACAGCATCGGCCAGCAGGCCCGGCTGGGAGAAGGCCAGTTCGAACAGCAGGTCAAGGTGGTAGGTATGGTGCTCGAAGTTGTCGTTATCGCTGTGATGCAGCAGCGGCAGCGGACGAACGTTGATCCGCTCATCGTCGTTGGATAACTCCAGCCCCGGGAACATTCCCTGAATCAGCAAGGACTTGCCGGACCCGGCATCTCCGATCACGCCGATCAGCAGGTCCTCGGCGTCCAGGTAGCGCTGGGCAAGGTGGGCGCCCAGTTCATGGATTCGCCTCTTCCCCCGCGGGGCAAAATAGACCGCATGCATCAGGTATTCGTGCAGTTGCACCATCCGGTTCACTCCCCTCATGGCAGATCCCCATAATGCCTCCGGCATCGCCATTAGGCCTCTTGCCTCCGGCCTCTAAAAAGGCAGGTAAAGGTCAAGCAGCGGGGCGTGCTGTTGAGCCCCATAGATGTCGGTCTCACCGATCTGGCCACAGGGCATCGGCCGCTTCATGGTCGCTTTGAAAGCACAGGCAGGGTCGAAATAGAGCGCCTCCAGGATATCCTGCTGCGACACTCCATACAGACGGGCGATCAGGGCAGCGTTCAGGCTTTCGGCTGTCTTGACCCGTTCATAGCTCTTCCAGTCCCTGAAGATGATATCGATGGTCAGTTCATAGGGCCCGGCGTTTTTAGTCCGGATTACAGAAGCAATCTCCAACAAGGGCTTCACGTTCAGGGGTTTTACGGTCTCCCGGGCATCCTCGTTCACGGACACACCTCCTCAAATTAGTCGCGGGACGGTTCTCTGACCCACCAATAGTTCGCGGGACAATTCTCCAACCCAGTGCCATATATCTTCAAAGACTACCGACGGTTGCCCGGACAGAGGTTCGACGCTGCCGCTCACGCCCGCACCTCCTCAAAGACCACTGGGAACAGCTCTGTTGGGCTATTCATCGTCACCAGATGGTGCACCGAAAACTCATAGGCCTCTCCGGCCGGAAAATCGGATGGAGAATAGGGAAAGGCCAGGTTCCCCGCCGTACACAGCCGGCCTGGGTAACCATAATGCAGCAGGGTCGACCGGGCAAAACCAAGCACCGCCTCCGCCATCTCCCGGGTTTCCGCCACTGCTTCCATCACGATGCCGATCTCGTGTCCGGGCGCCGGGTGGGGCTCCTGTCGGCCCATCACCCCATCCCTGCCGTAGACGTGCCAGATCAGGGTGTATTTCTCCGGTTCATCCCGGAAATTATCCCGCGTCCGCTCCCGCGCACCATCCAGGATGGCGTCCAGGGCGGAGATGAAGGAGGGGTCGCGGGCGCCGGCGATGGAGACGACCCGGTAGCCGGCCAGACGCGCCCCTTCGACCTTGACGCTGCAAGCATCATCGGAGCGGTAGCGCGTCCCCGACACCGCCACCCGGCGCTCGTTTATCTGTTCAAATGTGGTCTCCCGAAGGTCGAGGGAGCCCCCCGGCCCGGGTAACAGGTAGGGGTTGCTCTTCTCATAGAGGGTGTGCGCCGCTACCGAGGCGATGGTTGCCAGGCGCCCCAGGCCTGCCGGCTCCACCAGGAAGCGGTCCCCTTCCAGAATCCCGATCATACAGTCGCTGCCGCTCCCAGGTGTCGCAGCGATGGCAGCACATTCCAGGATCTTGCCCAGGTGCAGGGCCAGCCCCGCGGGATAGCCGGACCTGACCGGCAAGGCGGCGAATACCGCCGGGTCATAGCAACGCCCGGCCAGCACCACATCCGCTCCCCCATCCAGCGCTTCGATCAGGGGGGAGACCCCCATCTGGGCAACCAGATAGGTACTGCCCTGGATTGCCTCTGCAGTCAGTTCCGGCGCAGGGCCAAGCGGTTTGACCCGGCCCTCCCGCAGAGCGTCATCGAGGTACTGTTTGGAGACATCGGCGGCGATCACCGCCAGTCGGAAGGACAGCCCTTCTTCGGCAGCAGTTTCCAAGAGGATCTCCCAGCACCAGTCCAGGTGCGGCCTGGCCCCCGAGCCTCCGGCCGTGCCGATCAGCAGCGGTACCCGCAGCGCCCTGGCGGCCCGAATCAGGAAGCCCAAGTCGCGCTTCACCGCCTTCCGGGGTACGAAGGACTTCCCCGATCCCAGGTAGAAGGGGCCGGGATCGGTTGACCCGGCATCGACGGCAATCACGTCGGGACCGAAGGACAGGCCGCGCTCCAGAGAGGTGGCGGGAAAGCCGTAGCCCAGGATCGCGGTCGGCGACAGCATTACCAGCGGTTTCATCATATACCCCCACTTTCCCTGTGGTATTTTACGATTCTCAGGGCGCGCTGCATCTCGTTGGTGACGATCATCATCCCCTCGTCGACGCCCATCCCCGGCTTGGCGAGCATCTGGTCCGGCCGCACCGCCAGGGCGATATGAACGCAAGTTCGCGCCGACCGGTCGGTCTCGTTGCAGGTGCCGCCCTGGTAGGCGCCGACTCCCCGGGCCTTGACGTACAGGATCGCCTCCACGGTGTTGTTGATGCCTCCCAGGTCAGGTGTCTTCACCTGGATCATATCACCCGCCCCGGCGCCGGCAAACTCCTTCACGTCCTCCAGGGTATTGCACCACTCGTCGGCCACGATATCCACCGCCACTCCCTGCGACCGCAGGAGCGAGCAGAGCCTGGCCAATGCCTCGATCTGCCCTGTCTTCGACCCCAGGTCGACCGGTCCCTCGATCCGCAGCCTGAAGGGGGAGGCCGCCTGCGACAGTGCGGCCAGGTAATCGACGATCCGCCCCCGGTCGTTGTCAAAGGCCAGGCCGAGCGTGCCGTACACGTCCAGGTGCAGCACCGGGCGGTAATCGGCTCCGGCCAGGTCCTGAATCCGCCGGCGCAGCCAGGTGACATACTCCAGCAGCAGTTCACCGTGGCTTCCAAGTTTATGCTCGACGTTGTTGATCAGTCCGTGCGGCAGGACATCCGCCCGCTTGATGATCGCCTTGTCGGCGTTGGTGTAGCGCTCGTCGCCCGTCTGGGCGAACACCGGAACCGGCAGCAGCAGCAGTTCTGTTCCGTACTCGGCGCTCAACACTTCGCACATCAGCCGGTTCTGTTTGCAGGCCACCGCATCCAGCAGCGCCTGGGTCAGCCCGTAGCGGATGGCAGTATGCAGATGGCCGCCACTCGGGCCAGGCAGGAGATCGAACTCCGTCGCCAGTTCCCGGAAGGTGGTGATCTCCCGCCCCACCAGTTTGCCGGCCAGGTAGTGCTCTACCAGCGGGATGAAGTCACGGGCCAGGAACAGGGGATCCCTCCCCCCGGCGCCCGAGTATTGCACGGCGGCGCAGTCGCCGTAAGCCATCCGGCCATCGTCGAGCAACAGGATGATGCTCACGGCCTCGCCCCGCTGGCGTACTGCCTCAAAGCCAGGGGTTACCGGACAGCCCTCGTAGGCGCAACCGTTTTCCCTTGCGCCCTGCTTGATCGCCAGTTGGTCGTCGAAATAAAAACCGGTCAGGCCGGGGGCAGCCAGCACGTGCTCGATTTTCACAGGCTTCACCTCCTAACCACTATTCTTGCCCACCAGCATTCCCTTGCTGATGGCGTAGATATCGTCGATCACCATGCGAAAGCCTGGTTCCCGCTTTTCCGCCCGCCCCCGCTCCTCGATCTTCTTCCGGTGAAACTCCCTGATCTCCTTGGAGAGGGGCAGGTCGCCAAAATTCAGCAGCCTGATCGCCCCATCCCGGTCGCGCGCCGGCAGGATGCTGCCTTTGGCGCAACGGGACGGGGCGAAGGGCACATCGAGCACGCCTGCCGCAAAGGACCGCACGACTCCTGCAGCCAGGTCACCCTCGCCCAGTTCCAGAACCCTGTCGAAGATCTCCTGCACCTCCTGCATGATGATCGCCTCTTCGGACTGCAGTCCCGGGGTTTCCGGGAGGCTCTGCTCCGTCAGCATCATGATCACCTGCCGGGTGCACAGCAACCCGGCCACGTTGGCCTCGGCCGTGGGGATGCCCAGCGCTTCGTGCGGCGTTTTCACGATCACTTTGTTGACTCCACCCAGGGCAGCGGTGGCCGCCCCCCAGGCGATCACTCCCTGCGCCCGGGATTCATCTTGAGGAAAGCCGCCCATCCACTGGTGAAAGACCGTGGTCAGTTGCACATCCTGACAACCGAAGCGATCCAGGTAGCTCCGGCCCAGATCCGACAGCGTCCGCAGGGCGGCCACGTCCTGGACGAGGTTGCCACCCTGGCCGTAACCCAGGGTGATGCTGCGGACACCCTGTCCGGCCGCCAGCAGCGCCTCGATGATTCCCACCGCGTGGGAGATCGCCGGTGGCACCAGCGTTCCGGTCAGGGGGCCGAACATCTCACGGTTGATGACGATCCCCTGCTCCGCATACAGGCCGCAGAGCCGGTCGACATACTGCCAGCAGCGCAGGGAGTGTTCCAGCGGCACATCCTTGGCATACGGAATGTTGTAGGAGATGCCGCCTCCTTCGAAATCGGTGAAGCCGGCGGCCAGAGCGATCTCGGCCAGCAGCCGGGCATCGGGGGTGCCGTGGCGCACCTGGACGGGTACTCCGGCAGCCTCGACGATCCGCCGGCAGTTCCTGACTCCATAATTGACCGCCGGCAGGCCGTTCAGCATCGAGCGACCGGCTGACTTCGATTCCTCGATGCCCCTGGCGGCTTCAGCGTAGCGGTTCTGACGGGTGTAGGAGTCGATGGTGGTCGGCAGGAAATCGGCGCAGCCCCTGGTCTCCAGGATGGAGAGCAGCTCGATATGCTCGGCCAGCAGCGCCACCCCGGCCCGTGGTTGCAAGAAGATACGCCCCGCGGCCGCTCCGGCCTGCAGCTTCCGGTAGGCCACCCTCTCCGGCGGCAGGTGGTGGTGAAAGGCGTAGGCATCCTGCAGGTCAACCTCGGCGCCGGTTGGCCAGCCCGCCAGGGCCTGGCGGCGCTCATCCTCAAACTCCGGCAGCGACCATCGTCTATTCTCCAGCAACATGACACCCCTTCCTAAGTAGCGCATCCCTGAGCGCTTCCAGGTCATCTTCCAGCAGCACCCGGGCCGCCTCCGGCTCGATCTCGCTGAGCAATCCGATCGCCGACAGCATGTAGTGCCGATCGAGGTACAACTGAAGGCCCTGTGCTCCACATTCTTTCAGGCCGGGCGGAAAGCCCGGATGCGGAGGACGGGGAGTCAGCACCAGGGGATCATCCTGGTTTAGCCCCGCAGCCAGCAGCGATGACGGCTCTCCGGCATGGACCAAGACACCGCCGGTACCAACCAGACAGGTAATCCCGGTCAGGTCCTTCCCCTGTTGTACCCACAGACACCCCTCCGGCGTGTACGATTCGGTCAACCAGCCAGCGTGGCGTCTCAGGGCCTCCCTAACGCAGGCTACCGCCATCGCCCCCTCACAGGCCTGTTCCAACCTGTCTTCCGGCAGGCAATCCTTCTGGCGGAATACCTTTGCGGCATAGTCCCGGATGTCCGGCACACCATAATCCGCCAGGGAAGGATCGACCAGGGCGAGGTCGGCCATCAGCCTCTCGGCGCCGACCGCATTCAGCAGTGACAGGGCGCTGGCCCGGACTCCCAGGTCGCCCTCAACCGTACGCTTGACAAAAGGCTCTGGCAATCCCTTACAGACGCAGCCGGCCCTGGCTGGCTTGCCGGCAGCGAAGGAATGGATGTCGGTGGTGGCGCCACCGACATCGACCAGCACGACATCCTGGCGCAGGGTACGCTGCAGCAGTTCTCCGGCCTTCATCACCGCCAGCGGGGTGGGCATGGCCAATCCGAATCGCTGTTGGATGCGATCCAACCCCCTGGCCTTGGTGATCTCCTGCAGGTAGAGGTCTCTGATCGCCTGGCGGGCCGGCTCTACGTTGAGCACGTTGACCTCCGGCATCACGTTGCCGGTCACCAGCACCCGGCGCACCCGTCCCTGCAGCAGGTCGGCCGCCTCGTCGGACGCTGCCTTGTTGCCGGCGATCACCACCGGGGCCTCGATGGCGCAATCCACCAGCCGGGCGGCGTTCTCCAGGATGGTCCTGCGCTCGCCGCCGTCGGTGCCACCGGCAAGCAGGATCAGATCCGGCTGGATGACGGAGATCTCCTGCAGTTCCTGGTCTGACAGGGTATGCGCATAAGCTGCCAGCACCCGGCCTCCGGCGCCCATGGCGGCCTCCCTGGCCGCCTTCACGGTCAACTCCGGTACCAGGCCGATAGCCACGATCTTCAGGCCGCCAGCCGCCGAACTGCAAGCCCTGGTCAGTCCAACCCTGTCCAACTGGTTCGGCGCCAACTCGTCCAGCGCCTGCTGCAACCCCTCCGCCAGATCGGTAGCCACCGTGGTGGGCGCCTGGGCAGTACCGATCAGGCCGGGCGGGTCGAGGTTCACCAGGGTCACCTTGGTGTAGGTGCTGCCGAAATCGATCAACAGCGCCTTCATAGGCCCAGGTCCTTCTGGAGATCGGCGATGGCCACTTCCGGCATCGTTCCCGGGGGATAGACCCGGTTGTAGCCCATGCTGCGGAACAACCTCCCGACCTCGTCAAAGGTGCGCTTGCCCACCACCAGGTTGCCCCCGGCATAGAGCAGGATATCGCCAATGCCGGCCTCGACGCACTTCTCCCGCAGGCCGCGGCAGTCCATCTCACCGTGGCCGTAGAGCGAGGAGATCAGGATCGCCCCGGCGTCGCTCTCCACTGCCGCGTTGATAAACTCCTCCTGGGAGACCATCACCCCCAGGTTGACCACTTTGAACCCGGCCTGGCTGATCGACAGGTCCAGGATCTTGTTGGCCACAGCGTGTACATCAGCGCCAATCACACCGAGAACTACCGTTCGCTTTTGTCCCACCATCTCGCCCTCTTTAAATTAATTCTTAACAGAAATACAAACTAATATGAGCAAGAAGATGCTAAAACGTTACCCACCGGTGATTTTAAATTTTGTCACTACCAGAGGTCCATCACACAGTTAGATCAGGCCCTTCTGGGTGAGGAAGTCCTTGGAAACTTGCTCCACAGACTGCTATAGCATGAATCACCCAACCATTGGCGCCGCACTTCGCTGAAACCTCAACCTTATGTTCAACTGGCTCTAAGCTTCAGTGGGGGAAAGCAATCCCCCACTGAAGCTTAGAGCCAGTTAATACAGTGATGTAGCCGCT
>Ga0224558_1003404_pt1 | contig 13288 bp, 10 predicted proteins | sample 714S32024metaG_FD_180682 | JGI IMG/M metagenome (GOLD analysis project Ga0224558, IMG submission 180682) | Peat soil microbial communities from Stordalen Mire, Sweden - 717 S3 20-24 | ecosystem: Environmental > Terrestrial > Soil > Wetlands > Peat | place: Sweden: Norrbotten County, Stordalen... | reverse complement strand
CTCGTTCTCCCTGGACCAGACCAACGCCACTGCCATCGATTTCCTGCAAATTACCAACCAACTCAGCGAAACCCGCCAGGCTCTGCTGATTCTCGATAGCGCAAAACAGCAGGCCACCGCCCGCCTCCAGCCCGGTGCCGCGGTGCGGACCAAGATGCACGCCGACTTCTCGCTCGTCGAGTACGCGAACGAACGCAGCAAACAGTTGGAGGAGCTGGGCAATCTCGCCAAACAAGACCAGGTGGCGGTCGAACCCGCGGTCTTCGACAGCTTCCCGACACACACGGCCGACGTGAAACAACCCGCCCTGCTGTGGGCGGCCCTGTCGCTCACCGACACTCTCCTGCAGACCGCTCTCCGCTGCAAAGTCGCGGCCATCCACTCGCTCGAGGTGGTTCCGGTGCTCACCAATGCGCCCCCCACGAATAGCATGGAGCGGCTGGTGGAAATTCCCTTGCAACTCGAGTTCACCGGCTCGGCGACCAGCGCCGTCAGGCTGCTTCAGTGCCTGCCGCTGCGCGCCGACGAAATCCGGGCCGCCGCTTTGCCTGAGGCGCCGGCGGACAAGCCCCCCCTTTTTGTTGACCGGCTCGTGGTGCAGAAACAGTCGGCAGACAAGCCCGATGAAGTGCATGTCTGGCTGCGCGTGGTCGGGTTTGTGTTACGGGAGTAGGAACCCATGCCACCGGTTGTAAAGAAAACTTTAAGAAACCGCTGGTTCGTGGCCGGCGTGCACGCCTGCCTGTGGCTATTGCTCTACCTGACGGTCACCCATCTCGGGGGCAAAGCCCCTGATTACCGCGGGGCAGATGCGGCCCCCAACCCGCTGCAAAGCCCCGCGCCGGTCGCCGGTCTTGAAGGCCTGTTCTCTCCGAGCGTCTGGCCCAGATCACTTAATGAAACGAACACGCTTAATCCGTTCTTTACCCGCTACTTCGTCCCACCCACCCCACCGCCGCCCACGACGCGGAAGATCCAAGTGACCTACCAGGGCTTTTATCAAAGCGGCGCGGGCCTTAAGCAAACCATCTTCAAGCTCGATGAGGCGTATGGGGTCGCCCCCATCGGTGCCCGGATCACCAATGATCTCTTTATCGCCGACGTAACAATCCACGCGCTGACGTTGACGAACCTGGCGGCGCAGACCAATATTGTCCCCCTGAACGCGAAGAAGGAAATCATCATTCCGATTCAATGAACGCCAATCCGGATGCAGCCCCGAAAGAGGCAGGGGACCTCCTGCTCGAACAGGGCAAGCTCACCGAGCAGCAGCTCGACCAGGTCCGGCGCCGTCAGCGGCGGTTGGGCCTCCCGCAGCACCGCGCCATTGTGGACCTGAACTTCGCGTCCGAAGAAGACACCTGGCGAGCCCTGGCCGCCTCCAATCGGCTGGAATTCGTTGATCCCGTCGCGCTGGACCTCAAGCGCGAAACACTGGAACTGGTGCCGATCAAGTTCATTTTCCACTACCACCTGCTCCCGCTGGGCCTCGAGGAAGACTGCCTGACACTGGCGTTCAGCGAACCGCCGACCCAGATGGAGCAAGGTAATCTGCGCCTGCTTCTTAGTAAACGGTTCAAGATCGTCCTCGCCGCCCCTAGCTCTATCCATGCCGTTATCAAAAAGAACTTTGGCCTGGGCGCGGAGACGATTCAGAAGTTGCGGGAGGACCGCGCTGGGGCCGAGATCAACCAGGAGATTGTCTTTGACGTGCAGGGCAAGGAAACAGACTCCGCCCTCGAGGCCACGGTTTCGGCTTTCGTGGACCAAATCCTGCAGGAAGCCCTGCGTCTCCGCGCGACGGACATTCATCTCGAACCCTACGCTAACTCCATCCGCCTCCGATATCGCGTTGACGGGATTCTGGAGACGGTGCCTGTGCCGGCGGACATGCGACACCTGCACCCGGCAGTCGTGTCCCGGCTCAAGATCATGGCGGGCCTGAACATCGCCGAAAAACGGCTGCCCCACGATGGCCGCATCGCGATGAAGACGGGCGCGGAAGAATATGACCTGCGGGTCTCGATCGTACCCACCAAATACGGGGAGGCGGTCTGCCTTCGCATTCTTGGCCGCCAAAGCCTCTACCTTGACCTGAGCCAGCTCGGCATGGAGCCGAATCAGGAAGCGGTCCTGGCGCAGTTGACCCAACTGCCGCAAGGCCTCGTGCTGCTTACCGGCCCCACCGGCAGCGGCAAAACCACCACGCTTTACACCGCGCTGGCTCAAGCTAACGACGAAGGCCGCAAGGTCATCACGTTCGAGGACCCCATCGAATATCAGCTCGAAGGCACCGTGCAGATCCAGGTCCGTGATCAAATCGGCCTGACCTTCGCCAGCGGCTTGCGCTCGGTCTTGCGGCACGACCCCGACGTCGTGCTCGTCGGTGAGATTCGTGACTTCGAGACCGCCGAAATTGCCGTTCGCGCCGCCCAGACCGGCCACCTGGTCTTCTCCACGCTGCACACCAACGACAGCATCAGCGCCGTCACGCGCTTGTTGGAAATGCGGATCGAGGCTTACCTCATTGCCTCCTCGCTGGTCTGCAGCATCTCGCAACGGCTGGCCCGCCGCATTTGCCGCCACTGCGCCGAAGAAGACCTGGCCATCCCGGCCTCGACCCGCGAAGAAATGGCCGCCGCCCTTTCGCTCCCCGCCGAGCAGGTCAAAGCCTGGAAAGGCCGCGGCTGCGTCGAATGCAACCAGAAGGGCCACCGCGGTCGCGTCGCCATCTACGAATTCTTCCTCCCGAACGAGGACGTCCGAGACCTCATCCAGCCCGCTCTGCGCACCGGCGAACTCCGAGAAGCGGCGCGCAAATTAGGCTGGCGTTCGTTGCGCGAAATGGCATGGCTCAAAGTGCAAAGGGGGCTGATCCCCGTCTCTGAGCAGGAACGGTGGACCCGGACGATAGATCCCGCCGCCTTGCTCGCCAAAGGCTGACCGGCACCGTGGGAAACAAAAAGAGGATGGCGCTACGTCGAACGCCATCCTCGATCGCAAAACCGTTCTTCCAGTTAAATCAGGCCTTAACCGGCTCAGCCGCTTCCTTCTTCCAGGTGCGCTTGGGCGCTTTGACGACTAACCCCTTCTTAATGGCGTTAGCCGTTACGCGGATGTAGCGCACTTCACCGTCAACCACCGCTTTCACCCGCTGAAGGTTTGGAAAGAAGCGCCGTTTGGTAATGGCCGTGATGTGCGTGCCGATACCGCCGGTCTTCTTCGATTTGCCGCTGCGCCAGATGATGCTGCCCTTCATCGGGCGCTTGCCTGTCAATTCACAAATTCTCGCCATACAAATCCTGTCTCACAATTAAAGAGCAGGCAAGATAGCAGGCGCCGGCGACGTTGCAAGCTGTATTTCACCCCCGAACGTAATGCCTCAGCGAAGGCGGGTAGGGCGCGACACTCCGTGCGCGCCTTTGTGCCCTGCAGTGGGTCGGCGCGCACGGAGTGTCGCGCCCTACCCGCTCCCGCCAGACCCGCCCCCGCCTTCACTGAGCGGTTACCCCCGAACGAACTCAGAACTGCCTGGTGAAGAAGCTCAAGCCGCAAACGGGACCTGAGCTGACTTAGCACCGGGATGGCTGGAGGTTGATGTGGACAACTGATGATCTGGTCACAAAGCGGCAGACCTGATAATTTGGGCCATGCTTAAAGAATCCTCCCGCCTCTCGCGACGCAGCTTTGTAGAGCATTCCGCCCTGGCCGCTGGTCTCCTTGGCGCCGCAGGTCTGGCACCAACGAGGGCTTACGGGGCCGAGAACGCCGAGGCGACGGCACTCGCGGCGACTTCGAGCGTCAACGCCCGCCAGCATGGCGCCAAAGGCGACGGCAAGACCGACGACACCAAAGCCTTGCAGGCAGCATTGGATGCTGCCCAGACGAAGGGCCCGGTCTGTTACGTGCCGGGCGGGCTCTACCGTCTGGATGGGGCGTTGACTGTCCCACCAGGGGTCACATTGTGCGGCGCGTCGGGAGGTGTGCCCCATAGCGAGCATCCCATCGGCACGGTGTTATTGGCCTACGGCGGCCGCGGTCAGGCGGAGGGCGAGCCGCTGATTACGCTCAAGCCTAACGGTGTCGTTCGCAACCTGATCATCCATTATCCCGAGCAGACGCTCTCCGAAGTAGCGGCTTATCCGTGGTCAATCCGGGCGGATGGCGAGCTCTGCCAGGTGCTCGATGTGACGCTCACCAATCCCTACCAGGCCATTGACGTGGGCAGCAAATGGAATGAACTACATCTCATCCGTAACGTCTTCGCCTGCCCGCTCAAGATCGGAGTTTACGTTGACCAGTGCACAGACATCGGCCGCATTGAGAATGTCCATTTCAACCCCAACTTCTGGACGCGCATGGCCCTGAAGCCCGGCTTTCCCGGCGGGGATATCCAAGCCTACCTGGAAAAGAACTTGGTGGGGTTCAAGATTGGCAAGACCGATTGGGAGTTCATCAGCAACAGCTTCGTCATCTTCCCCAGGATCGTCTTCCATTTCGACGACTTCGGCCACGGGCCGGGCAACGCCGTGATTACCCAGTCCGGCAGCGACATTTGCCCCGTGGCAGTGCGTGTGGACCGCTCGCAGCCGCACGCGGGCGTGGAGTTTGCCAACGCGCAGTTCATGGGCACGTTTGAGGTGGGGCCACAGAATCAGGGTCCGGTCAAGCTCGCCAACTGCGGCTTCTGGGGCACTGCTGCGACCCGGGAACACATCCGCCACTCCGGGGGCAGTTCGCTGCTCCTCACAGCCTGCCATTTCAATGGCTGGGACCATGCGGGCAAGGGCGACCCATGCATCCGGGCTGCGGGCGGGCGGTTGGTGGTGAACGGCTGTGAGTTCATGGACCAGGGCAAACACGCCATCACCCTGGAGAAAGGGCTGAAGGCCGCCACAGTCCTGGGTTGCATGTTCCGCGGGCCGCAGGCGATCGTGGACCAGTCCGGCGCCGATGTGCAAACCGGCCTAAACACGAGCCACTAGCCCCAACACCGTTCGGACATTCGGTGTTTGAACAGATTGCCGTACAAAAGAATCGGGGCAACCCTTTCGGATCACCCCATCGCAATTAATGCGAGAAGTTATTGATATATGCCACCCGCCTGGGCTTAAATCAACAACGTTTTTCAACCAATGCCTGATACGCCGCACTCACCAGCGCCTGCCGCGCCACCCAAAAAGCGGTGCCTCGTTTACGTTGACGGCTTCAATCTCTACTACGGTGTGCTCGAACCCCACCCGGAGTGGAAATGGCTCAATCTACAAAGCCTCTTCGATGCCCTCCGCCCGGACGAAGACATCGTAGGCATCAAATATTTCACCGCCTTGGTCGAACCCGACCGCCACCTCTCCCCCAAGCGTGACCGGCAGCGCGTGTACTTCCGAGCCCTCGCCACGCTTCCCAAACTCCAACGCATTGAGGGGAAGTACCAGCTCCGCCAAGTCACCTGCCGGGCCGCCGACTGCCCCCGGCAATTGCAGTACCTCTCGCCCGAAGAGAAAAAGACCGACGTCAATATAGCCGTCCATCTCATTGACGAGGCTCTCCACGCCTGCGCGGATTCCTTCGTAATCGTGTCCGGCGACTCCGACCTCGAACCAGCCGTCGAGTGGGTGCGCAAGAACCACCCGGCCATCAAGATCACCGTTTACATCCCAACCTTGCCAACCCAAGCCCCTCAACGGCGCAACGACTTTTACCTCCGCATCGGTGTCACCTGCCGCCCGTTGCCACTGGCTGAAATCCCCCAACATCAATTCCCGCCCGTCATCACTCTGCCAAACGGCGCCACCATTCACCGGCCCGCAGACTGGAAATGACCCGGCAACAATCCCCTTGCTGCCCCGCCTCAAAGAAAGAACAAAGCCCCAAACCGTAGATTCGCTCAGGTGATCCGCCCCACCGATGCTTGTCTCGGGGTGCGCGGTAGCCCGATACTCTGAGATTCCTGCCGCCCGCCAATCTCCGGTTTGACCCGTCCTCATGGCCACCACCACGTCGTGCCCCAGGCGCGTGAAATGCCGGGTGAGAGCCCCGCCGATGTTGCCCGCACCAATGATTCCAATCTTCAATTTCCGTTTCATACATGTCTCCTCTGCCTGCTCGTGTGATGAACCTTCTGCGACCAACCTCGTGGAGCCAAAGCCGTCGCACAAGAGGAAATCCATGCCGCCGCTCATGCAGGAGCGAGGCCAGATGTATGCCGCTGCGCCCGATACCGCCGACTTTAGACTCAAGACTTTAGACTTTGGACTTCCTTCGTGCTCACGCTGAAGCCAGGGGTTCGGGTGATTTCTCGCCCCTGTGGTCCGACCAGAATCCGACTGGCTGCCGGGAGTTCCCGGCAACCCGGCTCACACAGAATTGGCGGCCTTCTTGTGATCACTAGGCGCAAAGGCTGAACCGACTGGAACTCGATTCGCCGATGGAAGTCTCAAGAGTGAGAACCCCTTTCAGGTTGCGGGATCGGCCAAGGTCTTAGGCTCTCCCACCGTTGCTCCGCTTGCGACTTGCCGAGGCGACGCCTTCTGATACGATGTTCCCGCGTCAGGCCGCAAGTGCTCGGCGCATCAAAACAACTTTCCAGAATATGATAAAATCGTTTGAAGTTTCTGCGCTCCAAGGCAAGTGGGATTACAGCTTCACGTTTCACTCCGATCTGAACATTCTCACTGGGAAGAACGGATCGGGGAAAACGACCCTCCTTAAGCTTTTGTGGTATTGCCTCAGCGGGAACGTCGCCCGAATCCGCGCGGAAATGACCCTTCAGCATGCTCGCCTAGAGACGACGTCATTCAAGTTGACTCTGGCGAAAGAGCAGGAGACAGAGATGGTCTTCGAGCTTGAGATTGGAGGGCAAAAGATTCCGCTGGCGCAGGAGGTAGATCTCGCTAAATCTCTCGTGGCACCCTATCTGTTGCCTCAATCCGATCCCGCCGACGAGGTTAAGAGTCAGATATCAAGTCTTGACGACTCCTCTGTGTTTTTCCCCACATTTAGAAGAATCGAAGGAGGCTTCACCATGGAGCAGAACCGGCGGCGCCCAGGATAGCCGTATCCGTGCAGAAGAGAACCACAGATGAACACAGATGGACACCCGTCCTCCGTAGCAGCACTGCGGAGGGTGGACAGATTCTGAAGGCTGGATTCGGGATTAGCTTCGCCTTCCTTCGGGTCACTGTCCGGTGGACGGGTTCCTGCCATGGAAGAGCGCGGCTTTGAGCAGTCCTTATCTGTGCTTATCTGTGTCCATCTGTGGTTACATTGCCGGGTTACGGCTTAGCGCGCTGGCCCGGCGTTCCAGCCGGGAAAAGCTAATCCTGCTGGCGTAGCGGGTCCGGGTTTTGCTATGATTCAAATACCCGCCCAATTGCGGGCTGGTGAACCAGCACTTCAGAAGGCGGGCGCCTGAAACAACATGAAGATCAGCTCCATTCCAAAGTCGGGCCGGAAGGGCTCCGTCGTCTATCTCAACACCCGTTACGGCAAGGTCGCGCGCGAGTACGTGCCCCCGCGCAATCCCCGCACCGCTGACCAACAGTGCAACCGCAGCAACTTCGGCACCGTCTCCGGCCGCTGGCGCATTCTCACCCCCGAACAGCACTCCGTCTGGCGCGCGGCCTCGGCCAACAAATACTTCATAACCGAATCGGGCCGCCAGACGCGCCTCAATTGCTACCACTTCTTTGTGAGCATCAACACCCGGCGCGCCGACCTCGGCCTGCCCCAGTTCGACCTCCCGCCCGCCGAGCCGGTCTTCAGTCCCAACCCCGTGGCCGAGTTGGTCATTACGAACACTGGTGGCAGGATCACGCTCAAGCTCCGCGTCCCAAATCCGCCGGCCCAGTACACGCTGGTGCAAGTCGCCGCCCCGGTACGGGCTGGCGTCCGCTGCGTGCAGCACTTCCCCTTGCTGGGGCTGCTGCCACCCCCGACCGACGGCTGGAGCGACATCACCGAGCTTTACGTTGCCCGGTATGGCGTGCCGAAAGCCGGCAAGGCCATTTGGGTTCGCACTTGCCAGCACATTGACGGCTGGACCGATGTCCCAAAAAGTGACCCGCGCCCGCGTCCCTGCCGCAACCCCATAGCGACGCTCGCCGAGGCCTCCCAGTAGTCGCTACCCCGACCACCGCGGTCAGGGACCCTGCAGGAAGCGCCTCTGCCTGAAGGACTTGGCGCTGGCCCTCGCCCCGGCCCTCGCCCTTTGCCGGCTTCCCGCGTCTGGGCGAACCTCCACCGCCTGGCCTGGCCCACCGGGAAGCCGAAACACTCCTCCCGCAGCCCTCTCCATCATAGCGGTCCAGTCCCGCCGATACCCCTGTAGTCTCCCCGTAGCCGCGCCGGAGCCTCGCCGTAGTACCTCCGTTAGGCTAACGGAGGTACTACGGCGAGGCTCCGGCGCGGCTACGGCGGGGTTCCGGGGGGACTGCGGGGGTATCGGCACACGGCTGGGGAGACTCACCAGACACACACCGGACACAACATCTAGACTCCCCGGCGGCGCCTCCAGCCTCCGCTAGACCTCGCGGGATAAGCCAGCGTTGACTGAGACCGGTCCCGATGACCGCCCCGTTGGCTTCGACGTCTGCAACCCCTCGCGTTCCTGTTTCGAGGAGTAACCACCGCCGTTGGCCCGACCGTTGGCCGGAGCGCCGGCATGTTGCCGGCTTACACGGTCCGAACAGCCTAAGCCGGCAACATGCCGGCGCTCCGAAAAGTCGGCATTCCACAAGGGGCCAGGAATACTCGGGTCAGGCCTTCTGCCCGGTCAATTGCTCCAGGAACTGGCGGGCCTTGGTCGCCGCGGCCTTCACACTCTCAAGCGGGCCACGTGCGAGGCACTCGACAATCAAGGGCCCATGCGTAAAGCCGCCTTGCTTGAGGCGCGCGAAGACTGCCGGGAAATCCACCTTGCCTTCGCCGATGTTCACGAGCACTTCCTTGGGCGGCAGGAAGTCCTTCACGCTCATGCCCACTACCAACCCGTCCATTGTTGCGGCATCCACCGCCGGGTCGAGTTTGCCGTCCGAGTAGTAGAAGATATTGCCCGGGTCATACCAGAGACGGAAGTTCTTCTTGCCGACCATCTCGATGGCTTTGCGACATTGGGTCCCGGTGGCGTTTTGGCCGCCGTGCGGCTTGATGCTGAGGCCGACGCCTTTCGCGGCGGCGTAGTCGCAGCATTCGGCAATGGTCTTGTAGTAGAGTGGGTAAAGCTTCTCGTCGGTGGTCCCGCCCAGCATTAGGTTCGGGCAGCCGCAGATGGCCGTAGCATCAATGAGCCGCTTGAGTCCGGCGATGTTCGCGTCGTGCGACTCGGCAATTGGGAACTCGCCATACACTGAAAGCACTTTGAGCCCGCGCGTCGTAGCCTCACTGTGGGCGGCCCGCACTTCCTCGACCGGAGTAGCCGCCTTGATAATCGCCCCCTGCTTGCCCTTGGTGCTCATGAGTCCGACGTACTTGAAGCCGGCTTCGGCAATGGAGTCCAGAGCCACCGGGTAGTCGAACTGATCGAACACCCGCGTGTAACAGCCCATCTGCCAGGCCGCTTTGGGCGCCGCGCCGCCGGCGTCAGCGGCAAGCAGGGATTCCACAGTCGCGGCCGCTATGGCCGCCGCCCCCATCTTGGCAGTCCCGGCCAGAAAGGATCTTCGGCTGATTGGGTTGGCAGTGCTCATAAGATCAAAGTGCAGATTGTTCCCCGTATTTCACGGCCAAAAGGGCTACCTGGCAAGCACCGATTCGTGCCGCGCGGGGCACCGAAAAATAATTGCAGATTCCTGTTGACGGTATTCGATTACTGTTGTAATCGTTCTATAGCTTACAGTTGTAAGCGTAAGGAACAGGCCATGAAGAAGACGCCGCGCATCTCGGAGACGGAATGGGAAGTGATGAAGATAATCTGGGCCCAGGCGCCCTGCACCGCAGGACAGATTATCGAGTTGCTGACCCACGCCGACCCCACCTGGCACCCCAAGACGGTGAAGGCTTTTCTCAACCGGCTGGTGAAGAAGGGAGCGCTGGGCTTCCGCAAGGAGGGGCGCGCGTATCTTTACCTTCCGCTGGTGCGGGAGAGCGAGTGTGTGGACGCGGTGAGCGAGTCGTTTCTGGAACGGGTGTTCGGGGGCTCGCTCAAGCCGATGCTGGCGCACTTCGTGGAACGTAGGAAGCTGTCGCCGGCGGAGGTCAGGGAGCTCAGTGATTTACTGGAACAGCGTGAGCCGGGGCGCACCGAACCATCCAAACGGAGGTGACCTATGCAAGAATACTTTACAACCTATCCTTTTTCCTCGCTGCTGAAGGCCTCGTGGCAGGCTGCAGTGCTGATCCTGCTGGTGCTGGCAGCGCAGTGGGCATTTGGCCGGAGGCTCAGCCCGCGATGGCGTTACGGGCTCTGGCTGCTGGTCGTCGCACGACTCGCCCTGCCTTGGACAATTCCGTCCTCGATCAGCGTGTTTAACTTAATCAGCTACCCGAAGGCGCTAGCGGCGGCTACGGCTGTCTTTAGCGGAGCGCACCCGTCTCAGAGCGCGGTTGCGCGGGATTCGAGCACGGCATTGGGGACTTCCAGCGCACCGGGGCAGACGGTTGTTGCTGCGCCCGGGGAGGAGCGCACTCCGACGCTAAACGGATATGTGGAAACGCCCGCCGCGACGGTGTCGAGGTTCCACTTGAGCCTGTCTTACGTGCTGCTGGCGTGGGCAGCGGGGGCATTCGCGTTGGCGGTTTACCTGGGGATTACTCACTACCGGCTCTGGCGCAGGGTCACGCTGCGCCGTCCTCTGATTGACATGCGGGTGATGAATCTGTTGGAGGATTGCAAGCAGGCGATGGGGGTGCACGTGCCGGTGACGCTGGTGGAGACGCCCGCGGTAGGGAGTCCCTCGCTGTTTGGCTTCTTGCGGCCGCGCCTGCTGTTACCGGTTGGGCTGACGCGGGATTTCTCACAGGAGGAGCTGCGTTATGTGTTCCTGCACGAACTGAGCCACATTAAGCGCCAGGACATCCTGACGGGGTGGGTGATGACGGCGTTGCAGATCCTGCATTGGTTCAACCCGCTGGTGTGGGTGGCGTTCCACCGCATGAGATTGGACCGGGAACTGGCTTGCGACGCGCTGGCGCTGTCCTATGCGAAGGAGGAGGAGAACCAGCCGTACGGACGCACGATCATCAAACTATTGGAGAGCTTTGGCGGCTCGGCCTGGGCGCCGAGCATGGCTGGAACCGTAGAGAACAAGAACCAAATCAAGGAAAGGATTAGTATGATCGCTAAATTCAGAAAGACGAGACATGGCCTCGCGCTGGCGGGGGTGTTATTCATCGGCCTCGGACTGTTAACCTTAACGGACGCGCAGACGAGCGGGAAGTCGGCGGCGCCAGAGGTGGCGGGAAGGTCACCCCCGAACATCGTGGCCACCTCGCCGGCCGTTGGGGCGACAGACGTTGACCCCACGCTTAAGGAAATCACGGTTACCTTCGACCAGGATATGCGCGGGGGATTCTCCTGGACGGGGGGCGGGCCGGATTTCCCTCCGGCATCGGAGGGCCAAAAGGCGCAGTGGCGAGACAAGCGCACCTGCGTTCTGCCGGTGATACTCGAAGCCGGGCATTACTACCGCGTGGGGATTAACTCGACCAGCTACCGGAACTTCCGTAGCGCTGACGGCGTGTCGGCGGAGCCGTCGGCCATCTACTTCACCACGCAGGGGGCGAGCGAGGAGCTGAAAGCCAAAGCCCAGTTGCCGATGATCGTGAAGGTCATCCCGCCCAATGACGCGCAGGATGTCAGTCCCGGACTGACGGAGCTGCGAGTGACGTTTAACGTGCCAATGGGCGCAGGCTTCTCCTGGTGCGGCGACGGCCCGCAATTCCCCACCATCCCGGATGGCAAGCGTCCGTTCTGGACTGACGGGGGCAAGACCTGTGTGATGCCCGTCAAGCTGGAACCCGGGGTGGAATATGAGATCGGGCTCAACAGCCCGTCGGCCAAGAACTTCCAGAGTGCCGGCGGCGTGCCGCTGGAACCGATGCTCTATAGCTTCAAGACAAGCGGCCAGGCCGCTGAAACGGCCCAGGCCGAGAACGAGTCGGACGAACAGCAACACCTGAAGAAGGCCGAAGGCGGCGACAAGTGGGCCGCGTTCTGGCTTTGGGACTCCTATTATCACGGCAACAATGGAATCAAGCCTGACCCGGCCAAGGCGGACAAATGGCTACATGAATTTGTCCAAAAGGTGTCGGTGGTAAGATTTGAACCCGTTGATGACTTCACGCCGGCAAGCCCACAGGAGTTTCTGGGAAGAATTCACCAGCACGCTCATACTTCTTCGGGGAAGACTGAGATCGGAACCGGCGGTTTTTTCAGAACGACCAGGCAAGGCGACAAACTGGTGGGTTCCTTTCTCAGCAATTATCCCGATGAACTCAAAGCCAGCCTCGCCAAGGTGCCGGGCCTGAAGGTCACTTCCGCCGAAGAGATTACGCCGGAAGCATTCATCAAATACGAACAGTCACCGCAGGAATCGTTGCCCGAGGGTGAGGAGCAAAAACTGAAGCAGGCCAAAGGCGGCGACAAGTGGGCCGTCTTCTGGCTCTGGGACTCCTATTATCGCGGCAAGAACGGTATCAATCCTGACCCGGCCAAGGCGGACAAATGGCTACATGAATTTGTCCAGAAGGCGTGGGTGGTAAGGTTTGAGCCCGTTGATGACTTTACGCCGGCAAACCCACAGGAGTTTCTGGAACGAGTTAACCACTACGCTCATACGTCTTCGGGGCGGACTGATCTCGGAACCGGCAGCTTTTTTAGGACGACCAAGCAAGGCGACAAACTGGTGGGTTCTTTTCTCTGCAATTATCCCGATGAACTCAAAGCCAACCTGGCGAAGGTGCCGGGTCTGAAGGTCACTTCCGTCGAAGAGATCACGCCGGAAGCATTCATCAAATACGAACAGTCACCGCAGGAATCCCTGTAGCAGAACCCGCTTGCTTCAATATATGAAATTCCACAAATCAAACGGCCGCCTCGCCGCGGCGGTCTCCCTGTTGGCGGCTTTCGGACTGGCCACGCTGACCGCCCCTCGATTCGGCGGGCTGTCGTCCGCGCAAGCGGCCCAAGGCGCGCCGCAGATCGTCTCATGCTCGCCCGCCCGGGGGGCGACGGACGTGGACCTCCAACGCGCAAGTCCTTCAAGTTTCTGCAGACGAGCTTCCCGTGGGTTGCGGACAAGGGGTTCGACCTTACAGTCAAAGCGTTTTGTTCGGCCTTCAGCAGCCGTGA
>Ga0224558_1003403_pt1 | contig 13294 bp, 9 predicted proteins | sample 714S32024metaG_FD_180682 | JGI IMG/M metagenome (GOLD analysis project Ga0224558, IMG submission 180682) | Peat soil microbial communities from Stordalen Mire, Sweden - 717 S3 20-24 | ecosystem: Environmental > Terrestrial > Soil > Wetlands > Peat | place: Sweden: Norrbotten County, Stordalen... | reverse complement strand
GGGGGCTGAGCGCGCGTGAAGTAGGCGTGAACTAAATGTATCGTCTTGGGGCGTTCTATGGCGATCCATGTCGGCCCGTGACACCCTCAAGCTGCTGAAAGCACAGGTAAATCATTGATGTGGCGAGTCCAGGCCCCAAACCTGTCACGTCGGAGGTCGCGGGTCGAATCCGGTTCTTCCCAACGCGGCACTCAAATCGTGGTGCTCCTTTGTCAGCAGTTTTGTCAGCACGAGGTCCGAGTCTCATGCGTTTTCCACAGTTCTCCCAAATCTCGATCTGCTCGCAAAGCCGCTGAAAACAGGCCGAATACGAGAAAAATACTCACACATGGGACTTGACACGTATGGTTTCGTAATCAGCAGGTCGCCGGTTCAACCCCGGCGGGTGGCTCCATCTTTTCAAGAGCGGCGGGCTGGTAGTGACAATGCCTGAAGCAGAGACTGAAAATCTGGGGGTGGTTCGCAGTCAATCGAGACGCTCTCTCCTGAGCGTGGATGAATGAACTGAAGATGCGCTGCATGAAGAGCAACGCGAGCAATTCGCCGCTCCGACGATTCCGCCAGGTGGTATTTTCTGTCACCGATGACCGGGTGGCCGATCGCTGAAAACTGCACTCGGATCTGATTCTGTAATCCCGTCACCAACGTAACTCGGACGAGCGAAGCGCCCAGAAGAGGGCGTTCGACGGAATATCGAAGTTCCGCACGAGCCGCTTTGGAGTCGCCCTCGGTGCGCAGCGTTTGAAACATTCCTTGACGTCGAAAGTAGTGAACGAGCGTCCCTTCCTTGGCGCCGGGACGCCCGCGAACTACCGCGAGATACTGCCTCATGGGAGTATGGCCGAGAAACTGTCGAACGAGTGTGTCGCGATCCGGCTCAGTTTTCGCAAAAAGCAGAACCCCGGACGTAAAACGATCGATGCGATGTACCACAAAGGCCCGTTGTCTCTTCAGCCTGAGTTTGGCGGAGAGAAGAGACCAGGCGGACGGAGTATCGGAGCCCTTAACAGGCACAGCCGGAAGTCCGGCAGGTTTATCGAGGACCACCACGGCATCGTCTTCGTAAAGCACGAAAAGCTCCCGTGAGAAACGAGGCTGCCGCCGATCCTTGCTTGAACGGCTGCCGCCCTTTCGTGGAAGCTTCTTCATTTGCACCGCGGCTGATCGTGTCGCCGCTGGAGAGACACCGCATGAGCGGTGAGCGCGTCGCCACTACAATATCACCCCGAGCGGCGCCGGTGTGCACATTTTTCCAGACTCACGCGTGCGGTGGCTGCGCGGCTCGAACTCCGCTGTCTGGAATTCACCGCGGCCCTGACGGCGCGGTGCTACAGTATATGCCATGGGTGATAGCGCGCCGTCGGCGGGGGCGGTGCGCGAGCAACTCGAACTGATCCTGGCGAGTCCGGGTTTTCGCGCTTCAGAATCCCTTCGCCGGCTTCTCCGGTATACGGTCGAAGCGGCTCTGGCCGGCAGAGGCGACAGCCTGAAAGAGTATACGCTTGGCGTCGAGGCGCTGGGCCGCGCCGAGTCGTTCGATCCGCGCCAGGATACCATCGTCCGCGTACAGGCGCGAAAGCTGCGGGAGCGATTGGCAGCGTACTACGCAGCCGAGGGCAGCGGCGAACCCTGCCGGATCGTGTACCGGCCGGGCAGCTACCTGCCGGCTTTTACAGTCGCGCATGAGGCAGTTGCGAAATCGCAGAGGACAGTCGCCGTCCTGCCGTTGATGAATCTCACAACCGACAACGCCGCCGGGTACTTCTGCGATGGTTTGGCCGAAGAACTGATTGACCTCCTGGCCCGCACCGAGGGTTTACGCGTGGTGGCACGGACGTCGAGCTTCCGATTTAAGGGCGTGCAGGCGGACGTCCGCGAGATCGGCCGGCGGCTCGGCGCCGATCTGCTGATAGAGGGCGCTGTGCGCAACGCGGGCGATCGCTATCGCATCACCATTCGGCTGCTCTCCACCGCCGACGGCTGCGAGATCTGGGCGTCGCGGTATGATCGGACATCGCGCGATGTGCTCGAGCTCGAGGCGGAAATCGCGGCGTCCATCGCGGCCTCGCTGAGTTCCGGAAGCCCGCCGGCGGTTTCGGCCACGGATGCCGAGGGCGCCATGCTCTACCTGCAGGCGCGCCACGCCTGGAACCAACGCTCCGAAACCGGATTCCGGCGAGCGCTGGAATTGTACACGGCTGCCACCGGGCGCGACCCCGGCGCCGCCAAGGCCTGGGCTGGAATCGCCGAGTGTCATGTGCTCATGAACATGCATGGCCTGGCGCTGCCGCACGTCTGCATGCCCAAGGCGCGGGAGGCGGCCTTGAAGGCGGTCGCGATTGACCCGGACCTGGCCTCGGCATGGTCGGCTCTGGCAGCCGTAACTGTCCTGTACGATCGCAAGTTCGAATCCGCCGAAGGGTACTGGCGCAAGGCGCTGGAATCGGATCCGGCCTACGCCACGGCCCACCACTGGTACGCCTGTTTCGGTCTGATCGCCATGCAAAGAATGGACCAGGCGCTCGACGAGATCCGGGAAGCGGAACGGCTGGACCCGCTCTCGGCGCCCATCTTGAACGATGTCGTGTTCGTTCTGTACTGGAACCGGCGCTTTGACGACGCCATCGAACAGTGCCGGAAGAACATCGCGCTCAATCCCGGATTCCACCGGGACTACATTCTGCTCGCGAGGGTGTATGCGGCCCACGGCAGGTATCGGGAGTCGGTAGACACCTGTCTGAAAGTACGCGAGCAGTTAGACGGGGTCTCCTTTCTGCCCTATCTGCTCGGCACTCTCGGGTTTGCCTATGCCTCGACCGGAAACCCGGCAGCCGCGCAAGAGGTGTTGGGAGAATTGCGCCGTCTGGAGGCGCGTGGCGCCGTCACCGCCCACGAGCGCGCTATTGTGGCTACAGCGCTGGGCGATTGGGAGGCTGCGATTCGCGATCTCGAAACGGCAGATGAGCAGCGCACCGGCTTTGCGGTATTCGTCCCGGTCGAGCCTTTATTCGATGCTCTGCGCGCCCGGGGCTTGCTCGCCGGCTCGCTGCCTTCACGTGAACGTTCACCCCTCGCTCACGCGTGAACTCTTGCTGAGAGAGGCGTGAATACCTCATTCTTTGAGTGACAGGTAACGGCATCTTCGCCGCGAAGGCTTTCCGCTCCGGCGATACGCGACCTGATCGCCACCAACTCAAAACGAATAGGAGATTATATGAAACTCGCAACGATCGTACTGCTGGGAATCCTGGTCCTGGGGTCATTCGCCTCACTGAATGCCCAACCTGCTGGAACTTCCCAAGTGGTTACGGCTTACATCAATGAGGATCCGCTCCCACCCACCCCCGCCGGCTTCAATGGTGGTGTTTGCCTTATCTACTACACGCTGATCGGAGATCTCGACCTGAAGTCCTTGTTCGCGACCGACGGTACCGGTACCCCGATCATCGACAGGAAACATGCTTACTTCATCTGGGTGTCGGACTATAACGCGCAATTCCTGGCCCAAAATCAGGAGTTTATGTTCTTCCTGATTACCGAGGGAACTGCCACCATCTATTACGCCGAGAATCCCCTTAGTCGTGATTGGACTTACTTTGACCGGAGCACTTGGGGGCAACCCGTGGCCACGTTTGTCAGGAAAACAGGAATGTTCCAAAGCAGGGATGGCGGATACTCGGGCGGTCTGACCACCTCGGCGGTGCTGACGTCGAGCAAACCCTTCAAATTGAACGGGAAAACGTTCAACTTCAAGGACCTGATCCCACAGGGAATGACCTGCTCCGAGACTGCGGCTGGAGATTATGAGGCCGGCACCTGCGTCGCGATCGGGAAGTAAGAGACGCGTTTGCAACTGATCCCCCGGCGACGGGCGGTGCACGCGCCAGGCCCCGCTTGTCTGAAACTCATTTCGAGAGCATGCTGTAATGTGCAGCCACAGCGAGGAGGAGTTCATGAAAGGCGCTGAGAGATTCAGCATCGGCGATTATGACTGCTGGACTCTGGCCGACGGCGAACTGACCTACCCCGGATGGACTGTCCTGCCGCCCGAGGGCGCGCCGCCCGCGGAGATTACTGCCCCCTATATAGCGGTGCTCGTCGATACCGGCTCGACGCGGATCTTGATCGACACGGGCGCGGGGGCGCTCGGCCCCAACACGGGAAAGCTGCCGGAGAGTCTGGCTTCGACGGGCTTCCTGCCGGAAGATATCCATGCGGTGATTCTTTCCCACGCGCACCCGGACCATATCGCCGGAGTGCAGATGTTTCCGAATGCGGCGGTGGTCATGATGCGGAAGGAGTTCGAGTTCTGGATGTCCGCCGAGACTCAGGCCCGGCTGGAGGCCTGCGAGATCTACGGCCTCGGGCCGCTAGAGGCTGTGATGGCGACCTCCGTTCGGGATCACGTAGCGCCCGCGAGGGACCGCCTGCGCCTGCTCGATCGGCCGGCGGAAATCGCGGCGGGCATACTGGTGTTTCCCGCGCCGGGCCACACACCCGGGCATGCCGCCGTGCTGGTTTCTTCGGGAAGGCAGCAACTGCTCTACGTGGGCGACGCACTGATTCACCCGGCGCAGTTCGAACATCCGGATTGGACCTGCGTCTTCGATCTGTCTCCCGCGGAAACGGTGCGCACGCGCAAGCAGTTGCTGGAGCGGGCCGTGGCCGACCGGTGTCTTTTCGCGGGCTTTCACCTGCCGGGCGGGGTGGGCGCGGTCGAAGCGCGGCAGACATCGTACCGTTGGGAACCGGCTGTTGCCGCCGCGATGAGCGCCTGAGTTCGGACTGTAGAAAGATTGGGCGCCGGAGCGGGCCCACGGTGACAGACCACACGCCGGTTGCGTCGTCCTTCACCATGGGGAGGGCCTGGTGGGTGAGATCGCCATTGACGGTCACATCCTTGGCATTGGGCGCCGGGAGACGGAACGTCACTTCATTGTTTGACTTCCTCCAAACGCATGCGAACCATGTTGGAATAACCTTGGATACAATGCAACTTGGCTCGAACGCATGGCACTCCTGGTATGACCTCGATGCGGCCAGGCTACACGCTGTCGAAGTGGATCTCCTATGAAAACTTCGCCCTTTCACCCGCTCCGTTGGGCCGTTGCGATGACACCGGTCCTTCTCCTGTTCCTGGGCGCCCTGGTTTCCAGCGCGCAGGTCGATCTAACCGGCTATTGGGCCTTCCGTGTCAAGGACGGAGGCGTAAACTTCTTCCAGTTGCAGCAGACCGGCGACAACGTCACCAGCGTTCCCAGCGCCGGCCGGGGTGGCGGCCGCGGAGGAACGCTCGCCGGCACGCTGCGTGACGGTAAACTTCACCTGGTGACGGTGTTCGACACACCCGCCCCGGCTCCGGCGGCGGCTGCCGGTCAGACCTCGGCCCAGCCGCCCGCACGGCGCGAGACGGTGTACGAGGGCGTGGTCGAGAACGCAAACCGGATTCCAGTCACGATGCAAGCCACCGGCCGCGACCCCCTAAAGGGCACTTACGAACGGGTCACGCGCGAAGAGGCGTTTCCCGCCCGCATTCCCCTGCCGGAACTGCGCGACGTGCCGGACAACGGCATGGCGCGTACTCCCCCCATGGGCTGGAACAGTTGGAACAAGTTCCAGGATGTGTTCGACGACGCTACGGTCCGGCAGATGGCCGACGCCATGGCATCAAGCGGCATGAGTAAGGCCGGCTACACCTATATCGTGGTGGACGAAGGTTGGACCAGCGGGCGCGACGCCAACGGCAATATCGTCGGCAACGGCAAGTTTCCGAATATGAAAGCACTCGCCGACTATGTCCACTCCAAAGGCCTGAAGATCGGGATCTACTCCTCGCCGGGGCCGCAATCGTGCAGCGGAAAAATGGGCGGCGGATACCAGGGCAGCTACGGACACGAGGAGCAAGATGCCCGGACGTTCGCCGAGTGGGGCTATGATTACCTGAAATACGACTGGTGCAGCGCCGGCGGCGTTTATGGATCGACCCGGGAAGAAGAGCAGGGCGCCTATCAGAAAATGGGTGAAGCCCTGCTGAAAACCGGACGCCCCATGGTCTATAGCCTTTGCCAGTATGGCTCGGCTGATGTGTGGAAGTGGGGAGCGAAAACGGGAGGCAACCTCTGGCGCACCACGTTCGACATCGGCGACCGCTGGGAATCCATGGAGCGCATCGGGTTCGCCCAGATCGATATCGCCGGCTATGCGCAGCCAGGTCATTGGAACGATCCGGACATGCTCGAAGTCGGTAACGGAGGGATGACGGCCGACGAGTATCGGACGCACATGAGCCTCTGGTGCCTGTTGTCGGCCCCGCTGATGGCGGGCAACGACCTGCGGACCATGACCGACGAGACAAAATCGATCCTCATGAATCCCGATGTCATCGCGATCGATCAGGACCGGGACCCGAAGCCGGTCGAGCGGCTTTCGCAGCAGGGAAGGTCGGAGGTGCTGGTGCGGCCGCTCAGCGGCAGCGCTTTCGCAGTCGGTCTGTTCAACCGCGGAGACCAGCCCGCTGAAATCAGCTTCCGCTTGGATGCCCTGAAATTCAACACAGGGCTCTATGGCTTCCGTAGATTGCAGGTGCAAGATCTGTGGAGGCACGAGCCGGTGCAGGTTTCCGGCGACACTTACACGGCCACGGTCCCGAAACACGGCGTCGTACTGCTAAGGGTTTCGATCGCCAGTGGACGCGGCGGATTCTGAAGCTTCGATGCGGCGAATGGCTGACGGCACGGCCGAAGAAACTGCCGCTTCCGCTGCGAGCGTAGACTTCTTCCGGACGGATTACGGTCGCGGCTCCGATGCTTTCCGAGCCGCGACCGTAAGGGAGCGATTGGCCCAGGTTCACTATAATAAAGGTGTCCATGCACCAAAAACGCAACGAGAGGGTTGTGGATCTAAATCCACAGGAGACCGCTGAGTGGTTGGAATCGCTGGAGCAGGTGATCGACCAGGCCGGGCCGGACCGCGCCGCATACCTGTTGGAACAGCTTACCGAGCGCGCGCGGACTCAGGGTTCCGACCTGCCCATTCATCTGAACACGCCCTACGTCAATACCATTCGTCCCGAAGACGAATTGGCATACCCGGGCGATCGCGCCATGGAGCGCCGCATCAAGAGCCTGGTCCGCTGGAACGCCATGGCCATGGTGGTCCGGCAGAACAAGTACGATGCCGGCATTGGCGGCCACATTTCCACCTACGCCTCCCTCGCCACGCTGCTCGAGGTGGGGTTCAATCACTTCTTCCATGCATCCTATGACGGCCAGCCGGGCGACCTGGTCTACTTTCAGGGGCATGCCTCGCCGGGGGTCTACGCGCGTGCTTTCCTCGAGGGCCGCCTGAGCGAAGAGCACCTCCAGAATTTCCGGCACGAGCTGCGCGAGCACCCGGGCCTCTCTTCCTATCCGCACCCCTGGTTGATGCCGGATTTCTGGAGCTTCCCCACGGTGTCGATGGGCCTGGGGCCGATCAACGCCATCTACCAGGCGCGCTTCATGCGGTACCTGGAAAACCGCGGCCTCATTCCGCACACGCCGCGGAGAATCTGGGGCTTCCTGGGCGATGGCGAAATGGACGAGCCGGAATCCATGGGCTCGCTGACCCTGGCCTCGCGCGAAAAGCTGGACAACCTCACCTTCGTCATCAACTGCAATCTGCAGCGGCTGGACGGGCCGGTGCGCGGCAACGGCAAGGTGATTCAGGAGCTGGAAGCCGCCTTCCGCGGCGCGGGCTGGAACGTCATCAAGGTGATCTGGGGCGAAGATTGGGATGCGCTGCTGGCCCGCGACTCGACCGGCCTGCTCCAGAAGCGCATGGGCGAAGCGGTGGACGGCGAATACCAGACCTACATCACCAAGGACGGCGCCTACATTCGCAAAAACTTCTTCGGCAAGTACCCCGAGCTGCTCGACCTGGTGGCCCACCTAAGCGACGAAGACCTGATGCGGCTGCGGCGCGGCGGCCACGATCCCCGCAAGGTCTATAACGCCTACAAGGCGGCGGTGGAAACCAAAGACCGGCCCACCGTGATCCTGGCCCACACCATCAAAGGCTACGGGCTGGGCGAGGCGGGCGAGGGCCGCAACATCACCCACCAGCAGAAGAAGCTCAACGAGCAGGAGCTCGAGCACTTCCGGTCGCGCTTCGAGATCCACCTTCCGGAGGAAGCCGCGCGCCATGCCGAATTCTACCGGCCGCCCTCGGACAGCCCGGAAATGGCCTACCTGCATGAACAGAGGCGCCGGCTGGGTGGATACATGCCGAGCCGTACCGCCGTGGCCGCCAGCTTCGAAGCGCCGCCGCTCGATTACCTGAAGGAGTCGCTCGAAGGATCGTCCGGGCGCGAGGTGTCGAGCACCATGGCCTTCGTTCGCGTCCTGACGCTGCTCCTGAAGCACCCGCAAATGGGCCGGCGTGTGGTGCCGATCATCCCCGACGAAGCGCGCACGTTCGGCATGGAATCCCTGTTCCGCCAATTCGGCATCTATGCCAGCCAGGGACAGCTCTACAAGCCGCACGACGCGGAGATGTTCCTGTACTACAAGGAATCCAAGGACGGCCAGATTCTCGAAGAGGGCATCACCGAAGCCGGTTCCATGGCTTCCTTCACGGCCGCGGGCACGGCCTATGCGAACTACGGCGTGGCCATGGCCCCGTTCTTCATCTACTACTCGATGTTCGGCTTCCAGCGCGTGGGCGACCTCATCTGGGCATTCGGCGACTCGCGCGGCAAAGGCTTCCTGTGCGGCGGCACCGCCGGCCGCACCACCCTGGCCGGCGAAGGCTTGCAGCACCAGGATGGCCAGAGCATCCTGCTCTCCAGCATTCTGCCCACCTGCACCACCTACGACCCGGCCTACGCCTATGAGATCGCCATCATCGTGCAGGATGGCGTCCGGCGCATGTACCAGGAGCGGGAGGACGGCTTCTACTACCTCACCTTGTACAACGAGAATTACCCCATGCCGCCCATGCCCCAGGGCCTCGACCCCGCGGGCGTGCTCAAGGGCATCTATCGCTACCAGGCGGCTGAAAATGGCGGGGCGAAGGTGCAGCTCTTCGGCAGCGGCCCCATCTTGAACGAGGCGCTGCGCGCGCAACAGATCCTCGCCGAAAAGTACGGCGTTCCCTCGGATGTGTGGAGCGTGACCAGCTACAACGAGCTGCGGCGCGAGGCCCTCGGCGTGGACCGGTGGAACCGCCTGCATCCCGACCAGCCGGCCCGGACGCCCTACATCGTCGAGGCCCTGAAAGGCGCCGATGGCCCGGTGGTCGCCGCCACCGATTACATGAAAGTGGTGGCCGACCAGATTGCCCCCTGGCTGCCCGGCCGCATGGTAACGCTCGGCACCGACGGCTTCGGCCGTAGCGACAACCGCGAGTACCTGCGGAAACATTTCGAGATCAATGCCGAGTCCATCGCCGCCGCGGCGCTCTCGCGGCTGGCGCGCGACGGCAAGTTCGACACCGAAAAAGCCCGCGCGGCCTTCGCCGAGTTGGGGTGCGACACCGAGAAGATCGACCCCGCGCGCGCCTGACGACTAAGATGCACATCGGCCAACGTGTCGCCATTGCCGGGATGGTGGTCAGCGGCTCGCTCGCCATCGTCAAGATCGTAGCCGGCCTCTCCGGCCATTCCACCGCCGTGGTGGCGGATGGGCTGGAATCGGCGGGCGACGTGTTTGCTTCCGGTTTTGTTCTTCTCGGCTTGACGCTCGCCGCCAGGCCCGCTGACGAAAACCACCCCTATGGTCACGGCCGGGCGGAAACCCTCACGGGCCTGTTGATCGGCCTGGCGCTCGCGGCCACCGGCGCTTTGATCTCCTATGAGTCTCTGCGCCGCCTGGGCCAGCCGCGCCTGGTGCTGGCCGCCTACGTGGTGTGGCCGCTGGTCGCCTCCGTGCTGGCCAAAGCGGCCCTTGCCTCAGTCAAATTTCACTACGGCCGGAAGATCGGGAGCGCCGGGCTCATCGCCGACGCATGGAACGACACCAAGGATACCGGTTCCGCCATAGCGGCGCTGATCGCGGTGGGACTGACGCTCTCCGATCCCGCGCGCTTTTTCAACGCGGACCGCTACGGTGGCTTCATCGTGGGGCTGATGGTAGTGTCCGTGGGCGTGCGCGTGGCCCGCGAAACCGCCATGCAGCTCATGGACACCATGCCGAATGAGGGTCTCATGAAGCAGATCCGGGCGGTGGCGTCCACGGTGCCTGGCGTGCGCGGCGTCGAGAAATGCTTCGCGCGCAAAACCGGCCTGCGGTACCACGTGGATCTGCACCTGGAAGTGGACCCCGAAATCACCGTGCGGCAATCGCACGAGATCGCCCACAACGTGCGGTATCGGATTCGGGAGCAACTGAACTGGGTGGCCGACGTGCTGGTGCACGTCGAGCCGGCCCCGTAGGCTCCAGTGGGGCAGGCTTTCAGCCTGCGGACCCGCTTTCCAGCGGGTCCAGCCGGCCGGAAGGCCGGCATGCGGGCAGGATTGCCCGCCCCACAGGAATGTTATGATGCGGGCTTATGCGCGACGTGAACGTAGGAATAGTGGGTCTGGGCAACATCGGTTCCGGCACGCTCAAAATTCTGGCGGAGAACGCCGATCATATCGCTCTCAAGCTCGGGTTTCATCTGCGGGTGGGGGCCGTCTGCGACCTGTTGATCGATTCCAAGCAGATTCCGGAATCGCTGGGACCGGTTTTCAAGACCAACGACTGGCGGCGGTTGATCGAACATCCGGACCTCGATATCGTGGTCGAACTGGTCGGCGGCACCACCGTCGCCGCCGAGGTTATCCATGCAGCCATAGCGGCCAAGAAGTCGGTAGTCACCGCCAATAAGGAATTGATGGCGTTGAGCGGCGCGGAAATCTGGGAGCGCGCCATCGAAGCCGGGACCAATGTCGCCATGGAGGCCAGCGTGGCGGGCGGGATTCCCATTCACACCGTGCTGCGCGAAGGCATCTCCGGCGACCGCGTCGTGGCGCTCTACGGCATCCTCAACGGCACCAGCAACTACATTCTCACGGAGATGGAGCAGCACGGCTCGCCGCTCGAAACGGTGCTGGCCGAAGCGCAGCGGCTGGGATACGCCGAGGCCAATCCCAGCAACGATATCGATGGCTTTGACGCACGCTCGAAGCTGGCCATCCTCTCCGCGCTGGCCTTCGGCGAGAAGATCACGCCGGGGGACATTTTCACCGAAGGGATTCGCCGCCTCTCGCCCCTGGATTTCCAGTACGCCCACCGGCTCGGCCACACCATTCGATTGCTGTGCGCGGCGCGCCAGACGCCAGAGGGGTTGATCCTATCGGTGCGTCCAGCCCTGATTCCCCAGACCGCCATTCTGGCCAGCGTGCGCGGCTCCTACAACGCCATCTGGGTGCAGGGGACCTACGGCGAGGACACGTTCTACTACGGCCGCGGCGCGGGTCCCAGACCCACCGGCGTGGCCGTGGTGAGCGACCTGATGAGGGTGGCGCGCGAGATTCTCTCCGGCAGCCCCACGCGCGTCTCGCCCTTCGCGCATCAGCGCCTGGGCGCATACAAGCCTGTCCCCGTGACGCTCCAGACCCGCTCCTACTACGTGCGGTTCCGCGTGGTCGACCAGCGGGGCATCATCGCGGCGCTGTCGGGCATCCTCGCCGCGAAACACATCGGCATCGAGGCCGTGCTCCAACTGCCGCATGAGAACAAGCTGGACCTGCCGTTCGTAATTACGCTCGAACCCACCACCGAGGAAGCCGTGCGCCAGGCCGCCGCGGAGATGTCCCAGCTCGACTTCCTGTTGGAACCGCCGTTGGTGTTGCCGATGGAGCCGCCTTTGTAGCGGGGCGTGGCGCGCCGCCGCGCCAGGCGCTGAACCGTCAGACCCACCCGCCGTCAACGATAAAGCTCTGGTTCGTGATAGCCTGGCTGTCAACTGAAGCGAGGAATAGAACCAGGCGGGCGACATCTGCCGGCGCCAGGCTTCGCTTCAACGCCTGGCGGGCGAGGATCTCCGCCGTGTATTCCGGGGTGAGCCAAAGCCGCTGCTGCCGCTCGGTTACGATGGCGCCTGGAAGAACGCTGTTTACTCTTATGTTGACGGGAGCGAGTTCGTGCGCCATGGTCCTTGTCAACCCGACAATGGCTGCTTTGGCCGTCACATAGCCCGGTTGGCCGGTTGAAGGGATCATCCAGGCAATCGAACTCATGTTGATGATCGAGCCGCCGCCAGCTTCCGCCATTCGGGGCACAACCGCCTGGATCGCAAAGAAATGATGCCGGAGATTCACCGCCATGCATCGATCCCAGTACTCAGGCGTGACCTCCTCATATCGGTGACGGTCGTCATTGGCGGCATTATTCACCAGCACACGAACCGCGCCCAAACGCGTTTCGACCGTCGCGACCGCTGACCGCAGAGCAGTGATATCGGTCAGGTCACAATAAACGAATGTCGGCGCACAGGCGCACCGCGGCGCGAGGCTCCGGACCAGGCGTTCCGATTCCTCGGCGGCGATGTCGAGGAAGGCAACCCTGGCGCCCTGCAGCGCGAAATGTTCCACCATGGAACTGCCGATGCCGGAACCTCCGCCGGTGACAAGGACAACCCGCTCACGCAGGCTCGGATAGGATGCAAAGCAATCTGTCTCATTCATGTTCAAAGCCGTTCAAGAACAGGATCGCTCCAAGGGACGGCTCCCATCAAGTGCGTCGCACATGCGCGCCTACCGGCAGCCAACCTATATTACCGTATAACCATGCGTCTCCTCTTCGCCATTTTCTCCGCCTGCCTCGCCGCCCAGGCCCAAATCCCCGCTCAGGACGCGCGCAACGTCAACCTCCCCAACACGGACACCCACTTCACCGCCAGGACTTACAAAACACTCGCCGAGTGGCAGGCCCGCAAAGAATTCCTGCGCCAACAGATTCTCTCCGCCGCCGGTCTGTTGCCCCTGTTCCCGAAAAACGAACTCCACCCGCAGATCTTCGGGCGCATCGAGAACCGCGACTACTCCATCGAGAAAGTGCTGCTCGAAACCCTCCCTGGCTACTATCTCGGCGGCAACCTCTACCGCCCGCTCAAGGCTGCGCCACCCGACGGGTTCCCGGCCGTGCTCGCACCGCACGGTCACTGGGTTTACGGCCGCCTCGAGCACACCACCATTGCTTCCGTGCCTGCCCGCGCCATCAGCCTCGCGCGCCAGGGGTACGTCGTCCTGGCGGTGGACATGGTGGGCTACAACGACAGCATCCAGACGCCGCACGATTTCGGCGAGAAACCCGTGGAGCAACTCTGGGGCTTC
>Ga0224558_1003399_pt1 | contig 13308 bp, 3 predicted proteins | sample 714S32024metaG_FD_180682 | JGI IMG/M metagenome (GOLD analysis project Ga0224558, IMG submission 180682) | Peat soil microbial communities from Stordalen Mire, Sweden - 717 S3 20-24 | ecosystem: Environmental > Terrestrial > Soil > Wetlands > Peat | place: Sweden: Norrbotten County, Stordalen... | reverse complement strand
GTAACTGCTCACCCTGTAGAGAAACCTGGGACAAAGGGATTCCCCAATAGGGCATCCCGGATTGCCCCGAGTACCGGGACAGAATTCTTCTTGATGGTGGAGATGTAACCCCTGATCCGGCAGAAGATCCTGGCACCCTGAAGCGACCGGAAACCGCCGGAGATTTTCTGCTGAACCTTGGTCATCCGGATATCCCGTTCCGCCAAGTTGTTGCCAAATGGGATCCGGAAGTCGTACATGAAATTGAGGGCCTCCGTTCGGTGCTTATCAAGTCTCTCTAACAGGTTTCTCGCTTTGGTCTTTTTGATTCTGCCCCGTCTCTTGCTCTTTGGCTTTGGTTCCCAGACTTCGAAGAACGGGTTTTCCTCGTACCCGAAGGCGATGATGCGACTGTAGCGTGACTCGAAATCCACGAGCTGTTCCAGTTTCAGGTGTGTCTCGGAGTTATCCCTTGCTTCGTCCACCGCCGCCTTGATGGCCAGGAGCAGGTCTTTCATCTGCCCGGCCCAGTCCTGGCTCAGGTTTTCCATGACCCAGGTCAGCTCTCGCAGGTGATGGTCATTGCAGAGGGAGTGGACGCAACTATACTTGAAGTACGGTTTCCAGAAGTCGTGCTTGGCGATCCCCGTATAGAAGGGCAGGATCCCCATCTCGTCCATGGCGTCTGTGCCCCGCCTCTCGTGGATGCTGTAGCAGGTCAGGCTTGGCGTGCTGACAGTGTGCAGCCACTGGGTCTTTCCCTCCACCCGGGCGCCGGTCTCATCAACGTCAATGACCGGGGACGCCAGGAGTTGCTGCTTGACCTCCTGCTCTGGGCACTCCAGGGCCTCGTAGACAGCCTCGTTGGCGGCAAACAGGGTGCCCTCGGCGATCGGCTGGCCGAACACGTCGGCAAGCAATTCCGTAACCCGCTCGTAGGGGATCAGATGGTACTGATTGAGATAGACGGCCAGGGACTTGATCTCGGGTCCGTACTGCGCCGGCTGGCTTATCCCCTCCGGAAAGGAGGCCTTGTTCAGGGCGCCGCATGTAAGACAGGTTTTCCGCTCCGCCCGGTACTCCGTCACGATCAGTTTCTGCGGCGGCGTGTCAAACACCTGGCGCCGCTCGATGGCCTCGGCGCGCCTGTCGGCAAGAGAGCTTCCGCAGCACCGGCACCGCTCCACCTTTAACGCTTCTATCCGGTCGGGATGGTCCACCATCTCCAGGGTATGGCCGCGATGCCCTTTTTGAGCGCCGCTCTTCTTGCCGCTTTTCTTGCGCAGGCTCTTGGTTCTGGCCAGGCCGTCGCTGGAAGGGGGTTTGCCGCTGTTTTTACTGTTGGTGTTGATCTGGCCTTCGAGTTGCCGGATTCTTGCTTCGAGGACGGCGACCGTAAGCTCAAAACCTTTGAACAGGTTCTTGATCAGGGCGATTACCGCCTCGGGTCCCTTTTCGTAGGCTTCACGGATCTCCTTGTCCTCGATCACAGGTGGCGCACCTTCCTAAAAAGCATGTTTTATAGGAGTTCGCGCCTTTGCCAGAGAATTCCTCCTTGTTTTAGGCATTTTCTCGAGAAATTTTTGAGCCCTAACCCATACAGTCCTGCTTATCATGGGGCGGGTGGGCGGGTAAGTACCGACGAAAGATTAAGCAGTTGCATCACCGCTGAGCAGTTACTTTTATTTAAGTTTAGATTGCATTGGCCGTCAATCCAGTAACCTGAAAAGAGTCGAAGCTATTGTTGCTGGTAGCCATAATCACCATTCGTTGGACGCCCTGCTGGTGTGTCCTTGGCTAGCCTCTTCAAGACCGCGATTGATAATTTTGAACCACTCATTCATGATTGCCACGTCTTCTTTAAAGCCATAATGGTGTGTGTCAAAAATGTATTCTTCAACATCACCGGTCAGATATGCTGCCAGATTATTACCATCTTGGGTATGAAATACTAGCGTCTTGCCGGGATATGGTTTCGGATGATATCGATTGGCAAGCAGTTTATATGCTTCTTCAGCACGACCCAAAACACCATCAGGAGAAACGGGCTTGTCGTGATTGGCTTTAATTATAAAATTCATGATATGTGGCAAACTTTTAACATACTTTGTGATAGCATACAGTTTTTGTGAGAAGTTTTTTGTGGCAAGCTCGTTATCATACCGATAATTATGGACAATATACGAAATCAAATATTCCAGCGGTGTTGCTCCCTGCCTGGTAGTTGCTAAGCCCCGAGAGGGATCCAACAATATCAAGATGGGCACATCCTGCTCCCGAGCTAGCAATTGCTGCGCCATTTCGAATGCAATTACCGCACCGATCGAATAACCACCGAGCAGATATGGCCCTGATGGTTGTATCTTATAAACATCGGCAAGGTACTGTGCCGCAATGTTCTCAATGGAATTGGAAATTACGCTCCCAAAGTGGAATGAATAGAAAGAAAATTTCACATCCAGGCCAAGTCTGAGATCGTCAGGCACATGCACACCAAAGAAAGGAATCCCCGCGTTGCTCCGTGACAATAATGCAGCCAATTTAAGAGTGAGATCCCCCTGCCTGATCAATGCAGCCAGGCTGGCAACGGTTGGCGCCTGGAAAACTGCTGTAAAGGGCAGTTTTTGGCCAAGCACTTTTGATGCCTTGACAACAAGGTGGATTGAATGAAGAGAATTGCCACCTAAATCAAAAAAGTTTTCATTAACTCCAATCGGAGCAATGCCCAATGCCTCCTCCCAGATCCCTTTGAGCGCAGCTTCCAAGGCATCGTGAGGCGGCTCTTTTACACTGGCTACCATCTCTATGCATCCCCCCGGCTCGGGTAGCGCCCTGCGGTCGATCTTGCCGTTCGGGGTCAGCGGCAGATGATCGAGGAGAACGAAGTAGGAGGGGATCATATAATCCGGAAGGCTCTTAGAGAGGTGCTCTCTCAGTTCAGGGGTGGAGAGGGGAGCCTCCGCCGCAATATAGGCACACAGGTACTTATTGCCAGCCTCGTCGTCGCGGGCTGTGACCACCGCCTCCTTGATGGAGTCGTGGTTGAGCAGGTGGGCCTCGATCTCCCCCAGCTCCACCCGGAAGCCCCGGATCTTGACCTGGTGGTCGATCCGGCCGAGAAATTCGATGTTGCCGTCCGGGAGCCAGCGAGCGAGGTCGCCGGTCATGTACATCCTCTCCCCGGGGATGAAGGGATTGGCGACGAACTTCTCTGCTGTGAACTCCGGGCGGTTCAGGTAGCCCCGTGCAAGCCCGGCACCGGAGATGCAGAGTTCACCGTGGACTCCGATGGGGACCGGGTTTGAATTTTTGTCCAAAATGTAGACCTGTGTGTTGGCAAGCGGTCTGCCGATGGTAATCTGTTCTGCCGTGGTCACATCGGCAAATGTTGCGTAGACTGCTGTCTCTGTGGGACCGTATCCGTTGTAGATAGATACTCCTGTCTCCCTCAGCTTTTCCAGCAGAGTATCCGGGAGAGCCTCCCCTCCTGCCAGGATCCTGCTTAATTGTTTCAAGCATGAGGCGTGTTCCTTATCAAGCATCAGCAATTGGAAACGGGAGGGAGTTGTCTGCATTACTTGGATGTTGTTCCGCTTGATGACCATGCTCAGACGCTCCGGGTCCTTCTGCTCGGCCTCACCGGCTATCACCACTTTCATGCCTCTAGCCAATGCCAGCCAACTCTCAAATACAAAGATGTCAAAAACGATAGTAGTGACTGAAAGCATCACCAGGTCGGGATCCAGGTCTATCATGTCGGCGGTTCCTTTGATCAGGTTGACGATATTCCGGTGCTCGATCATCACGCCCTTGGGCAATCCGGTGGAACCGGAGGTGTAGATGACGTAGAGCAGGTCCTCCGGCTTGTTGATGCTGTCCGGGTTGGTATCCTCCCCCCGAAAGGTCTCCGGGTTATCGAGGTCGATGATCTCGCCCAAAAAGTCGATCCTATCTTGCAAGCGCCGCTTGGTCAACAGGACAGGGGCGCCGCTGTCCCTCAGCATGAAGCTGATTCTCTCTTCCGGGTAGCCCGGGTCGAGGGGCAGGTAAGCCCCTCCCGCCTTGACAATCCCCAGCAGGCCGACGATCATCTCCAGGTTGCGCTCCACCATGATCCCGACCAGGCAATCGCGTCCCACCCCCTTGCTCCTGAGCAGCCGGGCAAGCTGGTTGGCTCTCCGGTTCAGCTCCCGGTAGGTGAGCTGTTTGCCCTCAAAGACTAGGGCGATGCCGTCCGGGGTTCTGGCCGCCTGCTCCTCGAACAGTTGGTGGACGGTCTTGTCTCTCGGGTAGTCTGCTGTAGTATCGTTGAAGTCAAAGAGGAGCTGGTGCTTTTCCTCATCGGAGATCATCCGGAGAGAGGAGATCGCCTGGTCCGGGTCGGCGGCGATCTCCCGGAGCAGGTTCAGGTAGTGGCTGGCCATCCTCTGGACGGTCTCCCTCCTGAACAGCCGGGCGCAGTATTCCAGCTCGAAGCTGATTCTATCATCCTCTTCCTGTGCGTAGAGGGAGAGGTCGAACTTGGCGGTGGTGTTGGTGATCCCCCTGGAGGTCAAGGCCATGCCATCCAGGCCAGCGGTGAACTCCGGGTCCTGGAGCACGAACAGGGTGTCGAACATGGGATTGCGGCCGGGATCTCTCCTGGCCACCACCCTGTCCACCAGTTCCTCGAACTGGTAGTCCTGGTTCTCAAGGGCCATGAGAACCTGCTCTCGGACCTCGGACAGGAAGATACGGCAGGTCTTGCCCCCGGAGGGGCTGGTCCTGATCGGCAGGGTGTTGACGAACATGCCCACGATCCCGTCGAGGTCGGTTTGGCTCCTGCCTGCGGCCACGGTGCCGGTGATGATTTCCTCCTGGCAGCTGTATCTTGCCAGGAGGATGTTGAAGGCGGCAAAGAGCAGCATGTAGGTGGTGGTCCCGGTCTGGCGGGCCAGGCCTTTCACCTCTTGCGCGGTCTTTGCATCCAGGTGGAAGAAAACCCGGTCCCCCTCGAAGCTCTGGACGCTGGGTCGGGGGTAGTCAGTGGGCAGGTTCAACACCGGGATCTCCCCCGAGAAGAGGTCGAGCCAGTACTGCTCCTGCATCTTGTTCAGGTCGCTGTCAGACAGCTTGTTCTGCCAGACGGCGTAGTCCCGGTACCGCAGCCGGGGCTCCGGGAGGCCATTGCCGCTCAAGAGGCTGGCCAGGTCCCGCGTGATGATGCCCAGGGAGGTGCCGTCGAAGATGATGTGATGAGCATCAAACAGGAGCAGGCGCCTGGTTGGGGTCTTCAGGATGCTCGCCCTGAGAAGGGGAGCCTGGCCGAGGTCGAAGGGACGGCAGAACTCCGCCGCTGCCTCCTTCACCCCGTCATCCGGCACCGGGCGGCATTCCAGGTCGAAGTCCACCTCCTGGTGAACCTGCTGCACCATCTCCCCGCCCGCTATGGCAAAGGAGGTGCGCAGGGACTCGTGCCTGGCGATCAGCGCCTGCAGGGCCTGCTCCAGGGCACCCTGGTCGACCCACCCGGAGAGCTCCATGACGGCCGGGTTGTTGTAGACAGTGCTTTCCGGCTCCATCAGGTAGAGGGTGTAGATCCTCTTCTGGGCGGATGAGAGTGGGTGGTATTCTCTTGAGGGGGTGGGCTCGATAGCCGGGTAGGCGCTCTGTCTGGCTCTTGCTATCCGATCTGCCAGACCCCTGACGGTGGGCGTCGCAAACACCTGCCTGATGGGGACCTCGGCGTTGAACTCTTTACGGATCCTGGAGACCAGGGCGATCGCCTTCAGGGAGTGGCCGCCCAGGTCGAAGAAGTTATCGTCGATGCCGATCCGCTGGATTCCCAAAAGCTGCTCCCAGATGAGGGCGAGACGCTGTTCGATCGGGTTGGTGGGGGCGGTGTACAAAGTTCCGGTCTCCGGGCGTCCCTTCGGCTCGGGCAGGGCGCGGCGGTCGATCTTGCCGCTCGGGGTCAGGGGCAGCTGCTCCATCAGGACGAAGTAGGACGGGATCATATAGTCCGGGATGCTCTTAGAGAGGTGCTCCCTCAGTTCAGGTGTGGAGAGGGGCACTTCTGTCGCGATGTAAGCGCACAGGTACTTATTCTCTGCCTGGTCGCCGCGGGCGGTAACCACCGCCTCTTTGATGGAGTCGTGGTTGAGCAGGCAGGCCTCGATCTCCCCCAGCTCCACCCGGAAGCCGCGGATCTTGATCTGGTGGTCGATCCGCCCCAGCATCTCGATGTTGCCATCCGGCAGCCAGCGGGCGAGGTCGCCCGTCCTGTACATTCTCTCGCCTGGGAAGAACGGGTTGTCGACAAACTTCTCTGCTGTCAGTTCTGGCCGGTTCAGGTAGCCCCGGCCCACCCCAACACCTGAAGCCACCAGCTCACCCGCTGCCCCTACCGGCAGCAGATCGAGATCTTCATTTACTATATATATCCTCATATTGCTGATCGGCCGCCCGATCAGCGGCAGTTCCATGACGTCATCACCGGGTGCCATGGTGAACAACGTCATCCATGGCACTTCCGAGCTGCCCAAGGTATTATGCAGGAATAGGTGATGGTGTTTCAGGTATGCCCTGAACTGCGGGGTGACCAACAGTTGTTCACCGACCGAAAAAATATGCTTCAGACAACCCGGCAGCCGGTTCAGGTGCTCATCATCGCTGGTGATCGACTTCATAAAAGAGGACATCAAACAGACCACGTTGATCTCCTGATCCGCGATGTACTGCAGCAACAGGTTCGGATCCTGCCTGGTCACATTGCTGACCAGGTGCAGCTGCCCGCCCTCCAGCAGGGTTGACCAGATCTCCCACTGACAGGCGCCGAAGGAAAAGGCAAAGAATTGGAGCTCTCTCTCTCTAAAACCAGGCCCGAACTGGTCCAGTTCGCAGAAAATGATGTTGACGAAGTTCCGTTGCTCCACCATTGCCCCCTTGGGCAACCCGGTGGAGCCGGAGGTGTAGATGACGTAGAAAAGATCCTCCGGCCTGTTGATGCTGTCCAGGTCGGCAGACTCTCCCCGAAAGGTCTCTGGGTCATCGAGGTCGATGACCTCCCCGGGGAAGCCGGTTCTGCCTCTCAGGCGCCGCTGGGTCAGCAGGACTGCGGCGGCGCCGTCCTGCAGCATGTACGAGAGCCTCTCATCCGGGTAGTCCGGGTCGAGAGGCAGGTATGCCCCTCCCGCTTTGACGATCCCCAGCAGGCCGATGATCATCTCCAGGGAGCGCTCCGCCATGATCCCGACGATGGTATCACGGCCCACCCCCCTGCTCCTGAGCACCCGGGCCAACTGGTTGGCTTTATGGTTCAACGCCCGGTAGGTGAGGCTCTGGTCCTCAAAAACAACGGCGATGTTGTCAGGGATCCTGGCTACCTGCTCCTCGAACAGTTGATGGACTGTTTTGTCCTTTGGATAATCCGCTTCTGTATCGTTGAACGCGAGAAGCATGCGGCGCTCCTTCTCCTCAAGGGCAAGCCATCCCCTTGAAGGAGTTCTGGGATCCATATAGAGCGCTCCTATCTCCCTGTTTTCAATCCTCAAAAAATCACACCCCCAGGTTTTTAACTCAATTGATCACTCTACCTTTAACCCGCCATCTATATATATCCGCATTCTTTCAGGCAAGGCGAAGTTAAAGTTAAGACTGACTTGACGTGAGAACCCCGGAACTACTTCCTTCAAAAAGCGCGCTCAAGATAAAGTTTGCAATATCCTTATGCCCGTAGTCGTTGGGATGGGCATCGTTCTCATTCGGGATAAATCCTAGAGTTTGCGGATACGAGAGCAAGATATCCCCACCCCATCGTCCATAGAGATCAAGAAAAGCACAATTGTTTATTTTGGCTAATTGCAGATCGGCATTGACGTAAGCGGAAAGCGGTATGCTGGTAGATGAGACAACAAAAGGCTCCGGGCTAAGTATGATCACGTCGCCATACTGTAGAGCGTCAGAGATAACTTGCTGCATTGCAGCAGTATACGTAGCTATAGGCGTTTGGGCTGCATAATCATTGAAACCTGCCTGTATAATCGTCAATACTGGAGTGAAAACATTTATCTCTGCGGCAAGAACTTGTGGAACGCTGGTTTCCCCTGATTTATAAAAGCCACCGCCAAGATTTTCTATAGTTGCGCCACCATAAGCGCAAGTATTAACCCTGATTCCAGATGATTTTACTATGGGGAATGAACCGAGAAAAAGTATATAACCCTTGACAACACAAGTATGTGGACTATTGGTAAGGCCTGTCACAGTCACGACTAGTGGCGCTGTGGTGGATGTGTTATAGGCGTTGAAATTGTTGACGCTGCCTCTGTCTATTGTGACTGAAAATGGCCCGGATAAAGGACTTTCTTCAACAATTACTCCAACGCCGGTGCCGGAAAATGTGAACGCAACTGTATCAGTTGCCTGTGATGAGAGCATCGCTGTTGAAGCAACGCCGTAACCTGATAGTTGTGACCAATCAGCTCTTGGAGCATAGGTATATATTTTCGTCGCAAGGGATTGCGGATACTGCGATGGAAAGAACCCTATCCCACCATCAGCATATCCTCTGGCCTGAAAAGCTGCTCTAATTAAGCCAGGGAATCCATCATTCATCCAACCTGTTACATTCGTAGTATTTTGCATGGCACCAGATCCTGCCTCTCGGCCCTCTGCTATTGAATCTCCGAGCACACACACGTTATATAGTTTAGAAGACCCGCCTTGTAGATCTGCCAGAGCAGCCCGCCAGCGGCCGAGTCCATTATCAAGGTTATAGGCATAATCGACACCTGCAGACGATAGAGCCCAATCTACCTGGCAGCCCATCGCTTCTGCAACTAATCTGATTGGAACATAAATATGTCCTTTAATGATCTCTGGTAGAACATCCAACGCAATTCTTTTACCATTTACATCAGCAACTGGACTACCGGCTTGAAGCGATATTGAAATAGACCCCTTTGTTATCGTAACGGTCAGGGGGTTGTCGTCATACCGGATTGCTGCTCCAAGATCTTCAGAGATAGCTCTCGCTTGAACCATCACCCTGCCGTTCTTAATAACCGGTTGCACATCAAAAGATAGAGCGTGGCCGTCTAAGGCAACGGATATTTTGGTATTGGAAGAGCTTGCATCAGACGGTTGTGAAACTGTTAATCGCAGATGCGATACTTGATTTTCCGTGGCCGTAAAAGTGCTATCAGCTAATGTTACTCTCAATATATTGGTAGTCTTGTTATCGATTGCAGCTAATCGCTCAAGTGAATTTTTATATATAAAAACTATTAAAGATGCCAGTACGAGTACTCCAATCAAACAACAAATCTTTAATAAAACCTTGTTCTCCATTTATGGAGCCCCTCTCCTCGTAACTCCTCCTGTCAATTATCTCTATTGCTAATGTACAAAATCTCGTAAACCTGGCATCATACTCTCCGCATGACGATTTATTAAGCTGCCGACAACAAGTGTCTGGTAGGTTTGTCGGCCACTCTGCGCCGGAAAAACTTTCAAATAATTTTTTCACTCTACCTCTCATCTGCGATGTGCAGCGCAGCTTTCACGGTAAATAATCAACTAGCGTGAATATTTGGACGTTTATAGTCCTAATACGACAAGCCTGGAAAATATTCCTTTTATTTATTTTAAATTCATTAAAATATGGCCTTTTTACCTAAGAAGTGTAGAAACTATTCAGATAAATGAGTGTTTCTTTTTATCTTTCCAACGTTTTGCGCAATTTCCATATTCAGGATACAATAACTTTAGAATACTAAGCAGGAGTTGAAAATTACATGTCATATTTAGGAAAGTTTAATGTATGGGAAAACTGTTATTTTAGCACTTACGGACTTGATTAAGCTCTTCGCTATGGGGAGAGAACATATTGTCATTGCGGGCCCAGCCCTCGATCTATTTCGAGGAGCGTTTGAATGGTAAGATATAAGGTATCTGGAAGGTATTTGTCTAAGCATATAGAATAGAAAATCTTGCTGTCAGATAAGCAACGGTTGGGGGAGTGAACGTTTGAGCTTTGAAGCCTTTGTTTTAGAGAACGACATCTACGCCGCTGTTTTGAACTCGGTGCCTGCCGGCATCTCCATTACAGTAGATCCATCCTGCGCTGATCTGCGGCATAATCCGGTTGCCGCTGAATTCTTAAGAATCCAACCATGGGATAGATTATCCCATTCTAGTGCCAATCCCCCGTCGTTTAAAATGTTTGATAAAGGAAGGGAGATTGCACCCGAGGAGATGCCGATCCAACTGGCCGCCTGGCAGGACAAAGAAGTCAGGGATTATGAACTGGAGTGCGTATGGGAGGACGGTGTGCGCAAAACCGCACTGTGGAATGCCAGCCCCCTGAAGGACGAGCAGGGAAAAATCACCGGAGCGGTAGCCACATTCAAGGATATAACGGAACAGAGGCAGGTTGACGAGGAAATCAGCAGGCTCAACGAAGATCTAGAACAGAAAGTGATTGATCGCATCGAGGACCTGACCACATTAAACGAGGAACTAAATGCCCAGAGCGAAGAGATGGCCGTCATCAATGAAGAGCTTACCGCCAACAGCAGGCAGTTAGAAGAGGAGATAGAAAGACGCAAGGAATCCGAGCTGGAACTGCAGGCCGCCAACCAGAAAGTGACCAACATCCTTGACAGCATCAGCGACGGCTTTATCGCCCTTGACCATGAGTGGCGTTATACCTATCTCAATGCGGAAGCGCGGCGGCAAATAGGAATACAGGATAAAGCCGAGGTGATCGGTAGTGTTATCTGGGACGCCTTTCCGAATACTAACATAACCGCCAAAGAGATGTATCATAAAGCGGTAGCGGAACAGATCCCCGTACGTTTCGAGGTATACTCGCAGGTTACCAGGAGATGGCTTGATATACACGCCTACCCCTCACCGGATGGCCTCTCGGTCTATTTCCTCGACATCACCGAGCTGAAAGAGACTCAAGAACAACTGCAAAAGTCGCAGCAGGATATCTCAGATATCCTTGAGAGCATCTCTGATCCGTTTGTCGCCCTCGATAAAGAGTGGCGCATTACCTATGTCAACCAGCAATGGGCAAGCAATCTCGGGAAGCCACAGGCTGAATTGCTGGGTCAGAATTTCCGGCACGTTATGCCTAGTCTGGCCAACACGGATATTTATAATAATTATTGCAAGGCACTGATCGAAAGAATACAGATGCATTTTGAAGATAGGGGAGCTTACCAGCAGGACGTATGGTTCGACATCAATGTTTACCCCTATCAAGACGGCATTACAATATATGCCCATGATATAACTGAAAAAAAGAAACTTGAGCAGAAACTACAGGCCAGCGAGGAGCGTTTCCGCACCGCCATCGAGAATATGATGGACAGCTTTGGCATCTGCTCGGCCATCCGCGACGAGTCAGGACGGATCACGGATTTTAGGGTGGAGTATGTGAATGCGGCGGCATGCAAGAACAACCATATCGCCAGGGAGGATCAGCTGGGGAAGACTTTGCGGGAGCTGTTCCCGGGCTTTGAGAGATCGGAGCGGTTCATAAACTATTGCCAGGTGGTTGAGACCGGCGAACCGCTTATCCTCGAGACTTTTGAGCGGGATGAATACCTGGGTATCCACGAGGTTAACGATGCCAGGGTTGTCAAGATGGGCGACGGTTACACCATCAGCTGGCGCGATGTAACCGAGCTTAAAAAAACAGAGGAATCCCTGCGCCTGTCCGAAGAGCGGTTCTCGAAAGCATTTCGTGTAAGTCCGACTATAGGAGTGATCAGGTCTCTCGATGACGATAGAAATCTTGATGTCAACGATTCTTTTCTCAAGACCCTGGAATATGAACGGAGCGAGGTTGTCGGATATGTCCCAAAGGGCGTGGGATACTGGGTCGCCGAGGAAGCGTATGACAGGACATTGAGACAATTGAAGAGTAAAGGTGAATGCAGAGACGAAGAAGTTGAGTTGCGCACCAAGTCGGGCAAGATCATCAATACCCTGTTCTCTGCTTTTGTGACTGAAATAAACGGAGAACCATGCGCCATTATCAGTTATATAGACTTCACCGAACGCAAGCGGATGGAAGAGGAGTTGCGCCACAGTGAGAGACAGCTCAAGATGATCATCAATGCCATACCTTCTATCCTGACATATGTTGATGCAGATAAGCGCTACAAGTATGTCAATCAGGCGCATGAGTCATGGTGGCACGGCATTGAGGGAAAGGGCAAGTATGTCTGGGAAGTAATCGGGAAGGAAGCCTACCATGAATTACAGGCCCATATCAATAATGCCATGTCTGGGGAGAGGGTATTATATGAATCCGAGTCTCCAGACGAAGATGGTAAAAAACACTACTTCCATACGGTCATGATTCCTGAAATCGATGATCAGGGGACGGTCAGAGGTTATATTTCATTATCCAACGACATGACCGAGTTCCGGGCAATGGAACAGGAAATCGCCGAGGCCCTGGAGTTCAACCAGACTATACTGGAGTCATCACCGATCGGCATCAGCACTTTTGACTCTTCGGGCCAGCTTGTCTTTATTAATGATGCCGGTTTAAAAATCACAGGCGGAACGAAAGAGCTTGCTCTACAGCAAAATATTAATTTCAACCAACTCGATGCGTGGAAACAGGCAGGCCTTCTAGGAATTGCCAGGCAGGTGCTTAGTACCGGCATGTCTGATAATAGCCAGACATACGTCAAAACTGCCTTCGGAAAAGAGTTATGGATGGACTATAGATTCAGCCGGTTCATCACCGGCGGTGAGCCGAACCTGCTCGTGATGTACGAAGATATTACCGAGCGCAAGCTGACGGAAGAGCAGATCATCAAACTGAACTTGGATCTCACCAGGCGCGCCCATGAACTGACCAAGATCAACAAGGAACTCGAATCCTTCAGCTACTCGATCTCGCACGACCTGCGCGCCCCGCTGCGGGCAATGAACGGATTCAGCCAGATGCTCTTTAACGATTATCACGACAAACTGGACGATGAAGGCAAGGAATACCTTCAGATCATGCGCTCCGAATGCAATCGCATGAGCGATCTGATCAATGGCTTGCTTAATCTCTCCCGTCTGTCCCGCAAGGAGCTAAAACTCGAAGATGTGGACTTGAGCGTTATGGCTGAAACCATAGCTGCAGAGCTGCAAAGGAGCGAGCCGGAGAGACAGGTAGAATTCGCCATCACTCCTGAAATCAAAGCATATGGAGACAAAATCCTGCTCCAATCCGTTTTACAAAACCTCCTTGACAATGCCTGGAAGTTTACTAGCAAGCACGACCAGGCCAGGATAGAGTTCGGTATCACCGAACAGGAAGGTCAAAATGCA
>Ga0224558_1003397_pt1 | contig 13314 bp, 9 predicted proteins | sample 714S32024metaG_FD_180682 | JGI IMG/M metagenome (GOLD analysis project Ga0224558, IMG submission 180682) | Peat soil microbial communities from Stordalen Mire, Sweden - 717 S3 20-24 | ecosystem: Environmental > Terrestrial > Soil > Wetlands > Peat | place: Sweden: Norrbotten County, Stordalen... | reverse complement strand
ACACTCGCAAGTGCACGCCAAACAGAAAAATCAAGCGCTAAGTCCCATCTTTGTAACACGTTACATGTAACTACCTTACTATCATCGACTTAACTCATTTTAGGGGGGAGGGGGGGTACCCCCCCAAATTTCTGAATTCTTACCCGGCGAGTGGCCCACACCGTTGAGCCTGGCCCCTTTCATTCCGGCCACTACCGCCTGCCGTGCGCCCTTGACAAGGTGTGGTATGCTGCCCGCGCCCGACAAATCTCTGGTTTCGCGCTCATCCTCACTGCGCAGGAGGACACCATGGCCAATGAAGCAGCGACCCTCCCCCTACCCGCCATTCACACCAAACTCTCACGCCAGCAAATCACTGGATTCTGGGGCGCATGGGTCGGCTGGACGCTGGATGGCATGGATTCGGTGATCTATGCGCTCGTCCTCAGCCCGGCGCTCACGGAACTACTTCCGAAGTCGGGTTACAAAGGCACTCCCGCCAATGTGGGGTTTGCCGGATCGATACTGTTTGCCCTCTTCCTCGTCGGATGGGGACTGTCGTTGATTTGGGGGCCGATTGCCGACAAGTTTGGCCGCACCCGGGTGCTCGCTGCCACCATCTTCGTTTATGCCATCTTCACGGGAGCCGCTGCTTTGTCGCAAACGGTCTGGCAATTGGGATTGTTCCGCTTGCTGGCGGGCATCGGAATTGGCGGCGAATGGGCGCTGGCGGGCACATACGTCGCCGAAGCTTGGCCGGAAGACCGCCGCAAGATGGGCGCCGGATATCTGCAGACTGGTTATTACGCGGGCTTTTTTCTGGCTTCGGCTCTCAACTACACGGTCGCACCACACTATGGCTGGCGCGCCATGTTCTGGTGCGGCCTGACGCCCGTTGTCGTGGCTTTCATGGTTCTGTTCCGCGTGAAGGAGCCCGAGCGCTGGCAGCAAAAAGCCAAAGTGAAAACCGGCGGACTTTCTTCCCTGCGCCGGATCTTCAGTGCTCCTTACACGCGGCGCACGCTGGTCAACACCGTCCTGCTGGCCTCGGCCATCTGCGGCCTGTGGGCGGCTGCAGTTTATGCTCCGACGGCAATCATCAGCCTGTCGAAACGTGCCGGCATGTTGCAGCCGCAGGCCGTACGCATGTCTTCCTTCGGCATGGGCTTGCTGTCGCTGGGGACCATCCTGGGATGCCTGGCGGTTCCCCCATTGGCCGAACGCTTTGGCCGCAAGCGAACCCTGGCCTTTTACTTCTTCGGGATGGCGGCCTGCATCCTGCTCAGCTTTGGCTGGGCGTTCTACCTGCCCCAGGGACTGCATCCCTTCATCGCGGTGCTGTTCTTCCTGGGCTTCTTCGGCGGCAACTTCGCCGTCTTCAGTCTCTGGCTGCCGGAGCAGTACGGGACCACGGTGCGCGCGACCGCGTTTGCCTTCACCACTTCGTTCGGACGCTTCATTGCCGCCGGAGTCAACTTCGGGGTGGGCGCGCTGGTCAGCCGAATGGGGACTCTCGGCAAGCCGGTCGCGTTTACAGCGATTGCCTTTGGGATCGGGCTGATCGCCATTCCCTTCGCATTGGAAACCCGGGGCAAAGTGCTGCCCGACTAAGCGCTGCCGCGTTCAGGTTGTTACCCATTTGCCGCCTAAGCGTAACCGGACGCCCTTCGGCCTTCGTTTACTCTCGGCGCAATGTGTCTTAGCCAGACGGTTGGAAATGATGGTGTATACCGAAGAATTAAAGGCCAGTCCGATGTGGGTGCCTGAAACTGGGAAATCGGCTTCGGGGTTCTCTGTCCTGCAATACCGCCAATCAACCACTCCGTCATCGGCGGTGTAAACCGCAGTTTCCAACACCGACGGTGGCATGTTGCGCTGCAGGGAATCCACAAAATCGCAGGTGCAACGCCCGGTATAGCAAGTGGGCAGCACTCCCGTGCCGTGCTCTTTCAGGATCCGCAGGCGGACCGTTTCGGCGGCGCGCAGAATGCTGGAGTGAGCCACTGTGCCGCGGAACGGCGAGCCCAGCGTGATGACAGAAGCGATGTCCTGTGGCCGTTGCGCCGCGATGGAACGGGCGATAATGCCTCCCAAACTGTGGCCGATCAGATGGATCCTGCGGCCGGTCTTGGCCAGCGCCTTCTCGATGGTTTCATTCAGGCAGCGTTTAATCAGGAGGTTCGGGCACTCTGCGTTGAAATTGATGCCGGAAAAGAAGGATTCGTACCCGATCCGTCCCAGCCATTTATGCAGCGGGAATAAGTAATGATCGGGACACAGGAAGGCGGGGATGAGAACCACTCCCGAACCGTCGCCGTGAGGAGTTCCTAGTCCGTAATAGATGGGCGCGGCATGCAGCATAACTAACTCGGCGGCGCACAGTACTTCACTCAAAATGGGGAGATTAGCTGCATGATAATCGCGGGTAAGAACATTTGGGCCCCGATTCTCAGATCGAACCTGCGCTCTTCTCATTCAACCTACTGTCTTCTTGTTGGCGCCCTGGCGGCCTGTGGTGAAACTCCGGTGCCAAGAACCAGCGCCTAAAGGCGCATTCATAACATGGCACTTGCGGCACGCCTGAAGGCGTGCCCTGATACAAATCAAACTATACCCACGGACTGCTAGCGGCCCATTTGGTCAAGACGAGACTGTCTCACTTTAGTGGCGGAGACGCATACCAACCTGTGTTCTTCCAAGTCGCTCTTGGCGCGCTCCATATCGACGTTCTTGTAGGCTGCAAGCTCGGTGCTGACCCGGTAATACGCAGCGGAAAGGGCCTGGATGTACATGCTGTGCCTGGATTCAAAAGCTCGTTCCAGATCCTTGCAGATTAAGCAATCCATGGCCCCTCCAGCCGTCCAAACAGATTCACGGGTGGCGGCAGATGTGGTTCCTTTACTGCTGCCGTTTGAGGAACTCTTGCTCGGCGCGGAGCCAGTCCTGTTCGTCTTGGCCAGGTTCACGACCCCGGCTTTCATACAACTCATAGGCCCGCCCTCTTATCCTGTCTTGTGATGGGACAGTGTCTGGCATCATCGCCAGCTTGCCAGGAGAGCTTTTCGGGCCGACGACAATCTTTGACTGCGGCTGTTTGGGAGCCTTGGTATCAATCATTAGGAAAACCTCTGTATGCTTCGGACTAAGAGGAAGGTACTTCAGATGAACTGACTTAGTTCAGGGGACCTGAAAGAGGAGAAGAACTGCTCACTCTACTTTGACACTACTCTGAACCCTCACGCGCGTCAAATGTCGAATCCTGCACCTCCACCGTTTCTGCCACCAACTGCGCGACCTCAAGGTCCGTGGCATTTCTCAGCCGAGATTAGAAAGAGGAAGCCGTGGCCGAAATTGGGTGATGGGGATCACTGCGGAATCAGTTCCTATGGAGCTATTATGTGGCTTAACCCCCATGCTGGATGCTTCGGTCCTGGATGCTTCGGTCATTGAAGCGGGATTGCGCCAGCTCCCGCCGCAACAGTTGCGCACCGCCATTGCCCACTTCCTGCCCCAAGGCGCCACGAAGGACGAACGGATCAGCGCCATTGAAGATGTGCTGCGAAGCCCGACCGGCCAATGCTTGCGGGATACGATGGCGCGGTGGATTGTCGACGAGATTGTTCCGGTGGAGAGGCTGGTTCCGGAGGCTTACGTGAAGTGGCGTCCGCCGGTGCGGGACGCCATGATGTTCGTAGTGGCGCGACTGTCTCCGGCGCGCCTCGCCCCGAAGCTGCTGGAGCAGTTCGAGCTTCCCGAGAAGACGTCGGCCGAAGAGCGTTTGCTGCGGCTGATTGCAAAAGTTCCCGGCCTGCAGAAACTGGGACAAGTCATCGCACGCAACCAGCATTTGCGTCCCGCTCTGCGAAATGCGCTGGCGCGGCTGGAAAATGGAATTCGCGACGTTAAGCCCGAGGACATACGCGCCATCATCCAGCGGGATCTGGGGCCACGGCTCGAAACCTACGCGGTTAAAATCGCACCGGCCATCCTGTCGGAGGCCAGCGTCAGCGCGGTCGTGCGCTTCACCTGGCGAAATCCCGCAAGCGGAAAACGGGAGCGCGGCGTTTTCAAAGTATTGAAGCCGCATATCCCAGAATACTTTGCCGAGGACATGGACTACTTGCAGGGATTGGCCCAGTACTTCGGAGACCGGCACCACCGCTATGGATTTCCCGCCGGCCTCATCCCCGATACCTTCAGGAAAGTCCGGCGGCTGCTGCGGCACGAGGTCGACTTTGTCCGCGAGCAGAAAACGTTAGTCGAGGCGTGGAATCTTTATCGGTCCATGTCTGGCGTGCGCGTGCCGCAGCTGATCCAGCCGCTGTGTGCGCAGAGAATTACGGCGCTCACCGAGGAACATGGAATAAAGGTGACGAACGCGGCTGCCCGCCTGCCGGCGTCTGGCCGCAGGAAGGTTGCGGATCAACTGATCGAGGCGCTGGTGGCCGTGCCGCTTTTGTCGGCGCAGGAGGATACCATTTTTCACGGCGATCCCCATGCCGGCAATCTCCTCTATAACAACCGCACTGGCGAACTGACGATCATTGACTGGGCCCTGAGGGAACGCTTGAACCGCGAGCAGCGCCGGCATCTCGCGCTCCTATTTCTGATGGTGAGTTTGCGCGACCCGGTGGGCACATGCAACGAAGTTTTGGCGCTCAGTCAGCAGCACATCCAAACTACTTCACCACGCGGGCGGATGATTTGCCTGTTGGTCACGCGCTTTCTTGACGACCTGCCGGTAAGGCGTCTCCCCAGCGGGGTGGATGCCATGCGGCTCCTGGAACGCATTGCGCTGAAGGGCATCAAGTTTCCTGGTCCGCTGATCATGTTGTCCAAGGTGATGTTCACGTTGGATGGGATCCTGGGCGACATCGGGGGCGCCGACACCGGGATGAATTTGACCATCGCGCGTCACGTTGCCCAGCATTGGATAAGCAATCGCAAGGAGTTCCGTTCGCCTCTGATGACCGGGGACTGGATCACCCTGCAGTGCAGCGCGCTACTTTATACCAGCCGTTTGTGGCTGAAGTGCGAACAGGCAATACTCGATCGCTTGCTCCCAGCCGGTTCGGAGACTCAACTCGCACTGACATGAGCGGGGACTGAAGGCGCATCGTTCCAGCGCGTCTCAGCCCTTTGCGGGATGAAACTCATAGCCCGCTCGGCCAGCGCGGCAATGGTGAGGCTGGGGTTGACGCCGAGATTGGCCGCCACTACGGATCCATCACAGATATACATGTTCTTATATCCGAACACGCGGTGTCGATTGTCCACCACGCCGTGGTCGGGTGAATCGCCGATCACGCAGCCTCCAATACAGTGCGCAGTGCCGGGAACGTCGAAGAGGATTTCCGGCAGCGTGCTCATGGCAATTCCCCCAGCGACCTGTGCGAATGTCTTGGCAAACTCATTGGCCTGTGGAATGTACGTGGGCACTTTCTCACCGTAGCTGACGAGAAACTTGCTGAAGGGCCAGAACCAGGGACGCCGCCAGCACATTTCGATTTGTTCATCCAGCGCCTGCATGCAAAGCAGAATCACAGCTTCGCGCGCCCATCCCCAGGGCTGCAACATGCGCAGAGTCTTGAACGGGTGGCGCAGCAGAGAGCCCGTTACATTCTTCAGCCAGAGCGCAATCCGCTGCGCACCGGGGCAACCATCGGTCAGCATGGTGGTGAGAAGGCCCATGGCGTCGGAGCCACTGGGATACCGGACGGCTTCAATGTGCAGATGCTCGTCAATGTAGATGCCAGAGCCGATGGCGATGCCTTGCGACAAGTCCTGCTTACAGCCCGGTACGCGTGCTCCAATGAGCGATTCGGAGTTGGTGCGTACGTGTTTGCCCAGTTCGCTGCTGATGGCCGGCAATGACCCTCGTTCTTTGAGCTGAAACAAAAGCTCCATCGTCCCGAGAGATGATGCCGAGAAGACCACCCCGCGGCAGGTGAACCGGCGGGACTGGCGGCGAATCCATGCGGTGGACTTCACGGTCGAAACTTCATATCCCGCGCTGCCATCGCGCGCAACATCTAACCGTCGCACGTTTACAACTTTGGTTTCCGGAAAAATGCGCGCCCCGTGTTTTTCAGCCAGGTAAAGGTAGTTAAGATCCAGCGTATTCTTGGCGCCGTAGCGGCAACCCATCATGCAGCCGCCGCAGGCGATGCACGTGGATCGCGGCGGACCTTCTCCCTGGAAAAATGGATCAGGAAAGGTTTGGCCGGCCGGTTCTCCGTCCGCAGGCTGGAAGATGCTCACCTTCATGGGGTAGAAGGAGTTCCCAACCCCGGAGATTTCTGCAACTCGCTTCAGCAAGAGGTCGGCAGGGCCGAGGATCTTGTTTTCCGTCACCCCCAGGATGCGCGCGGCGGTTTCGAAGTGCCGGGGCATTTCCGATTTCCAATCGGCCAAGCCACTCCACGATCCCGATTCCCACACTTTTTCAGGAGGCGGAAGCAAGGTGCCGGCGTAGGTGATCGATCCGCCGCCCACCGCACAGCCATGGAAAATGGCGACATGCCTGAACAAGCGCAGGTTGAAGAAACCGCGCAGGCCGAGTCTTGGGCGCCAGAACCAGCGATGGATGGACCAACTGGTGCGCGGGAGATTGGCCGGCGTCCAGCGGCGGCCCATCTCCATGACGGCAACCTTATAGCCCTTCTCCGCCAGTCGATGGGCTGAAACACTGCCGCCGAAGCCCGATCCGATGACGATAAAGTCGAAATCGAATTGATGTTGTTCGTTGCGGAGCGTCATATAACTTCCCTACCAGGCTGCGGGAAAAGTACTTTCCGCATCGGAGTCTCACCTCAGCGGCTAAAAGCCGAACTCACAATAAAACAGTCAACGCAGCGCTGAAGTGTGTGCGTGAGAACTGGGTCGTCCCTCCGGGACTTAGGTCATTCTTCCCACTTTTCCCAGCGCTGAAGCGCTGGGCTAAGTTGGTTCGCCCCTCCGGGGCTGAATTCTCGAGCTCTTCGTGCCACCGGATTGCCAAAAAACCAGTTTCCACGCACACGCTGAAGCGCTGCGCCACCCAAAATCAAGTGCGACATCAACTTTTTCCGCAGCCTCCTACGGCGATTCTTCATGGGTAAGACCACACCGCCGTCGCGCTGGACTTTTCCGTTGTGCCAGATTATGGTCGGTGCGCCGTGAAAAAGCTCCCCGAAGTCGAAGAGGCCAAGGCGCTGATGACTGAAGCCGTGGACTGGTCGGTTTTCAGGTGGCTGTTTGAAAAGCGCAGAGTACGAGAGACCGCCGACCAAGCCAATGCTGCCTTGGACAAATTGAACCAAGCGGTAAAGGCGCGCTGGAGCAGCGACCTGAAAGCCGCCTACAAAGCGTTGGAGGCGAAAGCGGGTGGCGCTCGAACGCGCCGCCAAGGCGAACCCGCATCTCAGGCCATTGATCCTCAAGTTAGACTCTTCGCTAAGAAGGTTAAAGAAGCGGATGACGCAGCCTACCGGGCCAGAATGACTGCGGAAGACACCTTCGACGAAGCGGAGAGACAACTGAATACGGATCTGGCGCGAGAAGGATGTCAGAAAGCCATTCAGTCGTGGGAGTTGCACGAGAGGGCGATACGCTTGGCCGAAGCCGCTCATGGTTCCAGCAAAGCCACAACTTAGGGCTTGGCGGTCCAAATTTGTCTCCCCTTCAGCACGAAATAGCTTCCTTTTTCTCCCGCCTTCGGGCCCGGACTTCGATAACTTCTCCAAACCGCCGCAGCGCATCGGCGCTCTGCGACGCCTCGTGTCCGAAGATCTGGAAGTCATGCGTCATGTCTTCCCAGCTTTCGAGGACCACATCCGCTCCCTGATTCTTGCCGTGATCGGCGAATGCCCGAATGCTGTCGTACAGAATTTCAGTGGACCCGGCTTGTATATAAATAGGTGGAAGGTTGCGCAGGTCAGCCCATAGCGGCGAGACGAGCGGGGCCCGACGCTGTGCCGGGTCACAAAACCAGTCCCTCCACTGCAGGAGCGCCGGCTTGTCGATCCAGTCAAACTCATTGCTCACGATTTCGCTGTCGAAGTCGGTTGCCGGAGAGAGCGCAATGGCTAACGCCGGCAGCGGGAGCTTCGAATCGCGTGCCTGCAAAAGCAAAGCCAGCGCCAGGTTGCCACCGGCCGAGTCTCCCGCAAGGATCAGATTGTCAGGATCGGTGCCGCTCTCCAGCAACCATTGGTAGGTGTTGAGCGCATCGTCAAGCTGCGCTGGGAACCGATGCTCCGGAGAAAGACGATAATCGAGGGCAAACGTCCTCGATTTTGCCGCCAGTGTGATCTGCGCGATAAAGCTGGTGTAAGCCTGAGGGTAAAAGGAGTATCCGCCGCCATGAAAGTACAAGAGAGTCACCGGCGACTCCGCGTTCTTGCAGGAGAACCAGCTTCCTCTGAACTTCTCATGCACAACGTAGCTGATGATTACCTCTGACAACGCCGGTGAGCTGAACGTCACCGAATCCAAGTAACGGCGTGCCTCCTTTACATCACGCAGTTTGAAGGCGGTGTTTACCTGCTTCTTCATCAATGTCGTGGCCATTTCCACAAACCAGTTCCAGCCTGGCCGCCGCGGGCCCTTGAGCATACGGCGGACAAACACTTCGAGGATCGACTCGCCCAACTCCGCCATGCTCCGAAGCCGGTAGCGAACTGGGCCACAGAAATGGATCCTCGCGGACATGCATCACCGCCCCTCTACATGCACAGCGAAACCGTGTCGGATAAATAAACCGGGATCTTCAAGGAAATCGGGGAATCCGGTGGTGAATTGGCGACCACAGTGCGCAAGATGTTATCGGTATGCTGCCACCAGCCATGAAAGATACGGCCGTCGGTGTAACGAACCTGCAACCGGCTCCAGCCGTTGAGGTCGAATGATTCGTCGTCGGGGCTCACGATCACACTCCGGGTGTCGAGTCGAAGTCCGGTGCGCAGTGCTTTGAGAGCACTCTCCTTCCCGCTCCACAGCAGCGTCAAAAGCCGAGCCCGGTCCATGGCAGGAGCCCGCGCCACCAGCGCCTGCTCTTCGGCCGTGAAATAGTCGGAGAGGAAGGCGTCGCCATGCGGCTCAATCACTTCCAAATCACAACCCAACTCGACGCCGGATGGCGCCACCGCGCAAACAGCTCTGCCGTCCCGGTGGCTGAGTGAAATAGTCACAACGGCTGGTTTGTTGGCGAGAAAGGCCTCGGGTGCACCGGACGGCGCCGGACGTATTTCTATTTTCCTAAGCACGTGGGGATGAGCCGGCAGATTCAGGTAAGAGGCCAAAGCGCGTTTCGCCGTCCAACGTCCCAACCGCCAGTTGTCGCGCCGTTTGGCAAAGCGCATGCCGTTTAGTCGCGCTATCTCGTTAGCACTGAGCCAGGCATTCTCTGCCGGCACATCTGCCTCAGTCTGTTCGAGCCAATATACCTCCATCAAATCCACCTAGGCCGCTACTTCAGCCGGAACTCCTGGCTCCTCGAATTTCGCTTCCTCTTCCCGTCCCATGCCCCGTTCCACTGCATCGATGAGATACGGCCGCAAGTTCGCGGGCGGAATAATGTAATTCAGCGCTCCTACGTCGAGGGCCCGTTGCACGCTGTGCACGCGGTCAAACTCGGCGGCCATCTCGCCCAGCTTCTCGGAGTGTACGACTTTAAAGAGTTCTTCCCACTGGGCGCGCAACCGTCCTTTTTCCGCGCCCTCGGCTTTGGCCATCGCCCCAGTCAGTTCCTGGAGACGCGGGTCTTTGCGGGCGCGGGCGTCGACTTCACCGGCGAAAACAACGGCCGCCGCCGGCGCGCCGCCGATGACGGAGGCGTACGTGCCCTCCAAAGCTGCTACTTCGAGATTCTCGTTCAGCGCCCGTGAGAAAACCACGTAAGCACCGCCGTGATAACGGGAGATCACGCAAAACACGATGGGGCCTTTGAAGTTCACTACCGCCCTGCCGATCTCGGCGCCGTACTCGAGCTGCAGCCTGCGCATCGACTCCGGCGAACCATCAAACCCCGACAGATTAGCCAGAAGCACGACCGGCCGGTTATTACTGGCCGCGTTGATCGCGCGCGCCACTTTCTTGGACGATTGCGGAAAGAGCGTTCCAGCGCACCACTGATCCGGCCCGTCGGCGGGGACAAATCCTAGCCGTGGCACCGGCCGGGATTCGATGCCGATCAGACAAACGGGATAGCCGCCGAGATGCGCATCCCAGACCACCGCGGTCTCCGCTGCGCGCATGCCGGCCCAGCGCTCCAGGGGCGCATGGTCCTGGTCGATGGCCGCCATCATCACTGTACGAACGTCGAAAGATTTCTTGCGCCCGGGGTTGGTCGCGTCCGACAGTATGTCGCCCACACGTGTGAAACCTTCCTCTCCGTTACTGTGAGGATAGGCTTGCACGTCACGGCCGATGGGATCGGTCGTCTCCGCCCGCCGCGGGAAGCGCTCACCCGGCGCTACGTAGGTGTGATCGTAGTGGCGGAACAGGAGGTGGCAGGCTTCATCAATGTCCCGTGCCCAGTACTGCGCTTGGCCGTTGATGCCCATGATGCGGTCGTACCCGCCAATGCCCTGATTGTCTTCGGCCGAAATGCCTCCCGAATAATCAAGGGCGCGCTTGCCCGTAAGCACCATCGCTGCCTTCGGCGTCATGACCAGAATGCCCCGTGTGTGCATGAGCATGGTGGCCTCGGCGTTCCAGTAGGGCTGCGCCCCCACGTTGATCCCATTAACAATAATATTCACCTCTCCGCCTGCCTGCGTGAACTCCACCAGGCGGCGCAGGACCTGGGCAATCCAGTCCATGTTCTCCACACCGCTGTCCATGGAAATCTTGGCGCCGGCCGAGATGGCGAACCATTCCAGCGGCACGCCCATTTCTCGGGCCAGATCAATGGCTGCGATGATGCGCCGGCATTCCGGCTCGGCGAGCGCGCCGAGATCCTTGCTCGGATCTCCCAGCAATATGACCCGCGTTATGCCCTCGGGATACCTGGCCGTAAAGTTGCGGATGACGCCCATAATGACGTTAGCTTTGTTTTGACCATAGGGACGCTCGACAGGGACCAGACGGCCGTCGGCGCCGAGATCGTGTTCCACAAAATCGCCCGGAGGAAATTCGGCCCGCGTGTGTTTCTGGGCGGGTGTGAGCAGGTTGACGATTTCGTACGGATAGATGAGTCCACGCTGGCGCATGCGCACAACTTTTTGTTCGTATTCGGCCAGCGGTTTGATTGGCGGTAATTGGTCTGCGGGCCGGAAGGTAATGAGCATCCCGGTGCCGGCCGGACTCGAAATGCGCACCACCATGTCGCGCAATTCCCCGGTCGCCGGACTGGGAATACGGGCACGCACCACCACTTGTTCCAACCCCAGGCCTTCGATCGAGGGCGCCAGTCTGCGCACCATGTCGCGCAATTCGTCGCGCTGAAGATTGAGCGGCGGCCACACGTATAGGAGTATCCGGTTCCAATAGAGGCGCTGATTGGCTGGCCGCCGCCACTGAAACAGCCGCATGCCGGCAATCGCTTCCGTCAACATGCGCTCCAAATGCGGCAATTTCACGATACGGCCCGTCTCATCCCGCCACGGCGTTACATCGCGCACTTCCGCGCACCCGATGAGCCGCTCATCCTTTGGGTTATCACGGGCGACCGCATGGAGGAGGTAAACGTCTTCCACCGAAGGCAGCCGCTCAATGTTGAAGTTGCTGAGCCGCGAGAGGTGCAGCCGTTTGGCCATCATGGGATGCAACCCGCGATAGAGTTTCTCCTCTTCATACGCATTCCCGCTCAGGCGATAGGTGAAATGCTGCATTCCGCCCGCACCTTGGGCGTGGACGGGGCCAGCGACTTCCACCACGATGCGCCGGATGGAACGGGGAAAACCAGCTTGGTTGAGCGCTGACTGAACTTCCTGTTGCGTGACATCGGGATCGCCCAGCCGTCCCGAATGCCAAGCGTAGAGGTCAATGACGATGTCATGGTCGGCGGGCACATTCGCGATCAAGGGAAACAGCGCGCGCATCGCCTCAGAGAGCCGCGAATATTCCGCGTGCGTGGTAAAGGCATGAATACGCTTGCCCTCATGATCGTATTCGGCCGATGCGAAGGACTGCCCATCCATCTCCGGAGAGCGGAAGTTTTCCAGCGTCCGGATCCGATAGTAGCGCCGCGTGATCACCTCCAGCATCAGCCTGCGCATGGCGGGGTCGGCCGCCGCGAAACGGGCGGAAAGCAATGCCACGAGAGGCTGCGGGCATTCCAACAACACACGGACTCGCTCGTGGCGGTCGGCGGCATCAGGATGGGCAGCCAGGTAAGCAAGTTGCTCCTCCACCTGCTCATAGACCTGCTTGCGCGCCTGCTCAAACAGCGGCTGATCAAAGTAGCGATAGCGTATTTCCCGCGCCAGGTCGCTGACCGCCGGGAACCGCCCGTTACTCATAACTATCATCCGGTCGAGGAGCGTCCGCAGTGATTCCTTAGCCTGCGGAGCAAGGCTCTGAACGGACCGCAGACGCCGTTCCAGCACTCCCATGACCGGGGCGATTTGCTGTTCCAGGCGCTGGTGCGATTTGTAAATCCAGAGCAGGCTCTCTTCCAGTTCCGGCGAGCGCTCCAGGCTTTGAACGCCGTAATGTGACAGAGCGCGGCGAAGCGCGCTGACAAACGCCGGTGGCAGTCCTTCGCCGCCCGTCTCCAGCATGCGCAAGTACGAAAACAGATAGGCCTCAGCGCTCGGCTCTTCACTGCTGGCCCGATGGTTTACCTCCGGGTCGCGCTGAAACAATGAGCAGATGTCCACAAAGATGTTAAGGATTTCGTCTTCTGCCTGCCTTATCTCGTCGCTGTCCGCGGGCCAGCTCTGGTCCCATTCGGCAAGCATCCGAGTGCTGTGCTTGGGATCCACGTCAAAACCCAGCATGAACTGGCGGAGTTCTTCCAGGCTCTGGCGGCAACTGGGTTGGATGGCTTCCTCGTTTCCATCCGAGCCGCGTGACGCGCCAAAAACTACACGCTCCCCTGCGGCCACGGTATCGTCGCCGGCATCGGGTTCAATCTGCAGGAGCGGCGCTCCCGTGTCCACTTGCACGTTGCGCATGGTCATCACTTGCCGGACTTTTCCGGAAAATGGGGCGACGACTGGCATCTCCATTTTCATCGCTTCCAGCACCGCCAGGCGGTCTCCGACCGAAACTATGTCACCTGGTTTGACGGCAATGGAAACTACCACCGCCGGCGCCGGCGCGTGCACGATACCTCCGTCATCGCGGTCGATCTGGTGCGATACGCCGTCCACCTCGATGCGGTAACTCAACCCCTGGGGCACGGATACA
>Ga0224558_1003396_pt1 | contig 13314 bp, 8 predicted proteins | sample 714S32024metaG_FD_180682 | JGI IMG/M metagenome (GOLD analysis project Ga0224558, IMG submission 180682) | Peat soil microbial communities from Stordalen Mire, Sweden - 717 S3 20-24 | ecosystem: Environmental > Terrestrial > Soil > Wetlands > Peat | place: Sweden: Norrbotten County, Stordalen... | reverse complement strand
CGACCTAGTGAATTATTACCAGAGGCGTAACTTTATCGCCTATCGGTCGCACCGGACAACAAAGCTCAGATTGCTGGCTCAGGCATTTGGTTGTCAATGATCGTTTAAAGAGATCGCTGTAGTACTAGTCATCCTTGAAAAAGCCGAAACCAACTGGGCGGCGTATAGCCCTGATGTGCCTGGCTGCATAGCTACCGGAAACAGTCCGGAAGAAACCCTGCAAGAGTATCATAAGGCGCTTCAGATGCATCTAAAGGGCATGGCAGAAGATGGATTGCCATTGCCCCTACCTACTGCACAAGCACAATACATCAAAGTTTCCTAACTTACTTTTTGACTCAGCGAGACGTCTGAATGACCCAGACGTCTTTTTATTCCTTCCAGTTGTGAAAGACCGATCAACAACAAATCCCGATTTATAGATATACTTGCTGATTACCCATACACAATAAATCCCAAAAGCTATAAAAAAATTAGACCGCCCCGAAGGATGGCCTTTTTTTATATGGCATTTACTATTTATAATTTACGTTGGCTGTTCGGTATTCAACTCTTCTGATTAAGATCATTTGGGGTATTATCTTGTCACCGTTGGCTCTAACCAGCTGAGCTAAATCCCCAGATATATACTTTTATAGCAGAAGCTTCCAATACTTATCTCTCTTGCTCACATCATTAAACAAAAGTCATTATACGGCATATACAGAGCGGCGTCAAGGATTCCGTCAGTGTTGGCCGTGTCTGCGTCGGCGCCGTCGACTGTGCCTAATCAGTCTACTTGCCCAATACGCTGATCAGCTTGTAAATCATCGCCGCAGCCTGTGCCCCTGGTGGCGTTGTCCAAGGGAGCGAGCGTATCAGCGGTCACCCCGCTGACAATGCCCGCCTTGACGGCCTCTTCCATTCCGGTAGCAGCCCAACTGCTGACCGCCGAACTGTCACTGAAAGCATTCAGTTCGGTCCCGTCAATAGCAGCAGCTTTGTTCCCCAGAGACTTTCCAACCATCACGACCATCTGCTCCCTGGTAATCAGAGCTTTCGGAGCAAACAGGTTATCTCCCATGCCAGATACCAGACCTGCCGCAACAGCAGCGTTCACGGAGCCATCGTACCAGGAACCTGCGTTAACGTCTGTAAACGTGCCGGTTGTTCCGGTAGTATTCAGGCCGAGGGCTTTCGCCAGCATGGTGGCAAACTCCGCCCTGGAGATCTGATTGCCTGGCCTGAAGGTGCCGTCCGAGTAGCCGGAGATGATGCCCTGGCTGCTCAGACTGGTGATGGCAGCTTACGCCCAGTAGGAGGACAGGACGTCGGAGAAGGTAGGCGCACCCTGCACTGCCGGTGTCTGGGGCACTGCCAACACGGCGTAGATGGTGAAGTGGTTCACGGTCACCGTGATCTTGTCGTTCGCCCAGCTCACCGTGCCGTCAAGGAGGACCCACTTTTTACCGTTGTAGTAGTATACCGCCGGGGTGTCACCGCTCGGAATCTGGGAAGGGGTGAAGCTGAAGGTTAGGGTTACCGGGCTGTTGAAGGTATAGCTTTCCTGGCTGCCCACGCTGAACTCGTAGGCTCCGATGATCGCATCACCCGGCGGCGGCGCCGGGGGCGAGGAAGCCTGCTGGATCGTCACATTGACATTGGCGCTGCCCTGCAGGGCAGCGCCCGGGATTGTGAGGGAGACAATGCTGCCCAGTTTGACCGTACCGCCGGTAGCAGGGCTGACCGTACCCGACCCGGTGTTGCTGAGGGGCTGCGAACTGGAACCCCCGCCGCCACCACCGCCGCCGGACGGGGCAGTGGTGAAGTTGGCCGTCAGGGAGACATCGGTTGCCGGCATGGTGAAGCTGTAGTCGGCGCTGGCGCTGGTCTGGACGCCACCCTCGGTCCAGTTCACAAACCGGTAGCCGCTGTTGGCTGTAGCCGTCACCGTCACCGAAGCCCCCGCGGCATACGAGCCCCCGCCGCCGACCGTTCCGTCTGCGGAGGGGTTGGCCGCCACGCCAACGGTGTAGGTAGTTGTTCCTGACTGGTTTACGGTAAGGTTTGCCGTGGCCACGTTGCTGCCGTACCCGGCGATGACGTCCAATGTCCCGGCGGGCACGGATGGAACCTGGAAGGAACAGGCGTAGGCACCGCTGGAATCTGACTGCACCTCGTCGTAGAAGACGATGTTTCCGCTGCCGTCGACAACCTTGATTGCCACCCAGGTATCGGGGGCGAAGTTGCCGGAAGCGGTCACCGTATTACCAACAGAGGCGCTGGCTGGATTCAGGTTGACTGTCCCCAGCGCCAGCACCGGCGCCGGGAAACCGCTCATGAATGTCAGGAGAAACAATATTGCCAATATGGTGGATGCTAGCTTCTTGGCCATGAGAATACCCCCTACTGCAGCAGTGCCGGATTGGAATCGGCGCTGTTGCTCAGGTTATCGACGATATAGGCCTCGATGACATCGCCGGGGTTCACGTTGAACGACGCCACGGCGCTGCTGACCTGGTCGAAGTCCGCCTTGGTGGCATTGATGGCTATCTGTGTGCCATTCCGCATCTGTTTGATGACGACCACCTCGTTGCCGCCGTGGCTTACTACCACCGCCACGTTGACCGTGAAGTAGGTGAACCCGCTGGTGCCGCTGTTCACCGTCATGGTAGCGATCCCCTGGGTGGTCGTGCCGATGGTGTAGTCCTGATCGCTGACCGGATTGATGGTGTATTTGCCTGTGCCTGTGGGATAGAAGACATTCATGGTGAAGCCCTCGGAGGCAGTCAGGCCGCTGCTGTCGGTCAGGGTGACGTTGACCATGTAGGTACCGGTCACTGTCGGCGTCCCGTTGATTGCCCCGGTAGAACTATCAATTGTCAGGTTGTTTGGAAGACCGGTGGCGCTCCAGTTGTAGGGCGTCTTGCCGCCGCTGGCGGTCAGGGTAGCGCTGTAGGATGTGTTAACCGTAGCTCCGGTCAGGCTGGTGGTGGTGATGCTCAGCGCTGCCGGGTTGACCCGGAAGCTGAAGTTCAGGGCGGCTGACTGTCCAGAGCTGTCATAGACGGTGGCCGTGACGGCGGTACTGCCGATAACCGTAGGTGTGCCCGAGATAGAACCGTTAGCACCAAGTGTTAAACCCTCCGGTAGATCGGGCACCTGCCAGATGTAAGATCCCGTGCCGCCGTTGGCTGTCAGGGAGCCGCTGTAAGAGGTGTTCACCGTAGCTGCCGGCAGGTTGGTGGTGATAGAGATCCCAGAGTTGGTACTGGGCGAAAGTGTCAGGGGAGTGCTCTGATTGCCGGATGAATCTAATGCCTGCACCGAGAAGGCGTAGCTCGCTCCCTGCGTCAGACCGGCCACGTTGTAGCTGTATACCGAACCGGCCACCGTGGACAGGAGCGTAGCGCCCTGGTAGATGTCGTAGCCGGATATCCCCGCAGCAGAGGATGCTGGCGGCCACGTCAGAGTCAGCCCGGTGGCGGTGATGTCCGAAGCCTGAAGGCTTCCCGCGCCCCAGGTAATGGAAGGCATGCCGCGAGTGATATCAATGATGTAGGTCTTGGTGGAGGCGTTCTCCGCCACCACCATCACCTGGATAGTATTTGCCCCGTAGGCCAGGTTCACGGCCGTGGGAGATCCTGCCGTCAGCAAGCCGCCATCCTGGAGCAGCATGGCCTTGGAATCGTCCGGTGAGGCGGTGAGGGTGATGCTGGACTGCGAGCTACCCACACTTCCCAGGTTGTAGCTGGTTGTATCTGGGGAGAAGCTGGCTACCGTCGTCCCGTTTACCTGTAGAGCGCTCAGGTTGGCATCGCTGACCGTGCCGTTGACCGAGATGATGTAGGCCTTCTGCATATCGCCGTAGGTGATGACGACCGGGATCAGGTTCGCCCCCTGGCTGAGGTAGACGTTCTGGGCCACGCCGCTGGATGCCGCCTGGCCATCGATGGCGAGCCCCGCCAAGGGATCATACACTACGGCGGTTACGCTCAGGCTGCTGGCGCTGGATGCCATACTTACCTGGTAGGCTGCCAGGTTACTGTTAAAGTCCGGAGTCAGGGCGCCCTTACTCACACTGAGACCGGTGAGACCGACCGAGTCTTCGACGGCCAGGTTGAATGCAGCCGTAGCCTTATTGTCATCCGCATCACAGGCGGTAACCTCTACGGAGAAGCTGCCCGTCTGCTCCGGCGTCCCGCTGATGATGCCTGTTGACGAGCCGATGCTCAGCCCTGATGGCAGGCCTGAGGCGTTCCAGGTGCAGGATCCCGTACCGTACTGGGCAGAAAGGGCGCCACTGCTGTACGCCGCTCCAATGATCCCGATGGGCAGGTTGGTTGTGCTGATGGTCACGGGCAAGGAAGCCAGGCTGGTGGCGAAAGTGTTGGAAGCCGTTGCAGAGACTGTGCCTGTTGCCTCGTAATAGGTACTGCCTGCCGTGATCAGGATGGATGTTGCTGAGCCTGGCGCCGGCAGCCACAGATAGAGCTGGCCACTGGTGTCCGTGGAGCAGGAGACGGGTCTGCTCCCGTAAACTGTATAGGATACGGCAGTAGACACCGGCAGGCCGGTGATCATGGCCAGGTATTCCTCCTGGCCGGGGGTGCTGTAGACGAGAGGTTGCATGCCGCTGGCGTTGACCGACCCGCCGTCGATAGTCACCGTGCCGCCGATGCCGGCGCCGCCCTGTCCACCGGTTGCCGTGACCGTGCCACCGCTGATGGCCACCGTACCGCCGCTGCTATCAATCCCGCCGCCGATGCCGGCGCCGCCTTCAAAATTGGTTGTCACACTCGAAGTGCCGAACACACTGCTTGCCGTGACCGTGCCGCCGCTGATGGTCACCATGCCGCCGCTACCCTTATACCCGCCGCCGATACCGGCGCCGCCCTCCACACCGGTTGCCGTGACCGTGCCGCCGCTGATAGTCACCATGCCGCCGCCGCCATCATTTCCGCCGCCGATACCGGCGCCGCCTCCGCTAAGGCTTCCACGGAACACACTGCTTGCCGTGACCGTGCCGCCGCTGATATTTACCGTGCCGCCGTTTCCGCCATTGCCGCCGCCGCCGATACCGGCGCCGCTGACCTCACTATCACCCTCCTCACCGGTCGCCTTGACCGTGCCGCCGCTGATATTTACCGTGCCGCCATTACCATTAAAGCAACCGCCGCCGATACCGGCTCCCATATCACCGGTCGCCGTGACCGTGCCGCCGCTGATATTTACCGTGCCGCCACCGCCGCCGCCATTGCCGCCGCCGATACCGGCGCCATCCACACCGGTTGCCGTGACCGTGCCGCCGCTGATCGTGACCGTGCCGCCGCCGCCATTGCCGCCGCCGCCGATGCCGGCGCTGTTATAACCGGTTGCCGTCAACGAACCGATGCTGGCAGATGTGATAAAGAGGGTTGCCCCATCCGGTACGCTCAACCCGGCGTAGTTAAGCCCGCCAGTCAAGGTGTTCTTGCCCAGCAGGATCAGGTTGACCGGCGAATCTGGCAAGATAGAAAAAGCACAACCTCCGCTCCCAAACGTATCAATATTCACGCTGTCAAGTATGATATTTACCTCTGGCACCGCTGGTGTGCTGCAGTTTATCGTAATCGTGTTCGCAGTTGATGATGTTGCGCTGCTGCTGTCTATGATGGTGATTACCTGAATATAGGAAAAATCCGCCGTCGTTGTTTGAGAACTGCCGTAGGTGACATTAAGTGCGCCCGCGTCTGTGCCCGCCGCCACCGTGATATTTCCCTCTGAAATGTCGAAGGTAAAGGTGCTCGGGTCACTTGCCGCCCTTGCCACCGGCGTAAAGCATGGCAGCACGGAAAACAATAACGCCGCCATCATGGTCAATACGGTAAGTTTCCTCCTCATAGGATCGCCTCCCATAATATTGTTGGCCATCTTGTCACATGGCCGGTGATCAGGCTTACCGGCGCCTCCACCGCCCAGAACCAGTATCTTCCCCTGCAGTTCGTCCAGTTGTTCCCGGGTCAGGTTGTATCCGGCCGTAGCGGCAACCGGATCCGACAGGAGCGACGGGCGGAAGGATGCGTCCCGCATCGCCCTGCCCATGATCTCTTCCAGCACGTTGTCCGTTTTCTCACCCTTTTCCTGAACCCAGCCCGGCGCAGGAAAACATAAATGCGCCCGTTATGATCGACGGGCGCATTGTACCATACGGTCCATATTCAGAAATCATACCCGGGTACTAGAAAGGTACTAGAATCGGGAGAAATATTTTCAAAACAGGGCTTCATGGCGGTCACGGGTTATGGGGCGGGCTTGTTCTCCATACGGAGCAGGCCGAGTTCCCTGGCCCGCTCCACGGCATCCCGGCGCCCGGCAACCCCCAGCTTGCCATAGATGCTGGTCAGGTGAGTCTTCACCGTCTGCAGCCGGATGGACATCTCCCCGGCCACCGACTGGTTGTCCAGGCCTTTGCCGAGCAGCCTGAGCACGTCCAGTTCCCTGGCCGTCAGCGGCTCGACCAGGGACGGCGGCCGTCTTGCCTGCAGCCCCAGGAGGGGGCTGCGGCGCAGCAGGGCGATCAGGTTTCGGATATAGCTGGCGTCGCCCTCCGGGAGTTGGCGGCTATCCAGTCGCCACAGACGCTGCAGCAGGGAGAGCATGGGCGCCCTCGTCGACGAAGGTGCGCAGGTAGCCGTTCTTCCGGGCCAGGGCCAGGTTCTCCCGGAGGAGGTCCAATGCCCGTGCTGTCATCCCCACGGCATCGTAGGCCATGGCCAGCACATTGGCTGTTTTGAGGGCGCAGGGCAGGTGCTGTTCCTGTCCGGCAAATGACAGCAGGCGTTCCAGCAGGAATATGGCCTCCTCCCCCCGCCCCAGGCCCAGCAGTGCCCGTCCCAGGGTGATGTGCTCGAAGGCACGGACCGTGCTGAGACGGTCATAGACATCCAGGCGGTTGCACTCCATCCAGGCAGAGGCTGCCTCTCTATCTCCCTCGGCCAGGCGCAGGCGGGCGCGCAGGACGGCCAGCGGCGCCAACCACTGTTCCTGGCCGAGGGCACGCACCTGGTTCTCGCCTTCCGCCACCGCCCCCAGAGCCGCCCCCAGGTCGCCGCGGGCCAGGTGGATCCTGGCCAGGGTGAACAGGGCCGGCACCAGCACAGAGGCGTCTTCCGCATCCCGGGCCTCGGCCATTCCTTCGAGCAGGTTCTTCATGGCAGCATCGAGCTGGTTCCACTCATACTGTGCCTCGGCGTTGGCTACCGGAAGATAGCCCCGTCGAGCGGCGGGCTGTACCAGCCCCCTCAGTTTGAGACCGACGCTCTTCATGGCCTGCGCCTTCTCGTTCAGGCGGCCGAACCACCCCATCACTCCTCCCAGCAGGCTGCATTCCCGGTTTTCGAGCATCAGCCCATAGGTGAATGGCGAGTAGTTGTCCGAGGCCTCACCCGCCCGGGCGGTCCAGTACAACGCCTCTGGAACGCTTCCCTTCTTGATTGACAGGTAAAGATTGATGGTCACCCGGTTCAGTCCCATCAGGTCATCGTCACCCTCCGGCTGTCTTTTCCCCCGTTCCCAGCAGAGGGTTTCCGCCTGCTCCAACCAGTGCTCCACGCAATCCATCTGGTCTGCCGCGATGCCGGCCATGGCCTGGGCGAGACAGAGCCGTAGGCTTTGGTTAACCACAATGGGCGGAAGCGCGCCGATCCACTGCGTGATGATGGCCGCCTCGCCCCGGCCAAGCATCCCCGGGGCCTGCTGCTCGATCAGGTCAACCGCCCGTTCGGACTCTTCGCCCTCCAGGTAGTGCTCAATGGCCTCCGCCAGCAGATCATTGGCCTCGAACCAGCGGGCCGCACGACGGTGCAGGGCGGCGATCATCTCCGGATGCCTCTGTTTTAAGATACCGCGCAGGAACTCGGCAAAGAGTTGGTGATAGGTGTACCAGCCATCCCTTTCATCAAGGCAGGACAAAAAGCCGCCCTGCCGGGCGATGGTATCCAGAGCGTCGTTTCCGTCCTGCTCCCCGGTCACCGCCTCGCAGAGCGGTCCGCACAGTCGCTCCAGGATAGATGTCTGGAGCAGGAACGACTGCGCCGGCTCCAGGAACCGGTCAAATACCTCTTCCATGAAGTAGCCGGCCAGGTGGCGGTCATTACCCTGAAAGCGCTCAAGCACGACCGATTTATCGTTCCCCGCCAGCAAGGACAGGGCGGTCATCTGCATTCCGGCAGCCCAGCCGCCCGTCCGGTCAACCAGCCTGGCCACGTCCTCATCGGCCAGGTGGACATTCCTCTGCCGGTAAAACAGTTTTGCCTCTGCTTCGTTAAAACACAGGTCCCGGGCCGTCAATTCCGTCACCTGGCCGGTGAGCCGAAGGCGAGATGTAGGCAGGGACGGTTCGGAGCGGCTCATTATGATCGTACGCATTCCTTCCGGGGCATGGCGCACCAGGAACAAGAGGGTATCGTTAACGAGGGGTTCTTTGATGAGGTGGTAATCGTCCAGGACGAGAGCGAAATCGAAGGATATGGCGCCTAGTTCGTCGATCAGCAGAGAAATGGCCGCCTCCCAGGGCAGATTGGTCGACGACCGCAGCATGGCCTTCAGGTTGCCGCCCAGGTCCTGCTTCAAGTTGCTGATGGCGGCGGTCAGATAGCTCCAAAAACGCACCGGATCGTTCTCTTCACTATCGAGAGACAGCCAGGCGTGCTTCAGGCCGCTCCGGCGGATCCATTCGGCCACGGCTGTGGTCTTGCCGAACCCGGCGGGAGCGGTCACCAGGGTGAGTTTGCCCGAACAGGAGCGGTCGAGGCTGGCGTCGAGGTGTGGCCGCAGCACCAGATCGGACAGGGCGCGCGGCGCCAGGAGTTTCGTCTGAAGCAGCGGGATCTGGCTGGATAAATGTTGTGACGAAGCAGTCTCCCGGTTCACCCCACCGTACCCTCCCGTCCGTGCCCTAATCAGAAACAGATTTTCGACAGATAACGGAATAATGTCAGGATATTGCATTTATTTCGTTAAAGTTCCCTGCTTTCCTGCCAGTTGTCAGAACATTTCCGGTTATGCGCAAAAGGGACAGATCTGAAACCCGGCGCTAACTTCCTTAACGCTTAAGAACTACAGTTAAACAACTTTCACTGCACACGATAATCCGAAAATACATAAAAAAATTAGACCACCATTTCGGGGTGGTCATTCTTTTAATGCAATCTAACGTTGGCTGCCTACTCCGCAAGTTTCTTAAGAAGCTTAGGGTGTTGAAATATAATTTCTTTTATTGCCTTTTTTAATTTTTCTTTATGGTTGGAGGCTTTATCAGCAAGATTTGCCTGCGATTTATGTTCTTCAGAGATGGCCATAGAACCACCCCTCTTAGCGTTTGCTCATACCTGAATTATACCACCTTGATTTGAATGAGACAATTGCTGACAAGTGCAGCTTAGTGGTTCGGGCAAGTGAAACCATTATTTCCATCGAACACAAGCCGGGCGGTTGGCTGGCCACAGAGAGGACAGGCCGGTGTTTCCAGGCGATGAGCGAACGGGTTGTACAACAGAATAGTGTTCAGAATCTGGTTCCTTTGCTGCACCTCCAGCCTGAGATGCAGGCGCGGCAAGCGATACTCCACCAAGTGATCGAGATAGAGTTCCGCATCCTCTGCATAGCGCTCCAGTGTATCCTGCTCCCGGTGTTGGCGGTCGGCCTGCACCGCATCCAGCTGTTTTTGCAAGCGTCCTCTTTTGGCCTCATCATCTGTAGCAGACAGCTTCTTCCCGATCTCTGCGGCAAGCTCTGCGTAGTAACCAGTGACCTTAGCCAGTTCACCGGTGAGCCTGCCTGCCATCTGGGCCTGGAGGGCAGTGGCGCGCTCCCTGGCCTGTCTTTCAGCATCCTGGCAGGCAGTTTGGTATAACTCCGGCCAGTCCAGGGTTTTTGCCCGCGGAAGAACAACCTGCGGTTCTTCAACAGCCACCACCCCATTCCACCAACCGGCAAAGTCAGGCGCCACCAGCCCGGTGTGGCCGTCCACGACCACAGCCACCATTCCCTCCGTCCTCTCGTAGGAACGATATACAGCACGAAAATAGAAACCCCGGTAGCTATGCTCTTCCAGCCACTGGTGCACCACTTTCGGTGGGCGGCAGCGTACGAATTCCACCTTGTTCTGAATCTCCCGTTCCAGTCGTTCTCCCGGCTTACTGCCCGGATCGGGGCCATAGAGGATAGTATAGCGGCCATAATTGGCCGCCTTCCTCGCCATCTCGTCCAGAAAGGCGCTGCCATAAGTGACCAGGATTGCTGACTGGTTCTCCCTGGCAACTTCGGAATCGAAGGCCAGCAGCAGACGATCCTTGAAAATAGGGGATAGTTCTCCATCCAACAATGCATCCACCAATTCGTAGCCGACATCCTCGAAAACTGACCCGGATCGCTCCAGGAAGGCAGCAACAAACGAACGCAGGTTGATTGTCTGATCGTTCAGCATCTTCGATCGCTCCTCTTAGTAGAGCCCTCTACCAGACTATTCTTTATCAGGCAGCAGTGCTCCCAGCAGTTTTTCGTCCAGCGTCTTCACCGCCAGGTACTGCTCCTTAGCCTTGAGCAGTCTGTCACCCAGGTCTGACAGTTGGGACTGCAGACTGATATCGTCGAGGGCGCCCGCCCAGATGTCCATGATGATGTCTTCGAAATCCCGCTTCTCATGCAGGTCGCCCAGAATCATATCCAGTTCCCCGACCACCAACTGAAACATATTAATCTTGGCATCCAGCAGTTCCAGGATATGAGCCTCCACAGTTCCGGCCGCCGACAGGTTATAGATCGAGACGTTTCTAGTCTGACCGATCCGGTGCAAGCGTCCGATTCGCTGCTCAATTCGCATCGGATTCCAGGGCAAGTCATAGTTGACTACACAATTGCAAAACTGCAAATTGCGCCCCTCACTCCCTGTTTCAGTAGAAACCAGGATGCGGGTGTCGCCGGCAAAGGCTTGTATCTGGCCCTCTTTCTCAGCCCGCCGCATCCCGCCATGCAGTTGGGCTACCCGGCAGCCCTCGTTCTGTAGGAGATCAGCCAGAAAACGCAGGGTGCCCCGGAAGCAGGTGAATACTACGACCTTGCCCGGAATAGTTTCCAAGAGGCGTACCAGGGCAGTCGCTTTTGCCCGTGATGTCACTCCTCTGGCCTGTCCGGCAAGAGCACCGCATACTTGGCGCAGAGAGTGGGAATGCGCCTCATCCGCTGCAATCTTTTCCAATGTGGGCAGCACTGCCTCAATGCTACTGCCTACCTCGCGCTGTAATGTTTTCAAGACAAACTGGGTAACTGCGCCAGATCTTCCCGCCGTGTCCGCAGTATAGTGACCACGCACGAAAGTAGTTAGCCGTTGGTAGAATGCTGCTTCGTCCGGCGACAGAACAACCTCAATCACTTCAGCGTGGCGCTTGGCCTTGATGGCGCCGGTGTCACTGCGCCGGTTCCGGACCATCACCTCTCTGACCAGTTTTTTTAGCTCCGCCGCGTTTTTTGGCTTTAGTGGGTCGCCCCGGGTGAGGTATTTACGCTTGAAGGATGCGGATGTCTCCAATTGACCGGGCTGAAGCAGAGTGATCAGGTTGAACAACTCTTCCAGATCGTTTTCCACTGGCGTAGCCGTCAACAAAAGTATGTATTTCTTTTTGAGTCGACTGACCAGTTGAAAGGCCAACGTTTTTTGCTGTTTCAGGTGGTGCGCCTCATCAACGATCACTAGGTCGTAGACTGGCCCCAGCACCATTGATTGATGCGGTTCCCTCTTGGCGGTATCCAGAGACGCGATGATATACGGGAAAGTCACCCAGGGGTTGACGTCTGTTTTGAACTGGGGGGCATCATAGGTGATGAAATCCAGGTTGAACTTCGTCTGCAGCTCCAAGCGCCACTGTTCCACCAGGGATGGCGGTGTCAAGACCAACACACGCCGCGCCAAGCCACGCAGGATATATTCCATCGTAATCAGGCCGGCTTCAATCGTCTTGCCCAGTCCAACCTCGTCACAAAGGAGGGCGCGACCACGCAGAATCTTTAAAACATGTCGAACCGTGGCCAACTGGTAGTCCAACAGCCGGATGTCGCGGGCAACACCTGGTGAGAGCAGCGTGTCAAAACCAGGCGCCAGGAGCAGGCCAAGCGCCTGGCGGTGCAGGAAGAGATCGGCGGATGGTGAGGCGTCCTCAGTTGTAGTCAGCTTTAGAACTGCAGCATCCGCCTCCGGGGCAAAGGTCACTTTGATTGGTGGCGCTTCGATTTCCGGTAGCCTGACCGCAACAGGAGAAGACTTCTCAATCTTGTCGCCATTGGCATATCGTCCTTTGCTGTGCACGGGTGCCGCCGGCGCCGTCTCGTATCTTGAATTACCTAATTTCGACCGTCGAGCGCCAAGTTTCGGACGCCCACATCCACTGCCGGATCGATCATCATCAGCTTTAGCGCTTGCAGGCTGTTGGCTAAATGATCGCCCGTCTGAAGTGGCTTTTAGCGGTGTACGCTTTGTGGACATGACTTTGATGCTGGTCCCTGTCTCTCTTCTGTCGTCGCCTTCTGCCAGATGCGCCGTCAACGTAACTGTTTTGGACAGTTGCAGTTCTGCGCTCTCCTCTTCCGGCTCCACTGGGCGTGACTTTTTATCTGACCACTGGGCATTATCGTCCAGTGGGTCATGCCGGCTGTCTGGAGGCGCTGTCTTATTTAAAGAGACATGCGTATCCTCATTTTCAAAGAGGCTAGGCTGGACGTATGACGGCTTCCCGTCTTTCAGGCTGTCGCCCTGCCCTGTCACCGCTGCCTTCAGTCCGGCGTCAGTGGCTTCTTCTGTTCGTCTGCCATCCGGCACGGCCATATAAACAGTACGGTTCTCTTGTCTGTCGCTTTTGTCTTGCCGTTTCAAGGTAGAATAATCATCCCTTCATGGGATCGTCGGACTCCGCTGTCTGTTATCCAAACACGTGCACCTTAACAAGTCTGTGCAGCCAGTTCCGGCCCCTACAATATTCTTACACATTCTTACACAGCAGATCCTGCCAGTACCATAGATAGATTCGGTATATCTGGGCTAGTTCCTTGTTCCCAGTGAACTTGCTCTAAGGAACATGCTAATCAGTGCCGCCTGGCACAACGTTACGATAATCCTGAAACCTTGGGGGCTTCACTCGCACTTTGCTGTCAAGCAAGCCCAGTCAGGCATCCAAGTCAGGGCTACGGCAAAGTAAGAAGCTATCCAGTAGCCAACTAATTTTCAGAATAGGGCTGGTCAAATCGCTTCCGCTGATGTACAATTGCTTTTATGGACAGAAGCGGAGCGGAGTCATACAACAT
>Ga0224558_1003394_pt1 | contig 13319 bp, 8 predicted proteins | sample 714S32024metaG_FD_180682 | JGI IMG/M metagenome (GOLD analysis project Ga0224558, IMG submission 180682) | Peat soil microbial communities from Stordalen Mire, Sweden - 717 S3 20-24 | ecosystem: Environmental > Terrestrial > Soil > Wetlands > Peat | place: Sweden: Norrbotten County, Stordalen... | reverse complement strand
CGAGGGAGCGTCCGGTAAATCCAGTCGCGTGCTTTTCCGCCCTGAGGCGCGGAGATTTGGGCGGTTTATGCAGGCTTATGCACCCTTGTGCATGATAAAAAGCGCGGGGGTTGGAGTGCTTTCGCAGGCCAGGCGAGATGGATGGCATTGGTAATCAAGGACATGCGACTCAGGGGTTGCCGAAAAATGACCTTTACCTTTTCCGCCTGGTCTTTTGACCGATGGCTTCGTTGCTCGCTCGTTGCGGATCACTTCGGATATGCGCCTCGCCCGGGTTAGAACAGGTAAGAGCTGCCCGCTTTCGCGGGCTTTCTCGCCATCGGTCAAAATCCCGGCGCGCAAAAGGTAAATCCTATTTTCCGACAACCCCTCAGCACTTGGAAGCTTTTGAGCGATGCCAGGCATACGGCTCGGCATGAGCTTGCCTCTGGCAGGGCGTTTAGGGCATGGCGAGGCTCCTGCAGCGCCGGACATGTTCAAAAACTGAGATGGCGGGTCATGAACCAAGCATCCACCGGCTTGACCGGAGGCGGGGGCATCCTATAATGCGCGGGATGGGCAAGACGGCGGCATTGGGAGCGTGTTGTGGGGATGGCCCGCGCGCCTGAATGCCCGCCAGCCCCTTTTGCCAATGTCATTATTAATCAGGAACGGTGAAATCGTCACGGCGGCGCAGCGCTACACCGCCGATATTTATTGCGAAGGCGAAACCATCACGCGCATCGACAGGAACATCGCGGCCCCGGCGGGCGCGGAGGTGATCGACGCCACGGGGAAGTATGTGTTTCCGGGGTTCATTGATCCGCACGTCCACATTTACATGGAGTTCATGGGCACCTTTGCCAAGGACACGCATGAATCGGCCAGCCAGGCGGCGCTGGTGGGCGGAACGACCACGTTCATCGAGATGATTTGCCCCGGACGGACGGAGAGGCCGCTGGAGGCCTTTGAGCTTTGGCTCGGCAAGGCCCAGGGAAAGAGCGCGTGCGATTTTACGTTTCACATGGGCGTCAGCCGATACGACGCGGAAGCGGAGCGGGATTTGCGCGAGATTGTCAAACGGGGCGTGAGCAGTTTCAAAGTTTTTCTGGCTTACAAGGGTGCGCTGGGAGTGACGGACGAGGAGTTGTTCCACGCGCTGCGGCTGGCGCGGGAATTGGGGGTCATCACGACCGCCCATTGCGAGAACGCGGATTTGGTCCAGGAACTGCAAAGGAAGTTTTTGGCGGAGGGCAAGACCGGGCCGGAGTATCATTATTGGAGCCGCCCGCCGCGGGTGGAGGCCGAAGGGGTGCATCATCTGCTGACGTTCGCGGAGATTCTGGGCGCGCATGTCTATATTGTTCACACGAGTTGCGGCGAAGCGCTGAGGGAGGCAATGCGCGGGGCGGGCCGCGGCGCGCGGGTCTGGGTCGAGGCGCTCATCCAACACTTGCTGTGCGACAAGACGGACGCCGAGAAGCCGGACTTTGAAGGGGCCAAATTCATCATGTCGCCGCCGTTGCGCGAGAAGCACAACCAGGAGGCGTTGTGGAACGGGTTGCGGCAGGGGTTCGTGTCCACGCTGGGGTCGGACCACGCGCCGTTCGATTTCAAGACGCAGAAGCAAATGGGCCGCGGCGACTTCACGAAAATCCCCAACGGCATCCCGTCGCTGGAGGACCGGGTTAATTTGTACTTTACCTATGGCGTCAAGCGCGGGCGGATCGACCTGCACCAATTCGTCAACACGGCCAGCACCCAGACGGCCAAAATCTTCGGCCTTTTCCCGCGCAAAGGCGCCATCCAACCCGGCTCGGACGCCGACCTCGTCGTCTATGATCCGGCTTACTCCGGAATCATCTCCGCCGCGACCCAGCGGATGAACGTCGATTACAACGCCTTTGAAGGGATGCCCATTGAGGGGCGCCCGCACGTCGTCACCGTTCGCGGCAAAGTCGCGGCGCGCGACGGGAAGTTCGTCGGCGAAGCGGACCGTGGCCAATTCCTGCGGCGCGAGCCGAACCATTTCTGACCGGCGGCGGGACCGGGACGCCTCTTGCAGACAATTCTCCAATGAAAGCCATCCAACTCATCGCGCACGGAGCGCCGGGGAAGTTCGCCTTCGCCGACTTGCCCGATCCCACACCCGCCGCCAACGAAGTCGTCGTGCGCGTGCGCGCCTGCGGTCTGAATCGCCTGGACTTATGGCTGGAGGAGGGCGGCCTTCCCATCACCGTCGCCTTGCCGCGCGTGCCCGGCGGAGAAGTGTCCGGCGAGGTCCTGACGGCGGGGCGGGACGTGGTGGAATGGCGCGCCGGCGACCGCGTGGCGGTGCAATCCAATCTGTATTGCGGGAAGTGCGAGTATTGCGCGCGCGGGGAGGAATCGACGTGTCTTCATGGGCAGCTTCTGGGGGTGCAGCGCGACGGTGGATTTGCCGAACAGTTGGTTGTGCCCGCCTCGACGCTCGTGCGGCTGCCGGAGAAGGTGGGTTTTGTGGCGTCGGCCGCGCTGACGCTGGCGGCGAGCACGGCGATGCACATGCTGACGCACCGCGCCACGGTGCGGCCCGGCGATTGGGTGCTGGCAATGGGCGGGGCCAGCGGCGTCGGTTCCGCGGCGGTGCAAATCGCCCGGCAGCTTGGGGCGCGGGTCATCAGCACCGGCTCAACCGAGGCCAAGCGCCGTTTCGCGGCGGAACTGGGCGCGGAGTTCGTCGTCGATACTTCCAAACCGGACTGGCCCGGCGAAGTGCGAAAGCTGACGGGCCGGCGCGGAGTGGACTTGGTGGTCGAACACATCGGCGGCGACGTGTTGCCGCAATGTTTCACCTGCCTGGCGCGCGGTGGGACCATCGTCACTTGCGGCGCGACGGCCGGGCGGGAGGTGCGGCTGCAATTGTGGCCGCTCTTTGTCAAAGAACAGAAGCTGGTGGGCAGCTACGGGCGAAATCGCAAAGACATCCTGGCCACCCTGGAATGGGCCGCGCAAGGCAGGATCAAACCGGCCACTTACCAGGTCTATCCGCTGAGCCGCACGCCGGAAGCGTTCGCGGCGCTGCGCCGTCGCGAGGTGTTGGGCAAAGTGGTCATCGAGCCGCCATCAACATGACGCCCCGCCGCAGGCGCGCATCATGGAGCGATACTGATCTCAAACGAGCCTGACTCGCCGTCCGCGGCGTCAAGAAAGAATCCCGCTCCGCCGTTGGTCTGGCTGGTGAAAGCGCCCTTGAATTGGATCGTTTTGCCGTCGAAAAAATGCCCGGACAACACCCCGCTGGGAAGGAGCGATATCTCCAGGTTGTTTGTGTCCCCGTCCGGAACAAAGCGTTGGGCGTTGTTGACAGAAAGGAAATCGGTCACGCCGGCATTCGTCCCCAGATTGGCGCCGCTGAAAACGATTTCGTACTTCGTGTCCGCGGCGGGCGGGAGGTGGCTGGCGCCGGTGGCGCTGACCCAAGTTGCAACGCCGTGCGGATAATAGGCGCCGCCGACCCCTGGCTTAAGCCAGGCCATTCCAACGGAGGTCATGTTGGTCATCAAGCCAATGATCATTCCGTAACCGCGGTAACTCGACGGAGAGATGAAGAGAGGCCAATAGCCCTGTGTTGAAATGGCGACAGATCTGGATATTGGGGTGTTATCCGGCAAGACACCGGCCAATAAGACGGTCCCGTTCTTTTCCAATGTGACAGCCGCGTACCCGGGAGCGGTTGGGTTGCCGGCGCCTCCGCTGGTAGGCTGAAAGGTGATAATATACTTCCCCGGCTCGGGCACGTTTGCGCTGGAAAGAGCCGTGGCGGCGCGGTAGGCATATATTTCATTTGTCCAGGCGCCGGGATAACTGACATATCCGGACAGTTGATTCCCGCCATTGGTCAAATCGAGAAGCAAGAGACACTTCAGCCCGCCAGCCGCCTGAAAATAGTTGGAGCCTGTGTAAGAGAGCCTTTCGGAACTCAGGGTTACCGTATGCGAGGGAAACACCAGTTTCCCGCTATACACGCCGGAGCGGTTGACGGTTACCGTCACAGACCCGGCGTTGGTCGTGGTCACCTCGTTCCAATTGATAAACAGCCCGTTGTAAGTGCCCGCGACCGGCGGAAATGGGTTGGTCGTGAAATGGGCCGTCAACACCGTATTGCTTGACATGACAAACGCGCTCGCCGCGTCGTACATGCCGTAGGGGCCGGGAATTGCCGCGCCGGTCCAGAACGCAAATACCTGGCCGGCTTTTGCCGTGGCGGTGATCTTGTTGGTCGTGCCCACCTCGATGTATCTTCCGTTCAGGCCGGCAGTCACAGCGCCCGTGCCCGGCGGCTCGATCTCGACCGCCAGCTTCGCCAGCACGTTGAAGCTTTCCGACACCAGCCTGGCCGTGCCGGCAGAATCATACGCTTCCGCCAAAACCAGATACCGCCCCGGCGTCAGATTGGCGACCGGCAGCGTCCACTTCTTGGAGGTGGAATCGAACGTGGCGGGTTGCGGCAATGCCGTGACGCCGTTGGATTGCAGAAACAACTGGCAGGTCATTTGTGTGACAGAGAGCGAGGCCGGGGCCATCACCTCGACATTGAAAGCGTCCTTTGTCAGCTTGGCGTTCGCCGGGGGATAGGCGAAGGCAATGCCCTTCAATGAAAGATCATCGGAAACAAACGTCGCCGTGAGGTTCAAATTCGATTTCAGATTGATCGTATTCGAGGGGTTCAAGGTCGTGGTAACACCATCGCTCCAACTGTAAAAGACGTATCCGGGGCCGGGCGCCGCCGTGAGAGTGTAGGCGCCGGCCGCGGCATACTGTCCCAAGTAACCGGGGTAACTCTGTCCCGGAAAGCCGGAGACGGTCCCGCTTCCGTTTGTCTTCAGATTCACTTGATCCACGTTCAGCAGGTTGAAGCTGGCCGACACGAGCGAACTTTGATTATTCGCATCGGTAGCCAGGGCCACCACCGTGTAGGCGCCATTGGTAAAATCATTCACTGTCAACAACCAGTTGCTGCCATTGACAACCGCTGCTTCGGGATATGAGAAATAATTGGAGTTGAGAAAGAACTGACAGGTCAGTTGCGTGATGTTAGCGGAGGGGAGCGTGCCGGTGACGGTGAGGTTTGACTCGATGGCAAGAGCCGTTGAGCCGGAAATGAAGCTTGTAATGCTCAGCCCCGGGGAGAGATTGGTCGGTACATAGGAAACGATCAGCGTGAGGTTGCCGTTCGCCGTGATCGTCTGCACCGGGTTAATCGACACCACGCCCTGATTCTGCCAATTGTAAAAGACTTCCCCGGCCACTGGCGCCGCCGTCAGGTTCGTCTGCTGCCCCGGCGCCAGATACAGCGGAGCGTTGGTTGTGAAGAAATCATCAACATTCGTGACGATGGTCACTGCCGCGAGCACCGTGAAACTACTCGTAAGGACCGTGGCGTTGCTTTGCGCATCCTGCGCCAGCGCCTGGACGATATAGTTGCCCGCCGCCAGATTGGTCACGCCAAAGGAGAAGCTGTTTGTGACGGTGACGGTGGTTGCCGGAGCGATCGATTGCAGGGTGTTGCTGAAGATTTGCCAGGTGACTTGGACCGGCGGATTTGCAGAAGAAACCGTGCCGCTGATGTTAAAGGTGCCGTTGGTCAATTGCGCATTGGCGGCGGGATTGGTAATAGCAATGATCGCAGGAACCGCGTTCGAGATGAAATGAGCGGCTAATTGCAGCCCATTCATCATAACCAAACTAATATTTGGGCCGAGATACGCGGAGTTTCCACTTGTCCAATCGACAAAGGAGGCCCCTGTGTCTGGAATCGCCGTGATGGCGTAGGTTGATCCGATGGTTGTGTTCGTTCCATTCAGATTGGTGGAAAGCGCTCCGGGGCCGTTTGCAAGGGCTTCAAATGGAAATCGAGGGATGGTGATAAGAACTCCCTGGTTGGGTGAAAGATTTCCCGCTCCATCTTGAGAGGTGACATTGACATAATAAATCCCAGGAGCTAGGTTCCCAGCGTCATAAGACCAATTTGTCGTGCCAATGGCGTCTCCTCCAAATGCGCCTCCGTAGTATCCGGTGGAGTCAGCGAAGTTGCAGATGACACGCGCCAGCCCCACGTCATCACTTGCGGTGCCCTGAACCACCAATTCGGCATTTGTTATGAGCCCGCCGCTGGTCGGATAAGCCAGGGTAACGGTCGGCGGAGTCGTGTCAATGGTTGGCTGCGTGAGAAACGTGATATCCACAAAGAAAAGGTTCGAGTCTCCAGGCACCTCTGTGCCTTTGAGATTAACCGGCATATCCGTGAATGGCGACAGGCCGCTGTCATAGATGCCATTCGTCGGCTTGCTCAGCCCGTTAAAATAGGTCAGAACGTTGGTGCCGGAGACGATGCGGCCAAACACCGTGAATCCGCCATCTTGATTATCCAGATTTGTAGAATTGTCGCCCAGATTGAAGAAAAAGGCGTTTGCCGCCGAGTCGGGCGCGCCCGCCTGTTTGGCCATGGCCAGCGTCCCGTAGGTATTGTGGATCAACGGGCCTGCATTGAATTGGTTGTCAATCTGGAACGGGAAAGGCGGACTGTAATTCAGATTCGCGGTATAAGCTTCATAGAGCAAATGCTCCTCCACGGGAGCGCCGTTCGTGCGGTCTCTGGCAATATAATCCCCCCCCTGCAAGACAAATCCCGGAACGCATCGGCTCCAGAACATGTTGTTGGTAAATGCCCCGACCTCCATGTAGTGGATGAAATTCTGGACCGTTGCAGGTTTGTCATGATCAAAAAGCTCCACCAAAAGATTGTTGCTGCCGCCGCCGGGATAGCCCGTGATGGCAAATTGCACGATGGTTCCCTGCAGGACGGTCAGAATGGCGGGAGGATTGTTGGACACCGGCGCGCCGCCTGGGCCGTTGACGATGACGGTGTAGGCCCCAGCCTGGTTGGTAGTCAGGTCCTCCAAGGTCAGGGTCGAGTTTGTCGCCCCATTAATGTTGGTGGTTCCGAATTGCCATTGGTAACCGGTCGCGTTGGTGGCGATAACGGTGAAGGTCGCCGTTGAGCCGGCGTTATTAGTCTGGCTTTGGGGTGGGGACAGAATGGCAGGCGGCGCGGCGCTTGCGCTGATGGCGAAGGCGATGAAGGCGGCGCAAAGTTCCAGGAATTTGTATTTCATGCTTAAGCAGTATGGCCGCTGGGGCGAAAGATTTAAAGAAAAAACCAGACTATTTTCCATGCACCGCCCCTGCATCCGGCGCCGCGCAGCGCGGCAAGCCGCACCCAAAAGAGTTTTAAACAAAAGCAAACGAAGGAAACGAAGAGGAAAAGACATTCTGGAAAATCTTGCCGGAAATGATCCTGGCGGAAAGGTCGGGATTTCGCAGGTGCGTGGAGAATTCTGTCCCGCCCCCCCCCAAGAGCCCATCACAAAATTCTTTGTTTCCTTCGTTTGCTTGGTGTAAAAATAGTCCCATGCACGGTCTTTACCCAAATTCTGCCGGGGGCAAACCGGGACGCCGAAGGGGGGCTGAACATAAGGAAACGAAGAAATTTTTATGAGAACCAAAATCACCCCTTCAATGACCCTGTTGGCATTCCTCGCCGGCATCAACCAGGCCGCTGCCCAATTGCCCGTTATCACCTCCTTCAGTCAGAACGGGGTTCTGGTCTGCTCGAACCTGTCCCCCGGCAGCGTCGCCTCGGTGCAATGGGCATCATCGGTGTCAGGGCCGTGGCAGACCAACTGGGCCGGGCTAACCGCAGTGGCGGTGGACGCCAACGGCAGCATCCAGGTCAGCGTGCCAATATTCTACCGCGTGTGCGGTGTGTCCAATGCCCCGGTCGCCAATACCACCACGTCCGACGGCATGGCGCTCATCTCCGCGGGCGTGTTCACGATGGGGGACACACTGGATGGCGAAAGCGATGCCATCCCCACGAACATAGATGTATCGTCGTTTTACATGGACACCAATCTGGTTGGCTACAGTCAATGGCAGTCGGTCTATTCCTATGCCACGAGCCAGGGATATGGCTTTGACAATGCGGGTTCTGGCAAAGGCAACGCGGCGAATCAGCCGGCGCAAACGGTGAATTGGTATGACGTCGTGAAGTGGAGCAATGCGCGGTCGCAACAGGCTGGTTTGATCCCAGTGTATTACACGGATGCCGGGATGACGCAGGTCTATACGAATGGAGATGTGGATGCAATTTATGCAAACTGGACGGCCAGTGGCTATCGGTTGCCGACAGAAGCGGAGTGGGAAAAGGCCGCTCGGGGTGGATTGAGCGGGAAACGGTTTCCGTGGGGCGACACGATCTCCGAGAGCCAGGCCAACTACATCGGAGATACCAACAACTACAGCTACGATTTGGGCCCGACCGGTTTCAACACCCTCTTCGATCAGGCGCCTCCCTTCACGAGTCCGATGGGCTATTTTGGGGCGAACGGCTATGGCCTTTACGACATGGCTGGGAATGTATTTGAATGGTGTTGGGATTGGTATGGGTCGCTGTATGGTCAACCAACTGCGACTAATCCAACTGGCCCGGCAACAGGGGACAGCCGTGTTCTGCGCGGCGGCAGTTGGAACGAACACGCCAGCGATGCGCGCTGCGCCTTTCGCTACGGCAGCGGCCCGTCGTTTGGCTACTACTACTTCGGGTTCCGTTGTGTGAGGGGGCTTTAGTTTTTGGAAAGATAGTTTTGGCTCGCCCTCATCCTAACCTTCTCCCCCGGGGAGAAGGAACAGATGTCGCACGGCGCTGGTGTTGCGAATGAGCGTCCGGCAAATCCAGTCGCGTGCTTTTGCGGTGGGACGGCGGATGATAATGGGGAAGTTGGTTTTGGCTCGCCCTCATCCTAACCTTCTCCCCCGGGGAGAAGGAACAGATGTCGCACGGCTCTGGTTTTGCGGGGGCGCCTCCGGCCAATGCAGTCGCTGGAGTCTCAAGTGGACGGCGGATGATAATGGGGAAGTTGGTTTTGGCTCGCCCTCATCCTAACCTTCTCCCCCAGGGAGAAGGAACAAATGTCGCACGGCGCTGGTGTTGCGAATGAGCGTCCGGCAAATCCAGTCGCGTGCTTTTGCGGTGGGACGGCGGATGATTCTCCCTCTCCTGGCTTGTCCCGCCATAGCCGCCAGGCGACGGCGGAAGGAGAGGGCCGGGGTGACGTCGAGCCCCGAAGAACTCCAACCTCCCCTCTGTGAACAAAATGTCGCATGCCTCTGGTTTTGCGGGGGCGCCTCCGGCCAATGCAGTCGCTGGAGTCTCAAGTGGACGGCCGACGATTCTCCCTCTCCTGGAGGAGAGGGCCGGGGTGAGGTCGAGCCCCGAAGAACTCCAACCTCCCCTCTGTGAACAAAATGTCGCATGCCTCTGGTTTTGCGGGGGCGCCTCCGGCCAATTCAGTCACTGGAGTCTCAAGTGGACGGCCGATGATTCTCCCTCTCCTGGAGGAGAGGGCCGGGGTGAGGTCGAGCCTCCTGAACCAAATTTCTTTCAACTCGTGGCATTCGTCCAGCGGTATAATCGGGCAATGGATGCGGCGCGCGCGCCTGCAATTCATTGAAAATAGTGTCCCGGATGCTTTGCGCGTTGCGCCGCAGATGGGAATTCCAGAACCGCAGCGTTTTGATGCCGCGCGATTGCAAGAACGCCGCGCGCTCCGCATCATGATTTTGGCGGTCAGGGAACCCATGCTGTCGGCCGTCCAGTTCAATGTTCAGCGTCGCTTCATCGCAAAAGAAATCCAGATAATAGATGCCAACCGGATGTTGACGTCGGAATTTGTAACTGTTGAAGCGGCGGTCGCGCAGCCAGCTCCAAACAAGTTTTTCCGGCCATGTTTCCCTTTTGCGGAGCTGCCGTGCGCGTGTGATGTCGGCCATGGCGCAACCATAGCGAACGGAAATCAAATGGGAAAGATAGTTTTGGCTCGCCCTCATCCTAACCTTCTCCCCCGGGGAGAAGGAACAGATGTCGCACGGTTCTGGTTTTGCGAAGCCGCATCCGGCCAATTCAGTCACTGGAGTCTCAAGTGGACGGCGGATGATAATGGGGAAGTTGGTTTTGGCTCGCCCTCATCCTAACCTTCTCCCCCGGGGAGAAGGAACAGATGTCGCACGGCTCTGGTTTTGCGAATGAGCGTCCGGCAAATCCAGTCGCGTGCTTTTGCGGTGGGACGGCGGATGATTCTCCCTCTCCTGGCTTGTCCCGCCATAGCCGCCAGGCGACGGCGGAAGGAGAGGGCCGGGGTGAGGTCGATCCCCAAAGAGTTCTGTCATGCGCCCTCGCCGAACGACACGCCTTCCTACGGCGATTTTTGGATTGGGCTTTTGGATGGCGGCGACTCCGGCGAGTTTGTGGTTTCCATTGCGCATATCCAATCCGAGAGCAAAACCAACTCGATGCCGGTAAACCCCAAGGGAGACGCGCGAACGAAGGACAATTGGTTGGGCGCGCCGCGCGTGATCTCGGTGACGCTGTTGCCTTTGGGCGTCCCAATGCCATTCAGCCACTTCTCTTTGATGATCATCGCGTCGAAATCATCGTTCCCCGCCTCCGACGCGCGCAATTGCATGTCACCGAGCAGGCGCCATTGTTGCAACCGCGGGCCGGTCGCCTCCCAATCATAATACACCAGATCGGCGCGGCCCTTGATTTGCGCCCATAACTCCGCCGGGGCAGGTTTGTTGGCGAGCGAAAGCGGAATCATCGACAATAATAGAAACTGACCCGCTTGGGCTGGCGCCGCCTCGACATAGGGCGCCACAATTCCGCGTTTCGATAGAACGAGGCGGCTTAATCTCGGCGCCCAAATCACTTCGCCCCTGTCGAATCGCTTCAGATCAGCATTAAAGGCGGCTGGCGCCTGGCTCCCCAGTGTTTCCAACGCGTTGGAAGCATTCGGGACAGGCCATTCCATATAGGTCTCGATGACCGTTGTCCCCAAAGCCCATGCGCAGAACTGGTTGGTCAGGGGATTGTTGTCAAGGTGAACAAACGCCGGCGCCGGATTGAGAAATGCCGCCACGTCTTGTCCGGCGGTAAAACTGAGGAGCGGGCTGCGGATCAAGTTCGTCGGGATTTGCCACGGCTGGGAGTTCCAAGGAATGGGTTCCGGGTAAATCACCTGCGCCGTCGTTCGCAAGTTGTCCGCCTCGGCCGCCAAAGTGATCTTGAGGCGGGCCGGCCTCAGAAAGCGCATCCAGTCCGGCAGCCAAGGGGCCAATGCAGGTAGATCGACATCGGCTTCCAACAAGTTCTCTTTGAGGGATGCACCGGGGCGGCCTTGACGGCTTATCGCCTGAAGGTATTGAACTTGCAACGGCAAGAGAGCATCGCCGCGCCCAACGAGCAGCCAATCACGGGCGGGGATGATCCACAAGGAATCGGATGCGGCTCTGTTCCAACGCCATCCGTCAAATCCTTCCGCGGTGAATTTCTCGACTGTTCCGCCCAGCGCCCTGGCAAAAATGTCCTGCCAGAGATGGGTCCGGTTTGTGTCCGACTGGAGTGCGACGACAAAATCCAGCAAGTTGGCCGAAGAAGGGCCAAAGGCGCCCAAGGACTCCGTTTGCAGCAGATCGGCCAATAGGGGGCTGGACATCGCGGGCGCGTTGGCAGCCAAGCCCAAGCGGGCGGACAGCACGGCGGAAACGTTGTCAATGACCAGCTTCTGGAACGCGGCCGTCGATGGCAAGGCGCGGATTCGATTGAGGGTCAGGAGATTGGTCGTGGCGGCCAGGCGTTTGGCGCCCGCGAAGTGGTACTGGGCGGCGATTTGAGGCGTATCATTCGTCGCGGCGGGGGACAGCAACGGCAGGCAGAGGATTGCCGAAGTCAAATAAAGCAAAAGGCGTTGAACGTTCACTGGGTGAAGTTTAGTTGGCTCCGCGGAAAAAAGAAGGAATTATTACCCGCAGAACACGCAGAATGACGCAGAAAGAGAGTGCTTTTCATTTCTCTTCTCCGTGCTCTGCGTGTTCTGCGGGCATAAGCCCACAAATGCCCGGGAAAGTGGTAGCGCGTACGGGAATCGCACCCGTCTTTCAGCCTTGAGAGGGCCGTGTCCTAACTGATAGACGAACGCGCCATTCTGACCCCGCAACAGTAGCCGCCCCGCCGAAGACTGTCAATCCGCGGAAAAGACAAGCATTTTTTGCCCGCAGAACACGCAGAATGACGCAGAAAGGAGCTGAAAAAAGGGGGCAAATTCAATGCTGCCCTTTTTGTGCCGTTTTCCGTAACCTCGGGGAAAACGCATGGACGAATTCTTACATAAAGACGAAACGTACCGAATCATCGGCGCTTGCTTTGAGGTTTACAAGGAGAAGGGCTGCGGATTCCTGGAGGCCGTGTACCAAGAGTGTCTGGAGATTGAACTGGGCTTCCAACGAATCCTCTTTGTTGCCAGGAAGCCCCTGCCTCTGGAGTACAAAGGTTAGCCGCTCCGCCAAACCTACGAACCCGACCTAATCTGTTTCGAGAAAATCGTGGTGGAACTCAAAGCCGTATCCGTGCTGGCCAACGAACACCGTGCCCAGGTCGTCAACTACCTCAACGCTTCCGGGTGCCAAGTCGGTGTCTCCTCGTCAATTTCGGGCACTATCCGAAGCTCGAATATGAACGCCTCGCCAACACCCGAATGTCTTGCCTCAGTTGAAAATGGACTTTTCCGCAATTTGGATTAGCACTTAATCCAGAAGGAAAACATGACCGACAGTAAGAACGAGAACCACCGGCGGCGTTTGTCGCCGGAGCAGAAGACCGCCATCCTCAAAGCCCATCTGGTGGACAAGAAGCCCATCTCCGACCTGTGCGACCAGCACGGTATTCAGCCCAGCCAGTTTTACCGCTGGCAGCAGGAGTTCTTCGAGCGGGGCAGCCTGGTCTTCGAGACCCGGGGCGAAAAGCCCTCCCTCGCCTTGGAGCGCAAGGTCACGGCCCTGGAGGAAAAGTTGGTGCGCAAAGACAGCGTCCTGGCCGAGTTGATGGAGGAGCATGTGGCGTTAAAAAAAAGTCTTGGGGAGAGTTGAAGCTCAAATGGGTGCCGCACGATCTGCGCGACCAGGTGGTCGATTTCGTGCGGCGCTGGTCTGACAAGACCAAGATCCCCGCCGTGCGCTTGGTAGGCTGGGCCGGTCTGGCGCGCAGCAAGTTCTTCGACTGGAAAACCCGCTACGGCCAGGCCAACGAGCATAATGGCTTGATTCCCCGCGATCACTGGCTGGAGGATTGGGAGGAGAAGGCGATCATTGACTTTCACCAGCAAAACCCGCTGGAAGGCTACCGCCGCCTGACCTTCATGATGCTCGATGCCGACGTGGTGGCCGTCAGCCCTTCCAGCGTCTAT
>Ga0224558_1003393_pt1 | contig 13320 bp, 7 predicted proteins | sample 714S32024metaG_FD_180682 | JGI IMG/M metagenome (GOLD analysis project Ga0224558, IMG submission 180682) | Peat soil microbial communities from Stordalen Mire, Sweden - 717 S3 20-24 | ecosystem: Environmental > Terrestrial > Soil > Wetlands > Peat | place: Sweden: Norrbotten County, Stordalen... | reverse complement strand
AACTGCTGTCCCACGCATTGAAACTGCAACCGCCGGCTCTCCTCGTGGTCCCCCACGAGTTGTTCGCAGAACTCACGCAGGTCGAGCGGACCAGGATCGAACGGCAGTCGCTGCATCCGCGACCGGGCCAGGAACAGCGTCTCCGAGATAATCGCCTGCATGCGGAGAACCGCCTGCTGCATCCGGTCAAGGATCTGCTGGGAATTCGCCCCGCCACCCAGAGCCTGGCCGGCGCCGCTTCTCAGCATGCCGGTGTAGCCCAGGACCACGAAGAGCGGGTCGCGCAGGTCATGCACGATTCCCCCGAAAAGTTGCATCGCCCGTTCCATTTGCTTTTCCTGCCGCTGCCGCTGGCCCTGGCGGCGGCTGAGCCTGACCTTAACCGCGCCCAGCAGGTCGTCCAGGTTCACCGGCTTCGTCAGGTAATCGTCCGCCCCGAGGCTCATGCCCTGACGCACCTGGCTTGGCTGGGATTGGCCCGTGAGAAAGATGAGCGGGATATCGGCGAGCTTCGGGTCGCGTCGCAGCGCTGCCAACACCTCGTAGCCGTCCATGCCGGACATGTTCAGGTCGCACACGATGAGGTCCGGCAGCGTCTCGGCCGCCAGGCCCACGCCCGACTTCCCATCCGAGGCTGCCACCACCGTAAAGCCCTGCTTGGAAAGGAACCTGATGATCACCTGGCGAAAGTCCGCCTCGTCATCAATGACGAGTATCTTTCTTGCCGCGCTGTCGGAATCTCTCTTCACGCCGCTCTCAGCATGGCCCCAACCGCGGCCCCTGCCAAGCACTTGCTGCCAGCGCCTCCCCGTCCTCTTGACCTCAATCCCCCGTCTGATCGTTGGCCCAGCATTGCTTGTTGACCAGGAGATTCCTGCGGCGTGCGGCCATGTGACAGCGATTCTATACCCCCCAACCCGCTCGCAGTACTCGTGCTTTCCCCACGCTCTCTCTTCCCAACCACCTCCCAACCACCTCCCAAGCAGTTGGTTTACCCCCTGTATACCCCCTGTATACCCCTTGTATACCCCCTATATACCCCGTGTATTCAATGCGCTTGCTCCTGGCTATGCGATGGCTTTGGCCGGCCTTTGCCCTGCCTGAATTGCGACAAATTCAACTGGCGTGTTTCTGAAGAGTATCTAGCTGAACCGTCTCCTGTCGCGAACAGGCCATTTCCCCACAAAGTCGGTGGAGAGCAATGATCGGCCGCATGAGTTTCTTGACCAGACGGGATCGGAGCGCGCCTGAGACCTTCCCCTTCCTTTCCAGTTGTGTTTCGCGCCACTAGGGGCCACATTCACGCCCCACATGAATAAAGTCGTGCAGATCCTTCTGGCCGCGAGCTTCGTCGGCTTTCTCACTAGTCTTGCCCGCGCTGAAACCGAAACCACCAGCCTGGAATGCCTTAAGAGCGCCAGATTCCTCGCGCCGATTGATTCCCCGGACCACCGCAAATACGCTCCGGACCGCGAAGTCCAGCCGCTGCACCTGGCGCTGGACGTAACGCCTGATTTCAAACAGCGCACCATCGCCGGCCAGGCCACCCTTCGGTTCCAGCCGCTGGTCAAGCCCGTCAGCGAAGTGAAGCTCGACGCCATGGACCTCAACGTTGCTTCCGTCACCTCCACGGAGAACATCCAGGCCTATCAGGTTGCCGATGATAAGCTGACCATCACCTTCGCCGCCCCCATCCCGCCGGACAAGCAAGTCAGCGTGACCATCACCTACTCTGCCGAGCCCAAGGAAGGGATTTACTTCCGCACGCCGGAGATGGGGTACAAAGAAGGCGATACGCATCTCTTTTCGCAGGGAGAGGAAATCGAGGCGCGGCACTGGTACCCATGCTTCGATTCGCCCAACGAGAAATTCACCTCCGAGGTGACTTGCCGTGTCCCGGAGGGCATGACGGTGATCTCGAATGGCCGGCTGCTCGCGCAGGAAAAAGACCCCGCCACGGGGCTCGTCGCCTTCCATTGGTCGCAGGAGAAACCGCATGCAAACTACCTGATCACACTCGTCGCGGGTTTCTTTAAGAAGCTGGAGGACAAATCCGGCGCGGTCCCCCTGGCGTTTTACACGCCGCCCTCCGAGATCAACGAAGCCGCCACTTCCTTTAAGGACACCAAGGACATGGTGGCCTTCTTTGAAAAGGAAATCGGCGTGCCGTATCCCTGGGCCAAGTATGACCAGGTTTGCGTGAATGATTTCGTCGCCGGCGGCATGGAGAATACGAGCGCGACGACGCTTACGGACTGGACCCTGTTCACGGAGGCCACGGAGAATATTCGCGACAGCGAGGGACTGATCTCGCACGAACTGGCGCACCAATGGTTTGGCGACCTCGTCACCTGCAAGGACTGGAGCCACATCTGGCTGAACGAGGGGTTCGCGACTTATTACGAATCGCTCTACAGCGCCCACAAGCACGGGCGCGACGCGATGCTCTACGAGCTCTATCAACGCGCCCGCCAAATCGTTGGCATGACCGGTGACACCGACGCCATCGTCCGCCGCACTTATGACCGCCCCAGTGACATGTTCGGCTATCTGTCGTATCCTAAAGCGAGCTGGGTCCTGCACATGCTGCGCGCTCAACTCGGCGAGGACCTCTACCGGCGCTGCATCAAAACCTACCTCGAGCGGCATCAATACGGCTCGGTGGTGACTGAGGATCTCCGCGCGGTCATCGAGGAACTCTCCGGCCGCTCCTATGACCAGTTCTTTGACCAGTGGCTCTACCACGCCCACCATCCGGAACTCGAGGCCAGCTACAGTTGGGACGAGCCAGCGAAGCTGGCCAGGGTCTCCATCCGGCAGACGCAAAAGCTCGACTCGAACGTATTGCTATTCAATTTCCCTCTCACTGTCCGGTTTAAGGGTCCGTTCGGCACTGTGGATCGCCCGATCCAGGTGACGCAGAAGGAGGAGGATTTCTCTTTCCCGCTGGCTTCGGCGCCCGACCTGGTCCGGCTTGATCCGGACTATACCCTGCTGGCCAAAATCAGCTTTGCGGTGCCGGCCCCGATGCTTGCGAAGCAATTGACCGACAAGGAGGACGCGATTGGGCGTCTGCTAGCCATTGAACAATTGGGCAAAAAGACGGATAAAGAGTCGGTCGCCAAATTGAAGCAAGCTCTTAACCAGGACGGTTTCTACGGAGTGCGTCTCGAGGCCTCTAGGGCTTTGCGCTCCATCCATTCGGATGAGGCCCTGGAAGCTCTGCTGGGTTCGACGAAACAAAGCGATGCCCGGGTGCGCCAGCAGGTTGCCTCCGACATTGGCGGCTTTTACCGGGATACCGCTTACGACTTCGCCCGTCAGAACCTCGACCACGAGAAGAACCCCGACATCCTGGCCGCTTCGATTCGAAGCCTGGCCGGTTACGCAAAGCCCGAAGTGCACGACGCGCTGCTCAAGTACCTCAACTCGCAGTCCTATCGGAACGAGCTGGCCGACGCGGCCATCAACGCCGCCCGCGAGCAGGATGACCCCGCCTACCTCGCGCCGCTGCTCGAAACCCTGGCGAAAAGAGAAAAGGAACTCACCAGCCACGGCTTTGCGCAAGGGCTCAGCGCGCTCGCCTACCTGGCGCGCAATGAGGAGAAGAAAGACCAGGTGCGCGAGTTCCTGATGCGTTTCGTCGATAGCCGCAAGAAAACCGTTCAAATGGCCAGCATCAACGCCCTTGGCACGCTCGGTGATCCCAAAGCCATCGCCGTCCTTGAGAAATATGCGACTGCCTCCAAGGAAAGCCGCGAACGCACCGCTGCTGAGCGGGCCCTGGCCGAGCTGCGGGCCGCCCGCAAGCCGGTAGATGACTTCAAGAACCTTCGCCAGGAAGTGATGGACCTGCAAAAGACCAACCGCGACTTGCGCAAGGAGCTCGACGACTTGAAGAAGAAAGTCGAAGCCCAGGAGACAAAGCCGGCCAGCCCGAAGCCCAACAAGAAGCTCGTCCAGCCACGCGAACGGCAGTGAGAGGGAATTGGATGGGCTCCCGTTGGGATTCAACGGAGCGAATCTGGCGCAGGGATTCTCACCTCGACCTTATACGTCTTACCCACCTGAATGTTGGTAACTCTGTTAACTTGCAACTCTTGGCCGTCAACCACCACCAAGGTTTCAGAGATGCCCTTCTCACGGCGCATCTCGACCTCGAAGGTAGCGCCGCGAAACTCTCGGGTCACCTTGGCCCGGCTCCAATGGCTGGGGAGTTGCGGCTGGATGACCAACCCATGCTTGTCGCCTCTTAGACCAAACAATCCTTCCACCAGGCAGCGATACAGCCAGGACACCGTGCCGGTATTGAATAATTGACTCGAGCGGCCCGCCGTCCGCGGATGCTGGCTACAGGCGCCGCGATAGTAATTGGGAATAAACACCGGTAATTGGCCCCGTTGTTGGTAATCCGCCATATCCGGGCCGGGGAGCATCTGGCGGATCAGGCGGAAGGCTCGGTCCCCCTCGCCAATGCTGTAAAGGCTGAAGATGTGGAACACGCCGGCGTGGTTATAAACCGAACCATTCTCAGCCGAGCCGGGGTACTTCTGGGTAACGCGCCCAATGTCGTCCCGCATGGCAGTGAAAGCCGGTGCCAGGATCATGGGGCCGTAAGGGGTCTCCAACTGCTCGGCAACCGCCTGGAGCATCAGTTTGCGCTGCGCTTCACTCGCAGCCCCGCTAAGAATCGCCCAGCTTTGCGGATTCAGGAAGATACGGCCTTCTCTGTCTTTGCTGACGCCGAAAACCACGCCGTCATCGGTGATGCCGCGGCCAAACCATCGGCCGTCCCAGAGATGGGTGTTCACCGCTTGGTTGATCTCAGCGGCGCCGGCCCTGAATTCTGCTGCCAGTTGGCTTGCGTTTTCGCCGGTGCACACCTCGGCCCAAAGGTTCAGCGCGTAAGCCGTGGCCACGGACAACCAACCGGACACGCCTTTGCCTTTATAGCCCACCATGTTCATGGGGTCGCACCAGTCGCCCTGGGCGATATAGCTCAACCCGCGCTCGTCGCGGGCCTTGAACAGCCACCGCATGGCGTTGGTGATACGCTCGGACACACTTCGGCGGTGACCCTCGCGATCTGCCACCTGCTCATGCAACAGGCCATAATCGTTGGTTTCGTCCAGGTAGGCCTGGAGGCAAACCGGCAGCCAGACGCAATGATCAGTATGGGGAATCTGGTTGATGTATTTTAGCTCTGCACCTTCGACCAGGAGAATGCCGTCGGGCATCGCGCCACTCGGTTCCTGTTGACCCAGTGCCTGCAAAAAGGCGGCGCGGGTAATCTGGGGCTTGATGTAGGTCATGCCCATGTTGTCTTGCAGGTAGTTCCGGGTTTGGGGGTCGGTAGTCAACCGGTTGACATCGCCGTGATAGAACACCTGACGCGGCAGCCAGTGATTGACGAAGTTATCGAGCTCGGCATCCGGCGTTTCAATTCTCAGGCAGCCCTTGCCTTGAGCCATATAGTCGGCGTATTCGACTGCGGCACGGGCGAAACCCTCGGCGCTCAAGTACTTATTGCGCAGGGCGGCTATTTCCGCGTCGTCAAACGCCGGGCCGAATATAAAGCGGTGCTGCTGGCTTTGCTGGGCGGCCAATTGAAAGCGGTATTGCAGGACGGCTGCCGGAGTTTCGTAGAGGGCGTCACCTTTGGACAGCTCCTCTTGCTGCACGCCGGTTGGATGGTGCAAACCGCCTTCGCCTTCGAAGGCCTCCTGCTTGGCTTCCCACGCGACCGGCGTTTGCTCCGCCAGGAAGAAGGTCTTGTCTTTGAAACCCTTGTGCTTGAAGTAATCGGCCACCTGTTGATACGGAGTCACGCAGGTGGCGACGATCCCACCCAGGTCCGGGCGGTACTGGCCCGACTGGTTCATCCAGCTCATGTAGCCCACGGGAAAGTAGGGGTAGAGGCTAAGGTTGCGCGGGCGGTCCGAGACGTTGCGCACTTGCAAGCTCCAGAGCTCGACCACGTCACTAGCAGGCAGCCCGAGGGTGATGTCCAGCACGATTCCGCCCTTCTCGATGCTCCAGCGGATGTCGCTCTTCCCAACCGAGAAGTTGAAGCGGTCGAGTTTGGCGCGCACCGGCTCGTAAGGCGCGGAGAAGCACTCGCCGGTGTCTTCATCCTTTACGTAGAAAAAGCGGCCGGGGTGGTGCGCGTAATACGGCTGCTCCGGCTGCATGAATGTCCTGGCTTCGAGGTTGGGAGCGTAGTCATACTTGGCCGGCTCTGGCTGCATGAACTGGGCCACCGCATACCCGCGGCAGGTGACCTGGATCATCATGCTTGGATTCCACAAGAAACCTGCGGCGCGCGGCATCGCCGTCGGGCTTAACAATTCAAAACGCTCTCCGTTATGAGTGGGCTGCAACATGGGTGGCTGCCGCTTTACGTTCGGCCAGATCAGTTTGGACCTGCGCCATTTTGTGTTTGTCCAGTTTGTACAACATCATTACCGCCGCCGCTACAAACGCAAATGCCGCCGGAATAAATGACATCAGCACCACAATACCTGTTTGCGACCGGGAAGTTTGGGCGGTGTTGGCCACATAACCCAGTGCCGTAAACACCGAGCCCATTACTGCGGCCGCCAACGCGGTGCCCAGCTTTTGCGAGAAGGTCGCCGCGGCAAAGGTCAGCGCGGTCGCCCGACGCCCGGTGCGCCATTCGTTGTAATCGGCAGCGTCGGCATACATGGAAAACGCCAGCGGCGATTTGGGGCCGAGCACCAGGCCACTGACAATCTGCAAGGCAAACATCAACCCAATTTGGTCTTTGGGAATAAAGAAGAACGCAATTGACAGAAGGCCGGTGGCGCTCATCAGGAGCATCAGCAGGAGTTTCTTGTCGAGGTAACGTGTTAACACCGGGGTCAGCGCCGCGCCCAACGCCGCGGCCGCCATAAAGGCGGGCAGAAAGGCCGCCGTCAATTCGGGCCGCCCGACAAAATACTTGAAATAGTAGGCGGCAGTGGAATTGCGGAGCGTGATCGTGATCGAGATGATGAGCGCCAGGAAGAACAGCACCAGCCAGGAGCCATTATGGGCGAGGTCCTCCACGTCCTGCCGCACCTGAGGCTTTTGCGCCGGCGGCGGTGCAATGCGCTCGCGCGTATTCAAAAAGGTCACCACAAACAACCCGGAGGCCGCCAGGCCCCAAACCGCCATCGTCAACTGCCAGCCTAACCGCTCGTTGCCGTGACCCAGCCACTTCACGAAGAACGGCGTCGCCGCAGTCACCAGCGTGCTGCCGCCAAACGCAAAAATGAAACGCAGCCCGTTAATTGTTGTACGCTCTTGCGGGTCGCTCGACATCACTCCCGAGAGCGCGTTGTAGGGAATATTAATGCCGGTGTAACAGACCATCATGAATAGATAGGTGCCGTACGCCCAAATCAGCTTTCCGTTTCCGCTTAAACCGGGCGTGGTATAGGTGAGCACACCCGCGGCCGCCAGCGGAATGGCCATCCAGATCAAATAGGGACGAAACTTGCCGAAGCGCGTATTGGTTCGATCCGCAGCCGCGCCAATGATGGGATCAGTAAAGGCGTTGATGATCTTGATGGCGAACAACATCGAGCCGGCGGCGGCAGCCGAGATGCCAAAAACATCCGTGTAAAAGATCATCAGGAAGGTGATGATATTGGCCCAATAGAAATTGAACCCCATATCAGCGACACCGTAGCTGATTCTTTCCCGCCAGGTTAATTCGCGTGTTGCCAAAGTTTGATCTCGGTTGTCCATCACCGCTCAGCATTCTTGTCGCAGGCGCTGATACCTGCCGCCGAACCCAAGCTCAGCAAATGCCAGGCTCACCAGCAAGCGCCAACAGACAGGAGATTGTTCTTTACAAGGGGACCGAACCGCCTAGTGTGCGTGAGCTGTGATTAAGAAGGAATCACTATGCGGAGCGGGCCAAACCGACCCTCAGGGGGTCCCCCTCAAGCCCCATCCGGACGCGGCAGTGGCAACGCTGCGCGAGTCCGAACGCTTTGCTCACTCGACGGTGGATGCGCTCTCGGCCCCCATTGCGATTCTGGATGAAGCGGGGGTCATCATCGCCGTCAATCGCGCCTGGCGCAGTTTTGCGGAGGTGAATGACGCACTACCTTTGAACGTCTGCGAAGGAGCCAATTACCTCGCCGTTTGCGATGCGGCGCTCGGCGCCGGGGCCGAGCAGGCCGCCACATTTGCCGTCGCAGTGCACGCCGTCATGCGCGGCGAGCAACAAGAGTTCTCACTCGAATACCCCTGTCACTCGCCCGACCAACAGCGGTGGTTCAATGTCCGGTTCACCCGCTTTTCTGACCAGGGCGCTGTCCGGGTAGTGGTCTCCGTCGAAAACATCACCCAGCGCAAGCAGTTGGAGGAGGCGCTGCGCGAAAGCGAGAAGCGGTTCCGAATCGTGGCGGACAACACCTACGACTGGGAATTCTGGCTCAGCCCCGATGAACGTTTTGTTTACTCGTCGCCATCCTGCGAACGGATAACGAGCCACAAGCCGGAAGAGTTTCTGGCAGACCCTGGCTTGTTGCTGCGGCTGATTCATCCTGACGATCTCTCCCTCTACGAGGCCCACTACCGGAAGGTCTGCCAGATGCGGCTTTTCGGCGAGGAGGAGTTTCGCGTCGTTCGCTCCGACGGCAAAGTGCGGTGGATTGGCCAGGTGTTCGTGCCAGTGTATGGGGAGGATAAGGCGTTTCTGGGCACGCGTGCCAGCAATCGCGACATCACCGAGCGCAAGCGGGACGAGGAGATGCTGCTAGAGAGCGAAGAATGCCACCGTTCGCTGGTGGCCTCCAGCCTGGACGCGGTGCTGCTGACGGTGCCGGATGGCCGCATCCTGTCCGCCAACCAAGCGGCCTGCCGCCTGTTTGGCCGATCCGAGCAAGAGTTGATTCAGGTGGGGCGCAGCGGCACTTTGGACGGCTCGGACCCGCGCCTGGCGCCGGGCTTGGAAGAACGCGCCCGCATGGGCCGGTTCTGTGGCGAACTGACACTTCTGCGCAAGGACGGGACGAAATTCCCCGGTGAAGTCTCTTCCGTGATCTTCACCGAGCGGCACGGGGAATTGCGCACCAGCACGGTGTTTCGCGACATTACCGAGCGGAAGCGGGCGGAGGCAGAGCTGGGCCGCTCACGGGAGTTGTTGCGGGCCTTGGCGGCGCGGATGGAAAGGGTGCGCGAGGAGGAACGGACGCGGATTGCCCGCGAAATCCATGATGTGCTGGGCCACGCGATGACGGACTTGAAGCTCGACCTCGCGTGGCTGGCTCGGCGGTTGAGGGACGCCCGGATCACGAGCGGCAGCGCCATGCGCAAGCGGATCGCCGCAATGAGCCGGCGCGTGGAGAATGAAACGCAAGTGGTACGGCGGATTGCCACGGAGTTGCGCCCACCGGTACTGGACGCGCTGGGACTGGTGGCAGCCATCGAGTGGCAGGCCCGGGAGTTTCAGCAGCGGACCCGAGTCCATTGCGAGGTGGAACCCGTGGGCGTCTTGCCCGCTTTGGGAGCGGCTCAAATCACCGCCCTGTTCCGCTTGTTCCAGGAGGTTCTCAGCAACGTCGTCCGGCACGCGCAAGCCACACGCACCGAAGTCCGGTTGACGGAACAAGCCGGCCGACTGGTGCTGCAAGTGCACGACAACGGGCGCGGCATCACGCAGGCGGAGCAGTCCGGCCCGCATGCGCTGGGATTGCTGGGGATGCGAGAGCGGGCCGGCGCCCTGGGCGGCGAATTGGCGATCGAAGGCACGCCGGGCCGGGGAACGCTCGTGACGGTTTGGATTCCCACCCAGCCGGCATGAAAAAGTCGAAACCAGCCGGGCTGCGCACCCTGCTCACCGAAGACCACGCCAGCACGCGGATGGGCATCAAACAGATTCTGCTGGACGAGTTCCCGCAGGTTGTTTTCGGCGAGGCAGGAGACGCACGCGAGATGCTGGCCTTGCTGGAGAAACAAAGCTGGGATTTGCTGATCCTCGATATCAGCCTCCCGGACCGGAACGGTCTGGACCTGTTGCACGAGGTCAAGCGGCTGCGACCTTCGTTGCCGGTGCTGATCTACAGCGCCCACCCCGAAGACCAGTTCGCATCTCATGCGTTGGGGGCGGGCGCGGCGGGCTACTTGACCAAGGAGCGGGCGCCCGAGGAACTGTGCATCGCCGTGCGGACGATCAAGGCCGGAGGCAAATATACCAGCCCCTCGCTGGCCGCGCGCCTGGCCAGCGGACTGGTGGGAGAGCGGGCCGGGTTGCCTCACGAGGCGTTGTCGGAACGCGAGTTTCAGGTGTTGCGGTTGACCGCCTCGGGCAAAGCCGGCAAGGCCATTGCCGCCGAGCTCGCCTTGAGCCAGAAGACTGTCAGCACCTATCGCACGCGCAGTCTTAAGAAGCTGCAGCTCGGAAGTCCCGCCGAGCTGGTCCAATATGCCGTCCGTCACGGGCTGATCTGAGCGGGTTGCGACGCCCGACGGCACAACGCGGGCGTCAGAATCTTCCTACAGGCGTTCAGCGCTATTCCGGTGGAACCGCCGTCGCCCGAGGCATAAGGTCAAGGTGTATGTCCTCACACCCGTCCGCTGTTTCCGGTCAGGCATCACGCGCTCGGAGCACTGATCCGATGCGTGATGTGGTCATTGTGTATGACGATGCTCCTGCAGGGGAGCATGCGATCCGCACCCTCCACGAGGTGGCCCGCCACCTTGGTGAGAGAGTCAAACTGCGTCCCTTGCTCTGGCGGTTTGACCTGCTGGCGGACCCGGACTGGCGGAGCGAAGCCGCAGCGGATGCCGCTGGCGCCGGTTTGATGGTCGTTTCGGCCAGCGGCAACCTGCCGAGGGCAGGCTTGGACTGGATCCGAGAAACTCTCCAGCAGCAGCCCGGAGGCCCAGGCGCGTTGGTGGCTCTGCTTGACGGGGAAGACGACCCGGCCGGATCGGCTTCACCGCGGTTGAAACTCCTGAAAGGGGCGGCGGAAGCCGCCGGTGTGCAGTTCTTTGCGCCATCGTTGCCGCTTCAAACATCCCTTAGCGCTCCTGCGGAGACCAGCCGCACAGCCGGGCCACCCACGTCGTTGTCTGTTCGTGCAACCGCTCGGATTCTGCTGGTCGAGGACGACTGTTTCATTCGGCAATTGAGTGCCAAAGTGCTGTGCGGCGCAGGCTATCAGGTGGACACCGTGGAGAGCAGTCAGGCGGCTTGGGAAAGTTTGCAGGCCGGCAACTACTCCCTCCTGATCACCGACAACCAGATGCCTGGGCTGACGGGGCTCGAGTTGGTCAGGAAGCTGCGATCCGCGCAACTGGCGTTGCCGGTCATCATGGCCTCGGGCGGAATAGAAGCGGAAGCGTTTACCCAAAACCAATCGCTTCAACCGGCCATGGCGCTGCCCAAGCCGTTCACCGGTAAGCAGTTGTTGGAAACGGTGGCCGAGGCCCTTCGCCGGGCCGGCCAGGACCCTGCCCACACCGAGGTTTCCTTTCCCGCGTACGGCGATGCCTACAACCACTGGGGACTTAACGAATGAACCCACCCGCCTGCCACCACCTCAGCATCTGCTTCCACGATTCGCCGCCACGCCGGCCCGTCCGCATTAACCATACGTTGGCGCGCCCTTCAAAACCCGTAGCTGCAATTGTGCGACCGCAAACCCGCCGGCCGAACTCACCGCTGGCGCTGAGAAACGTCCGCCCGTAACGCCACACTATGAAAACATATTCCTCACCACCTTTGTCTTCGGCCAGGAAACGCCCACCGGAAGCCGGCGGTGTCCCGATCGCGCTGGTGGCGCATGGTTTGAACAACACCCTCATGGTCATCAACGGCTTTGGCGAGTTGCTGTTGGGCATGATGTCCGAGTGCGACCCGCACCGCCGGTACGTGGAGGAAATCCGGCGCGCCGGCCAGCACGCGGCGGAATTAACCCAGCAGTTGCTGACCCGCGCCGGGCAGACGCCGTCGCCGCCACCCGTCGTGAGATCCCGCGCGACCCGGGCCTTGCGTGACCTGGCACATGACCACTCCGGTCACGAAACCATCCTGCTGGTGGAAGATGATGAGGCGGTGCGCGACGCCGTCATGCACGAGTTGGTGGTCCTCGGTTTCTCAGTGCTGGAGGCCAGCGACGGCCCGGAGGCGCTCCGCGTGGCGGCGGCGCAGCCAGCCCGGCGGATTGACATGTTGCTGACCGACGTGGTGATGCCGGAGATGGACGGCTGCGCGCTCGCCGCCCGGCTGCGGGAGAACCAGCCCGGGCTCAAAGTCGTCTTCAGCTCCGGTTACGCGCGGGCTGTGGCGTTGGGGCAGTCTCCGCGCCGCAGCAGTGATGGTTTCCTGCCCAAGCCGTACAATGCCGCCGCGTTGGCACACACCATTTGCGACGTGCTGGGCGAAAGACCGGCCCAGCCGCCTTCGGTGGTGGTATCCGCAAGCTGCGCCCGAACGCGGCCCTCCGCCCCATGACCCTTGCACCGCCATGAACCCAGATAAACAAAGCTCCGTTACGCGGTTTCCGACCGGATGAAGACCGCAAAGGACATGCCGCCCCATGCAGTTGTGCAAGCCGTTGAGGATGCAGAACCACGCGCCTGGTATGCGCTGGTCCTGATCTTCGCGGTCCTGGCATTGGGAATCTGCGCGGGCGGCATCTTCTACTACCGGCACTACGAGCGGCACTTCCGCACCGGGATCGAGGAACAGCTTGCCGCCATTGCGGAGTTGAAGGTGGCGCAAATCGTCCAATGGCGGCGTCACCGGCTGGCGGACGCAAACTATCTCCGGCGCACCCCCGATGCCGCCCGGCGCGCCCTGGATGTTCTGGCCCAACCCGCGTCGTTGACTAGCCGGCCGATGTTCACGTCCTGGCTGGAGTTCCTGTTTGCCGGCGGGTCGTATGAGCAGGCGCTGCTGCTGGATGAGCGGTTGAACGTGGGCCTGGTTTACCCTGAGGGCGCCTCCGGGGTGCTGGGTGAGGCGGCCCGCCGCGCCGCCCAGGAGGCCTTACGCTCGCAGCAAGTCGTTATGGCCGACCTGCATCGGGAGGCGGAAGGCGGCCCCGTCTATCTGAGCCTCATGGTGCCGCTCGTCGTCCGCCCGGAGAGCACCGGAGATAAAGTCCCGGCAGCGGGCAAAGGTTCGTCCCCGGCGGACCGGAGCGCGGGCTTGTTGGTCCTGCAGATCAACGCCAACAAGGAACTCAACCCGATGATCCAACGCTGGCCAACGCCCAGCCGGACCGCCGAGACCCTGCTCGTCCGCCGGGACGGCCACGACGCCCTCTTCCTCAACGAACTCAAGTTTCAGACCAACAC
>Ga0224558_1003392_pt1 | contig 13320 bp, 8 predicted proteins | sample 714S32024metaG_FD_180682 | JGI IMG/M metagenome (GOLD analysis project Ga0224558, IMG submission 180682) | Peat soil microbial communities from Stordalen Mire, Sweden - 717 S3 20-24 | ecosystem: Environmental > Terrestrial > Soil > Wetlands > Peat | place: Sweden: Norrbotten County, Stordalen... | reverse complement strand
GGTTGTCAAGATGCCTGAGTCTGCCTAGACTCTGGTCGCTACGTTTTCTTTTTTGTTCTGACCGAACAGGTCTACTTAAATGCGCCTTCGTGGGGAATTCCCGTTACTTTAAACATTTTCAGATTTCCCCTCCCAGAAATTTGTCTGTTCAGCGTGAAATAGAATGTCGCCCCTTTTTCTTCGGCGCCTTCCGCCCATACCTGTCCTCCGTGCCGATGAACGATGCGCTGGACAATGGCCAGGCCAACACCGGTGCCTGGAAACTCGCCAATCGTATGTAGTCGCTGAAATGCTCCAAACAGCTTCTGAGCGTACTTCATGTCGAAACCGGCTCCATCGTCGCTAACAAAGTAAGCTTTTTTACCACCATTCTTTTTAACACCAAATTTTATCTTTGCCTGGGGGTGTTTGCTGGTAAACTTCCAGGCATTATTCATCAGGTTTTCTAAAACGGATTGGAGCAACTGTTTGTCTCCACGCACTTCAAGGTTGGGGGTGATGATGAAGTTCACCTGACGCTCCGGCTCCATACTTTGCAATTCTACGGCTATGCTTGCAGCCAATTGACTCAAGTTCACCTCTTGCAACTGCATTTCTTTACGTGACAGGCGGGAAAGATCGAGGATGTCATTTATGAGCTCTCCCATACGTTGGCACTGTGAACGAATAATCTGGATGTTTTTCATGCCTTCATTGCCAAGGTTTTCAAGATAATCCTCTTCAAGTACCTGGCTATATCCATCAATTATCCTGAGAGGCGAACGCAGATCATGGGATACGGAGTAGCTGAAAGACTCCAGTTCCTTATTGATCGCCTTTAGTTCCACTGTCCGCTGCTCCACCAGGACCTCAAGGTGCTCCCGGTATTTTTTCAGTTCCTCTTCGTCCCGTTTTCGCTCGGTGATGTTGCGGACTACTACAACGACCTGATCCTCGAGCAGCGGTAGGAAGCGTGCCTCAAAGAACTTCTTCTCTCCACCAATGGTGAGCGCATACTCAATCATCACCAGGGATCGCCTTCGCAGGGTTTGGTCGATTGCCTGCTGGAACTGCTGGGCTAACCGTCTTGAAGTATCCTGGATCCGCTTCCCGAGCAACTCCTCTATTGGCAGGTATAAGTCAGAGAGACGGCCTGCCTGCACATCCAGGAATGTGCCATCTGCGCTGAGCCTGAAGTAGAGATCCGGGAGGGCCTGAAAGACTGCCTGGAGTTCTGCAGCCCTCTGGCGCAATTCCGCCTCTGCGTGCTTGCGCTCGGTGATATCTAAAAAAGAGATTACGCTCTTCCTGGTTGCAGGGATCATGGTTGCAGTTATCAGGACGCTTTTGATGTTGCCATATCTGTCTATGAATTCTGCTTCGTATTGTCTCGGGACGTCAGGCGAACCGGACCTGCGCATTCGATGATACTCCTTCATCATCTCCAGATAGCCATATCCAATGAACTCAATCCAGCTCTTTTTGCCCTCAACCTCTTCAATTGAATATCCTGAGAGCCTGGCAAACTCCTGATTGGCCAGGGAAATCGTGGTGTCATCCTCGGCGATCACCATCGCAGTACTGGTGGTTTCGAAAATAGTCCGGTACTCCTGTTCTGATTTGCGCAGCCTCTCTTCCATCTGCATGCGCTCGGTGATGTTCCTTACAACTACAACGACCTGATCCTCGAGCAGCGGTAGGAAGCGTGCCTCAAAGAACTTCTTCTCTCCACCAATGGTGAGCGCATACTCAATCATCACCAGGGATCGCCTTCGCAGGGTTTGGTCGATTGCCTGCTGGAACTGCTGGGCTAACCGTCTTGAAGTATCCTGGATCCGCTTCCCGAGCAACTCCTCTATTGGCAGGTATAAGTCAGAGAGACGGCCTGCCTGCACATCCAGGAATGTGCCATTTGCGCTGAGCCTGAAGTAGAGATCCGGAAGGGCCTGAAAGACTGCCTGCAGCTCCGAGGCGGTCTGCCGCAGCATCTCCTCTATCCGTTTGCGCTCGGTAATATCTATGAATACACCTACCAAGCCTGCAAGATGCCCGGTCAGATTCTTGTAAGTGGCCTTGTGGAAGCTTACGTCATGAATCAAGCCGTCTGCAAAACGGACCTTGGAGTCGAAGACCTGTACGCCGGAATGGCTCAATAGCTCATTATCCGTCCTATGGTAGATGTCAGCCAGCTCTTTCGGCCAAATATCATAGGCGGTTTTTCCGACTATATTCTCCTTTGGCTGGTCGAGCATGATCTCGTATGCCTTGTTGCAGCCCAGGTACATCTCATTCGGATCCTTGTAATAAATGGGCGTAGGAATAGTATCTATCAATATCTGCAAAAAGTTCAACTGCTCCCGGACTTCCTGTTCCGTCCGCTTGTGCCCGGTGATGTCGCGGATGGATTCGATCGCCCCAGTTACTAACCCTTCACTGCTATAAAGAGGCGAAGCCTTGACCCATAAATAAGCTCCCCTCCCTTCATATAAAGAAGGTATAAACGTCTCGGCATAGATTGTATCTCCTACCTTTTCCGTGTATGTATACTTTTGAGCAGTTTCCCCGTCTTCCATAAAGACCAAGTCAATCAGTATGGGCCTGGGTTCTCCATAAAAAGGCACGGCATATGCGTGGTTGCCCTTTCCAATGGTCTCCTCTTTGCGAACCCCTGTCATCTCCTCGATAGCTTTATTCCAGGCAATCACCCTTCTGCCCTTATCGATTACCAAGGTGGCATCGGGCAGGAATTCGATGATCTCCGAGAGTTGCTGATGGGCAGCACGAAGTTGATCTTCAGTCTGCCTGCGCTTCCCCTGGGTCACATGGACGAAGGCAGGGGTCGCCTCCGCCAGCATGCGGTACTTTGCCTCGCTCTTCTTTAGCTCCTCTAATGAAGATTTCGACTCGCCCAGTTGTTGGCGCAGTTCTGTGATCTCACTGATAAGTTGTTCTCTTGGTTTGTCTTCATCTTTCATTAACATTACCTCCAGTAATTAACTGTTGAGGCGTAGTTTCCATAGTATTTATTTCGGCACTTATCCCCTTTTCCTTTATCCCCTGCATTCTTTTTGAGTATTTATTTTGCCAGGCGATTGCGTTCTCCTCTGATCGCGTATCTGGCGCTTCAGTTTGGCGATCTCTTCATCGGTGCTGTATCGGTGGCCGCTGCCGGGAAAAACCTCGGCTCCACCATGTTCCCTATAGCTCTTCAGCCAATCGACTTTTCAAACCTGGCCAACTGTTTGCTAACCGGGTCTATTCGTATAACTGTAGATTGTGCTCATTATTTCTTACTGCATGTCTAGAGGACGTGCATCACTGCAAGAAATGATATACAATAAAAATAACCCTAAGATTGCTATGCGGCAAAATAGGGTTCCAATCGTACTATAAATGATACCTATTTTTAGTTTGCAGGGCTTGTGGCCGGGGTCATTCCCGCTCGTTGCTTAGTCAGGCTCCGGTGTGCACCACCCCGCATGATGGCGGGATAATCTATATGCCCGAAAAACAGGCGCATGGTATAATATACCTGTTAACTTCGAAACAGGTCGGGCGGTGCCGGGGAGCGATCGATGGGCATTTACAAGGAAGAGGCAATTGTTCTGCGAAGCATGCCATACGGGGAGGCGGACCGGATCCTCACCCTGTTCACCAGGGGAGCTGGGAAGGTGGCAGCCATCGCCAAGGGTGTCCGCAAGCCTTCCAGCCGTCTGCGGGGCGCAGTGCAACTGTTCAGCCACACCCACCTGGTCCTATACGGCGGCAAGACTCTGGATACCATCACCCAGGGGGATTCCGACGAGACATTCAGCTTTATCGAACAGGACCTGGACAAGCTGGCAGCAGCCAGTTGCTTTGCGGAACTGGTTGACCGCCTGACCATGGAGAGGCAGCCCCAGCCGAAGCTGTTCCAGCTCCTGCTTACAGCAATGAGGACATTGGAGGGATCTGACCCGGAACTGCTGGGCCGGGTTTTTGAGACCAAGCTCCTGGCGGCTCTGGGTTACCGGCCGCAGTTCGAGGGGTGCGTGATGGAGCACCACGATGACCGGCAGGTACTGCAGCCTGGGGGAACGGCTGCGGACCCGGTCTGGTTCAGCATCGAGAGTGGCGGTGTACTCTGCCCCGCTTGCGCCGCCAACTGTCCGGGGGCCTTGACCCTCTCCCCCCCGACTGTGGCTGCCCTGGCCTATTTCTTGCGTTCTCCCCTGGACCGCGCTGTGCGCGTCCGGATCGAAAGGAGGAGCCGGCTGGAACTGGCTTCTTTGCTGCACTCTTTTATCTGCTACCACGGGGATGTCAGGCCTCGTTCCTGGCAGTTTACCAGATGACTACCCGCTCTAATGCCCCGCTTCTCCTCCGAAGCGGTGGGATAAGAGCGGCTACGGCTGGCCGCACCATGTCCACCGGACATGGCACCGCCGTATGCGAGCGCGGCGAACCCCGGGACTGTGGCCTTCAGGATAAATAAGTATAAAAAGGTATGGCCAGGACAAATTAATCAGGAGGAGGATGACACTATGGACAGCAACGAACTACTGGAAAAGATCGACCTGATCAGGGACCGGATGGACGTCAGCTATAAAGAAGCCAGGGAAGCGCTGGAAAATGCCGGGGGCGACCCGGTGGAGGCGCTGGTGCTGCTGGAGTCGCAGTTTGATGAAGAACCGGGGCGCCTGAAGGACCTGAAGGAGTTGAAGGAAAGGTGGACCCGGAAGATCCAGGGCAAGAGCGAAGAGGTGGTGAGCCGTCTCAAGGAGATCATGGATAAGGGAACAGCCACCAGGATCCGGCTCAAGCAGGGAGACAGGACGCTGTTGGAGATCCCGGCCGGTGTTGGTGTGCTTGGGGCTGCCGGCATACTCATGAGCACTGAACTGGCGGTGCTCGGGGCAATAGGCACGGTAGCCGCCCTGTTCAACAGGTGTACCTTGGAAGTTGAGGGCTTCGGTGAACCGCCCGGGGACGAGGCTCCTGATCAGCCGCCGGCTTAAGTCTTGACAAAGGGCGGACAAGTTGGTACATTCAACAGGGAACAGCATTTGCTTTTGTAATGTCGTCCACGGTACGGGCGAGTGCCCAGCGAAGGTGGGCGTGGAGCGATTTAAATGCAATGATGGAGAGGAGTAGCCGCTGGAAGTTCACTCAGCGAGCCGGGAAGGGTGGAAACCGGCTGACTCAGGCGGTGAATGGCACTTCGGAGCATGGTTGCGCTGTAAAAGAGAGGGCGCTTGCCGAGCAGGCGCCAAACAGGGTGGAACCGCGGAAACCCCGTCCCTGTGGCTGTAATAGCTGCAGGGACGGTTTTATTTAAGGAGGTTTGAAGAGATGGCTTGCTGGACTTTTCAAGAGATCATCCACGGCCTGAACGAGTACTGGGGACAGCATTGCATCTTGCAACAGCCGTATGACTTGGAGAAGGGGGCGGGTACAATGAACCCGGCGACAGCCCTGCGGGCACTGGGGCCGGAGCCCTGGTACGCCGCCTACGTGGAGCCGTCGCGCCGGCCCACCGACGGCCGGTACGGGGACAACCCCAACCGGCTGCAGCACTACTACCAGTATCAGGTGATCCTGAAGCCGTCGCCTGATGACGTGATCGACCGCTACCTGAACAGCCTGGCCTACCTGGGCATCGACCTGCGCTCCCACGACGTTCGCTTCGTGGAGGACAACTGGGAATCGCCGACTCTGGGAGCCTGGGGCCTGGGTTGGGAGGTCTGGCTGGACGGCATGGAGATCACCCAGTTCACCTATTTCCAGCAGTTCGGCGGGATTGACTGCCACCCGGTCAGCGCCGAGATCACCTACGGCATCGAGCGGATCGCCACGTACATCCAGGATGTGGACAGCGTCTATGACCTGATCTGGACCGGAAATATCACCTACGGTGATGTCCACCACCAGAGCGAGGTTGATTACTCCCGCTATAACTTCGAGGTGGCGGATACCGGGATGCTGTTCACGCTGTTCGATATGTTCGAGCAGGAGGCGGCCAGGGTGGTCGCCCAGGGACTGGCGCAGCCTGCCTACGATTACGTCCTGAAGTGCTCCCACACCTTCAACCTGCTGGACGCCCGCAGTGCCATCAGCGTGTCCGAGCGCACCTCCTACATCGGCCGGGTAAGGCGCCTGGCCCGGCTCTGCGCCGAGGCCTACTTAGTTCAGCGGGAGCGCCTGGGCTACCCGCTGCTCAAAGATAATAACGCCCGGGAGGCCTTGGGGCTGCCGCTCCTGGGGAGCACGCCGCTCGATCGCCAGGATGGGGCTGACGGAAAGGCCATCTCCTGAAGTGCCAAGACCAGAGATGGGTGCCCTCAACACTATTCTGCGGCATCATCCGGGTCCGGATCCACAGCGGTGGTACTGGAGATGGCACTGCCGGGAAGCGGGCGAATAGCACGCATGTACTAGAGGAGGAATAGGCGATGGACTTTTTATTGGAAATCGGAACCGAGGAGTTGCCGGCCCGCTTTGTGGTACCAGCTGTGACCCAACTGGAGGAGCTGGGAGGGGAGATGCTCCGCTCGCACCGGATCACGTACCAGCGGTTGGCCGGTTTTGCCACCCCCAGGCGGTTGACCCTCTATGTCTGGGGGGTTGGCGATCAGCAGGCGGACCTGGTGGAAGAGGTCAAGGGGCCATCCCGCAAGGCGGCTTTTGATGAACAGGGGCGGCCCACCAGAGCGGCGGAGGGCTTTGCCCGGGGGCAGGGTGTGTCCGTTGCTAACCTGGTGGTGAAGGACGCGCCCGGCGGCGAGTATCTGTTTGCCCAAAAGCGCGCCCTTGGCAGGGAAGCAGGGCAGGTACTGAGAGAACTTGCCCCCCAGTTCATCAGTGGTCTGTCTTTCCCCAAGCCGATGCGCTGGGGCGACCGGGAGGTCAAGTTTGCCCGTCCGATCCGCTGGTTGGTATGCTTGTTGGACCGGGAGGTGGTCGATTTCGAGTATGACCTGCTGCATTCCGGGCGCCTCACCTACGGGATTCGCAACTTCTCCAGGGAGCCGGTGTCCCTCGAACGGCCCGAGGATTATTTTGAAAAACTGGAACAGGCCGGGGTTATAGTCGACCAGTCCCGGCGCCGGCGCCTGATCTGGCAGCAGGCCCAGGAAGCCGCCGCGGCGGTTGGCGGCAAAGTACTGCCGAACGAGTCGCTGCTGGATGAGGTGACCAACCTGGTAGAGAACCCGACACCGATCTGCGGCGGGTTCGACCCCCGCTTTCTCGAGCTGCCGCCTGAGGTGGTGATCACTCAGATGCAGGACCACCAGCGCTATTTTCCGATTTGGAGTCAGTCGGACCAGTTGCTCCCCCGGTTTCTGGCCTTCGCCAACGGCCCGGTGAACCAGGACCTGGTCCGGGCGGGCAACGAGAAGGTGCTGCGCGCCCGGCTGTATGACGCCGAGTTCTTCTGGCACGAAGATCTGAAAAGCCCGTTGGCGCAGAAGGTGGAGAGACTGCAGCAGATCGTCTTTCTGGAGGGACTGGGGACGATCTACGACAAGACCCAGCGCCTCCTGCAACTGACCCGCTACCTTGGTGGTCTGTTGAAGCTCACCCCCGGGCAGCGGCAGGATGCGGAGCGGGCGGCCCTGCTGGCCAAGGCCGACCTGGTGACCAACATGGTCTATGAGTTCCCCGAACTGCAGGGGATCATGGGGGCGGCCTATGCTGCGGTGGATGAGGAGAGGGACGGGGTCTGCCGGGCGATCCGGGAGCACTACCAGCCCCGCCAGGCGGGTGACGAGCCGCCGGCCAGCAAGCTGGGAGCAGTGGTGGCTACGGCCGACAAGATCGACAACCTGGTGGGATGCTTCGCCATGGGGTTAGAACCTACCGGTTCCCAGGACCCATATGCCTTGCGGCGCCAGGCCCTGGGCATCTGTCACATAATCCTGGCGCACCGGTGCGACCTCTCTCTCAGGTCTCTGATCGAACAGGCCTATGGGGGGTTCAGCCAGTACCAACTGCAGGCATCCTTGGAAGAGGTCGCCGGGCGGCTGGAGGAGTTCTTCCGCGCCCGGCTGCGGAATATTTTCATGGACCAGGGCTACGCCTACGACCTGGTGGAGGCCTCTTTGGGCAGTGACAGCGACCGGATTGTCACCGTCAACAGGCGGCTGCATGCGCTTAGGGCACAGCGCCAAACCCCGGAGTTCGAGGCACTGCTGACCGCCTTTACGCGGGCATCCAACCTCGCCCGCCACGCCACCACTGATGCCATCGACCCGGCCCTGCTCACCGAGGACGGAGAGGTAGGCCTTTATCAGGCCTGGTCCCGGATCAAGAAGGAGATTATGCGGCTGGAGCAGCAGGATCAGATCGAGCAGGCTCTGTTTGCTGCTGCCTCGCTGCTGGAGCCGATCGGCCACTTTTTCGACGAGGTGCTGGTGATGGCGCCCGAAGAGGCCATCAGGGCCAACCGCCTGGCGCTTCTGAAAGACATTGCCTCTACCTTGCGAAAGTTTGGCGATCTGGATAAAATCGTGCATTGAAACTTCACATGGCGGGGACCCGGCGCCGCCGCTAGCGGGCGCGGCGCCCAAGCACGGGACCGTAATGCATCAAGAGGATCGTCCCTTGGATCTATTTCATAACTTTAAGAAGGAATTTTAAAAAATATATCGTAAAGAAATATAACATATTTATTGACGTAAAAAAGGCCAATAGTATATCATATTGAATATAATGGATTTGGCCGAGGCCGGTGTGCAGGCGGACGCACAGGAGCCGAGGCGAAGCCTCGACCTGCGGAGTAGGGGGTGAGGGGCCATCGAACTCACAGCGCGCCAGGAACAGATCATCCAGATCGTCAAGGGCAATTCTCCTATCACCGGAGAGCACATTGCCACCCTGCTCAACGTGCGACGGGCCACCCTGCGCCCGGACCTGGCTGTGTTGACGATGGCTGGACTACTGGATGCCCGCCCCCGGGTTGGCTACTTTTATGATGGTAAGAAGCCCGGCCTGCTGGCGGCGAAGGAGGTCCACCGCTTGGCCGTCGATACCGTGAAAGCGGTGCCGGTAGTGGTACGGGGAGGCACTTCGGTTTACGATTGCATTGTCGCCCTGTTTACGGAGGATACCGGGACGTTGTTCATCGTCAGTGAGACCGGCTACCTGGAAGGAGTGGTTTCCCGCAAGGACCTGCTCAAGGTGGCTATGGGTGGGGTTGACCTGCCTAAGATCCCGGTCCGGGTGGTGATGACCCGCGTACCGAACGTCGTCACCGTCAGGGGGGGCGAATCCGTCTATGAAGCGGCACGCCTGCTGGTGGAACGCGAAATTGACGCACTGCCGGTTGTCGAGCCGGAGACAGCGAGCGGTAAGGAAGCTTTGAGGGTCACCGGACGGTTCACTAAGACCATTGTGACCCGGATCTTTGTGGAGTTGGGTGAGCCAAGCAAGACCTTATGAGAGGAGAAGCATGCGTGAACCCTGTGATCTTTATCGTTTCCGATTCCTTGGGTGAGACGGCGGAATTTGTGGCCCGAGCGGCTGCCAGCCAGTTTAACCACGGTCAGTTCGAGATCCGGCGCATCCCCTACGTGAGCGATCGCACCGTGTTGGAGCAGGTGATGGAGGAGGCCGCCGCCGTTCCCAGCGTCATCGCCTATACCCTGGTGGTTTCCGGTTTGCGGGACGATCTGGAGGCGATGGCCGCCGCCAGGGGGATACCCACCGTGGACATCCTGGGTCCCCTGATGGACGTGCTTGCCAAGGCTACAGGGGCGCCGCCCAAGATGCAGGCCGGCCTGATCCACCGCCTGGATGAGCAGTATTTCAACCGGATCGAAGCGATCGAGTTTGCCATCAAGTACGACGATGGTAAGGACCCGCGGGGATTGCTGTACGCGGACGTGGTCCTGATCGGCGTCTCCCGTACTTCCAAGACCCCGGTCAGCATGTACCTGGCCAACAAGCGGCTCAAAGCTGCCAACGTGCCGATCGTCCCCGAAGTGGAGCCACCGGCGGAACTGTTCAAGATCCCGCAGCGCAAGATTATCGGGCTGACCATCCGGTCGCAGCCGCTGACCCACATCCGGCAGGAGCGCCTGAAAACCCTGGGCCTGACTTCCGATGCGGAATATGCCAGCCTGGAGCGGATCAACAAGGAGATCCAGTATGCCGACCGGTTGATGGCCCAGCTTGGTTGCCCGGTCATCGACGTGACCAACAGGGCCGTGGAAGAGACAGCCAGCAAGGTTATGGAGATCTTTTACAGGGAGACGCGACAGGCTACTTAGCCTGCCGCTAAAGTAATCTGAGTACTTCTAGGAAAATTACCCATAATTTACAATGATCGAATGCATGATTGGCGTTTGAATAACCCGCTCCGGTCAAATCAATCAGAAGGTGGGGGAGGATGAGGTTATGCAGAAAAAGTACGTTTACCTGTTTAACGAAGGCAGGGCGGACATGAAGGGGCTGCTCGGCGGCAAGGGAGCCGGACTGGCGGAGATGACCAACCTGGGGTTGCCGGTGCCGCCCGGATTCACCATCACTACCGAGGCTTGCATCGAATACAGCAGCTCCCAGGTGAAGGATTTTCCGCCCGGCCTGGATGCTCAGGTGGGCGAGGCGCTGCACAAGTTGGAGCAGCGGGTGGACAAGACTTTTGGCGATCCGAAGAACCCCCTGCTGGTCTCCGTGCGCTCCGGGGCCAAGATCTCCATGCCCGGTATGATGGACACGGTGCTTAACCTGGGTCTGAACGACGAGACGGCCAAAACCCTGGCTGCCGCCTCCGGGGACGAGCGCTTTGCCCTGGATTGCTACCGGCGCTTTATCCAGATGTTCAGCGACATCGTGCTGGGGATCGAGCACGACCGGTTCGAAGAGGTGCTCGCCCGTTTCAAGACCCGGGATGGGCTGCGCTACGACTTTTTGCTGACGCCAGATTTGTTGAAGGAGATCATCGAGGAGTATAAGGCGATTGTCAAGGAGGAGACCGGCGCCGGTTTTCCCCAGGACCCCCCTGAACAGCTCAGACTGGCAGTCAAGGCGGTGTTCGATTCCTGGAACAACCCCCGGGCGATCGTCTACCGGAAGATCAACCAGATCCCGGATGATCTCGGCACCGCCGTCAATGTCCAGGCCATGGTGTTCGGCAACATGGGCGAGAACAGCGGCACCGGTGTGGCCTTCACCCGCAGCCCGGCCACCGGTGAGAAGGCTCTCTACGGAGAGTACCTGATGAATGCCCAGGGCGAGGACGTGGTGGCAGGTATCCGGACGCCCCATCCAATCTCCATGCTCAAAGAGGAGATGCCGGAGACCTACGAGGAGTTCGGGCGGGTCGCCTCCCTGTTGGAAAAGCATTACCGGGACATGCAGGACCTCGAGTTCACCATCGAACACGGCAGGCTGTACATGCTGCAGACCCGGTCCGGCAAACGAACGGCGGCTGCAGCCGTGAAGGCGGCGGTGGATATGGTGGGCGAGGGGCTGATCTCCAAGGAGGAGGCCATCACCCGGGTTGAAGCCGCCCAGATCGACCAGTTGCTGCACCCCCGGATCGATCCCAATAGCAAGACCGAGGTGATCGCCAAGGGCCTGCCGGCTTCTCCGGGCGCCGCTACCGGCAAGGTGGTCTTTGATGCTGACGATGCAGCGGCGAAGGCCAAGGACGGGGGGAAGGTGATCCTGGTCAGAACGGAGACCACCCCCGACGACATTCACGGGATCGTGGCCGCGCAAGGTATTCTCACCAGCCGCGGCGGTATGACCAGCCATGCGGCGGTGGTCGCCCGGGGCATGGGCAAGCCCTGTGTCTGCGGCTGTGAGGCTATGCTCATCAATTACAACGCCAAGCTGTTCCGGGCGGGCGCAGTCGAGGTCAAGGAGGGCGACCTCATCTCCATCGACGGCACCACCGGTAGTGTGATCCTGGGCGAGGTCAAGATGATCGCCCCGGAACTGAGCGATGAGTTTCGCATCCTGCTTGATTGGGCGGACCAGATCCGGCGACTGGGAGTGCGGGCGAATGCCGACACCCCGCTGGACGCCGAGCGCTCCAGGCAGTTCGGGGCGGAAGGGGTCGGCCTCTGCCGTACGGAGCACATGTTCATGGCCTCGGACCGCCTCCCCATCGTCCATGAGATGATCATGTCCGAGACCATCGAGGAGCGGACGGTTGCCCTGGACAAATTGCTCCCCATGCAGCAGGGGGACTTCTACGGGATCCTCAAGGCGATGGACAGCCTGCCGGTGACCATCCGGCTGCTGGACCCGCCGCTGCACGAGTTTCTGCCCAACACCGAGGAGTTGGCCATTGAGATCGCCAAGCTTCGGCTGACCAATGGCGATCCCGGGGAGATCGAACGGAAGGATGCGATATTGAGGAGAGCCCGCCAACTTCACGAGTTCAACCCGATGCTCGGCCACCGTGGCTGCCGGCTCGGTGTCACCCATCCGGAGATCTACGCCATGCAGGTGCGGGCGATCATCCAGGCCACCGCCCAGTTGCTGCACGAGGGTTACCACCCGGAGACCGAGATCATGATCCCGGTGGTGATGAGCGCTATCGAGTTAAAGCTGCTGAGAACGCAGTGTGAAGAGGTGCTCCAGTCGGTGGAGCAGGAGACCGGTGTGCACCTGGAGATCCCCATCGGCACGATGATCGAGCTGCCGCGGGCCTGCGTCACCGCCGATGAGATCGGCAAGGTGTCCGATTTCTTCTCCTTCGGCACCAACGACCTGACCCAGACCACCCTGGGCTTCAGCCGGGACGACGCCGAGGGCAAGTTCATCCCGGCATACATCGAGAAGAAGATTTTGGCGAACAACCCCTTTGCGGTGCTGGACCGGGACGGGGTCGGCAAACTGGTGAAGATGGCCTGTGAGCTTGGCCGGTCCGTCAGCCCCGAGATCAAGCTAGGGATCTGCGGCGAGCATGGCGGCGATCCCAACTCCATCGAGTTCTTCCACCTGACCGGCCTCACCTATGTGAGTTGCTCGCCGTTCCGGGTGCCGGTCGCCCGCCTGGCAGCAGCCCAGGCCGCTATCAGCAATAAAGAAGAGAGAGACGTCTAACCCTTTTTGCTAATGCCCCCAACTTTATAACCTTGCTTCTTTTGAATATAAAGAGCAATAGGCCGCTGAGATCCTGCAGCGGCCTATTTCAGGTCTTGGATATCAGCAAAGGTAGCCACGATTCTTTTTTCACTGAGAAGGAACTCTGCAGTGAAAAGAAGTATATACTATGAGGCATATGCTTTTTAGGGAACATAGCTGCTATTATGTCCAAAAGTGGTGGCATCGTTGATCGAGCTTCGAACTTCGAGAAGGGAGGGCGACTGCTTGCCTTTTCCCAATGTTCGGAAAGAGATCGAAGAG
>Ga0224558_1003391_pt1 | contig 13321 bp, 11 predicted proteins | sample 714S32024metaG_FD_180682 | JGI IMG/M metagenome (GOLD analysis project Ga0224558, IMG submission 180682) | Peat soil microbial communities from Stordalen Mire, Sweden - 717 S3 20-24 | ecosystem: Environmental > Terrestrial > Soil > Wetlands > Peat | place: Sweden: Norrbotten County, Stordalen... | reverse complement strand
GCAGCGATTCGGCGTCGAACCAGGACGACGTGGCCACGCCCACCTTCCTGGCGTGGAGCAAGGAGCAGCGCACGGGACGTTGCCTCGATGCCTGCCTCGCGATGCTCGCCGTGGTCGCGTCGCAGGCGCTGTACGTCACCGATCGCCCGGGGCCGCCGGCCCTGCGCGAGTTCTTGAGCCTGGTCCGCAGCCACGTGCCCCCGTTGATCGAGGACCGCATCTTAGGACCCGAGTTCGACCATCTCAGCCAGGCCCTCACGGCGCAGGTGTTCTCCGCGGAAAGCGACATACACGCCGACGTCACGCTCGACGCGGGCTAGCGCGGCCGCCCGCAACGCTGGCCGAAAACTATGGGAACATGGTGGCGCTGCGCGACTGGGTAAGGACCCCCTAACCCAGTATCGCGGCGCCCCCGAGGGGAACCGATGGCCCCCGGCCGGGTTCCAAGCGTCGAGCCCGCACCGACTTGCCAACGACGACTTGAGTGCGTGCCGAATATTGTCAAAAAGGATCCAAGGTTAATGAATCAAAGAACTGCACCGTCGCAGAGCGAGCCGAAGTCCGACGCGACGTACCAGCCGGTCCAACGGAGCGCGGGCACTCAAGAGGCGCGACCCGTGCCGGTCGAGTTGCATGCGGAACTGCGCGCCGGGCGCGAGACCGTCTTGGAAAACTCAGCCTGGGTAAGGCCGTTGCAGCAGGAGATCGGCCGCGTCATCGTGGGTCAGCGAGCGTTGCTCGACCGGCTCTTGATCGCCCTTCTCACGAATGGCCACGTGCTGTTGGAAGGCGTGCCCGGGTTGGCCAAGACGCTGGCGCTCAAAACCTTGGCGAGTTGCGTCGCGGTGCGTTTCAAGCGGCTGCAATTTACGCCCGACATGCTGCCCGCCGACATCGTCGGCACGATGATTTACAACCCGCAAGACGGGGCTTTTCGCACCAAGCATGGACCGATTTTCAGCAATCTCATTCTCGCCGACGAGATCAATCGCGCGCCCGCGAAAGTGCAAAGCGCACTGTTGGAGGCGATGCAAGAACGCCAGGTGACCATCGGCGACGAAACCTATGCGTTGCCCAACCCTTTTCTGGTCCTCGCCACCCAGAATCCTCTGGAGCAGGAAGGAACCTATCCGCTTCCCGAAGCGCAAATCGATCGATTCATGATGAAGGTCATCGTCACTTATCCCAGCCGCGCCGAAGAGCGCGCCATTCTGGACGCCATGGCGACCACCGAGCCCTTGCCCGTTCCGCGTCCCATGGTGTCCGCCGAACAAATCGTAAACGCCCGGCACGTCGTCAACACGCTCTACGTCGATGACAAGATCCGCAACTACATCGTCGACCTGGTGGTCGCGACGCGGCCGCCGGTCGCCGCCTCGTTCAATTTGAACGGCTATATCCAGGTCGGCGCGTCGCCGCGCGCAACCATCGCCCTGACCCTGGCCGCGCGCGCCATGGCCTTCTTGAACGGCCGCCATTTCGTCACCCCGCAGGACGTCAAGACCATTGCCCTCGATGTGCTTCGGCATCGTGTGTCCGTGACTTACGAGGCCGAGGCGGAGAACATCACGCCCGAGAACGTGATCGAAAAAATCCTCGACGCGCTTCCCGTGCCTTGAAGTCCCATGCCCGCCGACACCACCAAATCCAGCAAGGCCATCATGAGCGGCATGCGGCAATTGGAGATCCGCACGCGCCGTATGGTCAATGACAGCCTCGCCGGCGCCTACCATTCGGTGTTCAAAGGCCGCGGCATGGACTTCGATGAGGTACGCGAATACAGCCCCGGCGATGACGTGCGAACCATCGACTGGAACGTCACCGCGCGCGCCGGCCGCACCTTCGTCAAGAAATTCACCGAGGAGCGCGAACTCACGATTCTGTTGCTCGTCGATATCAGCGCCTCGGGCAATTTCGGCTCCGCCGCCATGAGCAAACGCGACCTCGCCGCCGAACTGGCGAGCGTGTTGGCATTCTCCGCCATTCGCAATAGCGACAAGGTAGGCCTGCTTCTGTACACCGACCGGATCGAACGCCATTTGCCGCCCAAGAAAGGCCGACGCCACGTATTGCGCGTGGTGCGCGATATCCTCTATCACACGCCCGCGGGGCGCGGCACCGACACCGTCAAGGCGCTCGATGTGGTGAATCACGTCCTGCACCGGCGCGCGATCGTGTTTCTCATTTCGGATTTCAAATCGCCCGGCGACCCCGCCGCTGCCCGGGAGGCCCTGCGGCGGGCCATGCGTCAGACCAATCGCCGTCACGATCTGGTCGCCGTCCACGTCGAGGATCCGCACGAGAAGGAACTCCCCAACCTCGGCATTTTGGCGCTGGAGGATGCCGAAACCGGCGAAGTCATCGAACTCGATACCGCCAGCGCCGCTGTCCGCCGGCGATTCAAGGAACAATCCGCGGAGAAAAGCCGGCGCTTGGTGAGCGACTTTCGCTCGGAGGGCGTCGACACCTTGCAGCTGCAGACCGACGCACCCTACATCCCCGCGCTGCAACGGTTCTTCAAGACTCGCGAGCGCCGCCGCGTATGAGCCGCCGAGTGCCGGCGGCGCGTGGCGCGTTGGCCGCCGCCCTGATCGCCATCTTGTCCGCAGGAAGTCTCGGCGGATCGGCGGCCGCGGCGCCTGCAGACGCAGCGGCGGCCGCGCCCGGCGCCGCCGACCCGCCGGCCGCACCCGCAGCACTTCCCGCCGCCGCGACGCCCTCGCTGCCCGCCGGCGGCGTTGCCGCGGGCGACCCATCCGAAGACATCCGCGATATTCGCGGACCCAAGTTCATCCTGCCATGGTGGCTCGTGCCGGCGCTGCTGGCCGCAGTGGTGATAATCGCGCTGCTGGGTGTAGGCGCCTGGCGCTGGCTGCGGCGCCGACGTCGGCCGCGCGCGCTGTTGCCGTTCGAGGTCGCGCTGCAGCGGCTCGAGGACATCCGGCCCCTGATGCAACCGCAGAGCGTCCGCGAGTTCTCCACCGCCGTATCCGACATCGTTCGCAGCTACATCGAACTTCGGTTCGACCTCATCGCCACCCATCGGACCACGGAAGAGTTTCTGCGCGATCTGCTCGAGTCATCCAAGGCGTCGCTGGTGCGGCACCGCGCGCTGCTGTCGGAATTTCTTCAGCAATGCGATCTCGTGAAGTTCGCGGGTATCTCGCTGACGCCGCAGACCATGGAGTCGCTGCACCACAGCGCGCGCGCCTTCGTGCTCGAAACGGCAAAGCCCGAGGCGCCGGCGGCGCACGCTGCCCCGCGCCCCACCGACAACGACACCGAGGAGGCGCATGACTCGCTTCCTTCAACCTGAGTGGCTGTGGGCGTTGGCGTTGCTGCCCGTCGTGATGCTCTGGCGCGGGCGCAGCGGACCCATCGCCGCCGTCCAATATTCCGATATCGGTCTCGCTCGAGACGTTGCGCGCAGCAGCCGCAGCCGGATCGGACGCTGGGTATGGCTTCTGTCGATCTGCGCCGCGGCGCTCATGATCGTTGGACTCGCTCGGCCGCAACGTGGCCACAGCCGCACCGAGGTGACCGCCAACGGGATCGATATCGTGTTGGGACTGGACGTCTCCGGCTCGATGCAAGCGCTGGATTTCCTCATCGACAACCAGCGGGTCAATCGCATCGAGGTGGTCAAATCAGTAGTCTCGAAGTTCATCGACGAGCGGCCCAACGATCGCATCGGCTTGATTGCATTTGCCGGCGTTCCCTACCTCGTGAGCCCGATCACGCTCGATCATGATTGGCTGCAGCAGAACCTCGAGCGCGTCAATATCGGCAACGCCGACGACGGCACCGCCATCGGCTCTGCCATCGCCGCCGGCGTCAACCGCCTGCGCACCACTCCGGCGAAGTCGAAAGTCGTCGTCCTGCTCACGGATGGCGTCAATAACACCGGCAAAATCTCGCCGCTGGCCGCGGCCGAAGCCGCTAAAGCGCTGGGCGTCAGAATCTATACCATCGGCGTGGGCGTGCGCGGCAAGGCACCGATTCCGGTCAGAGACGAAGCGGGAAACATGCACATCATCATGGCCAAAGTGGATGTGGATGAAAAAACCCTGCAGACCATCGCCGACGAAACCGGCGGAAAGTTTTACCGCGCCACCGACACGGATTCCCTGGAAAAGATCTACGAGCAAATCAACGGTCTCGAGAAATCGGCGCAAACCATACAGAAGTTCGAGCACTACGACGAGTTGTACCCGTGGGCGTTGCTGCCCTCGCTGGCCTTGCTTGGCTTGGGTTTTCTGCTGCAGCAGACGCGGTATCGGAGATTGCCGTGAGATTCACCCACCCTTGGTGGCTGCTGTCGGGGCTGCTCGCGGGTATCGTGCTGCTGTGGCTGTGGCGCGTCGCGGACGCGCGCCGACGAGCCGCGCTCGCCCGCTTCGTCGCGGCGCACCTGCGCGATGAGTTGACTCAATCCATATCGGTGGCGAGGCGCCGCGCGCAGCGCGGCCTGTTCTTGGCCGCAGTGGCTCTGCTGTGTGCGGCGCTGGCAGGCCCCCAATGGGGCTATCGCTGGGTTGAGATCAGCCGGCGCGGCAACGAAATCGTGTTCGCGATCGACACCTCGCGCAGCATGTCGACACCCGATATCAAGCCCAGTCGGCTGGCGCGGGCGAAACTGGCGATCGACGATTTCGCGAATCAATTGGACGGCGACGCGGTCGGCATCGTGGCGTTCGCCGGCAGCGCCTTCTTGGTGTGTCCCATCACCCTCGACTATGGCGCCTTTCATGAATCCTTGAGCGCGATCGACACCAACACCATACCGCGCGGGGGCACCAACATTTCCAGTGCCATCCAAGAGGCGCAAGCGGCGCTGCGCCGCCGGCCCGGCAGCGATAAAATCTTGGTTTTGGTCACCGATGGCGAGGACCTGGAGGGGAGTGCGTTGGCGGCGGCTCAGAAGGCAAAACAGCAGGATGGGCTCACCATTTTTACCGTGGGCGTGGGCACCGCGGGCGGTGATCTGATTCCGGTGCCGCCGGATCAGGGCGGCGGGTTCGTGAAAGATGAGACCGGCGAGTTCGTGAAATCGCGGCTCGACGAGCCGGCATTGAAGGCCATCGCCGCCGCCACGGGCGGATTTTACGTCCCGCTCGGCACGCAGGGCGAGGGCCTCGAAACCATCTACACGAGCGTGCTCGGTCCCATGGCGAAACACGATCTCGCCTCACGGCAGCAGAAGATCTACACCGAACGGTATCAGTGGCCGCTGGCCGCATCCTTAGGGTCGCTGCTGGGCAGTTTGTTGATCGGCACGCGGCGGCGCGCCGTGGCGCGCGGCCGTGTCCCCGCCGGCGTGTCGCCCCATGCCCCACCCGAAGGCTCGCGCCGCGCCGCGCCTGGCGCCGCGTCTCGAGTCGCCCCCCTGTCCATCATCCTCTTGGTGCTCGCGATCGCCGCCGCTCACCCTGCGCGCGCCGGCACGTTGAGCGCGGCGGAGGCTTATAAGAAAGGGGATTTCAGCGCAGCCGAACGAGCCTATGCGGCCGCGGCGCAACGCGATCCCGCCAAGCCCGCTCTGCAATACAATGTAGGCACCGCCGCGTACCGAGCCGGGAAGTTCCCGCAAGCGGCGCAGGCATTCCAACAATCGATCACCAAAGCGCCGTCGAGCGATCCGCAACGCTTGGCCGATCAAGAAGATGCCTACTACAACCTCGGCAATGCGCTGTATCGCGCGGGACAGAAGAGCGCACAAACCGCGCCGCAGGAAACACTGCAAAAATGGAACGACGCCGTCAAGGCCTACGAGACGGCGCTGCAGTTGCGCGCCGATGACGCGGACAGCAAGTTCAATCGCGATCTGGTGAAACGCAAGATCGACGCACTCAGGCAAAATCAGAACCCGCCACAAAATCAAGGCCAGAACCAACAGAACCAGGGATCGGGCCAGTCGCCGAATCAATCGCAGGGTCAACCGCCCAACGCGCCGCAGAACGCGAAAAACAATGCTCAACAGCAAGGTCAGCAACCACCGCAGCCCAGCCCCGGCGGATCCAAGGGCGAGCCGCCGCCGCAAAGCCCCGGCCAGCAACCGCCGACTGCCGCCAACGGCCAACCTCCGCGCAAGGATCAGCCCAGCGGCAACTCGGACCGGCAAGCCGATGACGATGTGCCCGATCAGCCTCTCCCCGGACAGATGAATCGCGAGGAAGCGCGCGAGCTGCTCGATTCGGTGAAGGGCGATGAGCGTCGCGCTCCGCTGGCGCCGCTCGCGCGCCGCGACTCGGCTGACGAACCGCAACAACCGGTCAAGAATTGGTGATGAGGCCCGATTTTCTCCGCGGCGGATTGCTCGCGCTGATGGTTTATCTGTTCGCGGCGGCTCCCGCCATTGCCATCGCGTCCCTCATCAACGCAACCCTCCAACCGTCGCAAATCGCGATGGGCGAGTCGGCGGAACTCACGATCACCAGTTCGGGCAGCAGCATGCAGCCCGTCACGTTGCCGGAAGTTGCCGGATTGGAATTCCGCGTCATCGGTCAGTCGCACCGCATCGATATCATCAACGGTGCAACGCTCGTCACCACCGCGCTCATCGTGCGCGTCACGCCCCGGGCGGTCGGCATCTTCACGATTCCGGGCATCACGCCCAAATCTGAACCGCTGGTACTGCGCGTGAACCCCGACGGTTCCCGCAACTCATCGGTGCTGGGTAACCTCAGCTCGGGCACGCCGTCCACCGGCGCGCGCGCCGACGGCATCCGCATGACGGCGGACGGCTCCGCTTTCGTGCGGCTGATCCTGCCCAAACGGGAAGTCTATGTCGGCGAAAGCATTCCGGTGGACATCGAGGTGGGCATGCGCGATGGGTTCGTCAGCTCGCTCAACGGCCTGCCCACGCTCACCGGCGCAGATTTCACGCTCAACAATTTGTCGCGTCAGCCCGAGCGCGTTCCAAAGGTCATCGATGGCAAGGAATTCACGCTGTTGACCTGGCACAGCCTGCTGGCGGCAGTGAAGCCGGGAAAATTCTCGCTGTCGGTGGAGTCGCCTCTCACCGTGCGAATCCGCACGCGCCCGCAGCGAGAATCCCTGCTCGAAGACGCGTTGGGTGACCCCTTCATGCAAAATTTCTTCGGCGCCAGCGTGCCGAAGGACATCACCGTGGCGAGCCCGCCGTCGGACTTGACCGTTTTATCGCTGCCGGCGGAAGGCCGGCCGCCGGACTTCAGCGGCGCCGTCGGCTCGTTCAAGATCGCCAGCGATCTGTCATCCGCCGCCGCTGCTGCGGGTGATCCCCTCACGCTGCGCATGCATGTGAGCGGCGCGGGCAATTTCGATCGCGTCGACAGCACCATGCTGGAACGCCTCGATACCTGGAAGACCTATCCGCCGAAATCCTCGTTCAAGCCCAGCGATCCCGTGGGCTATAAGGGGGAGAAGACCTTTGAGCAGCCTCTCATTGCGTCGAAACCCGGGGTTCAAACGCTCCCCGGCATGACGTTCAGCTATTTCGACCCCGCTACCCGCCGCTATGAAACGGCACGCAGTGCGCCGCTCGCCGTGACGATTTCTCCGTCGTTGGCGGACACGTCGTCGAGCGCGCCTTCCGCATCGGTCGCCGCGGCTGCGGCCACCGGAACAGGCACACCGGCCGCTCCACCCATCGGCCTGCGCCCGGATCACCTCGCTGCCACCCGTGAGGCCGGGCAAAACTCCTTAAGCCCGCTGTACTTGCAGCCGCGCTTTCTTGCCCTTCCCTCGTTACTGTCGCTGGCCTTCGCCGGCGGGTGGCTGGGGCTACGCCGCCGCGCGTCGGATTCAAACGGCTCGCGCTCCGGTCGCGATCGCGCTGTAGCGCAGGCCACCCATCGTGCCGTCATGGAATTGCAGACCGCGGCCCGCGCCGGTAATGCGACGCGGTTCTTCAATGCGGCGCGCACCGCGTTGCTGGCAACGGTCGGCGCGGGTCTCGACGCCGAAGGCGAGGAGATTCGTCAACTTTTTGCACTAGCCGATGAGGCGAATTATTCCGGTGATCAACCCACCACCACCGAATTCGAGCGCTGGATCGAGATCGTGCGTCAGCGGCTCCGGAACGGGAAACCGTCATGATCGGCCGCACGCCGCTTGCCATGTTGGGTCTTGCCCTCGCCCTCATGGGCTGCCACCTCCGCGCGGCCGACGCCGACGAACCGCGCTACTCCGCGGCCGCTCTCTACAATTTGGGGAATTCGTATGCACGCGCCGGGAAGCCGGGCCTGGCCGTGCTCAACTATGAACGCGCGAGCTTGCTCGCGCCGAATGATCCCGACATCGCCGCCAATCTACGCTTCGTCCGCGCGTCCTCCCACCTGCCGTCCGAATCGACAGGGAGATTCACGCGCGCGGTCACCGTTGCCAACCCGACGGTGGTGTCGTGGCTCGGCGTCGCCGGCCTTGCCGTGCTCGGGGCGAGCGTGCTCTTGGGCATCGTATCTTCGCGGCGTCGCTGGATGCGTCACGCCGTCACGGTGCTCGGCTTCACGTTGATCGGTTTCACCGTCTGTAACGCGGTGATTCTCTGGCCGACGCTGCATGCTGCGGTCGTGGTCACGGGCGCCACGCCCGTCCGCGTATCGCCGGTCCCCATGGGCGATCCGCTATTCACACTGCCGGAAGCGGAAACCGTGAAGATCGCCGCGGAGCACGAAGACTTCGTACTCATTCGAACCGCGGCGGGCAAAACGGGCTGGGTATCGCGCGCGAACATCGTGCCCGTCGTGCCCAGTGAGAGCCTGCCCTAGCAACGGACCGCCCGACCGCCGCCGTCTACTGCAGCCCGAAAGCTCCGCGTCCGGTCTCTTCGGTGAGTTCGAGGATGCGTCCGCCGCCTCGAGCCACGCACGTCAAGGGGTCGTCCGCGATGACCACGGGCAGCCCCGTTTCCTTCATGATCAACTTATCGATGTCGCGCAGCAGCGCGCCGCCGCCGGTGATGACGATCCCGCGCTCAGCGACGTCGCCGCCGAGATCCGGAGGGGTTTGCTCGAGCGCCTGTCGCACCGCGCTGACAATGCCCTGTAGAGGCTCTTCGAGAGCCTGCAGTATCTCATTCGAGTTCAGCGTAAATCCGCGTGGCACGCCTTCCGATAGATTTCGTCCCCTGACCGAGATTTCGCGCACTTGGTCACCCGGATACGCCGAGCCGATTTCGATCTTGATGCGCTCCGCCGTCGTTTCGCCGATCAAGATGCCGTAGTTGCGCCGCACGTATTGCACGATGGCCTCATCGAACTTATCCCCGCCCATGCGCACGCTCGCCGCATAGACGATGCCGTTCAGCGAGACCACGGCGACCTCGGACGTGCCGCCGCCGATGTCGAGAACCATGGAGCCGCGCGCTTCATGCACCGGCAGTCCCGCGCCGACCGCGGCCGCCATCGGCTCGGGCACGATGTCGACGCTGCGCGCTCCGGCGCCCTCGGCGGATTCTTTGATCGCCCGGCGCTCGACCTGGGTCGAACCGAATGGAACACACACGAGCACCCGAGGACTGGGACGCATGAAGCGATCGCCGTGCACTTTGTTGATGAAGTACTGCAGCATCTTCTCGGTGTACGTGAAATCGGCGATGACGCCGTCTTTCATCGGTCGCACCGCGGTGATGTTGCCGGGGGTTCGACCCAACATCTTCTTCGCCTCGGCGCCCACCGCGACCACGACTTTGCCGCCGCGCCCCGGCTCGTTTTGCACGGACACGACCGAGGGCTCGTTCAGAACGATTCCCTTCGACTTGACGTAGATCAATGTGTTGGCGGTGCCTAGATCGATCGACAGATCATTCGAAAAATGCCCCCGAAGGCGCTTTAGCAAAGACACTGAATAGACTCGATGTCGGTTTCCGTCTGAAACTCGTGCATGAAAACTCTCTGGCGACTGGGCCGTCGCCGCGCTACCGTTTCCCGTGGAGGGGCGCAATGATGCACCCAGCCGGCCTCGAACGCTAATCGGCACGCTGTCTGCACTGCGGTTGCCGGCGACCGACGAGCTGAACTACTAACTGCGATTAAGCTGCAACATCATGCTGCGACAGTCAAGCGACTGCGTCTCAGCAAAACCGCCTCAGCGACACCGCGGCGGTCCAGGAATGGCCTGGTCCGTGCTACCCTTGAGCCCCCTGAAAGACATGTGTTGTACCTTGAAATTGACATGGAATGATAGATCCAGGACGGATCCGCGCCGGCGCCGAACCGCGGCAGCGGCCGTCTTGTCGCTGGCGCTCGGCACGGCGGGACTGGCACACGCCACGGTCTTTCCGCTCCCTAGCGGGGATAACCCGGTCTTTGGCGAGGACCAGACCGTCGTGACGGTTTACGAGGACACGCTGTACGATCTCGCCCGCAAGTACAGCCTGGGCTCCGAGGAACTGATTCGCGTCAATCCAGGAGTCGACCCCTGGATACCGGGGGCCGGCAAGACAATCATCATCCCGGGCCGGCATATCTTGCCGCCCGGTCCTCGTGAAGGAATCGTCGTCAACCTTCCCGAACACCGGCTCTATTACTATCCCAAGCCAAAGCGCGACGGCTCACGCGAAGTCATTACGTACCCCGTGAGCATCGGGAAGATGGACTGGCGTACGCCGCTGGGGCTCACCCACGTGATTCAGAAAATCAAGGATCCCGTCTGGTATCCGCCGGAATCCGTCCGCAAGGAACATGCCGCCGCGGGCGATCCGTTGCCGATGCAGGTCCCGGCCGGCCCCGACAATCCGTTGGGCAATTACGCCCTGCGGCTGGCGGCGGGTAACGGCAGCTATTTGATTCATGGGACGAATAATCCCATCGCCGTCGGGCTCGCCGTCACTCACGGCTGTATCCGCATGTATCCCGACGACGTGCAGGCTCTGTTTCCGCTGATACCGGTGGGCACGCCGGTGCACCTCATCAACGAGCCCTTGAAGGTGGCCTGGGTCGATGGCGAACTGCTGCTCGAAGCGCATCCGCCGGTGGATGCCGAAGGCCAAAGCTTCGAGCCCAATCTCAACGAATTCTCGGAGTTGCTGCAAAAGGCGGTGGGCGACACGACCGTCGCAATCCACTGGGATTACGCGCGTGAGGTGCTGCAAAAGGCGGACGGCGTCATCGCCACCGTCGGGCTCGAGGCCGAGCTTCCCGACGAAACAGCGCCTGCCAAAGCGGAGATGCCGGCCGACAAGCCGGATACACCCGTGGTCAAGGCGGACTCACCCGTGGTCAAGCCGGATACACCCGAGGTCAAGGCGGACCCGCCGCTGGATAAATGACGGCGCCGCGTCACCCTCGATCGCTCGTTGGTTATATGACCCGCACACGCTGCAACCAGTACACACGAGATCAGCTTAGCCCGCGACGCGCAGCCGCGCTGATGCTGATCGTGATGCTGGCCGCATGCTTCAGGCCGAGCACCGGCGTTGCCGCCGACGCCGTGCCCACCGGTTACGCCGCGCTGGTGCGGCGGGTCGCGCCCAGCGTGGTCACCGTCATGGTCGAAGAGCAAAGCATCAGCGCCGGCCAACGCGCCGCCGAGCGAGTGAATCCCGACGGCGATTACGACGCGGTCGGCGAACTCATTCGGCGGCTGCTCTCCGGTGCGGCCGGCAACCCAAGCGCCGACGAACGAGCCTCCGCCGCGCTCGGCTCAGGATTTTTGATTCGCGCAGACGGTCTCATCGTCACGAACCGACACGTCATCGTCGGTGCCCGCGCGGTCCGCATACGCCTGACGGACGGCCGTGAATTCCCCGCCAAGATTGTCGGCTCGGACGCCGTCACCGATATCGCCTTGCTGAAAGTGGAGGCCCGCAATCTTCCGGTGTTGCGGCTGGGATCATCGGATGCGGTCGCCGTCGGCGATGCGGTAATCGCGATCGGCAATCCCTTCGGCTTGGGGCAATCCGTGAGTGCGGGCATCGTTTCCGCACGAGCGCGTACCCTCGAGGACGACCCCTACATCGATTTCTTGCAGACCGACGCGGCCATCAACCGCGGCAACTCCGGCGGCCCGTTGCTGACGATCAATGGCACCGTCGTCGGTGTCACCTCGGCGATTTTCTCGCCGAGCGGCGGCTCGGTAGGACTGGGCTTTGCAATTCCAGCGGAAACGGTGAGCTCCGTCATCGGCCAGTTGGAGGCGCATGGCCAAGTCGAACGCGGCTATTTGGGCATCTCCGTTCAAGCACCGACGCCGCTGCTGGCCAAGGCTCTCGGGATGCAAACAGCGACGGGCGCCTTGGTGACATCGGTGGCTGCGCAAGGACCGGCGGACGGCGCGCTGGTGGTGGGCGACGTGCTACTCCAGATCGGCTCCCAAAAAGTGACGCTCAAGGGTCTGAGCAAGATCGCGGCGCGTTTGCAACCCAATGCTCTGGTCGTGGCGACGGTGTTTCGCGCAGGCACGCAACAGTCGGTTGCGCTGACCATCGGCCGCCTCCCCGAGCCGCCTTCCGATCCGGCCATGACGGGCGATCAGGATACGTGGGTACCTGCGCTGCGACTGGGCGTAGCCAACACCACCGCAGCGATCCGCAAGGCCATCAAGGCAACCGATGAACCCAGCGGCGTCATCGTCACCCAGCTGCGCCCCACGGGGCCGGGATCGTTGGCGGGACTCAAGGTGGGCGATCTCATCACGCATGCAGGCGCCAAACCGGTGATCGACGTGAGCGATATCGAGAAGGTCGCAAAGCCGACGCTCGAGGCGCCTTTGCTGATCCGCGTCGTTCGCAACGGCAGCGCCAGCTTCATCGCGGTGACCGGCGAGTCAGAGATTCAGTTTCCTTGACCTCGGTCGCGCTACGCCAACAGCGGCGGCCGTTGCTCGATGTTGAACACGAGACCATAGGGATCGCGGATGTAGCAGCGCGGTACGGCCGGATCCTCTTCCAGGACCGTGCAGCCCGCCGACAACAACGCAGACTTCGCGGCTTGCAGGTCCGGCACGAGAAAATCGAATACCGGTCCGTGCCCGGGACCGTCCTCCACGTACAACCGAAACGCCCCCGCCTCGAAACCGACCAGCGATGCGCTGCGGCGCGCGACCTGCAAGCCCAGAACACTCTCATAAAATTGCGTCGCCGCGCGGAAGTTCGTCGTTCGAATGATGACGTCCCGCGAGGCTCGAAATTCATTGGACACCGGGATCCCCTTATTTCGACGTCAAGAAAGGAACGCGGTCAAGTTTGCCATATTGCATTCGGCTTCGCGACGCAGTCGATAAAGCCGATCATCCGGCATCACGATCAATAGCCGTAAGCCCACGCCCACGCCCACCCCACCCCACCCCACCCCACCGCCGCTTCGCCGGTTCGCCGGTTCGCCGCTCCGCTGCTCCGCCG
>Ga0224558_1003390_pt1 | contig 13327 bp, 14 predicted proteins | sample 714S32024metaG_FD_180682 | JGI IMG/M metagenome (GOLD analysis project Ga0224558, IMG submission 180682) | Peat soil microbial communities from Stordalen Mire, Sweden - 717 S3 20-24 | ecosystem: Environmental > Terrestrial > Soil > Wetlands > Peat | place: Sweden: Norrbotten County, Stordalen... | reverse complement strand
GGTCCCAAGCGTGCCGAGGATAACCACATAACCGGCCTCCACATAGCCGTTCATCCGGCCACCGCCTCTGCTCGGCGCTCCGCGAGGGCGACCTCGAGTCCCTCGGTGTCCTCCAGGTCCTGCAGCTCCGCAAGGCGGTAGCGGTGGGTCGCCAGCCAGATGTACACGAGCGTGAAGGACACGAAACCGAGCAGCAACGTCCAGGCCATCGAGCCGTGAACATAGGTCTTGTGCGTGGTCGGGTTGAGCACAGTCGGCGCCTGGTGCAAGCTTCGCCACCACTCAACTGAGAGGTAGACGATCGGCACGTCGATGAAGGCGATCAGGGCCCCGATCGCCGACCGGCGAGCGCGGACATCGAACTCGCCTGGCACACGCCGCAGAGCGAGATACCCGAGATAGAGCACGAACAGCAGTGCCGTCGTCGTGAGCAACGGATCCCACACCCACCACACGCCCCAGGTGGGCCGTCCCCAGATCGATCCGGAGACGAGCGTGAGGCCAGTGAACACGACACCGACCTCGGCCGACGCGCCGGCAAGGCGGTCGAAACGCTCGGCTCTGGTCCTCGGCCACAGATAGAGGAGGCTTGCGAGGCTGGCAACTCCGTAGGCGAGGAAGGCGACCCACGCCATCGGCGGATGGACGTACAGCAGGCGCACGAGATTCCCCATGAACTCGTCCGGAGGCGTGACGAAGAGACCCAACCACACCGTCGCCGCCACGCCCACAAGTGCTGTCACGCCCAGCACCCGCAGCGTCACGGCCGCACGGTCCGGCCGCACGGCGCGCGTTGGCGCTCTCATCCGTCCTCCAAGAGCGGCCCGAACGCGACGATGCCGGTGGCGACATAGAGCACGGCGAAGACCACGAGCACGTCCAGCCAGCCACCTGCACGGCCTGGTGTTCCCGCGAGAGCCTCGTCCCATGCCTTGGTTGCGGCAAGCAGGACTGGAGCGACCACGGGAAGGAAGAGCAAGGGGAGGAGCGTTTCTCGGATCCGCAGCCCGGATGCCACGACCCCATAGAGAGTGCCGACCGCCGCGAGCCCGAGGGTACCGACCACACAAGCGGCGACCAGGACGAGAGCGCCCGACAAGTGCGCCCCGTAGAGCAGGGCGACTCCGACGGTGAGCGCGGCCTCGAGAACGAGAAGCTGGGCGACGACGGCGGTGGCCTTGCCGAGGAAGATTCCCGCCGGGTCGAGGCCGGACAGACGGAGGCCGTCTCGAGCGGCGTCGGCCGACTCGATGGCGTAGCTGCGCTGAACAGCCAGGACCGTCGACAGCAGGACCGTGACCCAGAAGAGGCCTGCCGAGGCCGGAACGAGGACCCGCCGGTCAGGGCCGAGCGCCAGGCCGAAGAGGAGCAGGACCGCGATCGCGAACGGACCGATCTGGTTCAGGCCGACCCTGGAACGGATCTCGATGCGGAGATCCTTGCCGGCAACGAGAGCGGCGTCACGCAACATGAGCGGGTGCTTCCTTGACTGGCTCGGGCGTCTCGGCATTCCCGGGCGGCTCGACCACGCGGCCACCCGCCAGGTGGACGGTCCGGTCGGCGATGGCCGTGGCACGCTCGAGCTCGTGCGAGGCGAAAACGACGGTGCGGCCGGCCGCCCGGGACCCGGCAAGGAGCTCGTCGAGAAGATCACGGCCGTCCTGGTCGAGTCCCGCATGTGGCTCGTCGAGCAGCCACAGCCGCGCACCTCGCGCGACGAGCACGGCAAGTGACGCGCGGCGTTGCTGGCCGGCCGAGCACCGTCCCACGGGAATGGACGCGAGACGACCCGCGAAACCGAACTGCTCGAGCGCAGGGCGGATCCCTGTGACAGCGCCCCTGGCCGCTCGCACCGCAAACCTCAGGTTCTCCTCCACCGTCAGCTCCTCGTACAGGAACGACTGGTGGCCGAGCATGCCAACCTCGCGCCGGACAGCACGCCGATCGCCCAGAAGGTCCCAGCCGAGCACGGTCGCCGAACCCGAGTGCACCGCCAACAGCCCGGCGAGGACTTTGAGCATGCTCGTCTTGCCCGCGCCGTTCGGGCCGCGCAGATGCACAACCTCGCCTTCGCCAACTTCCAAACAAGCTCCTGCGAGGAGGGGGAACCGGCCGGCGAGCGCTACGGCCTCGTGGAGACGAACAGCAGGCGGCATGAAGATCGCCCATGTTACGGGGCAGCCGGCACCCTGGTCACGCGGGAGGCCGACGGCGAGCCCGCAGCCGCTCCCCACCGCTCACGCCAGCCTCACCCAGCCCCGCTCGGCCACGAGGCCGCGGGCCGCCCCGCGGTCAGGAAACCCGGCGGCGCAGCAGGCCGAGGTCGGCGTCGACCATCATCTCGATGAGGTCCGCGAACTCGACGTGTGTCGTCCAGCCGAGCCTCTCGTGCGCCTTGGCTGCGTTGCCTACGAGGAAGTCCACCTCCGCAGGCCGTTTGAATCGCTCGTCGATGTGAACATGGTCCTCGTAGTTGAGGCCCGCCCTCGCGAAGGCAACCTCGCACACCTCCCGTACCGAGTGTGTCTCGCCGGTGGCGACGACGTAGTCGTCGGGTTCGTCCTGCTGGACCATCGCCCACATTGCCTGGACGTAGTCACCGGCGAAGCCCCAGTCGCGTTTCGCTTCCAAGTTGCCGAGGTTGATCTCACGATCGAGGCCGAGCTTGATCCGCGCGACGCCGTTGGTGATCTTGCGCGTGACGAACTCGAGGCCCCGACGCGGGCTCTCGTGGTTGAACAGGATCCCCGAAGAGGCGTGCAACCCGTAGCTTTCGCGGTAGTTCACGGTGATCCAGTGCCCATAGACCTTCGCCACTCCGTAGGGACTGCGCGGGTAAAACGGCGTGCTCTCGGTCTGGGGGACCTCTCGGACCCTGCCGAACATCTCCGACGAGCTCGCCTGGTAGAAGCGGATCTCGGGATTGGTCAGCCGGATCGCGTCGAGTATGCGGGTCACGCCGAGCGCCGTGACCTCGCCGGTGAGCACGGGCTGGCCCCAAGAGGTCTGGACGAACGACTGAGCGGCGAGGTTGTAGACCTCGCTCGGGCGATGCTCGCGCAGGACCTCGATCATCGAGACCTCGTCGAGGACGTCTGCGGACGCCAGGGTCAAGCGGTCTTGAATGTGAGCGATGCGCTCGAAGTTGAGAGTGCTCGAGCGCCGGACCATCCCGACCACTTCGTAGCCTTCCGACAACAGCCATTCCGCCAGGTAGGAACCATCTTGACCGGTGATGCCGGTGATCAACGCCCTCTTTTTCACCACCCCGTTCTAGAGCCTGGCGTCCGCCGTCGCAAGGAAGGCGGGCCAACGGTCGGACGCTGCGCACGTCCGGGCGGACGCCCTCGACGACTACGGTGCGGGCGTGGGCCTCCCAGACTCTGGCACCTTGACAATCGTTTCCTACCGCCTCGGTGGCCAAGACGGCGTCTCGGTGGAAGCCGCCAAGTGGGCCTGGGCCTTTCGCCGTCTGGGGTTCGACGTGACGACGGTCGCCGGTGGCGGCGATGCGGACCGGCTGGTACCGGGCCTGGCGATCGACGCCGTGGTCGCCGACGCCGCAACGTTGAGATCAGATGTCGCGGATGCGCTCTCGGTTGCGGATCTGGTGCTCGTGGAGAACCTCTGCTCTCTTCCGTTGAATCCTCTGGCCGGTGAAGTCGTCGCCGCGACGCTACGGGGCAGGCCCGCAATCCTGCGACATCACGACCTCGCGTGGCAGCGCCCGCACCTTGCACATCTCGGGCCACCTCCGACCGACCCAAACTGGCGGCACGTCTGCATCAACGCCCGATCCAAGCGGGAGCTGGCAGCCAGGCGCATCGATGCCGACGTGTTCTACAACTGTTTCGACCCGGATCCGCCGCTCGGTGACCGCACTTCGGGGCGGGAGGCTCTCGGCGTTGGTGAAGAGGAGCTCCTCGTCCTCCAACCGACGCGAGCCATCGCCAGGAAGAACGTCGCCGGTGGCCTGCGTCTCGCGATTGGCCTCGGTGCCGTCTACTGGTTGCTCGGACCGCCCGAGGACGGCTACGACCAAGAGCTGGAACGGCTGATCGAAGTGGCCGGCGACAAGACGCCTGTGCTCCGGGGACCGGCGTGGCCAGAGGCGACGATGGCAGACGCCTACGCGGCGTGCGACGTGGTGACCCTGCCGTCCACCTGGGAGGGATTCGGCAATCCGAGCGTCGAATCGGCCCTTCACCGCCGCCCTCTGGCGATCGGGCCGTACCCGGTCGGTAAGGAGATCCGGCATCACGGCTTTCGATGGTTCGACATCGAGGATCCGAAGCCCTTGGCCGCATGGTTGGCGGAGCCCGACCCGGAACTGCTCGACCGCAACCAGGCGGTGGCACGGGCGCACTTCTCGCTCGCCGACCTTCCCGGCCGGCTGGAGGAATGGCTGGCACGAGCGGGCTAGTCGTGCCGGCTCAATCGGGCTGACTCCGGCCTCCCGGTTGTGATTGCGCGCCCTCGACCGGACCCAGTCGCCTTTACCGCCCAGCTGGCATGATCCACCCTCCAAACACAGCTGAGACCGGTCTCGCCAGGCGCCGCAACCTTGACCGCCTGCTCGCCCACCATCTCGAAACCCAGCTTGAAGGGAACACGACCGCTCGCCACGTTCGCCTTGTCGTGATGAATCTCGATATGGGTCACTCCGGGAAGGCTCAGTCCGAGCGTCGTGAGCGCTTGCGCCGCACGGGTCGCAAACCCACGACCGGTGAAGGCCGGATGCACCCAGTAGCCGATCTCGAGCCCGTTGTTGGCTATCCGTCGCATGAGGCCTGCTCCGCCGACGACACGGTCCCCCCGGAACATCCCGTAGGTGTACCCCGTGCCCTCGGCCCAGTCGTGGTCCCACCGTTTGAGGAGCTCCTCGCGCTCGTGCAACGTCGTCGGCTCCAGCGCGATCCACGGCATCCAGGGGCGAAGATGCTCCAGGCTCTCACCCACCGCCACCGCCAATACCGGTGCATCGTCTCGTTGGTAGCGGCGCAATACCAAGCCGTCGAGGACGACCTCTCCGGGCGGAGCGGCGGGCGATCGTTTCATGACCTTCACAATAAGGTCAGGGCCCGTTCCGCCTGGCGTGCGTAACAGCGCTGGCTGTCAATATTCTCGCTTGAGCCAGACGAGCGCCGCTCACGATGCCGGGAGGTATGTCGATGCCGGACGAGACGACAGTCGCCAACGGATGGGATCCCGACCAGTACTCGAGGTTCGCCGCCGAACGTGCGAAGCCGTTCCTCGATCTCCTCGCGATGGTTGAGCCGCTTCCGGGCGGCGAGGTGATCGACCTTGGGTGCGGCACCGGAGAGCTCACTGCCAAGCTGCACGCGCACACCCAGGCGGGCACGACCACCGGGATCGACGCGTCAGAGGCGATGCTGGCCAGGGCCCTTCCCCTTGCCGGGAACGGTCTGCGGTTCGAGTTGGGCGATATCAGCCGCTTCGACACCGACGGCAGCTTCGACGTCGTCTTCGCCAATGCCAGCTTGCAGTGGGTTCCCGATCATCCTCGACTGCTGCACCAACTGGCCGCGGGTCTGCGCCCCGGAGGTCAGCTGGCCGTTCAGGTCCCCGCCAATAGCGACCACCCGTCCCATGCGGTCGCGTTCGAGGTGGCACGAGAAGCCCCGTTCGTGGAGCACATGGGCGTCGATCCGGCCGCTGGCGCACACGCGGTTTGCGCACCGGAGCAGTACGCCGAGCTTCTCGACGGGATCGGTTTCTCCGATCAGCACGTCCGCTTGCAGGTCTACGGCCACCGCCTTGCCTCGACTGCGGCAGTCGTTGAGTGGACGAAGGGCACCACCCTCCTGCGTTTCAAGAGCTTGCTTCCCCCGGAACTGTTCGACCCGTTCATGGAGCGCTACCGGCGACGTCTGGGTGAGGTACTCGGCGAGCAGGCACCGTACTTCTACACGTTCAAGCGCATCCTGTTCTGGGCACGGCTTCCGGGGTCTCGGTCGCAGGGGCAGTAGAAGAGCGCACTCTGCGGCCTGTTGGCAAGCGGACTAGAGTCCGGCTCCCGGTGCCGAGGCGACGCGAATGCGGGGCGGCACCTCCGGGAGGTCATCACGCCCGGGCGGCGACTTGAGGCAGGCGGTCGCTCGACCCGTCCGCACGGCTAGGCACCTGGCAACGTTGCTCGGTCTGTCTCACCCGACCGCTACGGGCGCAAAGCGCGCCAGAAAGAAACGAAGCTCCTCGGGTTCGTAAGTGAATCGCAGCCCGCCTATGCGCTCGCGCCGGGAGTACACCTCAACCACTGACTCGGCAACCACGTCCATGTGCGCCTGGGTGTACACGCGGCGGGGAATGGTCAGGCGCACAAGCTCCAGCTTGGGATGATGGTTCTCGCCGGTTCGGGGATCACGACCGGCCGAGACGATGCCTCTCTCCATTGTGCGTACCCCGGAGTCGACGTAGATCGCCGCCGCCAACGCCTGCGCCGGAAACCGTTCCTGAGCAACATGGGACAGGATGGCGCGTGCATCGAGAAAGACGCCGTGCCCGCCGATCGGCATCACCACAGGGACTCCGGCATGGATGAGCTTGTTGCCGAGGTACTCGACCTGACCGACACGCGCCCGGACGTGATCGTCAGTTTCGACCATTTCGCGGATCCCCGCCGCCAATGCCTCCATGTCCCGCCCCGACATCCCGCCGTAGGTGTGCAACCCCTCAAAGGCCACCAGGAGGCTCCGCGCTTTGCGCGCCAGTTCCGGGTCCCGCAACGCGAGGAACCCACCGATGTTGACCAGGTTGTCCTTCTTCGACGAGACAGTCGCACCATCCGAACTGGCGCAGATCTCGAGAAGGATCTCCTTGATGCTGTGATCGCCGTATCCCGGCTCGCGTTGCTGGATGAACCAGGCGTTCTCCAAGGCCCTCGTGGCATCGAGCATCACGGGGATGCCGTGACGCTGGCACAGCGCGTACGTTGCGCGAAGGTTCTGCAAGGACATGGGCTGGCCGCCGGCCATGTTGACGTTGGTCTCGACCGAGATGTAAGGAATCCGTTCCGGCCCATGCTCGTCGATGACGGCTTGGAGCTTGGCAAGGTCGACGTTGCCCTTGAAGGGGTGCAGGCTTGCCGGATCGTGCGCCTCGTCGATGATCACATCGACGAAGGTTCCACCCGCATGCTCCTGATGGAAACGGGTGGTGGTGAAGTACATGTTGCCGGGAACCACGTCGCCGGGCTTGATGAGGACCTGGCTGAGGATGTGCTCGGCACCGCGGCCTTGGTGAGTGGGCACCAGCTCGGGATAGCCGTACACCTCGCGCACCGCGTCCTCGAGGTGGTAGTACGAACGGCTACCCGCATACGCCTCGTCCCCCACCATGAGTGCTGCCCACTGCCGGTCCGACATTGCCGATGTCCCAGAATCGGTGAGCAGATCAATGTAGACGTCCTCGGCGCGGAGCAGGAACGTGTTCCAAGCCGCCTCGGCAATCGCCGCCTCGCGGTGGGATCTCGTTGTCATCGTGAGGGCCTCGACCACTTTGATGCGGAACGGCTCCGCCCAACTGCGACGCCCGTTGCTCGATACGCCCTCTGACATGTCGCTCCCTCGGCCGAGGATTCGGCGGGCCACCGCTGGAGTTGCCCCATCGGTTGCCACCCGGTCCTTGCGAAGCGTAGATCGCCGGTTGTGCACAAATTCCGTACAGCGCGGCGCTGGCGATCGCGGCGGGCATCACCGTGAACAAGGTCCGCCCCGTCTCACGCCTTGGGAAACGGGACTACCAGCGACCCCGGTGAACCACTTCGGCGATCGGCCGCCGGTTGGGTTTCGCTATCGGCTTGAGCGGTCGATCGGCCGGATAGCCGAATGCCAGCATGTAGGCGCAGATGTGGTCTGTCGGAGTGCGGAGTATCCGCCGGCAAGCCTCCTGGTCGCCGACGGCAGAGTGACCGCTGCCGATGCCCAGGTCGGCAGCGGCCAACATCATCGCCATGGTTGCCTGGCCCAGGTCGTACTGATCCATCGTCCGGTACCGCCCGTCCTCAGGCTCGGGCAGAACAAGGACAATTGCGGCTTTTGCCTTTGCCAGGTGACCGGCACCGGTCCAGACCGTCGACAGCTCCTGTAGTTGGCTGGGCGCGGTCACGAGGACGAAGTCCCAATGCTGACGGTTGGACGCCGAGGGCGACCGCCACCCCGCCTCAAGGATCCGGTCGAGGTGATCCGGAGCGATAGCCCGGTCCTCGTAGGCGCGAACGTTGCGACGAGCTCGAATGGCGTCCCAGGTTTCCACGGCGTTGACGCTACCGGTCCCCTTGCCGGCGACGCCACGACTAAGGGCTCGTTTTGGCCACCTGCACCACCGTGCAGCGGGTCCTCTTCACGGCGCGCCGGGGGACCGATCGGGAATCGCGCACACCATCCCCTCGCTAAAGCCGGAGGAGCCGATACCGAGCGCCAAGTTGAACCGGCCGCGCAGGTTCTCCAAGGCGATCACGCCCGTCAGCTCCACCAGCTGATCGTCGTCGAAGTGCTTGCGCAGTGCGCTGAACAGCTCGTCGGAGACCTCAACAGGAGTGCGGCTCATCCCCACCGCATAGTCGAGGACCAGCTTGTCGAGGTCGCCGAAGAGCTGGCTGTCGCGATAGCGAGGGAGCGCGAGCAGCTGCTCGTCGCTCAATCCGGCACGCCTGGCAACAGCGGAGCCGATGTCGATGCAGTACTCACAGTTGGTCAGCGTGGCCGCCTTCAACTGGGCCAGGTCCTTCAGCCGGTGGCCGACGACATGGGATCTCCCGGTGGCCCACTCGAACATGCCGTAACCGAAGAACAGGCGCGGCACACGAGCGAACATCTCCATCGGTTCGAGCATCCGGTCGGTCTCGCGCCCCGCTAGCTGGCTCATCTGTCGGCGCGCCATCCAATAGACCACGCGCACGAACAGTCCTGCCTTTCCTGCCGGAACGCCTTCGATGCGGGCCATGTGCTGCTCCCCCTCTTTTCGCTTGACGGGACGTTGATCGTCGGTGCGTTCATCATCATGTCCGAATGGCACGGCATCGAGCTCGCGCATCCGGGCTTCTCGAATAGCCAAGCGCTCCAACCTTCCGAGTCAATCGTCAGATGCGTTCGGAATCTCCCTGCCGCGCCGCCGAAGTCACCCCGTAGCCGACCCGTCATGCGATCTCCGGCCAGTGAACCGTGGTATTCGCGACTCCCTTGTTGCCGGATACCGGGCCTGCCCCTTCCTGCCTCTCCCGGGCAGAATCGTCGATGAGCTGGTAGCCTCGGCCGTCCAAAGAAGGACCCATTGCCCACAGAGTCCCCGGACGCCGTCCGGTCGCCGGACCTAAGCAGGGGGCCGTAACCAACAGGGGGGAACGTTTAGCCATGTCGGAACAGATGCCCGGCGAGTTGATCTACGAGTACACCGTCAATATCACCGGGGTGACTTCCTATGGTGCCCCCGACATGGGTGCTTTGTTGTCCGGGGCCGCGGCCCCGCCTCCTCAAGGGGCATGGTACGACGTCGCCTTCGAGGGCCCGATCGTCGGTCAGAAACTGCGCGGCTCAGTCAAGGGCATCGACTACCTCCATGTCCGTCCTGATGGTCGCGGCCAACTCCACATCCACGGAGAAATCACGACCGAAGATGGCAAGAAGATCGCGCTCTGCGCGGATGGTGTCGCCATTTTCAAGGATGGACCGCCCGTTGGCGAACTCCGCGAGAACGCGACGTTGACGACCTCCGAGCCCGACTATGCCTGGGTAAACCCGCTGCAGGTCTGGGCCCCGGGAACCGTCGACCTCGCCAAGGGCGAGGTTCACATAAAGGGCTACGTCGTATAGCGCCAGTCGGTCAGCGTCGGAGGTCTGTTTCGCTCGGGAGCCAGGTTTCGATTGGCAACGCCTCATTTCCGGCCACATTAGTGAACTCTCGTGTTGGCGACACCCCTTGTGCCGCGCCTCGGCTGTCCTCGGCCCGCCGCAAATCCACGGCTCCCTTGTGGCGCGACGCGCCAAGTGCACGCTTAGGCGCGTAACTCCGGCGCGGCGTCAGCTCGCTAGTGAGGTCAATCTGCTGAACGTGCTGGCGCGCCACCCACCCGGCAGCGTTAAGGGGCTGTCCGGTGGAGTCGGATAGCCACTCAATCGGCCGGTTCGTCATGGGGAGAGCCACGGAATGGGGATGTCGTCTAGCTCCCTAGGGCGGTTTCGATCCGCTGGTCGGCGGCCACCTGCGCCCAACGATCGGGCCTCGCCCTTCACGGGCATCCACCGTCAAGGTATCTCCCCACCAGATGTCGAGAATCAGAAGTCTGCTGCGACTCATTAGAGTCGACCCATCCGGGGCGACGAAACAAGCTGGCCAGGAGGTCCCGATGCCGTCCATCACACCGTTCCTTTGGTTCGACACCGATCTCGTCGAACCAATCACGTTCTACACGTCGATCTTTCCTGATGCCTCCTCGCCCGACTTGCGTCGCACCGTTGACGACGGGCCGATCTTCGCCGCAACCATCGAGTTGTGCGGCCAGCATCTGATGCTTCTCAACGGTGGGCCGATCCACGCCGGGTTCACCGAGTCGATCTCGTTGTTCGTCAGCGTCGAGTCCCAAGAAGAGATCGATGATTTGTGGGAGCGGCTGACCGTGCGCGGCGGTGAGCCCGGCCGTTGCGGCTGGCTGAAGGATCGCTATGGATTGTCGTGGCAGATTGTCCCCACCGTGCTGGGAACGCTGCTCGGCTCCTCCGACCGAATCCGCGCCCAGCAGGCCACCGATGCGATGATGCAGATGGGCAAACTCGACACCGCTGCGCTACAAGCGGCCTACGACCGTTGAACAGAAGGGCGATCAATGCGTTTCATGCTGCTGCAGAACTACGGGCCGGTGGAGTCAGGTATGGGCCCAATGTTCGAATGGTCCCAGTCCGACATGCAGGCCCACATCGAGTTCCAGATAGCGCTCAACAGCGAACTGAGTGCTCTGGGTGAGCTCGTCGATGCCCAAGGACTGTCCGGCCCGGAAGATGCCCGCTTCGTCACGTCTGACGGGCGTCAGCCGCCAGTGGTGTCCGACGGCCCGTTCCCCGAGACGAAGGAACTCGTCGCCGGTTACCGGCTCGTTGAGGTTGCCTCGTTGGACCGCGCAATCGAGATCGCTGCGCGAATATCTGCCGCTCCTGGCATCGGCGGCGCATCTATCCGCCAGCCCATCGAGGTTCGAGAGGTGTTAGGCGCACCGGAACCCTTGTAGGTGGGGATGCCGGAGCCTGGCACAACATCGGAGATCGAACGGCTGCTCCGCGACGCTGCTCCGGATGCGCTGGGCGTATTGCTACGGCGAGGCGAACCCTTCGCCGATGCGGAGGACGCAGTCCAGGACGCCGTCCTCGTCGCTCTCGACTCCTGGTCGACGAGAGGGGTACCGGATCGGCCGGTCGGCTGGGTGGTTCGCGTCGCGCAGCGTCGGCTGATCGACCAGCATCACCGCGACACCGCACGTCGACGACGCGAAGCGCTCGTCGCCTCTTGGTCGACCCTGCCGGGCGAACCGGAATTATCCGAAGACGATTCCCTAGCGCTGCTCTTCCTGTGTTGCCATGGATCGCTCACCCCGAGCGCGGCGATCCCGTTGACGTTGCGGGCTCTCGGGGGCCTCACCACCCGAGAGATCGCCGACGCCCTGCTTCTGCCCGAGGCCACGATCGCCCAACGCATCAGCCGGGCCAAGGCATCGATCAGCCGTTCCGACGAGCCGTTCCGCAGTCCGCCGCCGGACCTCGTCGACAACCGATTGCCCGCGGTGATGCAGATTATCTACCTCATCTTCAACGAGGGCCACGCCGCCACGAGCGGCCCGAGGCTTAACCGCGCGGACCTGGCCAACGAAGCGATCCGCTTGGCCCGCCAGATGCACGAGCGCCTGCCAGACCAGCCCGAGACCGCGGGGCTACTTGCCCTGCTGTTACTGACCGATGCACGCCGACCCGCTCGTATCTCAGCTAATGGTGAACTCGTACCTCTCGATCAGCAGGATCGGCGATTGTGGAGCCGGCCGATGATCGTCGAGGGTCTTAGTTTGCTTACTGCCGCGCTCGCCCACCATGCGATGGGCGAGTACCAGCTGCAGGCGGCAATAGCCGCCGTGCACGACCAAGCACCGTCGTACGACGCAACGAACTGGACCCAGCTTCGTGCGCTCTACAACCAGCTCCTCCTGCGCAGCAACAATCCTCTCGTCCGGCTCAATCGAGCCGTCGCCGTCGCTCACACCGACGGACCCGAGGCCGCCCAGATCGAGATCGACGCTCTGGGCGAACTGTTGGCTGATTACCACCGCTACCACGCCACCGTGGGGTATCTCCACGAGCTGGCTGGCAAACAAGGCGCAGCGCAGCACGCCTACGAGACGGCGGCGAGCTTGGCCACTAACGAACCCGAACGCCGCTACCTCCAGGGAAAGGCCGAGTCCTGACAGGCACCCAGGAACTTGATCCCTCCTTGTTGACCAGGTCGTGAGAATCAGCCAGGAGCGCACCACGATCGGCTCGATGATGCAACGGTCCCGGCGCCGCCTCTATTTTGTTCTGAGTTCAGCGGAGTCCGATAGCTGCCCTGCGCCCCCCGTGTGAGTGCCGGTTAGGGGCACCCCACGACGTCCACCAACGCACAGATCAGCAGGGCTACCGCTACGTCGGTGACGATCCCGTGAACGCGATCGATCCACGCGGCAACATCGGAGAACCAGGCAACCCCTGTCGGCTGCAGTGTGCCCGACCCCGGAAGGCGAGAAGCTTCGTGCATCCGGCCCGAGTGGCTGCGCGCGCAAATTGCATGGTCGAAAATGCCAGGCTGTCTCCAAGCCGAGGAGGTCAGGGCACACGCTGTTGCCTAGCGCTTGGGAGAGCCCAAGTGGCGGAGTCGAAGGGGCGCCGGCCAGCTCGAGGAGTTAAGCGTTCAAGAACTCTGCAGGCTGCCTCTTCCCCGATCTACGGATTGGCGATTGGCAGTCGCACTTCGAAGCAAGACCCTTTGGCGAGAGTGGGAGTGATGACGCGAACCTCGCCGCCGTGGACCTCGACGATTCGCCGGACGATCGCCAGGCCCAGGCCCGATCCTGGCACCTTGCGCTCAGTGGAACCGCGATAGAACCGGTCGAAGATATACGGAAGATCCTCTGCCGCAATCCCAGACCCCTTGTCGATCACCGAGAGGACCGCCGCCGCCGAGTCAACACTCAGCCTGACCTCGATTACGGTGCCTTGTGGGCTCCACTTCGCGGCGTTGCTCACGAGGTTCGCCACAACCCGAGCGAGGTCGTTGCGTACCCCGCGAACAAACA
>Ga0224558_1003389_pt1 | contig 13328 bp, 6 predicted proteins | sample 714S32024metaG_FD_180682 | JGI IMG/M metagenome (GOLD analysis project Ga0224558, IMG submission 180682) | Peat soil microbial communities from Stordalen Mire, Sweden - 717 S3 20-24 | ecosystem: Environmental > Terrestrial > Soil > Wetlands > Peat | place: Sweden: Norrbotten County, Stordalen... | reverse complement strand
GATTTCCACCATGCTCTCCCGATCGAGGACGCCGGCAATGTAGTGGGCGACGGCAGAGGTAACTTCCCGGCGACGGCCTGTGGGTAAGTCAGCAAAGAGAGCAGCGGCGAGTTGCCGCGCGACATCGGCAAACGTATTACCGTTAAAGAAGAGAAAGGGGGCGCTCCGATGGCAGTGCCGGAGGAAGTCTAGGGTTTCGGCGAAGGAGAGCGTGGACGCTTGCTTTTCCGTCCACTCGCTTGCGACCGTTGCTTGAGTCTCTCGATTAAAGCCGTGCTGCGCGCCTCCTCTTGCGCACGCTCCTCGATTGAGGCCGACGACAAGCTCCCAACTCCGGTTTTTGAGAAATTGGGCTCGGGCTTGTAACGATGATTGTTCGCCAGCACTTCTTCCAGAATGTCCTGGTCGGTCAGATGCTCCAGCAGATCCAATCGCAGTTTCATCACCCATAATATGCTTCTTTGCCGCCCCTCCGGCAAGCCTTACATTCCTTACGTTCCACCGGCAGAGCGGCGTGTTTGATTCGGGCGGTCCCGCTGAGGCCCCAGCCGTTTCTACGTGCTAACGCTTAAACGGTTCAACGTTTCAACGTCAGTTCTTCCCGCAGCAGTGCTTGTATTTCTTTCCGCTGCCGCACGGGCAGGGATCGTTCCGGCCCACCTTCGGGCCAACGCGCACCGGTTTGGCTTTTTCCACCGCGGCGGCGGCTTCGCTGACGATGTCGCTTCCCTGCGACGGCCCGGGCCGGGCAGTAGCTGTGCCGGTACCGGTGGTGGTGCCCCCGAAGGCACTGGTGGCCTGGTGGGTTGTTTGCTGCGGCACACTGCGGAGGAAGTTCTCAAACGCCATCAAGCTGGAGGCGCTGCGGAAGATATTGTGGCAGATCTCGGTCTTGATGTTGACCATTAGCTCCTCGAAGATCTTATACGCCTCGGCTTTATACTCGATCAAGGGGTCGCGCTGGCCGTGCGCCCGCAGGCCGATGCTGTAACGCAGGCTGTCCATCTCGTAGAGATGTTCCTGCCACAGCTTGTCAATTGCACTTAGGATGGTGTAGCGCTCGACCTCCTTGAGCGCGTCGGGGTTCTCGAAGCTGATCTTGAGCTCGTAGGCCTGGCGGACTCTGTCGGAGATGAAGTTGCATACAGCAAACTGCGCCGCGCTCAGGCCGTCGAAGATCGAGCCCTTGACCGGCTCTTCTTTGCCCGATCCGGCGGCTATGACGATGTCCTTCTCCGGCATGCCGATGGGGAAATTGAGGTTCACCCAGTCGGACAGGGGACGCACTTTCCATTCGTTAGAGTCGTTCACCGCCGTGGTGAATTGCTCAACCTTCTGCAGAACGACTTCTTCCATGATGTCCATGAGGCGGTCGCGGACATCGGGGGCGTGGATGATCTCATTGCGGAAGCCATAGATGACCTCGCGCTGCTTGTTCATCACATCGTCGTACTCCAGGGTGCGTTTTCGAATCTGGAAGTTGTGCTGCTCCACGCGCTTTTGGGCCTGGCCGATGGAGCGGTTGAGCAGCGGATGCTCCAGTTCCTGGCCTTCCTCCAGGCCCATCTTCTCCATGTACTTGACGATCTTATCCGAGCCGAACAGGCGCATGAGATCGTCTTCGAGCGAGATGAAGAAGTGCGAGGAGCCGGGATCGCCCTGGCGGGCGCAACGGCCCCGCAACTGGCGGTCAATGCGGCGCGCCTCGTGGCGTTCGGTGCCGATGACGTGCAAGCCGCCCGCCTCAGCTACGCCGGGGCCGAGTTTGATGTCGGTGCCGCGGCCGGCCATGTTGGTGGCGATGGTGACGGATCCACGCTGGCCAGCGCGTGAGACAATCTCGGCTTCCTGCTGGTGATACTTGGCGTTAAGGACCGAATGGATGATCCCTTCGCGTTTGAGCATGCGCGACAGGTGCTCGCTGACCTCGACCGAAATCGTGCCGACCAGCATCGGCCGGCCTTTGGCGTGGACCTCTTTGATCTCCTTGAGCACCGCGTTGTATTTCTCGCGCCGCGTCTTATAGACCGAGTCATTGGAGTCCGCGCGCGCCACCGGTCTGTTCGTCGGAATGACCAGCACGCCCAGCTTGTAAATGTCGAGAAATTCGGAGGCTTCCGTCTCCGCCGTGCCGGTCATGCCGGCCAGCTTATGGTAGAGGCGGAAGTAGTTCTGGATGGTGATGGTCGCCAGCGTTTGGGTCTCCCGCTCGATTTCGACCTGCTCTTTCGCCTCGACGGCCTGGTGGAGGCCATCGCTCCAACGGCGCCCGGTCATTAAGCGGCCTGTGTTCTCGTCCACGATGATAACCTTGTTGTCCTGGACAACATACTGCACGTCCTTCTGGTAAAGGCAGAAGGCCTTGAGCAACTGGGAAATGGCGTGGATGCGCTGGGCTTTGGTCTCGAAGTCCTGCTGAAGTTTGGTCTTCGCCTCGAGCCGTTTCCGCGCGTCGGGTTCCGGGCCGGTGTCAATGTCGTGCAGCGCGGTCGTCAGGTCGGGCAGCATGAACGCGTCCGGGTCCTTCGGGCTGAGATAATTGCGGCCTTTCTCGGTTAGGTCGGCTTCGTGGCTCTTCTCGTCAATGGCGAAGAACAGCTCCTCCTTCTCCGCGTACATTTCGATCTTCTTCTGGTCGGCGTGGAGCTGAAGCTCGGCCTGGTTCATGAGCCGGAGGTTCTCGGGCTCCTCCAACAACTTCATCAGCCCTTCGGACTTGGGCTGGCCGCACTTGACGCGGAAAAGCAACATTCCGGCTTGCCGTTCCAGCACCTCGTGGCCCTCGACGTTCGAGCCGTCTTGCGGGTGAAGCTTGCGAATCAGCCCCTCCGCTTCGGACAGGAAACGATTGCATAGGCGTTCCTGCACTTGGAAGATCGCCTCGACCTGCGCCCGGAAATTGGCATATTGTTCGTCATATGTGATGACGGCCGGGCCGCTGATGATCAACGGCGTGCGCGCTTCGTCAATGAGGATCGAGTCCACCTCGTCCACGATGGCGTAATAATGGCCGCGTTGAACCTGTTCCTCTTTGCGCGTGGCCATGCCATTGTCGCGGAGATAATCGAAACCGAACTCGGCGTTCGTGCCGTAGGTGATATCGCAATTGTACTGTTCGCGACGAACGTTGGGCGTTTGGTCATGCAGGATGCAGCCGACCGTTAGGCCGAGAAATTTATAGACCGCGCCCATCCATTCGCCGTCGCGCGCCGCCAGGTAGTCGTTCACCGTGACGATGTGGACACCCCGGCCGCTTAGCGCATTGAGATAGACCGGCAACGTGGCGACGAGTGTCTTGCCTTCGCCAGTGGCCATTTCGGAAATCTTGCCCGAATGCAGGGCATAACCGCCGATAAGCTGCACGTCGAACGGGATCATCTCCCAGAGCAGCGGATGCTCGCGGACGATGATATCCGTGCCGCAGAGCCGCCGGCAGGCGTTTTTGACCACGGCAAAGGCCTCGGGCAGGATTTCATCCAGCCGCCGGGCAAGCACCTCGTCGTCCTGGATTTTGGAGATCTCATCCTTCCAGGCGGCGGTCTTTTCGCGTAAGACGTCTGCGGACCCCTTCTGCAACTCCTCTTCGAAGGCGTTGATGCGCGTGACTAAAGGACGCAACCGCTTAACCTCGCGGTCGTTCCGGGAGCCAATGATTTTCTTTACGATATACCCAATCATGATTGCCTAAGCTACTACCAGACGCTACGGGAAGCCCGGCAGCGCGTCAAAGAGATTAGCAAGAGCCTTAGACGCTGGCGTGAGCGCAACGACCGAGGGCGCTTTACGCTTTACGCGCCGGGCCTGGGATTGCCAATGCCTTTTCCGGCACATTTTGGCGGTGGCAGGGGGTGAAAGCAGCAGGCAGAAAGCAGAAATGAGAAGAAGGGATAGCAGGCGCTTCGAGAGGGCTGATTGAGCTTTGACCCGTTACTCGACCCGCAGCCAGGTGGTTTTCAGATAGGACGGTTCAGCGCGTGAGATGGGGAAATCCGGCGGCTGCGGGACGTAGTGGCGCTGAAGGACTATGCGGCCTGCGGCGTGGATGGCCTTATCCACGCGTGCCAGAAACTCGCCTGGCGCCCAATCCGCCGCGTTCGTGGAAGCGAACAGCACGCCGCCGGCCCTGAGCAGGGGCAGGGCCGCCGTCACGAGACGGCCATAATCCTTCTCCGCCTGGAACACGCCGAATTCCTTTGACTGCGAGAATGTCGGGGGATCAAGCACGATCACATCAAAGCGCCGTTGCTTCTTTGCCAGCCGGCGCACCCAATCAAACGCGTCCCCATAAAGGAACTCGTGCCCCGACAGCGCAAGCTGGTTGAGGGCGAAATTGCGCTTCCCCCAATCGAGCCATCTGCGTGAAAGGTCGAGGCTGGTGGTTCGCGCCCCTGCTCTAGCCGCGCACACCGAAAACCCGCACGTATAGGCGAAGACGTTGAGCAGCTCCCATTGTCCATTCTCGATTGCTGGCCCGAGCAGAGGGAAACCCGAGGCGACGTGCCGGGTGAGCAGGCGGCGGCGGTTGTCGCGCTGGTCGAGGAATAGCCCGGTCGAGTAACCCTCCATGAAGCTAAGCTCGAACTGCAATCCGTTTTCCTGAACCACGAACCGTTCCGGGGCGGCGTCGCCCAGGACCAGTTGAGGTGAAGCCTCAGCGCGGGCCGCGCGACGTACCTGGCGCGTCAGGACCTTGTGGTACACCCCTCGCGCCGAGAATGCTTTTGCGAGACGCCCCAGATCCTCGCGTTGTTCCGGGCTGGGGGCCTGCGCGCTCTGTGATAGCAGGTAATCCCCCAAGCGCTCGATGTACCAGCCTGGCCAGCCGTCGCTCCCGCCGTGAACGGCCCGGCAGGCATTGGTCGAGTCCGGCTCGATCAACGCCTCGCGCAGAGCCAAGTGGGGCAGGGGACATGCTGGCTGGTCGCGAGCCTCAACAACAGGGACGCGGTGGAACGCGTCCCTACACTGTTCGGGTTGCCCAAGCGCTGGTTGCTTCACGGAAATCCCTGCCTGACCAGGCGCGGGAATCCCTGCCCAATCTTGGCCGGTCCGTGCCCGAAAGGTGAGTTCTCCACCTGAAGCCGGATGCTTCAGCGTCAACTCAGCCGCGTGCAGATAAACGCGCGGCGCCGCTGTGCCGCCGTAAAGCGTGTCTCCAAGTATGGGGAACCCCATCGCGGCGGCGTGCACCCGGATTTGATGCGTGCGCCCAGTCAGCGGTTCCGCTTCAACCACGTGCCAGCAATCTCCACTCCTGCCTTTCCTGAACCTTGTTTCCGCCGTCTCCCCGCCAGTATGGACAGGCCGGCTCACATACCGTTCCCCGGCGCGAACGAGCGAGCTCCTGACCGTGAATTGGCTCTGGCGGACAGGGCGATCCGTCAGCAGGAGGTATTTCTTGCGAATGCTGCGCGCGGTGAACTGCCCGGTGAGCGAGCGATTGGCCAGTGGCGTCTTCGCAAACACGATTATGCCGGAGGTCTCCTTGTCGAGCCGGTGAATGATTGCCAACTGCGCCCACCGGGCCTCGCGATGTCGCAGCCAGTCGTAAAGCCCCTCGCCGGCGTACGGGCTGGGGGCGTGCGTGTTCAGGCCGGCAGGCTTGTTCACCACCAGCAGATGGTCATCCTCGAAGATCAGGCACGGGAGCACTGGCGAGGCTGGTTAAAAGGGTTAAAGAGGTTAAAAGCGTTAAAGCGGCCCGGCCTGGAGAGAGCATACGCGTAGAATTTACCAGAAGCTCCAGGCGCCTTTCCAGACCACCCAGAGTCCAAGCAAGAAGTTGGTGATGGCGTGCGCGGTCATCGCATCGCCCAGCCGGTTCTTGTGAATCACGAGCCATTGATACGCCAGCCCGCACAAAATGCCTGCCAGCCAGCGGTCCGGGTGCATCAGGCCGAAGAGAGCCGACGTGACCACGAACGAGAGTCCGTGGAATTGGCCGAGTGGCATCGCGCGGAAATCGTTCTTCACGAACATCCGATAGAGGAAGGAACGGTAAAAGACTTCCTCCAGCGGCGGTACCACGATTGACGAGCCTGCGATGCGCACGACCACGAAGAGCCACGCCAAGGCTGAACCTTCACCGTACCGTTTAGCCGGATTCCACACCGCCTCGGCTTCGCTGACCCGCGGATACAGGCCATCCAAGCCGATCCAGGCGACGAAGACGGCCACGCCTACCGCGACTGCCTCCCAACTGACATTCCAGCGCATCTCCTCCACGAATGGGCGCATCTCCCAGATCAGCCAAGCCCCCACCAGGGTTTTCAGCAGGTAAAGCCAATAGCGAGAATCCTCGCCCAACTGACCTTGCAGAGCGGTGAGCCCGACGAAGATTACGAAAGGCGCGACGCGCGCGTATTCCGGTGAGTCTGCGAACTTTCGTCGGAGGAAATGCATTGGCGGGCAATCATTCCCGCATCCGCAACCCGCGCCAAGCCAAAAGTAGCTGGTAGCAAGCGTCCGGGGGGCTGAATCAAGCCAGGGTGGAGACGCCTCGCCGAGGCGTCCGCTGCCTCCCAAAGACGGAAGTTTCGGCGAAACGATCCTGCCTGACTTGGTTCAATAGGTGCGCGGAGTCATCGGGCGCCCTGCGCCGGGACCACGGGCAGGTTCCCTTTTACCCAGCAGTGCATCAATGTTCTGCTGTTCGATTTCTTCCATTTGCCGGCGCTTCTCGGCATAGCGTTCATGCTTCTTCATCTCCCCCTCGGTCCAGGCGTTGGACTCGCGGTAGTCACCGCAGTAAGGCACCAGCAGGTCTATCCAACAGGAAATCCTGTCGAACTCCTCGCGTGAGAGTTTGACGCCCTGGTGGCCCTGTTCGAGAAGGGTTAACAGCGCGCTCTTGGCCGCACCGGCGGAATAAGGCGGCAGCAGCTCCGGCACGGATTGAGCACTGATCCATTTGACCATCCGGCCCTCGCATTGGCCTTGGAAGGGCCCGTCGGGAGTTGCGGCAGCGGCCTGCGTAAGAATCAGGTAGGAATCACTCCATTTTCGTTTGGCGGTGCGATCCACCGTCACCTCGCCGAGCAGGCTGAAGGCAAACTCGTCCTTTAGGCCGTCGCCTGCAGTCTTGCCAGACCGTGCTTGCGCGAGAAGCGGTTGACGGACCCCGCCCTGAACCAGCGCCTGGATCGGCGCGCGATCCTTGTGGCAGCGGATGCAATGGCGGTCGAGAATAGGCTGAATCTCCTTCGGGAAACTGAAACCCCGCGTTGGGCCATGGAACGGCTCAAGTGCCTGTGGCCCTTCCTTCATGGCCACGCTAAACCCATAATCCCGTGCTGGCGGCGCCGTATTCTTATGTTCGTGGCAACCGACACAAGCGGCATACTCACCGGGTTGCAGCGTGCTCCAACTGCGCATGGTCTGCACCACACGACCCTGCGCGTCGAGCGCTTGAAAATAGACCGGCTTGCGGGCTGGCACAGTGAACAGAGCTGACCCGTCTTCATATACCTTGGCCTCACCCAGGACAATCTTGACGTCCCAGGCTCCGTTGCCAATGGAGATGGGGGTGCTGGCGAGAGCGCCGCCGGCCGGGCCCTGGCTGCCATTCTGGCCAATGCCCGCAGCGCGGAAATCGAGCGCTACGACGCGCAGCTTTTGGACTGTGCCGCGGGCCACGCCCGCCAGACCGGGACCGAGATAAATATCCTGCACGTAATACGTGCCGCTGGCCTGAGTGTAATCAACGCGATTGGCCCACAATAAGGGCCGCGACCGAGCCACGAACGGGACGGGCTGATTGCAGGGCACGCGCAGATCCGAGGCCAGCAATTCGCGGCGGCCATCGAGGTCCATCCAGTATATGCCGAAATCCGCGTCGCCCCTGCGCCGCTCGGGTTGGTCCCAGCCCAGCGGCGCGTAGGTCACCAGGCATTCCTGCTCGTTCAATGGGTAGGGATACTGCCAGAGCTTGCCCTGCTGCCCATACTCATCAATGCGCTCCGCCGCGGTGGCCCGGACCGGCGCGACGAGCTGGACACCGGTGTTCTCCTGCCTCCCCTTGGCCGGGTCAATCACCGCCAATTTGCCGGCTTGAGGAGTGTGGTGGCCACAGAGAATGGCGAGGACCTTCTGCGTGCCCGGGATGCCGCGCGCATGAGCGATGGTGGTGGGGAACCAGGAATTGTTGCCATAGAACTCGGTCTGGCCCGTGCCGTCCTGGTTCATCTGGAAGAGCGGCTGGACGAAGATCTGGCCGCGGTCGTTGTAGTCCCAGCGGGTGTAGATCACCCGGCCATCGTCCATCACCTGCGGATATACGGTGTGCACCTGGTCGAACCCGAGCCGGCGCAGAAAACGCCCCTCGGGGCCGCAAGTGTAAAGATTGCTGGCTTCGGTCCACCAGCAATCCACGGTTTGAACGCAGCGCGTGGAGGCGAAGATGATGTCGCCGTTGGGCAGATAGGCCGGTTCGTAATCAGCAAAGCCCAAGCCCGAAGTAATCTGCCAAACCAGGTTGGAAGTGACATTCAGCTCGTAAAGGTGGTAGTCATCTTCGTTCAGAGATTTCTTCCACGCGAACAGCACTCGCTGGCCGTCCCACGACACTGCCGGGTCGCGGATTGCGCCTGTGGGATCGGAGACGAGCGTGCGCACTTTGCCGTATAGTCCCTCCATCTCCAGCAGGCACAACTCCGAGCCCGGCAAGAAGTGACGTTCGTCCTGCGCGTCCGATTGCCCCTCGGTGTAGGCAAAGAAGGACGGCCGGATAGTGCGGTGCTTCGTAAAGATGATCTTCGGGGCTTTGGCCAGCACGGTCCTGAGCCGCTGCTGGCGCCGTTGTTCGCAAGCTTTCACATAAAGCTCCAGCGAGCGGCGGTCGTTAACCTCGGGGTCCGCCTGAAAAAGCCGGTCCAGTTCCTGGCGGAGGGCTTGCCCCGAATCTCCCAGTTCGGCAATCGCCTTTTCAATCATCCGCCGTTCAAAGGCCCGTGCGCCTGGCGAACTGAGCCACTGTGCAGATTCTTTGCCGGAGTCCTGCAATGCCCAATCCCATTGCACCGGAAAATCGTCCTTCAGCCGGAGCCAGACCGGTCCAGCGGCTATTGCCTGTTCATAGCCCGAGCGGCCTCCTCCGGCTAGAGCAGCCCGCGACGCCAGCACGGTCTCCACCCAGCCTGACTGGCGGACGTATAGTTCGGCGGCCCAGGAGGACGCAGCCAAACAGGCTACGAGCAAGACCATGCAGGGGAAGCGGATGGCGTCAAAGGAACCCGAATCTTTGTGTCGGCGGCTCCGAGGCCCAGGGGTTCGATTGTGCGCCAATGCCATGTGCTCTGATTTCCGACCCTGACCTTGTGCCATTCCGCGGCGCATTTCGAGGATTTTCTGGCGCGACCTTGCCCACGGCAACCCGGTCCGCGCGCAAAGTTGCATCAAGCTCGAAGAAACCGCTCGTACAGTGCTGGGCGGGCGGTCCTTTGCCCGCCATTGTGCGCCAACCGTCGCTGCCCCACTTTCCAAGGTGGCCCGGACACGGGAATGCTGGCTTTCCGCCCGTCTGCTTGCACCTGGCCTGGCTTTAAGGTGGCTTTGGGGTGGCTTTGGGGTCGCATTAGGGTCGCATTGAGGTGGCTTTAGGGTGGCTTTGGGGTCGCATTGAGGTGGCTATCCCCTGCCTATCAAGTGGCTTTGCTGTCGCATTGATGTGGCTTTGGTTGGCTTGGCGCGGCCTTGGCCGCCCCGGGGAGGGAGCAGTTGGGACCACGAAATCATCGAAATACCCGAAATTGCGGACATCTGGCACGACCGACAGGCTCACCTGCCGGGCGAGCCTTGTTCTCTTCGTAAGCCGTTCCCTTTTCGTGTGTTTGGTGTATTTCGTGGTTTGGCCTGTCATTTCTTGGGTAAAGCAAGCTCCGGCCTGATCATTCGTGATAGGAGTCCAGACCGCCATTGACGCGAGTCAGAATGCCCTGTGTGCAAGCTCGAATCCGGGAGTATGTTGCAACCGTGAGAATCACTTCCCTTCTCTTTGATGCCTTCCTCAAATGCGCCACCAAATGCCATCTTCGTTCGCTTGGCGAAGTCGGTTCGGGCAACGAATATGCCGGATGGGTCCGGGGCCGGGATGAATCCTATGAGCGCGAAGCAGCCCGGCGATTGCAGGAAGCAGTGCCGGAAGCCGAGCGGGTTGTTGCGCCAACCTTCACCGAAAACCTCAAGGCCGCCAAATGGCGGTTGGGCGTAGACCTCGTGGCCCATACGCCAGACAACAGCGCGGACAGCCCTGTCCGCGAGTCTCGGCCGAATGAAGAAGCGGACGGACTGAGTGGGCCGCGCTCCGAGCAACTCCTGGAGTCCCATCTTCACGCCATCGAACGCGTGCCGTCGGAAGGCCGGGGCATGCCGGCCCGGTTCATCCCCATCCGTTTCGTCTTCCGCAACAAGCTCACCAAAGACGACCGGTTGTTGCTGGCATTCGACGCGCTGGTCCTCTCCCAAGTGCTCGGACGCCAAGTGAGCCTAGGCAAAATCATCCACGGCGACAATCACGCCACGCTCAAGGTGAAGACCTCCGCGCTGGTCGGTGAAGTGCGAGAGCGCCTTGAGAGACTCGCCGTCCTGCTGTCCAGCCCCACGCCGCCCGACCTCGTCCTGAACCGGCACTGCGCCGAATGCGAATTCCAAGCCCGCTGCCGAAAGATAGCCATCGAGAAGGACGACCTCAGCCTGTTGGCTGGCATGAGCGCGAAGGAGCGCCAGAAACTCCGCAGCAAAGGCATCTTCACCGTCACGCAACTCTCCTACACATTCCGGCCTCGGCGGCGGCCCAAACGGTTGCGCGACAAACGGGAGAAGTATCACCACTCGCTGAAGGCGCTGGCGATTCGAGAGAAGAAAATCCACATCGTCGGCAGCCCGGAACTCAAGATCGAAGGAACGCCTGTCTATCTGGATGTCGAGGGCCTGCCTGACCGCGATTTCTACTACCTCATCGGCGTGCGCATCGGCACCGGCGAATCCGCCGTCCAGCACAGCCTGTGGGCGGAAACAGTCGCGGACGAGGGCAAGATTTGGCGGGAATTCCTTGGTATCCTCGAAACCGTCGAGAAGCCGGTGCTGATTCACTACGGGAGCTATGAGACCGCGTTCATTAGAGAACTGAGCAACCACTTCGGCGCTCCACCTAAGACAGCGCCAGGGAGCATAGATGATCGAAAGGCCATCAACCTTTTGTCCGTATTACTCGAACAAGTGTACTTTCCAACCTACTCAAATAGCCTGAAGGAGGTTGGCGCATGGTTGGGTTTTGTTTGGTCGGAAGCCTCGCCAATCGGTGTCAACTCCGTGGCCTGCCGCTGCGAATGGGAACGAACTCGGAGTCCTTCGATGAAAGCTCGCTTGATCGCCTACAATGACGAGGATTGCAGGGCAGCAGAAATAGTGACACAGGCGCTTCTCCAACTACCTGCGGCAGATCCAGAGAGAAGTTCCAGAGGGAAACCTGCGGATGTGGTCTATGTCGAATCACTCAAGAAGGCAGCAAAGAGATTCGGGCCATTCGTAAGCCAATTTAAGGAGCTCGAAGAGGTGACACTAGCAGCATGGTGGAATTACCAGCGCGACAGAATCTATGTGAGGTCAGCCAAAGCCATGAAGCGCAATTCGCGTAGTTCGAGCAGCGCACGTATCAAATGGTGGGACCGTCTTCCCGTAAAGAGAGTGATTCTCTGCCCCGACCAGACATCTTGCCCGTTCTGCGGCGGATTATGCGAAGAGATATGCCGCAACACCCGGACACTTTACGACCTCTCTTTCGGAAGAACCTCGGTGAAGCGCCGGATTGCCAAATATAGATTTCGCCAATACCAATGCTCCATCTGCGAGAAGAAGTTCGGCGAACCACGCGAGTTTTGGCCGGGAAGCCACTTTGGGCGTAATCTGGTCGCGTATGTGGTGTTTGAAACAATTGACCTGCATATCCCGTACGTGATGGTCCAAAAGAATCTCAGCCGCTTCTTCGGGCTCGATGTGCCTGAATACACATTACGTTTCATCAGAGAAATCGCAGCGAAGCATTACGAGGTGACCTACGAGAGCATTCTCCGGCATCTCGTGACGGGGAGTTTGCTGCATATAGACGAAACGGGCGTGAGCATTAGAGGCAAGCCGGCATATGTCTGGGTGTTTACCAATCTAAACGATGTCGCCTACCAATACGCCGAAGGCCGAGAAGGCACTTTCCTGCACGAGATGTTGAAAGACTTCAAGGGTATCTTGGTCACTGACTTTTATGGGGTGTACGATTCATTAGCCTGTGATCAACAGAAGTGTCTCGTCCACCTGATGCGAGATCTAAACGATTCAGTTCTGGGGCACCCTTACGACGAGGTATTGAAGGCGATAGTGAGGGAGTTCGCTGCTTTGCTAAAGCCTATCATTGAGACGATTGATCGGAGGGGATTGAAGCGACGCTTCTTGGGGAAGCACCGTGCTGAGGTCAAACGATTCTACCGTAAACTGGGCCAACTCGATTGCAGAACCGAACCAGCGATTAAATGCAGGCTGCGATTCGAGAAGAATCGAGATAAGCTTTTTACGTTCTTGAGCCACGATGACGTCCCCTGGAACAACAACAACGCTGAACACGCAGTCAGGGCTTTTGGCCAGCTACGCGACATCGTTCGAGGAAGCTTCACACCGGCTTCAGCGCGAGATTATCTCATCTTGTTGAGTATCTGTCAGACCTGCAAGTACACCGGCGTGGACTTCCTGGATTTCCTGCGTTCAGGGGAGAAGGATATTCACGCCTTCGCGGAGAGTCGGCGCGGTCGCAAGCGACGGACGCAAACCAGCCAGGCGGACGGCTTACCGGCAGATGCAAGCCCCTGTCCCGGCAGGAAGCCGTGACCGATACGACATCGAATCCCTCACACAAAGGAAGCCGAGCGGCTTCAAGCGCCAGTTCCAGCGGCTGCTTGCGCGCCGTGATTGTTTGGCCAACTTGCATTTTGCGCAACAGGGAATGGGCGACTTGGCCAGAAAGGGGTCGTGAGAATGTCATGTTTCCTCCGGATGCTGTTCACCGTGGTGAGTGCGCTGGCTCATTCTGGTTAGAACGCGGGGTCAAACCGTAGATTGGAATTCTAGCAGGGCGCAGGGTTCGAGGGCGCTTGCGGTTTTGCGTTGGTCTTGGCTTTGAGCCAGATGGTGGAGCACGGACTTGGCCCCTTTGGCCGTGCCGATCTGCACCCGCGCCGCAATGTTCTTGATCGGCAGGGTCGTTTCGCTCCGCAGCCGGGCAGCGCTGGCCAGCTTGCCGGGGTCGCTGCGCCAGCGAGTGGCCCACTCGGACTCCTGCCAGCCCC
>Ga0224558_1003388_pt1 | contig 13329 bp, 11 predicted proteins | sample 714S32024metaG_FD_180682 | JGI IMG/M metagenome (GOLD analysis project Ga0224558, IMG submission 180682) | Peat soil microbial communities from Stordalen Mire, Sweden - 717 S3 20-24 | ecosystem: Environmental > Terrestrial > Soil > Wetlands > Peat | place: Sweden: Norrbotten County, Stordalen... | reverse complement strand
CGCCAGTATTGACCCATCAACATACTCCACCAGCGAGTGGACCGTGGACTGGGGATGGACAATGACCCGCACCTGCGATGGCGGCACGTCAAACAGCCGGCAGGCCTCGATGATTTCGAGCCCTTTGTTGAGCATGGTCGCCGAGTCGATGGTGATCCGCCGTCCCATCACCCAGGTGGGGTGCTTGAGCGCCTGTTCGGGCGTAATGGCCGCGAACTGCTCTGGTGGCAATTGGCGAAAGGGTCCGCCGGAGGCTGTAAGCCAGATGGTCTTGACCTCAGAGTGCTCGCCTACGCGCAGGCATTGGTGTACGGCGTTGTGCTCGCTGTCGATGGGCAGGATGGGCACATTGCGCTCGCGGGCCGCGCGGGTAAGAATCTCGCCGGCGGCGACCATGCACTCCTTGTTGGCCAGGCCCACGGGCTTGCCTGCCAGGATGGCCGCGTGCGTCGCCTCAAGCCCGGCCACGCCCACAATGGCTGAGACCACAAAGTCCGCCTCAGGCAGTGTGGAACAGGCGATCGTGCCCTCGGTTCCATGAACTACTTCAACGCCCGTGACGCCGGCTGCTTTGAGGCGGGCGGCAAGCTGACTGGCCAGCTCTTCCGTGGCCATCGAAATCAGCCTGGGACGCCAGCGGGAGGCCTGGACAAATGCCTCGTCGATGTTGCGCCCGGCTGCCAGAGAGGCCACTTGGTAGCGGTCGGCAAACTGCTCAACAATGGAGAGGGTGCTTTGGCCGATGGAGCCGGTGGAACCGAGGATGGCGAGTCGCTTCAAGAGGATGTCTTTCTGAAAAGTCCAAGTGGTTTCTTGAGGAAGGCGAAGGCAATCAGCAAACCGGAAGTACCGGCCCCAAGGAATACAGAGGATACCAGCAGAATCCGGGCTGGCGCCACGCTGCCCCCGCCCCGTTCGAAGACCTCTGCCAGCAAGGCGCATGCCCCGACCGCCATGCCGAGGAGTGCGATGAAACACCATTGCATCCAGGGCCTGGAAAACAATCGGGAGGGTTCAGCGTTGATTCGTTTTTCGGCTACGGTATAGGGCAAAAGCGCAACAGCAAGTGCGGATTGGGGCGCAATGAGAATGACGAAACCCAGAAGGATCGCCATGAAGTGAAGTGAGACATTTTGGATCACTTTCTCAGGGAAAAGCGCCAGCGCGGCAATGCAGAGGAGCAGAATGACCGAGGCCCGCTTCCAAAGATTCTGCGTCCGATGCCGGGCGGAATTGATGATTCCGAGGACCGACGCGCGCACTACTAGAAGAACAGCAATCGAAAGCGCGGCCATCGCAGCCAAGAGTGCAAGGAGCTCGACTGTGGCGGCTTTTCCGATCCACTCGGCAGGGTGGCGAAGCATAGCGACGGCATCGGAGCCGAGGGCCACCAGCACGCTGAGCGGAACCGCAATCTGGGTACGCGCTATCAGGAAGTCGTCCGGCGCCCCGGATGATCGCATTAGGTTTGCCTGAACGACGCGAAATGCGGAGAGAACCGCCAGCAGGCAGGAGAGGATCATTGCAATCGAATTGACGGCATCGTAGGGATCTTCGGAAAACGGAATGACAGCGGCAAGAGCCGGTGCATGCTTGGCATAGGAGAAAAACTGATTAAAGACCACCGCAAGCGCGAGAACGGCAATGGCGTTGAGCCCGGGTTTCAGGGCCTTTTTCCCCTCAGCGCTGTACTTTTCAAAGTTCATTATTGGGAAGAGCCCATCAGAAAGACTGGTGAATAACCTGAGCGTACCATAGCACCGGAGCTGCCAGCAGCAGCGCGTCAATGCGGTCAAGGACCCCGCCGTGGCCGGGAATCAGGCTGCCTGAGTCCTTGACGCCGGAGGAGCGCTTGAGGGCGGACTCGGCCAGATCGCCCACCTGCGCGGCCACGTTCACCACCACAGCCAGCCCCAGCCAGTACCAGATGTCGCCCGGATAGGAAAGCACTGCCGAATCCCATTGCGTGAGCAACTCGGCCAGGCCAATGAGCCCGCCCGCCATCAGCAGGCTGCCCGCCAGCGATCCCATGGATCCCTCCCAGGTCTTCTTCGGGCTGAGCGTGGGCGCCAGTTTGTGACGGCCCCAGGCGCGGCCCACGTAGAGAGCTACCGAGTCCCCCGCCCAGACGACACACAGTAGAAATGCCACCAGCGATGGCCCATTGGCCTCCTCGTGCAGCGAGACCACGGCGATCAGGGTAAAGCCAACGTAGAGCAGGCAGAAGATGGATGTGGCGGCATCAGCCATCACCTGCTCAACCGGCCTTAGGAAGGTGCAATAAACCAGCAGGCCCAGCGAAAGAATGCCGAAGATGGCCGCAGTGCGATCTGGCCATTGAAAGTTGACGGCAAACAAGGCCAGCAGAGCCACCAGAACGGCAGCCCTAGGCGGGTTGGCACCGCCCTTTTCCGCCAGGCCCATAAACTCCCATCCGGCCAGCGCCGCGACCGTGGCGACTGCCAGCGTGAAAAGCCACTGCCAACGGGGGCCCAGGAACACCAGCAACAGGACCAACGGAATCAGAACAGCTGCTGTAACGACTCGTTTCATCCAGCGTTGAGAATACACCGCTGGGGTCCCGATTCACGATTCCAAGTCAAACGGAAATCAGCGATTTCCGGGCGGGAGGTACCGTGCCAACACCAGAGGGTCAGGTAACCAGGAAACCCTTTCCTGTGGCTAACCCAACCGAAATGTGATCCAGTTCATATTGCCATACCACATATATTTCGACCACTCCGTTGGTTATTCCACATATTTTTGAACATTTTAATGTGGCATATCCACATATTTTGTTACATTCTAATGTGGTGTTCGCACAGGAGGCTTCACTTTGACCAAAATCGACCTTTTACAGGGAACTCTCGACCTGATGGTTCTCCAGACCTTGTCCGCCATGGGTTCAATGCATGGCTACGGTCTTGCGCGACGGATTGAGCAGGTGAGCGGCAATGAAGTTCTGTTGAACCAGGGAACCATTTACGCGTCACTGGTCCGGCTGGAGCAGCGGGGATGGATCGGATCAAGCTGGGGCATCTCCGGCAACAACCGCAGGGCCAAGTTTTATTCCATTACCCACGTGGGCCGCCAGCAGATGGCCGAAGGCGCCCGCTACTGGGAGAGACTGACCGGCGTAATGGACAAGGTGCTTTCCATGGGCAAGGAGCCGGGTGGTGAAGAGGGTGTTGCATGAGCCTGCTGCGACGGAGTTGGCAGCGATGCTGCGCATTTTTTCGCAAGAAGGGGTTGGATGCCGACATCGAAGCCGAAATTGCTGCCCACCTGGAGCTGGCCACTGAGGAGAATCGCTTGCGCGGAATCTCAGAGGTGGAAGCACGCCGGCTCGCTCTTGAAGCATGGGAGGCATTGAACAGGCGAAGGACTTGCACCGGGAGGCGAGGGGTCTAATGAAACTCGACATCGTTCTGCAGGACGTGAAATACACCTTGCGCACGCTGGGCCGCGACCCCGGATTCACCATCGTCGCAGTCCTCATCCTTGCCCTCGGCATCGGGGCCAACGTAGCGGTGTTCAGCGTGGTCAACACGCTTCTGCTGCGGCCGCTTCCCTTTCCGGATGCAAACCAGCTGGTCTGGATCGCGCCGCCTCCAACCAAATGCGGTCTTTCCTGCGCCACCTATTCCACCGACGCGTACGACACGTTTCGCGCCAGAACGCACTCGTTCCAGGATGTGACCGGCTATTTTGCTTTTTCAGGAACTGACAATCTGAGCCTGAATCTTGGAGCGCAGCCCATCCCGGCCACAAGCATCGACGTGATCGCCAATTTCTTTCAGGTGCTCGGCGTACAGCCTGCCATGGGGCGCGCGTTTACGGCTGCCGACGGGCTGAATGGCGCCGCGCCGGTGGTTCTGCTCACCGATGCCTGGTGGCGCACCCAGTTTGGGGCCGATCCGGCCATCGTGGGCAAGAGCCTCGACATGAACGGCAAGCAGACAACGGTCATCGGCGTCCTTCCAAAAAGTTTCGACTTTGGCGGCGTGTTCTCGCCGGGAGTTAAAGTCGACGCGATTACGCCGCTCAACCTCTACGGCCCACCGCGCGACGAGGGAAACATCATCACCATGATCGGCCGGCTCAATCCGGGAGTCAGGCTTGCACAGGCGGTTGGCGATGCGCAGGCGGCCTCGACGGTCATGTGCTGGAACCTGAAGTATCCCGAGTCCTGCCACGACTACAAGGGCAACGTGGTGCCTGTGCCACTGAAGGACTACATCGGCGGAAGGCTGCGCCGCTCGCTTGTGGTGTTGTGGTGCGCCGTGGGCGCTATCTTGTTGATCGCCTGCGTCAATCTCTCCAACCTCATGCTGGCGCGCGCCGCCGCACGAGGCAAGGAGTTCGCGATGCGCAGCGCACTCGGCGCAAGCCGCGCACGCATTGTCGGCCAGTTGCTCACTGAAAGTTTCATCCTTTCCGGAGCCGGCGCGCTGCTCGGACTGGGCCTGGCTTCGATTCTTGTTGCGTGGCTCGCTCACCAGGGGGCGCTTGCCTTGCCGCTCTTGAGCACGCTGCATTTGGACGCGGCAGCGCTGGGCTGGACGGTACTGATCGCCGTCTTTGCTGCCGTTGTCTTTGGACTGGTTCCGGGATTGAGGATTGCCGGCGGCAACCTGCAGGAAGCACTCAAGGATTCAGGTCCCGGCTCGGGCCAGGGACGCAAGCACGAGCGCATCCGCTCCGTTCTGGTGGTCACTGAAGTGGCGCTTTCCTGCATGTTGCTGGTGGGCGCAGGACTGCTGATGCGCAGCTTCTTGAAGGTGCTCGATGTCGATCTGGGGTTCCAGCCGGATCGCGCCGCGGCCGTAAAAGTGGACACCGATTTCAACAGCGCCCCGCCGCAGTTGCAGGCGCAACAACTCAAGAGCAGCCTGCAGCAGATTCTTTCGCGGGTTTCTGCACTACCGGGAGTTGAGGCAACGGGAATGGTCGATTACCTGCCACTCGGCCAGAATCGCGCTTGGGGAACGCCGGTTCCCAAAGGCAAGACGCGGGCCGACTACAAGGGTGTTGCTGGTCCGTTGGTGTACGTGGTCACGGCCGGCTACCTGCGCGCCATGGGCACCGCAATGCGCGGACGCGACTTTACGTGGGACGATGGCATTACAAATGACCAGGTCGTTGTGATCAATGAGTCGATGGCGCATTTCTACTGGCCGAATCAGAACGCCGTTGGCCAAGTACTTACCAACGGCAGTCAGGACCTTCATGTGATCGGCGTGGCGCAAGACGTCCATGAAGAGAGCGTGGATGGCGCTGAGGGCTGGCAGATCTATTACCCCATGACTCAGCAAAGACCCAATGGCCTTGAGTTGGTGGTGCGCTCTCAGCTCGACCCAGGACAGTTGGCCGGCAGCGTGATGAACGTGCTGCGCGAGCTGAATCCAAAGCAGACCGCTGCGGAATTCCGCCCCATCAAGTCGCTGGTGAGCCATGCGGTCTCGCCGCGCCGCTTCTTCGTTTTGCTGGTGGGCTCGTTTGCGGGCCTCGGGCTATTGCTGGCCGCGCTAGGCATCTACGGCGTCATCTCCTACTCGGTGACGCGGCGGACGCAGGAGATCGGCATTCGCATGGCGCTGGGCGCAAGCGCAGGCCGCGTGCAACGGCAGGTGCTCACAGGAACGCTCCGGCTGGCGCTTGCGGGTGTAGTGCTTGGCGCGGCGGCCTCGCTCGCTGTTGCAAAGCTCATCGCCTCGCTGCTGTTCGCCACTTCGCCATGGGACCTGGCCACCTATGGAGCCATGACGTTCATACTGTTCGCAGTCGCCGCGTTCGCAGGCTACATCCCGGCGCGCCGCGCTTCGCGCATCAACCCCATGGTGGCGCTGCGGGCCGACTAGGCCAAACCCATACCGGCGGCCCGCTCGCTCAAGCGCGCGTCGCCTTCACCCGGTCGCTGATCATCTGCACGGCGCGCAACGAACTCACCGCGGCGCCTTCCTGCCATCCCAGAATATGGCTCACATGGTCGCCCACAAAGTAGATCGGCCCGTCCGGCTCAATCAATTTTGCGTAGCCCGCTCCCAGTTTCACGCCGTACGCATCCTCGCCGGGCCCATACGATTGAATCCAGGAGCCCTCGTTATACGGAACCCTTCCCCATCCAACAAACATCGGCTTTTCGAGCTCTTTGCCGTGGCCGGGGTGCAGCCGTTCGATGGATCGGCGCGACTCGGCGAACTTCCCTTCGAGACTGAGCGCGCCAAACTCCGGCCCTTCGTCCCAATTAAACCCGCTCACCAGCACGCCGCGTTCGCTGAACAGCTTTGCTGAAGGAAACCACACCGGGCTGCATCCGGAGTTGAGAAATTCCAGCCCGCCATAGATGTTGTAATCCTTCTCCCAGAAGCGGCGGCTCTCCCACGCAATCTTGTACGCGCCTGCGTAGCTGCACTCGGTGATCACCTTGCTGTAAGGCGCGCTGAAGTCGTTGGGAATTTTCTTGAGGATCGAGAGCGGCATGCCGCAGACGCAATAATCGGCCTCAAGCGTCTTCTCGACGCCACCTTGCCTGTAGCCGATGCGCACGCCCTTTTCCGTCTTGCGAATCTCCGTCACCGGCGAGTTGTAGCGCACCGTGTCGCCCAGCGCCTTGGCAAACGCGTAAGCAATATGGTCCATGCCGCCGACCGGCTGAAACATGGTGGCCTGCCAGTCGAATGCCTCTTCAAACAGAACGCCGTCCCAGAAGTTTTCATCCAGCAGCGTATGCATGTCGATAGGCTTGCTCAGCACGCCGGTCTCCTGGCCTGCGCCCGGCTTCACGTCATACCCGGCGCGATCGCTGCCCACATAGGCATTGGCGTCGTCGAGCGGGCCGTAGATTCTCAGGAAGCTCAACATGCGGTCGCGGTCTTCCCCGCTCATCTCCTGGTCAAGCGCTCCCTTTTGAAGGCACTTGGCCAGCAGTTCGCTCACATGGCCGCGGGTGTCGTTCAAAGCCTGCCGCTGCACCACCGGTTTGCCGCCATTGGCCTTGTCGTTCTGTAGAAGGCTTGACCGGCTGGTGTTCACTTCCACTTCAAGCTCGACGCCGAACTTGCGGCAATAGCCGAGAATGTGGTCATGCACTGAGGGCAGCCGCGCCGGGCCGAAGTTCTGATAGTTGCCAGCGTCGAATGTGCACGTTTGCTCGCTGCCGTCAGTAAACTTCACTTTGTCGCCGCCGCGCACGGTCCAATTGCGGCCGCCCGGCCGCTCGCGCGCCTCAAGCAGCGTGCAATCGTAGCCCAGGGCCTTCATCTCGTAGGCCGCCACCAGCCCCGCGATGCCTCCACCCAGGATTGCAACCTTCACGCCTTTGCCGGTGCCCGGCGCAACGCCCAGCGGAAGCACTCCAGCAGCCCGCGCAGGAACAAGGCCGATTGCCTGCATGGTCATGAACGCTGCGCCATAACCGCCAGCCTGGCCGACGCACATCAGAAAATCTCGCCGGGAAAGTCCTCTGGACAAAGTCATCGAGTGCCGCTCCTTTCAACGGTGCCCTGGTGCCTCTGGTTTTCAGATTTGAGTGTAGTAAAGGTCCCGCACTGCTGCGAGGGATTCGCAGGGGATTCGAACAGTGTTCTCTGAGTGGACCGCAACCCGGGTTCGGGTGTCAACGGGTTTCCCCCAACCAGGGGGATTCACACTCTCAACCGGCCGCGCTGCTGATGCGTTCCGGATCTTCTTCTACCTCGCCGCAATCTTCGCCGAGTCCGCCATAACGGCGCTCACGGCGTTGGAAGTCGGCGATTGCCTCAAGCAGATGGATGCCGCGGAAGTCGGGCCAGTAGCGCTCAGTGACGAAGATCTCCGTGTACGCGATCTGCCAGAGCAGGTAATTGGAGAGGCGCATCTCGCCCGAGGTGCGGATCAGCAGATCGGGGTCGGGCATGTGAGCCGTGTAGAGATGGCGGTGAACATCTTCCTCGGTAATGCGGTCGGGGCTGAGATTTTTTTGCTTCATCTCCGCTGCCAGTCCGCGCATGGCATCCACAATCTCTGACCGGCCGCCGTAGTTGAGAGCCAGCGTCAGGGTGGTGCCAGTGTTGCGCGCCGTGGCTTCGGCGGCCCAGGCCATTTTTTCCTGCACGTCGGGAGCCAGCTCGCGGGTGCGGCCGATGTAGCGGATCCGCACGTTGTTGTCCATCATGCGCTGCAGGTTGGTCTCAAGATAGTTCTTGAGCAGGCGCATGAGGAAGCTGACTTCGGCGCGCGGGCGGCGCAGATTGTTTTCGAGCGAGAAGGCGTAAAGCGTGAGCCAGGGAAGGCCGATGCGCGAGGCGGTCTCCGTGACCATTTGCACGCTCTTGGCGCCCTGCTGGTGGCCGAGGAACCGCTTCAGCGAGCGCTGTCCCGCCCATCGTCCATTGCCATCCATGATGATGGCCACATGCTCGGGCAGCCGCTCGGGCTTGAGCGTCGCGTAGATGGCGCGCTCATCATCGGTGAGTTCATGGATGCGCAGCGTGCCGGGGTTATACAAAGGATTCGCCTCAACCTTACATTTGCGGATTCCAGGACAGGCGCCCGGAAACAATCGGGAATCGATGGCAGAAGAGTTCTCGCCCGGTCCGGATGATGGGTGTGTCCCCTGCTCGATCCGAGGGCCGGCGCACGAAACCCCAATAGCCGCAACCGTGGAGTTACACAATCGACCCTAGCACAAGCGCCGAGGGGCTGCAAAGGAGCGCCGCTACACCTGCAGGCGCGCAAGCGGACGGCGCCAGCCAGGCGCTCGAGCAGCGGCCGTTCTGGCCGCCGGCCAATGGCCGGCGGGGCAGACTAGCAACTGGCGCCAAGCCGTCTACGCTGAGCGGCGGCGGCCCGTTGCTGTGTCCTTCACGGCGCCCAGAAACAGCGTCCGATGGAACTGCACCAGACGAGGCAGAAGTTCAGCCACTTCAGCCACGAACGGATCGGCGAAGATGGCGGCAATCTCTTCTTCGCGGCGGCTGCGCGAATCCCTCACCAGCTGGCACACGTCCACATCGAGAGCCAGGGCCAGGCGCTCCAGCGAACCAAGCGTCGGAATCGCCTTGCCGTTCTCGATTTTGGAGATGTAGGTGCGAGGCACCTGCATGCGCCCTGCCAGTTGACGCTGGCTCAGGTGGCGCAAACGCCGGATTTCGCGCACCTGTCCGGCCACCTGCAGTCCGGCTTCGGATGAAGAAGGCACAGGTGGGCTCGAAACCAGTTGTGGCATTAAAGCTGCCGGCTCCTCGATATCAAGAGGGCGCCTGCACTTTCTGCAAAGGGAGTTTGCGGTTCTATATTGCATAAGCCTGCAATTTTCACACCGCACAACCTCGCGTGTTTCCACGCAGACAGGAGTGGTTGCCATAGGCCAAATGCGGACAGGGCGCCAGAGCAGGAACCCCGCGGTGCTTTTTTTGCACCGCAATATGGGTTACTTTCAGGGATAGGAACCATAACTGTCAAGTACAAACTAGGGGTCAATCCTAAGAATCCCGGATCAAATCCTGCAAAACCCGGTGTCTCGCGAACCAAGGTAAGCAACTCTGGGCATTCCAAAGGCTGATAATTCACTTGCAAAGGAGAAACCATGGGCACAGGCAGTGATGCCCGATACACGCGCGAACAGGCCTGGCAACTGCTGACCGAGTGGACCGCAAGCGAGAGCCTGCGCAAGCATGCCCTGTCGGTGGAGGCCTGTGTCCTCTCTTATGGCGAGGCGGAAGCGGACCGGCTGGGCCTGGGCGGACTCGAGCGCGCGGCCATGCTCGAGCTCTACTCCACCACGGCCTTGCTGCACGACTACGACTATGAGCGCCACCCCACGGCCGACGAGCATCCCTTCGTTGGCGTACGGGAACTGGAGCGGCTGGGCTGGCCCGCGGAGCTGCGGACCGCCATCCTCGGCCACGCACAGTACTCCGGAGTGCCGCGCGCCTCGCACCTGGCCAAGGTGCTGTTTGCCTGTGACGAACTGGCTGGATTCCTGGTCGCCTGTGCGCTGGTCAAGCCGGGCAAGCGCATTGCCGAGGTTGAGGTGGCCAGTGTGCGCAAGAAGATGAAGGACAAGACCTTCGCCCGGGGCGTGAATCGGGAGGATGTGGTGCAGGGTGCGGCCGAGCTCGGCGTGGAGCTGGACGCGCACATTGGCTTCTGCATTGAGGCGATGAAACTTCGTTCCGCCGAACTGGGACTCTAGCCACTGTTAACGCTTTGGAGCCAATGCGTCGAAAGTTGTAGGAGAGCGTGGCCCAACCCCCACGGGAACTGTCAGATAATCGGGTTACCCCGGAATCTAATCCTCATTCCAGGGGGAATCGCGCCATGCTGAGACTCTTTGGAAAAAAATCAGGCACCGACGCCTCGCGGACCAGCTTCTCTGAGGCGCAGGCTGCCATTGAGGCGCTCTACGCAATGGAGACGCAGGCCAATCTGGCTGCGCTGCGCGAGCGCCAGCGCAGCTTCAAGCAACAGAAGGCCGTGGCCCATTATCTTGAGTACTGGCCAGCGGCCGTTGGCATTGCCATCAGCTTAGTCGCTCCCCAGATCCACGACATGCTGTTGCCCATGGGGCCGTGGGCCATGAGCATTGTGTTCCCCTTCGCCGTCATCGCGGGACGCCCTGAGATTTACATGGGCGATAAGGTGGCTGCGCTGCTGCCCACTGTCATGCTCTATCTCCAGTTTCCACTGGAAGGCTACATGGCAAGAACCGTGCTGAAGGGTAAAGTCACGGTGCGCGGCGTGATCATCCAGGTGCTGTTTTACCACTTGCTGGCGATCGCCGAATTGTTCCTGCTGAATGGCTTCATGGCTCCTGCCGTGACCAAGTAGCCAGAGCGACGAAATTGCGCAGCTGGCTCGTCAGCGCCATTCACTAGAGCCTCGTCGAAAATTGAGAACATCGAAACACGGCTGCGGCTTGCCGGGCCTACGGCTTGTGCGCGCGCAGTTCGGCCACAATTTCAGCCGCCGCCACGCGAGCTTTTTCTTCCTGATCGGGCGGAAAGCTGATGGCGCCCACGCGCGCATGGCCACCGCCGCCGTAGCGCTCGCATACTTGCGCCAGGTTCACCATCTTTGCGGGGTCGGCCTTGGTCCACGGGTTTGAGCCCACGGCCACCTTGGTACGAAAGCTCGACTTCGAAAGCCCGATGGAGTAAATGGCTTCTGGATACAGGTAGTAGGGAATGAATTTGTTGAAGCCCTCAAGCGGGTGGTCGGTAATGTCGAAGAAGATTGTGCCGTCCTTCTCCTCGGCCCGGCTGCGGATGAGCGCCAGCGCCTCGGCGTGACGTTCGAGCAGCGGCGGCAAAAGCGACGCAACAAACGGCTGACTCAGCACCTCAGCCAGCGGCATGGAGGTCAGCAGCGGAATCAGCCGCGGAATGAACTCGGGGTCCTGGTTAGCCTCGATAATCAGCGTCAGCTTCATGGCAGGAGCCGCCATCTCAACTGCGGACTCGGGGCTCTCGTACTGCGCCCCGTCCACAATATCGGCCCAGTGAATCAGTTCCGCCAACGGCGCGGTATCAAAGCCATAGCGTGTCGAAGCAATGTGCGCCAGGAAACTGGTGCATGAGGTGTAATTCGGGTCAAAGAACTTGCGCGATCCACACACCGGATCCTGCTGGCAGGCAAGAAAATGCTGGTGGTCCTCCCGCGTGAGAAAGGCCGACTGGTGATGATCGAACCACCAGGTGATCCTGGGTGAGGCCGAGTACTTGAAATCCACGATGGCATTTTCATCGCCGGTGAATTCGCTCTCGTCAAACAACGCGCCCGCGCGGTGAACCAGCCCGTGATATTCATACGTGGCGTTTGCGTCGACGCACTCGCGATGAAAGCGCGTAAACAGAGAGGCTGAGCATGCACCGTCAAAACATTTGTCGTGATAGAAAACGCGAACCCGCAAGAGTTGAGTTCCTCCTGAGCCGGAAGGTGAAATAGCCGGAACTGTTAAGCATCAAGGGCTGGGCCCGTTGTGTCAAGGCGGGTGGATGAGGGAAAATGGCCCGCAGGCCCCGCAAAACCGTCCAAAAGTCGACTGCATAGGGTACTTTTATCAGTACGATCGATTCGAGAGAGACCAGCTTGTTTTTTCTTTCAGGAGGCTGAGTGGAGCAAGAGAACCATTCCCCCGTACCAGAGGCAGCGCCCGCCGAAGAACCTTCCGGCGCATCCCTCCTGCCCGAAAATGCATCTTCCGCCAGCCCTGCGCCCGGCGCCGACCCGGAGGAATATCGCGGTGTGGACTGGGCGTTCATCGGCGACAACGGATTGCGCGCCGGATGGTCGGTACTGATCTTCGTACCCATCTACTTCATCGCTCTCTTCACGCTCGGAACCGCGGCATCTCTGATCGTTGGAAATATCGTCCACAATAGGCTGGGCAGCGGAACTGCTCTTTCGGCGGGCATCGGTGAACTGGTTCCGTTTTTCGCCATGCTGATTGCGGCTGCAATCGTCGGCCTTATCGAGCACCGCAGCATTCTGGACTTCAATCTCAAAGGTTCGCGCCGCGTGCTCAACTTCTTCTCGGGATTCGCGGCCGGATTTGCCGCACTCTCTGTGCTGGTGGGCGCGCTCGCCGCCGGCGGCTGGCTGCACTTTGGCCCCATCGCGCTGACGGGGACCAATATTCTCAAGTTCGCCGCACTTTGGGGCATCACCTTTCTGCTGGTGGGATGCTTTGAAGAAGGTGTGTTCCGCTGCTACCTGCAATTCACGCTCACGCGCGGCATCAACTTCTGGTGGGCGCTGGCCGCTGTCGCCGGGCTTTGCCTTGACCTGGTGTTGCGAGCCAGGGGCAACGGCGTGTGGGGCGTCTACGCAATCGCTCTGCTAGGGGTGCTGCCTTGTTTCGCGCTGCATTGGTTAAGGGCCGAGAACGCGGGATTCTGGCATGCTGCCTGGGTCACCTCTACGCTTTTCGGATTCATCCACACCGGCAACAACGGTGAAAACTGGATCGGCATCTTTGCCGCCGCGGCCATCGGATTTGTCTTCTGTGTCAGCGTGCGCGTCACCGGATCGGCATGGTGGGCCATCGGCTGTCATTTCGCATGGGATTGGGCGGAGACCTACTTCTACGGCACCGCCGACAGCGGATTGCCCGCTCAAGGCCACTTTCTCACCACCAACCCAGCCGGCAACGCGCTATGGAGCGGTGGTACAGACGGACCTGAAGGCAGCCTGCTGGTGCTGGCCGTCATCCTGCTCCTGCTGGTTGCGCTGCTCGTCATCTACGGACGCAAGCGTCCGGCGCCGGCTGCGGCAATGGAACAACAGACGGCCTGATCGACCGCGCCGATTGGACTCATCCGGCATCCCGTGCATTTGCCGGGAAGC
>Ga0224558_1003386_pt1 | contig 13336 bp, 12 predicted proteins | sample 714S32024metaG_FD_180682 | JGI IMG/M metagenome (GOLD analysis project Ga0224558, IMG submission 180682) | Peat soil microbial communities from Stordalen Mire, Sweden - 717 S3 20-24 | ecosystem: Environmental > Terrestrial > Soil > Wetlands > Peat | place: Sweden: Norrbotten County, Stordalen... | reverse complement strand
ATCTCGTTGTAGTGCCGGAGATATTCGACGAGGATTGCTTCAAGGTGTCGTCGGGAGACGACGAGGAGCTGGTCGAGGCACTCGTTGCGGATGGTGCGCACGAACCGCTCCGCGAAAGCGTTCGCACGAGGCGAGCGCACCGGGGTGCGGATGACGTTGACGCCGATCGAGGCGAACACCTCGTCGAAACTGGACGTGAACTTGGTGTCCCGGTCCCGTATCAGGAACCGGAAGCGCCGGCCGGCATCTTCGAGATCGGCGGCGAAGTTCCGTGCCACGTGGGTCAGCCATGGACCACTCGGATTGGTGGTGACGCCGAGGACGTGGACGACGCGTCGCTCCACCTCGATCACGAAGAGCACGTAGTAGCGGCGGAGCAACACCGTGTCGACATGGAAGAAGTCGGTGGCCACGATGCCCTTGGCCTGGGCGGAGAGGAACTCGCTCCAAGTGGGGCCCTTACGTCGGGGAGCCGGTGGGAGACCGTGCCGACGCATGACCGTCGCGACGCTCGTCTTCGACACCGTGACACCGAGTTTCTTGAGTTCGCCGACGATCCGGAAGTAGCCCCACCGGGGGTTCTCCCTCACAAGACGGCAGATCAGCTCCACGGTTTCGCCGGAAAGGGCCGGCCGACCTGGTCGGCGGTGCGGGCAGGTCCAGCGCTTACGGACCAGAGAGCGGTGCCATCCGAGGATCGTCTGCGGCGTGACAAGGAACGAATCCCAGCGCTGTCGGGGTACAAGTCCGGCCAGGAGCGCGACGACGGCTCGGTCCGACCAGGTGAGGCGGGGGCGAGGGGTCTGGCGGCGAAGCACGGCCAGTTGGTGGCGCAGGACCAGGATCTCAGCATCCCTGGCCACTGCATCGGAGCAGTGGACGCGAAGGACCTCGAGGACGCGCCGCAACAAACGGTAGAGGAAGGACAGGGCCACGATGGGAGCCTCGCCCATAGTGTTCTAGCTGGTCAAACCGGGTATTGGAGGGGATTCTGGACCCTTCAGGGTTCGCAGACAAGATGCAAGCCTGATCGCGATGGCGCGCCGGACTCTCAAAGGAACAATCGTGGTGGCAGTTGCGGTACCCACGCGTGTCGCGGCGTGGATTCTCGGAGGACTCGGGGCGACTACCTGTTCGGGCAAGCTTCGCAACCCGACATCCGGCGTCCCTCTCGCCGCGTACGTCGTGACGGCAATCGTCTGGGTGCTCCAAATCCGAAGTGGCATCTTGTACCCCGTCTTTGACGCCAGCAACCTTCGCAACTCCTGGGGCGGTCCCAGCCTCGCCGGAGCATGGGTCACGCACTTCGCACTGGGGACGGGAATATTGCTTGTTGTCTCATTCCCCTTCGCCCTTTGGCGAGAGCAGCGGGAATCTTGAACTGCGCCCCGCGATTGGAACGAACTCCGCTGGACAAGAATCCATCTGTGCCTCATCGGAGAACCACGAGGTCCGCTTCATAGACCTGGGGGCGACTCGACAACGACAGCCTGGGAGATCGCTACCGGTGGGCTATCGGAAGAGCCGCCACTAGCGCCCTGCCGAATCGGTGTTCGATGACCGATGCCCATGTCGTTCTGTGCGCCCGCGACCCAGCAATCGGGGCGAGTCGCGATCTTCACGCCGGGTTCCGGTAGGGGACGCGCGCTGAGTAGCAGCTGCGCGGTCAAGGATTGAACCGCAACGCGTCAATCGGCAACGAGTTCGCGCTGGATCATTCCGTCTGGGCGGGCCCGCCCAGGATCTCGATGTCCAAGGCGGCCACCACGGCGGGATCGGTGACGATCTCGATCTCGGCGATGGTGTCGCCGACAACGTGGAAGGCGAACGCCGCCTTAGGCCGGCCGCCCGGCGCCCAGACCGCACCAGGCGTGCCTTCGATGAGCGCCAACTTGGCGGCGGTGGCCCGCCCGATGAGGGCAGTGGCTACGCCTCTTGCTCCCCGGACCTCGGGCGCAAGAAGCGGCGCTCCCCGGTCACGGTTGGCGACGGCCATCTCCACCGCGGCGCGGTCGGCGCGGAGCACGGCGTCGGGGTCGAGGAGGGAAACGAGCGCCTCGTAATCCCCGCGCCGGGAGGCGGCCAGGAACGCGTCAACGATCTCCTGCTGGCGCCGCCGGTCGCCGGAGGGCATCTCGTCGGTGCCTTGCACGCGCCGCCGAGCCCGGCTGGCGAGCTGGCGGGCGGCGGCCGTTGAGCGCCCGACGATCGGGGCGACCTCGTCGAAGGGCACGGCGAAGAGGTCGTGGAGGACGAAGGCGAGGCGCTCGGCTGGGGTGAGGCTATCGAGCACGAGCAGCAGGGCTGGGCCGATCGTCTCGGCGAGAATCACCTCCTCTTCTGGGGTGAGTCCCTCGAGTGCCTGATCCTCTCGCTCGAACGGCTCTTCCCGCCGGGTGCGCCGGGTGCGGAGCATGCCAAGGCAAACGCGGGAGAGGACCGTGGTGAGCCACCCGCCGAGGTTGTCGATGCGCTCGGCGTCGGATCCGCTCAGGCGGATCCAGGTCTCCTGGACGGCGTCCTCCGCTTCGGTGAGCGAACCGAGCATCCGGTAGGCCATGGCCTGGAGCCGTGGCCGGCTCGCCTCGAACGTGGCGGTGAGGTCGCGATCCATCACCCTAGATTGACGCGCCAGACGCCCAGGATGTGACACGAGCACCGATGGGCGAGCCGGTCGGCCGCCCCGGTGAGCGCTTTCGCCCCGCCCGCGAGGCCCGTCAGTGGTAAGGAAGGGACGGCGCAGCCCGGTTGTCACACATCGGTCGTTTGGCGCGTCATAGGGACCATGACGGCAAGATCGACCAGCAAAACGAAAGGAGCGACCGTGACCGAATCATCCACCGAGGGCATCAAGATCATGTTGCACCCCGTCTCAGACCTGGGCAAGGCCAAGGCGGTCTACACCGCGCTGCTCGGGATCGAGCCCCAGGCTGACGCTCCCTACTACGTGGGCTACGACACCGCGGGCCAGCACATCGGCCTTGTGCCGAGCGACGCCTCCCAGAGCGTGACCTCGCCCGTCGCCTACTGGCGCGTGGCCGACATCGAGGAGAAGCTGGTCGAGGTCACGGGCGCCGGTGCCAGCGTGAAGGAACCCGCGCGCGATGTGGGCGGTGGCCGTCTCGTGGCCACGTTCACCGACCTCGACGGCAACGTCCTCGGGCTCGTCCAGGACACCTGAGCGTCGGGCATGAGCGCGTCACATCGCCCCCGCACCGAGCGGGGCACCGACACCGAGCATCGGCCCAGCTGCGACACCGACGTCTGGGTAGCCGCTGCTGGACCGAAGGCCGCACCGGATGCCGCTGTGCGTCGACCGGGACGGCGAGGCACTTTCCCTGAGTGAAAGGAGGACGTACATGGGTGCATCGGATGAGCGTGACGACTGGCGCGGTGCCACCCTGTCTCGGATTCGCAGATGGATCATGGAGGCCGATCCTGAAGCAGTCGAGGAGAGGAAATGGATCAAGCCGACCAATCCAGACGGTGTCCCCGTGTGGTCGCACGACGGCATCATCTGCACGGGCGAGATCTACAAGAACCACGTGAAACTCACCTTCGCCAGGGGCGCCTCGCTGAATGATCCTTCACGACTGTTCAACTCCGGTCTCGAAGGCAACCGGCACCGCGCGATCGACGTTCACGAGAGCGAGAAAATAGATGAGAAAGCCTTCAAGGCCCTGATCCGAGAGGCTGTAGCACTGAACCAGGCCGCGCGCCGCCGCCAGTCAATCGAACCTGTCGAGAGAGTCGGCGGCAGATGAGGTAACAGAGCGCCTCTACCACGCGACTCACCTGCCCCACTACCGCCAGGCAAACGCAGGCCGGTGTGCCGGTAGGAGGCACGCATAACCCTCACACCGAATACGGCCACCGGCCTTCACCGGCGTCGTTCTATGCGCCTGCGAACCGGCGGTACGGGCCATCTTGGAGGCCGCCCCGTTGTGGCCTCAACCGGTCAGTCGGGTGACGCTGGATGAGGCGTTCGGCGCTCCTTTCAGCTCAAGCGGTTTCGCCCCGAAAGAACCAATGAACGCCGAACTTGTCGGCGAGGTGTCCATAGATGCCGAACGGCATGTCGTGCAACTCATCGAGCAGGTCTGGATCTGCACCCAACGACAGCTTATGAAAGATCTCTTGCAGGCCGCCGACGGTTCCGCTCGTAACGTACATGGCCACCGTGTTTCCCTGGTTCGGCTTACGCGTCGCATGCATCCAGTCAGTAGCCGAAAACTCCATGGCGCTCGATTTGAGGTGGGCGTAGACCACTTTGTGGTGATGCTCTGGAGGGATGTCAGCTTTCATCGGAGTGTCGCCAAGCCGTGTGACGGTCAACTCACCACCCAGGCATGAGTGATAAAAGGCCATAGCGTCGGCGCAGTTCCCGTCGAAAAGTAGGAAGGGTGTGAGGTTCAGCAGAGTCTCCTCTTAAGCTTCTATTCGTGATGGAATCCTGACATCTGATGGTCCCAGGCTCTCAGCCTCCTGCCCAAAGATCATCGCACCTGCCGCCCCATCCTGCTTTGCCAGTTGCCGAGCGGAGCTTGCTGAGGCCCAAAACTAACCCCAAGGTGCCGATCAAGGGCACTGCAGAACGGGCACGCAGAACATCGTCGCCGAGGAGCTTCCGGCACGCCCGATCGACTGTGAGCGCGTGCGCACGGGATCGCCGAATATTTGCGCGCGCTTTCAGCGCCCGACTGCACGACTGACCGACGTTCTGTTCCCGCGATCCGACCCCATTCATGCGCAAGGTGCGTGTTTTGGCAGCATTCACACCGCGCGGCGGCGGACCAGCCAGACGGTTGCAGCAAGGAGAAGCAGGGAGAGCGCAAGCAGCCAGCCACCTTCGATGAACTGGAAGGACCAGAACCGGCTAACTGGCTGATAACTCGTCCATGCCGTGTAGCCGTGGGGGAGGCACTGCAGGAACGCTTCCCTCGTCGGGGCGGACTTCGGGCCGGACGGCGGACCAGGTGGAGGCGGTGGAGGGCAGTTGGCGGGGAGGAGGTTAAAGGGGGGCAGGGCGCCGGTCCACGCGAGCTTGCCGCCCTTGGTCCCCCATTGACTCGTGATCATCGCTGAAGCAGACACATTCGGGTTGGTGGTGACTAGCGGCGTCAGGTAGTGCTGACGCAGGAACATCCCGACCACGAACGCGAGCCCGGCATAGGCGGCCAGGGTGGTAACAATCGCCGCGACGACCCGGCGGATGAGCATGCCGGCAAGTGCGCCGATAGCGAAGGCGAGAAGGGTCCATTCAGCGAACGCGATTCCTCCGCGTAGGTCGAAGACGAGGGCGGAGAGCGGGTTGGATAGACCGTCAGCGATGAATGGTTGGTAGTACCAGGAGAACAGAACACTGAGAGCTCCGGCAGCGGCGGCCACCACAACCGCGAGCGACATCAGCTTGGCGAGCGCCCACCGCCGCCGCCCGAAGCCCTGGGTCCAGGCGTAGCGGAAGGTGCCGGTCTCCATCTCGCGGGCCAGCACCGGCGCCCCGACGAACGCCCCGATCAACGCGGGCACTACCTGCAGCAGAGTCGGGATGAGCTGTCTCGTGCTGTTGTACGTGCTCGTGAAGTCGCTGATGCCATTCACGCAGGCAAGTGAGCTTGCCGGGCGGCAGGTGGTCGCAGCGAGGTAGGCGTGGTGCAATTGAAGGCCGGCGAGCCACAGGTACACCGCCAGCGCGCCAAGCAGTACCACCACGCCCGCCAGCGCGACCCGGTGCTGGCGCCAGGTGACCCAGGCCATCCGCCGCCACGGCAGTGGCCGCAAGCTTTGGGCCTCCTCCGGACGGGCGGGCACGCTCAGCGTCGTCCACGCAGTCATTTCGCCACCTCCGACGGCTCGGCTTCCCGGCCGCGGGTCGGGCCGGGCAGCGCCGCGGCACCGGGCTCGCGCAAGTAGGCCAGGGCCAGCTCTTCGAGCGTGAGCGAGTGCGCCTCCCATCCCGATGGCACCGGATCGGAGGTGCCGTCAAAGCGCACGAGCAGATGCGCCTGCGAAGCGGCACGGCTCGCGTGCACGACGTTCCACTGCCGCGCACACCGTTCGGACTCTGAAGCTGGGCCGGTGAGCACGCGGTGGCGCGCGAGGAGATCGTCGACTTCGCCGACCACTTGGATGCTTCCGCGCGAAACGAGTACGAGATAGTCGGCAACTCGCTCGAGCTCGGCGAGGACGTGCGACGACAGCACGACCGAGACACCGTCATCCGCGACCGCCATCATCACCGTCGCCATGAAGTCGTGCCGGGCAATCGGATCGAGCATTGCCATCGGTTCGTCGAGCACGAGGAGCTGCGGCCGGCGCGCCAGCGCGAGGGTCAACGCGAGCTGGGCCTGCTGGCCGCCTGACATCTTCCCCGCCTTCTGTTGTAACGGGATGCCTAGCTCGTCGAGGCGCTGCTCGGCGCATTTTTGGTCGAAGCGCCGGTTGAGGTTGCGGGTCAGGTGGAGCAGGTCGGCAGCCGAGAGGTTCCTGTAAAGCGGCGTGTCCTGAGCCACGAACGCGATTCCGTCGAGCGCGGGCAGAGAACCGGCGCGGCGCCCGCCGAGCACTGTTAGCTCACCGGTCGTCGGTGTGGCAAGCCCAACCGCGAGGTTCAACAAGGTCGTCTTTCCGGCACCGTTCGGCCCGACGAGCGCGACCACGTGCCCGTCGGGGATAGCCAAGGTGCAGTCGTGCAGTGCTCTCGTCGAGCCGTAAGACTTGCCGAGGCCGTGGGTCTCGATGACGTTCATGCCACCCCCTCTTTCTCGTGTTGCGCCGCGCCGCGCCGGTCGGCAGTACCCCCGCGACGCTCACGAAAATCCCGCAGCACGTTCGCGACGAGCGCCGCGATCCCGTCCTCGTCAAGCCCCGCGGCGTCGGCAACCGCCACCCATGAGACGAGGGAGCGGCGGAGCTCGGTGAGCTCGGGCAGTGCCATCTGGCCGAGCGTCGCCACGATGAACGTTCCCTGGCCCGGTCGCCCGACTGCGAGGCCCTTCGTCTCCAGCTCCTTGTAAGCTTTCAGCACGGTGTTCGGGTTGATCGCCAGCTCCGCGACCACGTCCCGGACCTTCGGGAGCTGATCGCCGGGCTTGAGGTAGTCGAGGCGGAGCGCGTGCTCAACCTGATGGACGAGCTGCAAGTAGGTCGGCACGCCCGAAGCGAGATCGAGCCGGAACTCAATCGGCGAGACTCCTCGCGGAACCGCCGTCTCGCTGTGCTCTTTATCTAACGTCATAAGACAACGCTACAGCAGAAGAAGCGGCTGTCAACCGCGCCCTCCGCCATCCCAGGGCCGTGCGGTGCGTTTGGCCGCGCCGCCGATCGCTCGTTACCCGGAGCGGACGGTCGAAAGTGGCCGTTCAACAGGACACTCGTGTCGGTGACATGTCACTGACGCTGGCGGAGTGACCTTGGGACCGAGCTCAGCAGCTGGTCGATCCGTCGCTCACCGTATAGGCGGGCCACTCGTTCGCGAAGCTCCGCGTTCTCTTCCTCCAAGCGAGTGATCCGCTCGCGTAGTGTGTCGGCTCGTTGCCGGAGCGACTCCGCCGAAGCTCGCTCGGCGAGAGGCACCGATCGGTTCTTTGAAGACGGGCGAGCTGCTCGCCGTGCGACTATCGCCTCTCGCAGCTCAGGATTGCGATACAGCCAGCCCCGCGACACTGAGGCTGCCCGAGCGACGCTGCTGAAGGTGACGGGTTTGCGACCGCGTTCGAGGGACCGGATCGCCTCTGCTGCTCGCGTGAGAGCGCTGTTATGGCGCACTTTGGCGGCTTCGACGAGATGTCGGGTGTTGTCAACGCGCGTCATCGTCATCGGCTTGCAGGCGCTCGAGAGTCGCGACGATGAGATCGAGGCTCGTCTGCACCTGGCGGTGGTTGGCCGCCAGGCGTTGGCGCCCCTCGGCCTCGGCACGGGCAAGGAGCGCTCGATTGTGTTCGGCCTGCGAGCGGTGGATGTCCAAGAACTCGATCGTGGTCTGGAAGTCGGGACAAGTCAGGCAGGCATTGGGATGAGGGCAGTCCTGCTGGGGCGGGCGGCCGCAGTAGCCGTTGGGGAGACTCGCCTGGATGCGGGCGAGATTGTGTTTGACCCACTCCACGTCGGCCGTGGGCGCTTCCGGGTCGAAGTCGAGGACGCGGCCGGTGATGTCCACGCGGGTCTGCTGGTAGCGCTCGAAGGCCTCACGGACCGTGGTGTCGTGCAGGTGGGCGTAGATCGACGTCATGCCAGGGCTGGCGTGTCCTAGAACGCGCTGGACGACGTGCTGAGGCACGCCGGCATTGATGAGCCGGGTCCCGAGGGTGTGACGCAGCTGATGGGCGCTCACCGTCACTGGCCGCCCCTTTTCATCGTGCAAGTTGATGCGTCGTTGCCAGGCGCGCAGCCTGCGACAGAAGGAGTGGTAGTCGTAAGGCAGCGTCCCGTCGGGGTTGTCGCGGACGTCAGGGAACAGCCAGGGGCTTCCCTTCGGCCAGATGTCGTGGACCAGCTGCTGCTGAGCTTTGACGGCGCTGACACCCTTGGCGCTCAAGGGGACCAGCTGTTCGAGTCGCACCTTGGAGTTGTAAAAGCGCAAGCACGGCCACCCGACGCTGTCGGGCACGAGCGGGTCGAAGGCAAGAGTGCAGGCGTCTCCGGCACGCAGCCCGGCCTCGGTGAGGATGATCACGAGATGGCGCGTGGTGGGCTCGAGCTCGGCAAGGTTGCTCTCGGACTCGAGCTGGGCCATCACCATCTCGGTCACGAACCGGGGTGTCGGCCTGCCGGGTCTGGGCATGTCGTCGTGGTAGATGGCGGCCCGGGAGGGCACGTCCGCCAGCCACAGAAACCGCCGGTTTTCCTCGAGAAAGCTCCGCAAGAAGACCACGGACTGCAGGCGGGTGTTGGAGGCAAGCCCGGACCCCGCCAGCCAGGCGAGGTAGGACTCGAGCAGCGGTCGGTCGATCGCGCTCTCGTCGGCGTCGGACGAGACCTCTGCGAGGAACCTCGAGAAGCGGCTAAGGGCGAGTGCTCCCGCGGCGATGGTTGTGAACGCGCAGCCCGTGGCCAGGCGCCAGCGTGCCCAGCGCTTGGCGGCCTGGTTCAGCCATGGCTGGGAGATGCGGACGAAGCTCACCCGATCACGGCCACGGCGGGCGGGCACACCGAGACGTGCCGCCTCCCAACGGTCGGCCGCGTAAGCCGCCTCCAGTTCACTCGCCCGGGTGACCGGTACTACCTGGCATAGCACCGGTGTCGGCTCGATCTGAGCGGAAGAGGTACTCACGGTGCCGCCTCGATCCGCCCGAAGCCGGCGCGGGCGAGCTCCGCGCGCAGGTCTTCGGATGTGAGATGGATGTAGGTCTGGCTCGTTGTCACCGCCGAGCGATGGGTGAGAAGCTTGGCGACCACCTCGATCGGCACCCCGGCGCGAAGTAGGTCGGTGGCGTGGGTGTGGCGGAACATGTGGGCGGTGAACTCGATCCCCGTGCGGGCCCGCAGTCGGGCGATCAGTTTGCGCAGCGCGTCGTAGCGCATCGGGGCACCGACCGGTTCGGACCACAGGTTGACGAACACGTAGTCGGAGTCAAGATCTCCGTACTCGGTGTGCATGTACTCGCTGTAGAGACGCACGAGCGATGCCGTGATCGGGATCACAGCGGTCTCGCGACACTTGGCGCGGGCGCCGTTGGCGTTGTCGTCGCGCGGCACGATGCGAAGCTCTTTGTCACGGGAGACGAAATCGGCGTGGCGGAGCCCGAGCGCCTGGCCGGCGCGCAAGCCTGTCTCGGCCAAGAGCGTGAGGAGGAACCGGTCACGTAGCCGATCGCAGGCGTCGATGATCACGGCCACTTCCTTGGCCTGCAGTGCCCGCGGAGGCCGGCGCGGGACGCGTAGCTTGACCGGCCTGGTGGGAACAGGCCGACCGGCGCTGACATGATGCAGGAAGGGCCGATAGGAGCCGCGCTGCACCCGCCGCCAGACGACAAGGCCTTCGGCAACCTCGACGCCGCAGCGCGCCTGGTGGTCGTAGAAGGCGAAGACGCCGGCCAGATACCTGTTCACGGTCGCTGGCGCCCGCCGTGCGGTCCCGCCATCGAGCACGACCACGTTCTCGGCCGGGGAGCGCAGCGCCGCCACGAACCGAGACAGGTCCTCGGGGCTCGCCTCGTCCCAGGACAGCTGCGTCTGGCCGAGGAACTCGAACCACAGCTTCAGGCTGACGGCATGGGCACGGATTGTCTCCGGTGAACGTTCGAGAGCTGTGAGGTGAGCGAGGAATGCCTCAGCCGATGCCAGCGGCAACCCCTCGTCGTCGACGACTGTCCACGACACCGCGTCCGTCGTCGGCATGACGACACGCTCTACACGCACCGACGCGCCTCCTTCCGTGTATCGAACATATGTTCGATTCTCGAAACGATACGCCCATCGTCGGTTACAAACAAGACGTCGGTGACAGTGCTCCAGAGAACGTGTCACCCACGAAGATCAAAGCCTTCGTCAGTTACGTCGGTGACAGCTCTCAGTGAGCTCCGGAGAACGAATCATCTGTACGCCGCGCGAGGCGTGTCCTAAGTCACGTCGCGGGCACGTATCGACGGTTCCGGGACGGTTGGCTGATCAGCGCGTAACGCCGAGTCTGTCGCGGCGTTCGCGTCGACCGACGCCGGCGCAAGGGCGTCGTTCTGTACCCCGAGACGCGCCTCTCCAAGCGGCCGTAGAGTCGCTCTCTAAACACATCAAGAGTTGGAGGTTGACGGGGCGCGGTAACTAATCCTCGCTCACCATGAACCCTTCGCGGCCGAGCCCCGTGACATCGAATCCTGGCGTTGCCGGCTTGGCTTCCTTGCAGCTAACCGCCCACACAATGTGCACGTCTACCTGGCCTTTCGATGTTGAGACTGACCTTTCGCTGATACACCCCCGATGCTCAGTAGTTCGCTTCTTCGTCAATGACCATGCAGCTGACGAGAACCGCCGCCGTGAGGTTTAGCGGAACACGCCCTGGAAGTGACCAGACCCGATCCACCGTCGCGCGAGGACCAAGACGACGACAACGGGGGCGATCGTCGCCAAAAGCAAGAACGCGATCGCGCTCGGTGGCCAGCTCGTGTGCAGCTGGACCACGCCGAGGTACTCCCCGGACGTCTCGCCACTGAACAGCTGAAGGGCGATGCCAAGCGGCAAGGGGTAGCGGTTGGTCGTGTCGGTCGACCAGTACATGACCCACGGCAGGAAGAAGTTTGTCCAGCTCGCGACAATGTTGAGAAACACGATCAGCGCTGCGACTGGCTTCGAAAGAGGAACGGCAATGCGTCGGAACACCTGCCATTCGTTGCAACCGTCCGAGCGCGCCGTCTGAAACAGGACATTGAAGCGCTCGGTGTGGAAGTACAGGTAGGACAGGTAGACGCCGAACGGGAACAGGCCGTAAGGCACGATGACCGCTAACGGGCTCGTCAACTGATGCACCTGGTTTGCCTCGAGGAAGAGCGGCAACACGAGCGCGCTGGTCGGGATCAGCATTACGAGCATCGTGAGGATCAAGAGCGCACGTCGACCAGGAAACTCGTGCGTTGCTATGGCGTAACCAGCGGGAATGCATGCTGCGATGGCGATCGCAGCCCCCGCCGCAGAGTAGATCGTCGAGTTGAACAGCCACAGTCCTAGGTTGCCGCCGATCAGTCCTAGGTGGACGCCGGTCGCCTCGAAGACGAGCCAGATGATGGGCACGGCAAAGAACGCCGCAAAGAGTGCGAGTAGGACGTACATAACAACCCGGCCCGTCGAAGTCCGTCGCGCGGCCGAATTCGCAAGAGAGAGCATCAGTGGCCGACGTCAAACAAGCCGGTGCGTAACAGGATGACGGCCGCGCAGATCACGGCGACCACGAGCAAGTCGACGGAGATCGCAGCCGCGTAGTTGAAGTAGTCGTAATGGAACGCAAGGAAGATAGCGAGCTGGTTAGGCGACCAGGCCTGATTCGCGATCCCGCCCGTAGCCTCGCTAATGAGCTGCGGTTCGGCGAACAGCTGCGACCCGGCGGCGAACGCGCCGATCACCATGTAGGCGATCCATTTCTTGATCAAAGGCAGCTTGATGTTGACCGCGGTGCGCCATGCTCCTGCGCCGTCGAGCCTCGCGCTCTCGAGTACCTCTTCGGGAATTGTCGCGAGTGCGCCGTGCATGACGACGATCCAGCTCCCGGCACCGCTCCAGAACGCGATCAGTGCGAAGATCACCGGGAGGTGGGCTGGCGCGAGCGAGTCGCCGAGCGTGTGGTAGCCAAGCCAGCTCAACACGAAGCGCCACGGACTCTTGCCCGGTTGCAGCATGAACAGCCAGAGCATCACGCTTGCCGAGCCGGCAAGCGCTGCCGGAAGGTACAGCAAGAAGCGAAAAGCCGCGCCAACGCGCTCATTCAATGAATGCAGCATCAACGACAGGCTGACGACGAAGACGACGAGCGCTGTGAGCCAGATCCCCAAGAACTTGATGATGTTCTCGAACGCCGGCACGAACTCGGAGTTGTGGGTGGCGTCTATGAAGTTGCCGAGCCCAGTGAAGTGGGAAGTCAGCGATGTCAGCGCCAGATAGACCACGTAGCCCGCCGGATAAATCCCGATGGCCCCGAGCAGCACGACATACGGAGCGACGAACAGGTAGCCCGACTTGCGCGGTCGCATAGGTGACTTACGTTTCATGCCAGAGCCTGCAGGTCGACCTGCCTTGGTCACCTATTTGGTCATCAGACGTCATATCAATACTCTTGCAGGCGGTCGTAGGCGGGCGCTACGTGGTTCGACGACGGCGACTTGGGCACTGCGCTCGGTGTCGCAGTAGCACGAATGACGCTCCGACTACGACCGATGTTGCCGACGCCACCACCGTGATCGTCGTCCGCCCGCTCTTGCTTCGGGAACTTCAGCACCGTCCACCTCTCCGGGGAACTTCCCACCTCCGGACACGGAACAGATTCGAGGCCGAGGAACTGCGCCCGAAGGCTCGACGGGCGGAGAAGGACTGCGGTGAGCGGCTCGACTACGCCGGGGCGCTCGACGCGGAAGCTCCGCCACCGCTCAGAACTACGGCGAGGTCATCGGCGACGTTGCTGAGGACGAAGAGGGTCCGCCCATCACGCCGGCTCCTAGGGGTGCCGTCAAGACGCTGATCGCCTGACGGTGCCGCGAACAGCGGCGGGGCGTGTCCCATAGCCATCGTTGAAAGCCACCGGACCTGGGTTCCCGAAGCGCCTGCTTGGTCGCGTGAGTCAGCGTGCCACCGAAGCGCCGTTCGTGGGCGGGCGCGATTAGAACGCGCGAACCGAACGCCGCCCTCGGATGGCAGG
>Ga0224558_1003385_pt1 | contig 13345 bp, 11 predicted proteins | sample 714S32024metaG_FD_180682 | JGI IMG/M metagenome (GOLD analysis project Ga0224558, IMG submission 180682) | Peat soil microbial communities from Stordalen Mire, Sweden - 717 S3 20-24 | ecosystem: Environmental > Terrestrial > Soil > Wetlands > Peat | place: Sweden: Norrbotten County, Stordalen... | reverse complement strand
CGACATAGGCTTTGGCAATGGCGCGAATGCGTTCCTCGGCATTCGGAATTTCCTTCACACGGCCCTGCTGCTGGAGCGATTCGAGTGCTGCGGAAACTTGCCCCTTGGCCAGCAATTCGACGGCTGATTTCAACTCCGGATTTTTCTGGCGAACAATCTCGTCAAGCTTGGCCGTGCGCATTCCGGCCTCCTGCAACTGCTCGAAGGGGCGGCCAGCTTCGACGCCCTGATGCTGGCGCGTGTCGCCGATCAAGAGTACACGGTCACTGGGTCCAAGACGCGCAAGGAACTCGCGCATCTGGTTCGTGCTGGCGAGGCTCGATTCATCGACGAAATAGAAATGCCGTTGCTCTTGAGTTGCTGGGTCGAGCGAGCGGGCAAGGAACCCTTGCAGGGTTCCCGACTTGACGCCAGCTTCATTCAACTGACGGGCGGCACGGGAGGTCGGGGCAAAGCCCTCGACCGTATAACCTCGGAACTCCGCTGCCTCACGGATCACAGAAAGTGTGGTCGTCTTGCCAGCCCCGGCGTAACCTTGGATTCCCTGAACACGGTCGGGCGCGCTCAATACATCTTCGACGACATTTTTCTGCGCCCGATTGAGATATTGGTGTTGATCGGCCACAGCAATCGCCTGTGAGCGCGACAACACCGGCTCACTCTGATTCCGTCCTTCCGTTACGCGATGGACGATCTCATGCTCGGCTTCGATGGTCCTGGCAGTCGTAAACTGGCGTGCTGGCTGGCTCTCGGAACGCTGGACGATCTGGAATTCCCCGGAGGCAAGACGGGTATCGAGATTGCCTCGCACCTGGGCGTAGGTGACTTCGCCCATACCGCGGCGCAGGCCGTCACGGATCAGGGCGCGCTCATCGACGACGGCCTCGCGCTCGAAGTTTTTGTCGCGGGCGAAGGTCAACGATTCCCGCACAGGATCAATGGTATTGGCGGGCTTCTGTTGATGCTGAAGCCGTTCGTGCGCGGCACGAACAACAGCTTCGGCCTGGTGCCCGAAGTCGGTGGCGAGCTTGCGATGTGCCGCCATGATTTCGCCGAGCGAGTGTACCTCCTTCTTGTCGCGCGTTGAGTGCGCGGCAATTTCCGCAGCCTCGGAACCCGTGCGCCCGGTGCGCTCCAGATACTGACGAATCTGCTGGCTGCGCGGGCTGGATGCGTCAAGATACTCCTGCGTGTAGCCTTTGATTTCGGGCGCGCCACTGCGCCCGGTGGTGATTTCGTATCCAAGTTGGCGTAGCCGGTAGGTCAGCTCCGATTGATAGACAGCGGTCGCGAACTGCTGCGAGGCAAAAAGGCTCTGTGGCTGGACGGCACGCGGCTGGTCGTTATCGCGCTCGGTCACGTTGAAGATGACGGCGTGCGTGTGGAGTTGCGGAGCAACATAACCATCGACCGGGCGGGCCGTATCATGCTCGAACTTGGCCGCAATGAACTTGGCCGTCGTCTCGGGCGCGTGGTTGCCGCCAATGCGTGCCTGCGTGTACATCTCAAGCTGTTCGAGGGCAACCTTGACGCTCTCCCGGTGTGCCACTCGGACATTCTCATCTCCGCCGACAAGCGCCGTGAGCGAAACGGATTTTGGAGCGGAGAAGGTTGCATCCCACCCGGCGCGATGCTCCATCGTCTTGATGGTCTTGCCGTCCGCATCCATATATTGATAGGAGGCGCGCTGGCGGACGAGTTGTTCGCCCGTCTGCGGATGCTGGCCCTGGCTGAGGCGCGCGAAATCTTCAGCCGATACTGCTCCAGCAAGGCCGAACTGCGGAGCAAGCCGGCCTTGCCACTCACCCTGAATCTCGCCACGTTGCGACCAGTAGTTCTGCTCTTTGGCGGTGAACTCTTTGGCGTGATAGCTCTGCGCCTGACTTGCGGAAAGCGGCTTGGAAATGGTCAGCATGGCTTAAATCCTCGGTCCAAACGCCAATTCAGCCTGATCCTTGTTCGGTAACTTTTTTGTGGCCTTGACGACCGGCGCTGGTTGGGATTGGGCTACCTCTGTTGAGGGCACCACTACCGGAACGGAAGGCTTCGGCGGTGGTGTTACTTTTGCTGGTTCTGACGGCTCTTTCTTGGGTTCACGCACAATGTAGTCGTCCTTCAGCCGCTCAATGAACTTTTGCTGGGTCGCCGGAACCTCCAGCACCGGAAACGAGAAGCGGGCAACATAGTTGCCATGCTTCAGATAGGCGTGCAAGTTGTCCAAGCCGCTGATCTCGGAGTCGAGAACCAGCGGCTCGGTCTGGCGGTCAAGCATGAAGTTCCTACCCGTTCGGCTGCCATCGAAGTGCGTCTCCTTCATGCGCTCGATCTCGACCTTGCCAATGGCGCGGCTGACCCATTCGGCGGCGTTTGGCTCCGTTGTCTTGAGAAATATCTTGGTCGCCGGTTGGGAAAGCATGACCTCGGCCAAGTGGCCATAGATAACTTCCAACTGCGCTTTGCCCTGGAAGCCCAGCACAATTGGATTGCGCGATTTGCGGTTCTCCGTAATGGCAGTATGAAGCTGTGGAAGTTTCTGCAAACTAGCCAACTCGTCCAGCACAAACCACACCGGATGCTGCTCCGGCTTCGGCGCACTCAAGAGGCGCAGAACGAGCATATCGATCCACAGGCTATGAAGTGGACGAAGCGCCTCGCGCTCGGCGGGCTGCGAGGTAATGAAAATCCATCCCTTGCGGTCTTTCGACCATTCACGCGCGGTCCACTCCGATTTGGCTTCTTCCTTGGTTGGCAGCAAACGCAAGCTGTCGGCGACGAGACTCAGCGAGCCGAGTACGCCGGAGCGTTGCTGCGGAGCGGATGGATCAATGAGTGCGGCCAATTCTGTATTTTTGACGCGGTGGTCGATCTCCTCCGTATGCGACATCCAATTGACCAACTGCTGCGGCGTGGGCAACTCAAGCAGCAGGTGCGCAAAGATTTTCTGTGGGCTTTCAATGAAGAATTCATCCTTTTTCTCTGTTGTGCGCTGGAAGAGCGAGGCCGCGATGGTGCGCGCCTCGGCGCGGCGTACAAGCTCCTCGGACGGTCCCCAGTACGGGCAGCGCCGGTCGAGCGGATTGAGCACAATGTCGCCTCGCACCTCGTCATAGAAGCGTTCGATGAACTCGCAGGCTGGATCGTAGAGAATGGCCGAATGCCCACGAGCTTGAATCTGGCGGAGCATCTGCATGATGATCGTCGTTTTCCCCGATCCGGTGTCGCCGATGATCTCAAAGTGCTGGTCCTCGGCCCGCAAGGGAATGCGCAGCATTTCGTCGCACTTATCCACTTTGAGCCCGATGCCTGCCCCTCCGATAGCCTCGTTGAACTGCTTTGGCGTGACAAGGATCGGCCCCTTCAAACGCCGGCCATACCTCATTTGCTTTCGGCGAATAATGTCTTTCTTTATTGAGAACGGAAGTTGGAGCAGCAATGCAACCAAGCCAAATTCGAGCGGCAGTTCAAAGATGCTGGCGACGGTGTCGCCAGCATAAATCTGCTTTTGGAGCCACTCATTGAGCAGCTCGTTTGGGTAGACAGTTGGCACGTTGCGATAGAGAGAAACCACGCCGCGCTGGCGGGCGGTATCCGAAAGCGCCAGCGGAATCGGTTTGTTGTTTGCCTGTGGCGTGGAGCCAGATTTCACGTCACTCTTCAGGGCATACCATGCCTTTCCGCTGGCGTCTGAAATCAGCAGAACCTGGTACTTTCCCGATGAGCGAAAGCTGAGGCCGATGGAGGTCTTGATGTACGTTGGCAGGTAGTACCGCTCCAACGGTTTGAGCGCAATCGCAAAGCGCAGATAAACGAAAAGTCCAGTTGCAACCACCGCAAGAAAGATCGCGCCATAGGTGTAGATCGGCTGGTGTGGCGGCCATATAATCGTTTCCTTCCTACCCCAGTTCATCTCAGGCATGGCTTGCCTCCTGTTTCTCCGCGATGTATTGCGCAATCACTTCTTGAGCGGCGCGGTGTTTGGTAGTTTTCACATTTCGCATCAACTCCTCATACTGTTCGGCGCTGATCTGTTCGCCACAGACAATGGGCGAAAGAGCATCGGTGAGAAAGAGTTGTAGGCCAATGATTTCGGTCATAAGATGCTCTACGCCAAGAGAAGCTGAGGGCGAATGGACCTCTTTGAGAAGTACTTCCCGCGCCCATTCACCAATCGCACGACCGTCTGTCTCGGATGCCGCCTTCACTGCGGCAAATTCTGTCAGAGTCAATTTCGTATTGAGCGACTGATCGCGGCTTTCGCGCCCACGCACAGCCCCCTTCTTTCTATCCGGTTCAACATGATCCAATGGCATGGAAGCCTCGCATTTTCTCCGCAACAGGCCGGGAGCTAATAGGTTCCCGCCTTGCGGTAAGTTATTTGTTTGTGCCGGGAACCCATTAGGTTCCCAAGAATCTAATCAGCTCCCTCGAAGGGGTGGAGTGTCGAGATACACCCGGTGCGCAGCACCGAACGGGCTACTGGCACCGGAAATATCAGTTGCGAGCCTGCAACTCATTCACCGCCTCCACCCCACGGCCACGTTTGCCTTGCCTACGGAAGAGGCTCTGGAGGCGAGGCTCACGGGGCATACGCCGGATACGGAGGCTCTGAGGAGTTTCCCCGGCTCCCTGACTCCGCAGGAAATCCTGAAAGTCGCGGTCCTTGGTGAAAACGTATGCGAGGGCCTTATCCACGACCTCATCGGCGGAGGCATGGAGAAAAGCGGCATACTGGTCGATCTGCTCGGCGGTGTTTTGGTCGAGGCGGATCGTGGCGGATACCTGATGGGTTTGAACAATCTCAAGCAGTGGCATTTGATTCTCCTTTTGATGTGCGATTACGGGTTGATTAGTAAGGTGAATCTTTGTCCTTGCAGTCGAAAGAATCTCGACGGCATAGACACGGTTTACGTCAAGGGAAAGAGCGGCAAAATCGTCGCCCAAAACGACGGCTTTGCGCGGAGCTTTCAGCACGGCTTTACCTCCGCGATTAAGTGGCTTTCAGCGCGGAATACCGGCTCCATCTGTAAGCTCTGTTTGCTGCGGTCATAGCCGTTCAATTGCAGCACTTCGCGGATCACGCGGCGGCCTGGTTCACGGTCCACATGAACCACGAAATCGACAGCCTCGCCGATCTCCGCTTCAATGTCCGAAAAGGTCGCCTGGGCGTTACTGCGGAGAACGAGGTTCGCAAAGCGGCGCAAGGCCTTTGCAGCCGAGTTGGCGTGGATGGTAGCCAACGAACCGGAGTGGCCAGTGTTGAAAGAATCAAGCAGCGTGCGCGCCTCGGTCCCGCGTACTTCGCCCAGAATGATCCGGTCTGGCCGCCAGCGCAGAGCGGACTTCAGCAAATCATCGAAGGTGATCCTGGTCTTGAAGGTATCGGTCTGGCATTCGGTAGCCAGGATGTTCGGTTTCTGAATGCCCAGCTCGGAAGTATCCTCGATCACGACGATGCGCTCGTGGTCGGGAATTGCGTTGGCAAGAATGCGCAATAATGTGGTCTTGCCGCTGCCGGTTCCGCCGCTGATAAGCAGAGTTTTGCCGCTGCGAATCTGCTCCTTAAGGAACTCCGCAAGCGGCCGCGTCAGCGTGCCGCGAGCGATCAGGTCATCGACCGTGTAATGGCGGCTGGTAAACTTCCGGATCGTCACGGCGGGCGCTGGCCGCACGACGGGTGGAATCACCGCTGCAAGGCGGCTTCCATCAGGAAGCTGCGCGTGCAGCAGCGGGTTGTCCTCGTCGAGCTTCTTGCCGAGGTTGTTGGCAATGACTTCGAGGCCGGTGCGCAGTTTGCCGGCGTCGAAGGAAACAGATGCCTCCTGGTGGATGATTCCGTCCCGTTCATACCACCAAGACGCATCGGGATTACCCATGATCTCGCTGATGCTTTCGTCGAGCAAGAGCGACTCGATGGGCCGGAGAAATGGAAGGATCAAATCGAAGCTCATAGCGCGCCTCCAGGAGGAAAGGCCCGGTGTGAACCGAGCCTTCCGGGGAAAACGAATGTGCCCTATTCGGGCACGTCCTCGGTTGATTCCTCGGCCTCTTCCGGGGCGGCTTTCTCGGCGCGATCGAGCTTTAGGATCGAAGCCACGCGCACTTCCCATACGCGCTGCTTGGCGCTTGTCTTCTTGTCCACGCGCTCGCGGCTGCGCAATTCGCCGTCGATGGCCAGATGCGCGCCCTTCGTGAGCGTCTTCGCGTACTCGGCCAACTTGCCCCAAACGATGCAGCGATGCCATTCGGTATGGCCCTTGTATTCGCCGCTCTTCTTGTCCTTGTACGAACTCTTGGTGGCAAGCGAGAGAACGGTGAAGCTGGCGTTATTGGCGGTGTAGGTGGTGGCGTTTTGGCCGAGGAAGCCGATGAGCGAAATGCGGTTCTTTATGTGGAATTGGGGCGGTTTGGCCAGCGCGATTTGCCGCGTGGCCCCTGGCCGCCGAGTGTCCGCCGCCGCAGATGTAACGATGAGTTGAGTCAGCATTGTTCCTCGCTTTCACCGGCGCGCATGGCCGACGCCGTCTCGATTTGAAGGAGACGGTCTGGTATCGGCACATCTGCAAGGTTTGCAATGAGCCTTTCGTAAGTGGCCAGCCCCTCTTCGACCGCTACCAGTTCGGGCTCTGATAGTGGGATCTCCTGTCGCAGTCTCAGCAGGTTGGTTTGGGCCTCCAGCATTTGCGTGCGAGTGGATTCTTTTGCCACATAGAACGAACATTGCGCACAGGCCATGCGGTGTGGGCATTGATCGAAGAAGTCGTAAGTGCAGTGCCCTTGGCCAAGATCGAAGCACTTCCACGCCTCTTGGGCAGCCAGCCCTTTACGAACTGCATCCTGATCGATCAGCACTTCGATCGCACGGATATTCCGTTCGAAGTAGCCAGCCTTTTCGTACGATTTGGTCAGCTTCGAGGGGTTGATTTTTGCGTAGTGCTGGGTCGAGGACGGGTTTTTGTGTCCCAGCCACGCCTGGACCTCGAAGAGCGACATTGGTTCGCGTGCATTGAAGAGCTGCGTGGCGATGGTGCTGCGCGCACGATGACTGGTGATGCGGCCACGGACATCCTTGTTTGGGATGCCCGCCTTGATGCACAGCGCGGGGATCAGCACTTTGTTGAGGTATTGATAGCCCAGCGCTTTGGAACGATACGCAAAAAGGTAATCGGCTTGCTCGCCCGTCTTCGGGTCGATGATTTTCGTTTGCGCGGGCCGTTCTTTTTCCCAGGTCTCGATCATTTCACCGACGATCGTGTCAACCGGCTTGGTGAACGCCGTGCTGGTCTTGTTAACCGGGATGGACAGCAGGCAGACACGTTCGCCCGAAGCGTTTTTCTGCCAACGAATACACTCCAGTCGAAGCCGCCGGATTTCGTCCGAGCGCAGTCCCGCGAACAGCCACACCACCGATAGCGCCTGCACCAACGATAGAGGATAGTAGTGAGTTCCGCTACCCTTTGGGCAACCTTGAGCGGACAGGTCCGCTGCGGTGAGGTTCAACCCGGCCCATATCAACTTGGCCCATACATCATCCGGTAGAACACGGGGATCGAAGCCGATGAGCGCCTGTAATGATCGTGGTACACGGAACGCGATATGCGGATCAAAAGACCGCGGGATGATCTCCCAGTGCTGCAGGTCGCGGAAGAAGGTCCGCAGTGCATAGAGCACGCTGATCCTGCCGCCCGCGCTCATGAGTTTGCCAGCGTTGGGTATGCGGCTTTTTGTTGAGTTGAGAGACCATTCGCAGTTCTTCAGAGCGGCGCACATTGCTACGGCTTCGGCCGCAACAGTGCGGGTCCACTGCGTTGGGCAATCGATGTGGGGACGCGTCGCTTGAAGCCATCGTCCCACCGCGAGGAGCTGATAGTACATACGAAGCCGGCAACGGGGAGATAGAGTCGATGTGTCGTGCCAGTACCGCGCCAGACGCGCCCATTCCGGTGAAACATCGACAACGATGACTTCGGGCGCACACTGTATCATTTTCTGCTGTAATCCGAGCCGGCGAACAGGCTGATCGATGATCCCCTCCGACGCCAGCAAGCGCGACAACGCGACAACGCACTTCTCTAGCGCAACCGTGCCAGTCTGTTTTTGAAGCTGAAGCAGAGCGGCCTCCGTGATGTCTTCTATGCGCGGCGACCGTGTTATCAGCAGCAACTGGGCCAGCGTAATCGGCACCAGCCGCAGTGTGCGAATGTGATATCCCAGCTCCCGCAGCCTGGCCTTGGTATTTCTCTCGGCTGCCGCAAACGTACTGGAGCCGAAGACTCGGCGCGCCAGACACGAAAAAACCTGCCGCCGCTTGGGGAAGCTCGCCAGCGTGTCAAAACCCCGCAGCAGGAAAGCCGCTGCGACGATGCGATTGCCGTCGTAGCGGCGGCACTCTACCATATCGATCCACTCCGCGTCCGTCCAGGCCCACAGAGCACGGTCCTGGCGTCCCATCTCTTCCAGCAGGTAAAAGACGAGAGACCGGCGTTTCGGCCCTTTAAACTCGATGTGATCGAAGACATCGTGCAAGGGACGCGCGAGCCGCTGCACGGCATCGAGCGACGGCTGCCGGGTCTTGCTCGTCTTGATCCGCGACGGCAGTTCCACCGTGAGGAAACGGCGTTCCGTGGCAGTCAGGTTGTGCGCCTGATCGTATCGAGTTGTGTCGATCGGCCAAGTCCATGCGTCTGTTGTTTTGTGTGCGCTCACTGAAACAACCTCCCCATTGTTTCCAACCGCTGTTGATGAAGCTGTGTCATAGTGGCGTTGAACTTGGCCGCCAGGTCACGTGCGCTCAGATGCAGATAGATCATGGTGGTCTCTATGCAGCGATGACCGGCGAAGATTGCGATTTCGTGGATGTCCCAGTCCGCTCGCGCCAGATCGGTCAGACAGAGATGGCGCAGCGTGTGAGGCGTGAAGCCCGTGGCTCTGGAGCGCTTTGCGATGACGGCGACGATCTTGGACCACGCCCATATAGAAACGGGTTGGGCGCGGTTGCGCGGCGACTGCGACAGAAACAGTCGCCCGCGCTGCCGGCTCAGAGTGCGGCGGTGTTCCAGATACCGGCCATACAGTTCATCCGTTGTTACCGAGTAGGGCAGGACACGCGACCTGCGGTTCTTGGTGGTCTCGGCGCGGACGCGGATGGTACGCCGCGAGGGATCGATATCGCCCGTTTCAAGCAGACACAGCTCTTCCCGTCGAAGCCCAGCATCGTAACTCATCGCCAGCATCAGACGGTTGCGAATAGGCTCTTTCGCAGTCTCGGCGAGAACACGGCACCATTCCTCTTCTGTCGGAATAGTGGGCAGCTTATGCTCTCGCTTCACCAGGGGCCGTGACGAGCGCCCTTCACCCTGGCGGAACGGGTTCCTTGTGCGCCGTCCCTCTTCCACCAAAAAGTCGTAGAACATCCGCAGCGCCGCCAGATGCTGCGGGATCGTCGCATTCGCCATACGGATGTCTGGCTCCTCTGGAGTGGCGGACGGTTTAACCAAGTCGCGCAGATAAGCGCCGACGGTTTCCTGCCCGATCTCGTGGGGCTCTTTATCACACGTGCTGAGGAAGCGTAGGTACCGCTCCAGGTTGCGGCCATAAGCATCCAGCGTGTTAAGGGCCAGCCCGCGGCACGCCTGAAAGCCAAGCCATGCACGTGCGTCTTTCTGACCTGCGACAAGTGGAACGCGGTCCCATTGAATTTCACTGATGAGTTGGTTGGACTTCACTCTGTTCTTCTCCTCGGTGTGATTAGCCAATCGAACAGACCTTTTGGGGCGCTCGTCGGCACTCAACTCATCGTTACATCTGCGGCGGCGGACACTCGGCGGCCAGGGGCCACGCGGCAAATCGCGCTGACTAAAACCGCCCCAATTCCACATAACTGATAGATACATGGTGAAGTCTCCTGAGTTGAATTCCCGGATTGGCCGGGTCACCCCTTGGCGAAGCCCGAGCGAGAGGCCCGACTCCCAAGAAGCGATGCGCACACTCAAATGGTTCCGATCAAAGATCGCGTGCGCGTCGCTGAAGCCAAGCCGCGCATTCTGGAGCAGGGACCCAAACTTGCTTTGGGAGAGGAGTCCGGAAAGCAGAGCGGCGTAGTGCCGCCGGGCGTCGGGTAAGGCCCGAAGCGTGTGACCGGACAAGCAAGGGAGGAAACGGGAAGACGAACGCTTCATGGCACGCATAGCAAGAGGCATTCCCGGCAAGCCAGCCTTACGCCGCATGACGCTGAACCGTCTCTTTGCCGCTTGTACAAGGACCAGTTGCGGCGATGGGCCATACTGCTTCATCGCCCGTGAGGATGCGTTGTGCCGTCTGCGAAGAAACGAAGGGCGTAGCTGCCGCGATTTGTGGCCGCGTGTGGACATGAAACACCTCGTTATAAGAGTGGCTTCGACTACTCGAACGCCTGGTCGGCCCGGAAGCGGACGATGGTCAACCCGAGAGGGTTCACCGCCAGCTCATTGTTCTTTACGTTGTCGCGGAAGACGTAGGTGACGCTGGCCGTCCAACGCTCGCGCTTGAGTTCCGTATGGTCTGCCGTATTCGTGTAGACTTTCTCGAACTCGACGCGCGCCGAATAGGGCGACTGCCGCAGGTCGTCAAGGACGACGTTCTTGACCTCCACATCGACATACGGAAGAGTGCTGTCGCGGACATAAGTCTGAATAATGTTGTCCTTGCGTTCCTGCTCGATCACGGCACGCTGTACGTCGCTGTTGAGAAAGTACAGAACGTTCGTCTGGTCGCGCTCTATCGTGTAGCGATTGCGCGCGAAGTACAGTTCCGCCCAGCGGGTGAGGTAATACTTATTCTCGGCCTCTTGCGGGCGATATTGAAAGTTGCGGTAATCGATGGCTTCCGCCCGGCCCACATCGTTGATGCGGACAATCATGGGGTGCATATTGGCGAGCGCCTGCTGACTCTTGTAAGCAAGCGCCGCCAACGCCAAGCAAACCGCGCAGAGGACGAGGACCGTTACCTTCAAATACGTGTTCATGACCAGCGGGTCGCCATACTGCTCCAAGTACCGCTCCGCTGCGCGGGTGATGTCGGGTGTAGATCTGGTTAGACTCGCCATTTTTTGTCTCCTTCCGCCTAAATAGCCCTGATAACGGCTGCGGTAATCAACCCGCCCATTCCCAGGCCGTGGCCCCCCGTATGACCGGAGAAGAGCGTCGCGGTCATGGTCGGAATCTTAAGCAGGACGAAGCCGGCAACAATGCAAAGAATGAGTAGACCTGGCATGACCGTAACTAACTTTTCCGGACTGTTTACGTTCATTGCGCCGCTGGTAAGATAAGTGATCAGCAGATGGCTCATGACGCTCATCGTCGCGGCGGCTACAACCTTGTAGAACTCGAAGCCAAGGAAAGCCCGGAGCCATCCCCAGAAAAGAAAGTCAGTTTTGTCAAAGACCATCCACGGGATGAAAACCGGCCCGAGCAAGCCGATGACCGCAGCTCCGATGGCACCGTAAGCGACAATTACGCCAATCAGAGCAGTAAGAATGCTCAAGACGATCTGTACCGTATATATGCAGAGAAGCCTGTATGGTTCGGTAAGGGATGGCGATAGGTCTCCCACCTGCCCAAGGGCCGTATGAATGGTGTTTTGCACCTCTTGCGTCGAATCGCTCCCGATGTAATCGACAAGGCTGCTTGTTCCTCCACTGATGAAGCCTTTCAGAGAATAGCCAATACCCGGAATTGAGCCGTCATAGAACTTCACGAAGCAGTAGGCGAAAGTAATCAGCATGAAGAAGCTGATGAACTTTGCCAAGTTGAAGCCTTGGCCTCCCTGAACCGAGGCCAAGGCTTCCTGCACGCCGAACCAGACAAGCATAATCGTGGCAAGCGCAATCACCATCCGCAACCCCAGCGAATCGATGGATGGTGATGCCGTCGCCGTCAGGCTGTCGCAACCGTTCTTGATAAGAATAAGAAAATCCATTTCTGACCTTCTTTCGCTCAGTAGTGAAACGCCCACTGGGTTCCGGAACTGGTTTGCTGTGGGGTTACGCTATTGAAAGTCTGCTGGTAGCTGTTGCCAAGCTGAAAAAGTGATTTGAGGTTATCCTGCTGGACCTTCTGTCCAATGAGTTGTTGCAGCGCCTGCGCCTGTAGAATCTGGTTGGTTTCTTGCTGCGTGCGCAGCGAGATTAATAGCGCCTGATTGATCCTCTGCAAGGTCGCCATTTCGGTGTGTTGCGCGGAGTCGGTAGAGTGACTGTCAGCTTCGAGCCGGGCGATGTCCGTCTCCCGTTGCGCCGCATTCGCGCGGATGGTTCCAATGGTTTGCAAGTTGCTGGCGTTTACGGCATCGGATAGATCAACCGTTGCACCTTGCGCCGCGATGATTTTTTGCCCCTGAGAACTCAGCGCGCTATACCCTGCAATCTGTCCCGTGTGTGGTATGCTGGCCGTTTGATAAGCCGACGCAGCGCCATTCCCCGTGGAAGCGGCGTTCATCCACGGTAAGGAATTGCCGTAGGTGTTGGCGGGCGTAGTCAGCGTAGTCCACTGCTGATGCCCCAGGTTGCTGTACGAGGTATAGAGCGTCTGTGGCAGCGCGGCCATGTGCTGCGCGAGGTTGTATGCAGCGATAACGTTCTTGGTGGTCTCTACCGTCGTTGTGTAGAGCTGATTCGCCGCTGCAATCTGCTGGACGGCGTGAGCTGATTGCGTTGGATCGAAGACGATCCCGGAGCCAAATTGGGCGTGCGCGGACGACACGAGTCCGGCCGCCGCAACGAGTGCGAACGTGAGCGTGAATTTCATTGTGTTCCTCCGTGGTTTTATTTCTTGGCGCGTTCAGCTTGTAGCTGGTTCCACGCATCTGTGACTTTCTTTTCCTCATCCGAACACTTCGGGCTTACCTTTGGCGGAATCTCCAGGTATTCGGCAGAGCAATCCTGATGGAACTGCTTGGCTAGTTCGTCGTATTCCTTCTGGAGCGCATCGACCTTGGCTTGATGGCTCTGGCATCCGGTAAGTGCGAAGACAAGAACTGCCATAAGTGCGAAGATTCTGGCCATGCTGTACATGAATATCTCCATCAAAAAGTCTGTGAAATGGTATGGTTTTCGTAAGCCGGAAGGAGCATATCCTGCGTGAAGTAAACCTTCACGCGATGCCCCTCGCGGATGGTGATGGTCGGCGGTATCTGAATGAAGCGGTCGAGGACCGTGGTTGCCGACTGTGAGACGCTGCTGGCAGCTCCGGTGGTAAAGGCCTGAGAACCACTGGTACTGATTGTTCCGCCGCCCTGTTCAATCTCCGCCGCGCCAGCCACGATGCCAAGTGCAATCGATGCGCCAAAGATTTGCAGGTAGTGGTTATTGACT
>Ga0224558_1003384_pt1 | contig 13348 bp, 13 predicted proteins | sample 714S32024metaG_FD_180682 | JGI IMG/M metagenome (GOLD analysis project Ga0224558, IMG submission 180682) | Peat soil microbial communities from Stordalen Mire, Sweden - 717 S3 20-24 | ecosystem: Environmental > Terrestrial > Soil > Wetlands > Peat | place: Sweden: Norrbotten County, Stordalen... | reverse complement strand
CCGAACGGGTGCGTCTGGAGCGCGCCGGGCCGGGCGACCCCCGGCCGCTCGACGCGTTGCTCCCGCTGCTGCGCGACGGTGGGGTGCGCCCGGTGAGCGCCAACGGCGTCCTCGGCGATCCCACCGGCGCCGGGGCTGCCGAGGGCCGGCGCCTGCTGGAGGAAGCCATCGAGGACCTGCTGGTCGAGGCGGAGCGCCTGCGGAGCCGGACGACGACGGAGGTGACCGGATGAATCGGGTGGCAGTGGTGACCGGGGCGGCCCGGGGCATCGGCGCGGCGACGGTGCGGGGACTGGCCGCGGCCGGGTGGTCGGTGGTGGCGGTGGACCGCGCCTCGGACGACCCCCGGCTCCCCTACCCGATGGGCACGGAGGCCGAGCTGCAGGCCGTCGTGGCCTCGGCGGCGGCCCGCTCGCCGGAGTCGGCGGGGGCCCCGCCGGCACCCGGGCGCGTCGTGGCCCACCTGGCCGACACCACCGACCCCGGCGCGCTGGGTGCGGCGGTGTCCCTGGCCGAGGACCGGTTCGGCGGGCTCGACGCCATGGTGGCGGTGGCCGGCGTGATCGCCGGAGGGGTTCCGCTGTGGGAGATGCCCGGCGAGCAGCTGGGGGCCGTCCTCGGGGTCGATCTGGGGGGACCGATCACAGCCGCCCGGGTGGGCATCCCGGCCATGCTCCGCCGGCCCACCCCGCGCCAGGGGCGGTTCCTGGCGGTGGCGTCGGCCGCCGCCACACGGGGCCTGCCCCGGCTCGCCGCCTACGGCGCGGCCAAGGCAGGGGTCGCCGGGCTGGTCCGCGGCCTGGCAGCCGAGTTGGCCGACACCGGGATCACCGCCAACGCGGTCAGTCCGGGGTCGACGGCGACGGCGATGCTGGCCGAGAGCGCCCGCCTGTACGGCCTGGCCGACACCCGGTCGTTCGCCGAACAGCAGCCCGTCCGGCGGCTCCTGGCCCCCGAGGAGGTGGCGGCGGCCCTGGTGTGGCTGGCCGGCACGGACAGCGGCGCACTGACCGGTGCGGTGATCCCGGTGGACGGCGGCCTCTCGCTGTGACGGAGCTCCCGGACGGGTTCGGACTCGAGCTCGACCGGTCGGTGCGCTCGTTCCGGGGTGGGAGGGTGCTCGTCGGGGGCCACCCGGGCCGCCTGCTCGCGCTGAGCGCCGAGGGTGCCCTCACACTCCGACGCCTGCTCGAGCGGGGGCCGGCATCGGATGCGGCCCGCCGGCTCGGTGGTCGCCTGGTCGACGCCGGGATGGCCCATCCGCGGCCGGGCGGCCGGGCCGGCGGGGCCGCGCTCCGCCTCCCGCTCACGGTCGTGGTGCCGGCCCGGGACCGTGCCGACCTGCTGGAGCGCTGCCTGGCCTCGGTCGGGGACACGGTCCCCACCGTGGTGGTCGACGATGCCTCCACCGACCCGGTCGCCGTCGCCGGGGTGTGCGAGCGCCACGGGGCCCGGCTACTGGCGCGCACGGTCAACGGCGGACCGGCCGCGGCCCGCAACGAGGCGCTGTCCACCGTCGACACCGACCTCGTGGCCCTGCTGGACAGCGACTGCACGGTGGGTGACGGGTGGCCCGGTGCCCTCGACTGGCTGTTCGACGACCCGGAGATCGCCGCGGTGGCCCCCCGGGTGGTCCCGGATCGGTCGGTCCGGGACCACCCCCGCTCGGTGCTGTCCCGGTTCGCCGACGCCCACTCGCCCCTGGACATGGGCCCCGACGAGGGCGAGGTGGGCCCGGACCGGCTGGTGCGCTACGTTCCCACAGCCGCCCTGGTCGTGCGGCGCACGGCACTCGGCGACGGGTTCGACGGCAGCCTCCGGGTGGGTGAGGACGTGGATCTGGTCTGGCGGCTCGGCGAGGCCGGCTGGCGGGTCCGCTACGAGCCGTCGGTCACCGTCCACCACCGCGAGCCTCGCACCTGGGGCCAGTGGCTCGCCCGCCGGTTCCGGTACGGGGCCTCTGCCGGGCCCCTGGCCGCCCGCCATCCCGGTCGGTTGGCCCCGGTGGAGCTCCGGCCGTGGCCGACCGCGGTCGCCGTCGCCGTGATCGCCGGCTGCCCCCGGGCCGCGCTCGCCCTGCTGGCGGCCTCCTCGGCGACCATGGCCCGAGGCCTCGGTGGTCACGGGATCCCCCGGGTGCTGGCGGTCCGGTGGAGCGCGCAGGGTGCGGCATGGACCGTTGTCGGACTCGGACGGGCCGCCACCATGCTGGCCGGCCCCGCCCTGGTGGCGGGAGGCCTCCGGTCCCGACGGGGCGCGGTCCTCGCCGCGTCTGCGGTGGTCGTCCCACCACTGGTCGACTGGTGGCGGCGGCATCCCGACCTCGACCCGGTCCGCTGGTCGATCGCCTGCGTCGCCGACGACGTGGCCTACGGAGCCGGGGTGTGGGCGGGATGCATCCGGTCGCGGTCCTTCGGCCCGCTCGTCCCCTCGCTCCGGATGGGGAGACCCCCCGACGGTGACGGTGACGGTGATGGGCCACCCAGGCACATCCGCCCCCAGGTCGCCCGTCAAATCGCTCGGCGCCTCGACCCGACAATAGGAACGACCGACAAATCGACGAGGGAAATAGCCACTAACACATAAAGAGATACCCCCGGAAATCGTCCTCATAATTGAGGATAGGCCCGGTGGAAACTGGTCGATTTGTCACTCATTGTCCCTGGTCACAGTCGAATTCACGACGTTGCACAGATGAGTGAGCGTCATCCGTTATACTGTTGCAATCGCACCGAGTTGGGCTAGCTCCGGACGTTGAACGGAGGGCCTCGCTGGGAGTCGGAAACCACCGACTGCCAGCGGCTACACAGCACGAACCGGGCACTATCCCGTTCGGGTGCGCCATCGTGGCCGCGAGCGCCACCAGCACAGCGAGCCACGATCCGAGCCGACGACGAAATGAGTGGTGTCAACACGACGCAACCCTGGGCGTAACTGAACCGGTCGCACACCCTACGGCGTGAAGCCAGGACGAACGAAGCCTTCCCGCTCGCCGTCCGGGGAACGAATGCAATGGCCGGAGCCCGCCAACACCGAGCAGAGGAAGGCGCCTTCGCGCGCCCTACGAAGGGAGGTGCCATGCGGACCCGCATTGCACTCATGGCGACCGTTCCGGTCGCACTCATCACCGTCAGCACCCTGACGCAGGCTGCCACCGTGCAGTCCGCCCGGGCAGTCACAACCCCGTCCACCGGGGCGAAGTCATCCATCATCGCCATGCCGGCCGATCAGCTGGCGGCCTACCGCACCATCGCCGCGGAACAGCCGGTACCGGCCGCGTCGAGCCTGTTGTTCAACGTGAACGCTGCGCTCCTCGCCGTGCAAGGCACCGGCACCTCGTTGTCGAACGCGTCGACGGCGACCGCACTGCCGTTCAACGCTCCGGCTGCCGCTCCGGCTGTGGCACCGGCCGCACCCGCCCCGGGACCGGTCGACACGGTCACCCCCGAACAACGGGACGCGTGGGAGCGCGTGGCCATGTGCGAGGAGGGTGGCGACTGGGCGTCCGACGGCTCGCGCTTCAGCGGCGGGCTGGGCATCACCCGGGCCAACTGGGCCGCATTCGGCGGCCTCCGGTATGCGCCGGAGGGTGCGATGGCAACCGAGGACGAGCAGATCATGGTGGCGGAGCGCATCCAGTCCTACCCGCCGGACCAGGGTGGCTGCCACGGCTGGTAGTCGACCGCACCGGCCGACGGCGGTGGTCCCACCGTACGTCAGACCATCCAGAGGCTCGATCGGCAGCATTCCGGTCGGGCCTCTGGCGCGTCGCGTCCCTCCGCTGATGCCGGCGGGGGCTCAGGAGCCTGCGCACCCTCGAACGTATGGTCGCAGAGCCACGAATGCCTGGCGATGGTCTCGTCGACCATCTCGACCTGTTCGTCCGTCCACGTCACCGGATCCCGCCAGGCGGGTGGAGATGGCCGGGAGGGGCCTGCGTCGGTTGCTTGACCTCGACGACCCTGTCGTTCGAGTGCGCCGGAGCCTCAGTGCAGTCGGACGACTGCACCACTCGTCGAACGCGACCCCGACGCGTGCCGTCCGTGGACGCCCGGGGAGTGTCGGGCGCGGAGGCGCCTGATTCCACAGTCCGAGTGGACAGGCGCGCTACCGGACCGACGAGCCACGCTGGCCGGCTCGATGTGATCCATGGGTGCCCCGAGGGCCACCACGATCACCTTCGGGACGGCCCCGATGGGAGCCCCCGGAAGAAACGTATCGGGTGCGGGGGCCTGGGCCCTCCGCCTCCCGTGGTCCCGCCGGGCGCCGACCCTTCGTCCTCCGCCGGTGACCGGCGTAGGCGTCGGGTCGGCGCCTGACAGGGTGAGTCAGATCTTGCGGACCTGGCTTGCCTGCAGGCCCTTCTGGCCCTGCTTGGTCTCGAACTCCACACGCTGGCCTTCTGCGAGATCGCGGAAGCCCTCCATCTGGATCTCCGACTGGTGAACGAAGAGGTCATCCCCGCCGCCGTCGGGCGTAATGAAACCGAAGCCCTTCTCGGCGTTGAACCACTTGACTGCACCTACACCCATAACTGTGTCTCCTTGAAATTCACGCACGGTAACGCGGGGATCCATTGTGAAGCCCTACATGCATCGGCCCGCGTGATTGGGTCGATGACCTCATAACACTAGGCGGAACCGGGGGACCTTCGCTCGCACACCCCTGGCGGGCCCTCCTCCGGGGGTCTCCCGATGGCCCGGGTGAGCCCGTCGGCGCGCCCCGGGGGAGGACCGGGGACGGCCGCTACGACGCCTGGACGCGGTGGTCCGGTCCTCCTCGGACGGGGGCCGTGGGCTCCGCCCAGCTCAGTGGCTCGGACACTGGTTCCACCGGCTCGAAGACCTGGGCAAGGACCATGGCGGAGAACGCCACGAAGAAGATCGGTTCGACCAGCGTGCCCAGCCGGTCGGTGAGGTACGCCACGCCGAGAAGCGGGTAGCCGACCGCGAGCACGGCCACCAGTCCTGCGTAGAAGCCGGACATGCGGTCGGACGACCCTCGGGTGCGCCGCATGGCGATGATGGCCGCCGTCGTCAGGGTGGCGAACTCCGCCACGCCGGACAGGATGTGGACGTAGTGGTGGATCGGGAGTTGGAGGCGCCACTCCATGGCCCGGCAGGAGGCGCTCAGCCCTTCCGAGCACGCGTAGGGGTAGCGTCCCCCCACCACTCCGGCCACGGCGAACGCCACCATCCAGGACCACTCCCGGCGCACCGATCCGCCGGCACGGGAACCGCGGAGCAGGAAGGCGGCCACCATCAGCAGCCCGGCCGCCAGGTCGGCCTCGGACATCAACTGGGCGTGGGGCCGCCCGGTCGCCTCCAGATCGGAGAAGAACCCGTTCACCGAGGGCATGAGCCCGGGCACGAACGGCACCACCACCCACCAGTTGTAAGCCACCACCCCGCCCACGGCCAGCGTCTTGGCCACGGCCACCCGGGTCGAGTGGCTGTCGGCGACCGAGGACGGCCTCAGGCTCGACGGGAGGCGCAGGGTGTGCACGAGGGTTCCAACCTTGTTGTCTCCGCGATCATTCCCGGCGGTCACTCCTGGGCCGGGACACGTCCACCCATGGCCACACCCGACCGCCCCGCGCCGCCGCTGCTACGTTCGCCGCCATGACAGGAGGCGCCCGGCGACCGGGCTCCCGGAGATGGATCGGGTCCGCAGCGCTGGTCGTGCTGCTCGCCGCCGCCGGATGCGGAGGCCCCACCACGGGGGCCTCCGCCGGTGGGCACCCCTCGGCTCCGAGCCGCTCCGCGGCGCTGCCGGCCATCGCCCCGGCCGCACCCATCGCCTGGTCGCCCTGCCCGGACGGGTCCGGGCTCGAGTGTGGGACCGTCCCGGTGCCCGTCGACTACCGGCACCCACTCGGCCCGTCGTTCAATCTTGCCGTGACTCGGGCCCCCTCCCTCGACCCGTCGGACCCCGGCGGCACCCTGGTGTTCAACCCGGGTGGTCCCGGAGAGAGCGGCAACCAGATCCTGCCGGTCGTCCTCAGCCTCTTCCCCCCGTCGGTGCGCCAGGACTTCGACATCGTGAGCTTCGACCCCCGGGGCACCGGTGCCAGCGACGTCCTCGACTGCGGGACGTCACCCTCGGCGGCGGCCAGCGTGGTACCGGTGCCGGCCGCCGGGGGCCGTCCCCTGCCGGGCACTCCGGTGTTCACGGCGATGGCCCGGGCGTGCGAGCGGGTCGCCGGCTCGTTCACGCCCTTTGTCGACACCACCGACACGGCGCGGGACCTGGACCGGATCCGCCAGGCCCTCGCCCTGTCCACCATCAGCTACTACGGGCTGTCCTACGGCACCGTGCTCGGTGCCGTCTACGCCGACTTCTTCCCCCACCGGGTCGCGACGATGGTGCTCGACGGTGCCGTCGACGTCAACGCCACCCTGCCCCAGCAGGCGGACGAGCAGGCGCCGGCCGCCGAGCAGTCGATCGACCACCTGCTGACCGGCTGTGCCTCGGCGGCCGTCTGCCCGCTCGGTGCCGACCCCGAGGCGTACTTCCGCTCCCTGGCCGCATCGCTCAGCCGCCGACCGCTCGCCGCTCCCGGGCACGGCGACCCTTACCCGGTCACGGTGGGCGACCTCGACACGGCCACCCTGTTCGCGGTCAGCGTGCCCGGGTTCACGCCCTCGTACGAGTCGGCCCTGGTCGCCGCCCACGCCGGCAACGGTGCCCCCCTCCGGGCGCTGTCCCTCGAGTTCGACACCGACATCGACGGCGCCCCTCTCGTGGATCCCCTGTGGGCCATCACCTGCAACGACGCCGCATCCCACCCGGGGCCGGTGGCCGCCGGCGACCAGGCCCGGACGCTGGCCGCCCGCTATCCCCTCCTGGGGGGGTACGCGGTGACCTACGCCATGGGTGGGTGCGTCTCGTGGCCGGCGGCCCGGCAGCCGGTGGTCGACCTCCATCCAACTGGCACGCCGCCGATCCTGGTGATCGGCAACACCGGCGATCCCAACACTCCCCTGGTCGGCGCCCGGCACCTGGCCGGCGACCTGCCCGGCGCCCGGCTGGCCACCTGGGCGGGCTGGGGCCACACCTGGCTGCTGAGCGGGTCGGGCGACACCTGCATGCAGCGGGTGGTCACGACCTACCTGACGGGCGGCGGGCTTCCGGCGCCGGGCACTGTCTGCCACTGACCGCGCTGCCACTCACCGCGCTGCCACTCACCGCGCCCAGCGGGTCGGGTGGCCTCAGCCCGAGGGACCGACCGCGCGGGCCGCGTGGCGCAGCGGCAGTCGACCGCTGACCGCCAGAGCGACCATCGCCACCAGCGCCGGGACGGCGAAGGCGACGGCGACCCCGGTGGCGAGCGGCCACCCCCGACTGGCGGCCACGGAGATGGCCGCGCCGCCCAGCCCGGCGCCGAGGGCGGAGCCCAGCACGTCGGAGAGGCTCAGCGAGGCCGAGGCCCATCCCTCCCGCCCCTCGGGCGCCTGGCGCAGCATCATCAGGGAGATCGGGGCGTAAGCCAGGCCCATGCCCAGCCCGGCCAGTGCCCACGCCACGTAGGCGATGACGATCGGCACCTCCGGTCGGAGCACGGCGAGCATGCCGGCGACGCCGGCCAGGACGAGCACGAGGCCCGTCCGCACCAGCCGCCGTCCCTCCCAGGTGTTATGGAGACGGGCCTGCGTCCAGGCCCCCGCCGTCCAGGCCAGCGTGGACCCGGTCACGGCGATGCCCGCGGCCCCCAGGCTGTGGTGGCGCACGGTGACCACGGTCAGGGTCACGAAGGCGTCGGCGCCGAAGTAGGCGAAGGTGAGCAGGCCACGACTGAGGATGGTGGTGGGCAGCCCGTTTCGGGCCCGCAGGGTCCCGGCCGGCAGCAGGCGCCGGAGCGACGGCACCACCACCGCCCCGCCCACCACCAGCGCGATGGCGGCGAGGACCAGGCGGCCGGTGGTCAGGCCGGCGAGGACGATGCCGGTCCCGACGGTGACCCGGACCGCGTCGACCAGCCGGTGCTCGTCCCCCGGCGGCGTGTCCGGGCGACCCAGGCGCACCAGCCCGGGGAGGGCCAACATGCCGGTGACCGCCACCAGCGGCAGCAGCCCGAGGAAGACCCAGCGCCAGCCGAAGACATGGGCGACCGCGGCGCTGACCAGGGGACCGACCAGACCGGGCACCACCCAGGCGGTCGACAGGACCGCCATCATCCGGGCCCGGAGCAGCTCGGGGAAGCTCCGGCCGATGGCCACGTAGGCGACTGCCGGCACCGCACCCGCGCCCAGGCCCTGCAGCGTGCGCCCGACGACCAGGATCCCCATCGAGGGGGCGGTCCCGGCCACCAGCAGACCGGCCCCGAACAGCACGACGCCCACCGCGTACGGCCGGGCCGGGCCCGACCGGTCCGCCTCCCGCCCGGCCGCCACGATACCGATCATGCTGCTCAGCAGGAACGCGCTGAACACCCACCCGTAGAGGTGGAGCCCACCGAGGTCGCGGGCGACCTGCGGCATGATGGTCACCACGGCCAGGGCCTCGGCGGCCATGAGGGTGACGGTCAGCACCAGGCCGACGGTGAGCGCACGGCGCTCGGGGGCCCAGAGCCCGGGCACCCGCCCGTCCCCACCGGAGTTGGCCCGTCGTCGCCGGATCACCGGCCCAGCCTAGGAGTCGGGGTCCGCCGGGCCGTGGCCCGGTGTCGCATCGGTGGACCACCCCTCAGCGGGGCGGCACCGCCTAGCGGTCCACCAGCACCTGCTCGAGCAGGACCGCCCGACGGGGGCACTCGGCGGCGACCCGGGTGGCCAGGGCCACCTGCTCGGCGTCGACCGGCCTGCCGTCCACGATCGGATACCCCCACTCGTCGAGGGTCACCCGCTCGGGCAGGAGCTCGGCGCAGTACCCGTAGGCGTCACAGGCCACCGGGTCCACGCGCAGCCGGACCCCGATGCGCTGCCGGGCCGTCACGATGCCCTCCGGGCGCCCGCGACCGCCCGGGCGGGGAAGGGCAGCACGGTCGGGGCGAGGTGTCCCGGGCACGGCCGTCCCCGGGCGTGGCCCCGGACGTCGGCGGCGAACACGGCGAGGGCGCTGCGCACCAGGCGGACCACGCCGTCGGGGTGCCGGCAGGCACCGCGCCCTTCGATGGCCCGGGCCCGGTCCTCGATCCGCCCGAGCAGTGCGGCATCAGCCCGTCCGGCCCACAGGCGCTCGAGATCGTCGGCGATGGCGGGCAGGCCGAAGACGCACGGCCCACACTGGCCCGCGCTCTCACCGGCCATGAAACGGGCGATCCGCGCCGTCTCGGCGACCCCGCACGAGCCCGCCGGCAGCGCGACCAGGATGCCGACGCCGAAGGTGGCGCCCACCTCTGCGAGGGCACGAGGGGCGTACGGCGTGCCCAGGAGCGAAGGGTCGAGCCACGCCCCGCCGTACCCGCCGACCAGTACCGCCGACAGCCCGGCAGCGGCGCCGGCCCGACCGAGGACGTCGGCCACCGGGGTACCGAGCTCGACGTCCAGCACCCCCGGGGAGCGCACCGCTCCCGAGACGGTGACCAGCGTCGAGCCGGGCGCCTCCGGTGTCCCCATCCGGCGGAACCACGCCGGGCCGTGCCGGGCGATGAGGGCGACCTGGGCCATGGTCTCGGCATTGTGGACCAGTACCGGTCGCCGGGCCACCGTGAGCGGTACCGACTTGTCGGTGCGGAAGGTCGGGAGCGGGCTGCGGGAGTCCAGCCAACCGACCAGGGCCGACTCCTCGCCCGTCACGTAACGCCCGGGCGGACGCTCGACCGACAACCGGCAGCGGGTGGTCCCGGCCCGCAGGCGCTCGGCCACCGCGGCCGCCAGAGTCGCCGCGGCCCGGTCGTTGTCGTCGGCCACGCACAGCACGACCTCCGACGCACCGACCACCGCCGCGGCAACCTCGGCCCCGTCGAGCACGAGGTGGGGCGCATGCCCGAGCAGCACCCGGTCCTTGGCGCTGGCCGGCTCGCCCTCCATGGCGTTGACCACGACCATCGGCCGCCGCGCCGCACGTCGGATGCCGTCCCACTTCACGCCGGCCGGGAACCCGGCGCCGCCGCGACCCAGGAGCCCGGACTCGGCCACCGCCCGCCACATCCCCGCCCTCCACTCGGGATCGTCCCGGGGCGGGACGGCCAGGGGGCCGTGGGTGCCCAGGTGACCGGCCAGATCGGGGGTGGTTCCAGGAGCGGCGGCCAGCAGTCGCTCGGCACCGGCGGTCGTGGTCGGGCTCATGATCGTTCCCTTTCGATGACATCTACGGCGGACGGATAGCGTCGCGGCGAGTTGACGTTCCGCTGGGCAGGACCGGTCCGGGGCGAGGAGATGCCCGCGCCGCTCACCGCCCGGCCGGGCCTCTGCACCCGTTGGCGCGGGGGGACGACCCGGGTGACCGCTCCCGATCGACTGGCGTCGGCGCAGTTCCTCCGGTGGTCGGCCACTCGCCAGACCAGCGTGCCGACGACCGCCAGCGTGCACACGGCGGCCAACCCGTCCATCCACAGCGTCGAGGCGTCGGTGCCCTCGCCCAACGAGTGAGCCATGGCCACCGGCCAGCTCCCGTAGGCCAACCAGTGGATGCCCCGCCAGGTGCGGGCACTGATCCGTTGGCGCAGTGCGCTGGACACGCCGACGGCGAGCATCAGGTCGACGCCCACCGTCCCCAGCCCGGTCCACAGCGGTCGGTAGGGGGAGGCGAAGGGCACCATCACGGCCGCCCAGCCCACGTGGACGTAGGTGTCGAGGATGGCGGTGAGGACGTGGAAGGCCAGGAACACCATGGCCAGCAACGAGACCCGCTTGTGCAGGTCGGCCTGGGCGAAGGCCGGCCACGAGCGGGACCTGGCCCGGCCAGCGGTGAGCATCCCGAGGACCATGGTCCCGGTCAGGAGCACCAGGGTGACCACGCCGGTGGCGCGGGTGGAGTACCAGAGGATCGGGGACGTGGCGGCCAACATCAGCGCACCAGCTCCTCGGCGGCCGGGACCCCGGGGCGGGGGTGGCCGGTGTCGTGGTCCGTGGTGGACGGGCACGGACCGTGGACACCGGACTCGGGCGGCCAGCCCCCGACGTGGACGATCTGTCCGTCGGCACCGACCAGTCGGGCGGAGACCCCGAGTGCGGCGAGGTTGCCCTCGGCGTCGTCGCCCCAGACGACGGCGGCGGTGCTCCAGGCGTTGGCCTCGACGCAGCTGGATCCAGTGGTGGAGACCAGGGCCCACCGCGTCGACGCCGGCTCGCCGGTCCCCGGGTCGATGATGTGGTGCCTGGTCTCGCCGTTCCGGATCCACGTGCGGGAGGTCGTACCCGAGGTGGCCAGACCTCCGGCACGGACGGCCACCACCTGATCGACTGCGCCGAGCGGCGTGGTGCACTCGGCAGCGATGCCCACCGCCCATCCCCCGGGAGGACCCTCGCCGCGCACGGCGATGTCACCACCCAGGTTGACCAGCACGCCGCAGTCGAGCTCAGCGGCGATCCTCTGCGCGGCCCGGTCGGCGGCGAACGCCTTGGCCGTGGACCCGAGATCGACATGCACGCCCACTGGGATGGCAACCGACCGCGTGGCGGGATCCAACCGGATCTGCCACCAGCCCGGTGCCGGCTGGGTCGGGACCTCGGTGGCGACATCTCCGACAGCGATCAGATCGAAGTCACGGTCGTAGCCGAGCGCGACCAGCGCGGCACCGACCGTAGGATCGACGATGCCCGCAGTCCGGGCGGCCACCGTGCACGCCACCTCGAGGGCGTCGAAGAGCAGGGGGCCCACCGCAACCGGGCGGCCCCCGCTCCGCCGCTCGACGGTCATGAGCTCAGAATCGGGGCGGAAGCGGCTGCATGCGGCGTCGAGTCGGCGGAGATCTTCGCCCAACAGTGACAACGCCTCGTCGGCGCGGGCAGCGTCGTTCACCGCGACGACCGCAGTGGTGCCGATGGCGCGAATCGATCGGGCGGCGATCGCAGCGCCTTCGGTCGGGTCCTGGCCGGTCTCCAGCACGTTCGCGCTCATGACTGCCCCGACACCACCGTCGGCCCGGCGGAGGTGGAGCTCGGAGTGGTGATCGTCGGGGCCGCGGACGAGGCAGCGCCGGTCGAGGCGGATGCCGTCGAGCCCGATGCAGACTGCCCCGACACGGTGGTCGGTGCCGTCGTGGCGGAAGTTCCCGATGTCGAGGATGCGACCGAGGTGGAATGGGCGGGCGTCTCCGACGCCACCACCACGCCGAGTGCGACGACCCCCATCGTGGCCGCGACTCCGATGGTCGTGGTCGCACGCCGGACTCGAATCAGGGCTTGATCTCGGGCCCGTTCGGCCGGACGGCTGGGACTGTTGTTCCGACGAGGATGAGTTGCCATGTGGTGACCTTTCTTCGGCGTCAGGGGACTTCGCATCCAGCGGGAGCAATCACCCACTCGCTGATGGAGCCATTGCACACAGCGGCCTGCAACGCCACCTCCATCCCACCTGTGCACGACCTGTGAATCCGGATCGCGTCCCGGCAGGCCCTCACAGGCGGCTCACAGCTCGATCACACCCCGTGTCCACATCGGGGCGCGAAGCTGGGCTCGACCATCCGAGAACCGCAGGTCAGCCGCGGTGAGACACCAGACGAGGAGGAGCACGTGGAGCCCACCCGAAACCAGCGCATCCTGGTGGTCGACGACGAGCCGTCGATCGTCGATGCCGTGGCCACATCCCTCCGCTACGAGGGGTTCGGCGTGGACGAGGCGGTCAACGGCCGCCTGGCCCTGGCCGCCGCCCAGGAGCGTCCGCCCGACCTCATCGTGCTCGACGTCATGCTGCCCGACCTCGACGGCCTCGAGGTGACCCGTCGGCTCCGGGCGGACGGCATCAGGGTGCCGATCCTCTTCCTCACCGCGCGCGACAGCCTGGAGGACAAGGTGGCCGGGCTCACCGTCGGCGGCGACGACTACGTGACCAAGCCTTTCGCTCTGGCCGAGATCGTCGCCCGGGTCCACGCCATCCTCCGCCGGATCGGCAGCGAGCCGGAGGACGAGGGGCTCCTGCGCTTCGCCGACATCGAGATGGACGAGAGCGCCCACGAGGTGACCAGAGCCGGCCATTCCATCAACCTCACGGCCACCGAGTTCAACCTGCTCCGGTTCTTCCTCCTCAACCCCCGGCACGTCCTCTCCAAGGCACAGATCCTCGACCACGTCTGGCACTACGACTTCGGCGGCGATGGCAACGTAGTGGAGACCTACGTGAGCTACCTCCGGAAGAAGCTCGAAGCGGTGGGGCCGCCGGTCATCCACACGGTCCGGCTGGTCGGGTACGCGCTCCGCGAGCCGGTCTCCAACTAGCCCATGTCACTCCGGACCCGACTGCTGAT
>Ga0224558_1003383_pt1 | contig 13350 bp, 10 predicted proteins | sample 714S32024metaG_FD_180682 | JGI IMG/M metagenome (GOLD analysis project Ga0224558, IMG submission 180682) | Peat soil microbial communities from Stordalen Mire, Sweden - 717 S3 20-24 | ecosystem: Environmental > Terrestrial > Soil > Wetlands > Peat | place: Sweden: Norrbotten County, Stordalen... | reverse complement strand
TATTGCTAGACACATATGGCAAGGCGGAAAAGCATTCGGGAAAAGACTGGCCCCCCGTGTCTAATTAACACTCCCTAAAAGAAATCTGTTGAAACGTTGGGCTATTCTCGGCCATCCCTCCGGGATGAGGAGGGTCAAATCCTAGCGGCATTGGACAGCCTGTCCCCGTAACATCAAGCACACAGTGCTGGGGACAAGCTGTCCCCGCCCCGAAAAGTGGAGCTTGTTGCAGCCCTGCGTCGCGGGGGATTTGTTGGGAATTGGCTGGACAGGGAACACTGCCAATGGGATCATGCGGTTGCAGCGCACGTAACAAATGGACCAGTCTGCAGCCAAATTGAGAACGGGAGCACCCGTGGTCGCCGACCCGCAGACAAAGCGGGCCGTAGCTTTCACGCTTATCGAGTTGCTGGTGGTGATAGCCATTATTGCGATCCTGGCGGCGATGTTGTTGCCGGCATTGGCGCGGGCCAAGGCCAAGGGACAGCGCATCGCGTGTCTGAACAATCTCCGGCAGATCGGCCTGTTCATGCAGTTTTACACGGATGACAGCAGCGACATCTTTCCCGCGCACCGGAATCAGAACCAAGGGGATAACGCCACCACCGCCTTGACGAACTGGTGGGGAACTACCATTGTGACGTACGGAGGCGGCCGGAGCAACCTGTTCCACGACCCGGCCATCACCGGGAAACGGTTGGACAATGGCACGACCTGGCAATGGGCCTTCGACTGCAACCTGGTGGGCTACGGCTATAACGGGTATTTTCTGGGCCATCATCCATACGGTCCCGAGAGTATCGTTGTTGGTGGAATCGCGTTCCCGGTAGGCGAGACGTTTAAGCGGAGCATGATTCACAAGCCCTCGGATAACCTTGTCATCGGCGACAAGGAGCCCTACGGAACCCCGCCGGTGTGGAGCAGCAGTCTCTGGTGGGAGTCCGCCTGCATGGATCCAGCGGTGGTGAAGTCCAGTTCCTTTCCGACCTACGAGGGCGTGGAGCCAAATCGCCATCTCGGATTGGCAGTGGTGTCGTTCAACGACGGGCATTCGGAAGCGCGCAAGAGCCAGTCGATCAACCCCCCGGCGAACCCGGCGGACCACAGCACGCGGGCACTGATTAATTCTCGGTATTGGGATCCGCTCCAACGCGCCGGGGCGCAATGAACGCCTGGTTTTGGGACCCTTTGAAGCAGGGCGGCAACCGGTAGGCTGCGCTGGACCCGGTTCTCAGGACTGGACGAGCTGTCGCACCAGGTTTCGCTCGCGGTCGTAGATGTTCACCCGCAGCGGCAGGTGGCCCGGCAGCGAATGGGTGGCACAGCCCAGGCAAGGGTCATAGGCGCGGAAGGCCATCTCCACCTTGTTGAGCAGGCCCTCAGTGACGTGGCCGCCTTTGATCAGGCCCTTGGCCGCCTTTTCCACGCTCATGGCAATGCGAGCGGCGTTGTTGCCGGTGGCGACGACCATGTTGGCCTTGCGGATGAGGCCCTTCTCGTCGGTCTCGTAATGGTGGAAGAGCGTGCCGCGCGGGGCTTCAACGACGCCCATGCCGACCTTTGGGACGCCGGTCGGGACCCGGCGCACTTCGGGGCTGGTGATCTCGGGATCGTTGACAAGCTGTTCCATGCGCTCGGCGGCGTACACCATTTCTATGACGCGTGCCCAGTGGTTGGCCAGCGTGTGGTGGACGGGCTTGCCGCCCAGAGTCTTGTAGAATTCCTCGTAGGCGGCCTGGGCCTTGGGCGTAGCCATGCCGTCAGCCACGTTCAGACGTGCGAGCGGCGCCACGGAGTAGATGCTGGTATCCGGGCCCTCGACGAAGCCCTTCCAGCCGCGCGGCTTGAGATAGGTGAATTTCATGTAGCTCCAGGGCTCGACGTGCTCGGCTACATATTCGAGATACTGCTGCGCGGTGAACTTGCAGACTTCCTTGCCGTTGCAGTCCACGACGCGGAGTTTGCCGTCGTAGAAGTTGACCTTGTTCTGCTCGTCCACCATTCCCATGTAGCAGGTCTTATGGGTGAAGGCGTCAGAGGTGATCATCTTCACGTAGTCCGGGTTGGCCAGAACAATCTTCTTGAACACGTCGAGGGTCCAGAGGGCAAATTCGAGGCCGTCCTGGGCGAGTTGCTTGAACCTGGGCAGGTCTTCGGGCTTGAGCGCTTTGCTGACGCCGCCGGGCAGGCCGAGCACGGGATGGACGACTTTGCCGCCGAAGTAGGCAATCAATTCGCGCAACCGCCGGCGGCTGCTGATGACTTTCTTGCCGGCTTCGAGGCCAACCTTGCCAATGACGCCAACGATGTTGCGCTCCGCGGGCGGGGCCTCAGGGCCAACTATGAAGTCGGGGCCGCCTAGCACGAAGAAGTGGAGCGCGTGGTCTTCCAGCATAAAGGTGTTATAGACCAGCTCACGAATCTTGCGGCCCGCCGAGGTAGGCTCGACCTTGTAGAGGTCGTCGAGCGCCTTGGCCGAGGCCATGTGATGGGCGGTGGGGCAGACGCCGCAGATGCGGCTGGTGATCTGCGGCATGTCCTCGGCCGGACGGCCGAGGCTGAAGACTTCGAAGCCGCGCAGTTCGGGCACCTGGAGGTAGGCCCGCTCGACGTCGCCCTTGTCATCCAGGAAGATGTCAATCTTGCCGTGGCCTTCAAGACGGGTGATGGGGTCAATAGTGAAGCGGTGCCGGCCGGCCTGGTAAGCAGCGTTGGCGCGGAGGTTGCCCTGGTTGAAGGCTTCTTGGGTGGCTGGATTCATATCACTTTCCGTTGGCCGGGAGATTCACTTTGCGGCGCAGCAGGTTTTTCGCGAGGCCATAGCGGTAGAACGTGCCGATCGGGTCGGGGATGCCTTCGAGCACCTTGTTGATGTCAGCTTCTTCCTTCGGCGCGACATTGGCGCAGATCGAGGACATGATCTTGAGGCCCTGGTCACGCACGCGCGAGGTGGGGCCGAAGCAACCGGTGCACGGCATGTTACCGGTAGTGCACTGGGAGCCACAACCGCTGCGGGTTGCTGGTCCCATGCAGACCACGCCTTGCGCCAGGAAGCAGAGTTCCGGGTCGGCCAACAATTGGTGCGGGCGCTTGAATTCGGTGAAGCTGACGTTCGTGGGCTTGGATTTCTTGCGCGGACATTCGTCGCACAGGGCAATGTCGGGCGCCAGGACGGAGCCTTTGGGCGGCAGTTTGCCTTCCAGCAGCGCGGTGATGGCGACCTTAGTGATGTTCGGTGTTGGCGGACAGCCCGGCACGTAGTAGTCCACGTCCACCACCTGGTCCAACGAGCGGACAACGTTGTGGAGCGTGGGCAGGTTGACGGTGCGGCCGGCTTCGGTAAATGTCAATTGGGGACGCATCTTTGGCGCACCGTTACCCAGCGTCGGCGCATCCTCGTAGTTGAACTTGAGGATTTGCTCGCGCGGGAATTGGTTGGCGAGGCCGGGAATGCCGCCGCTCACGGCGCACGACCCGTAGGCGATGAGGAATTGGCTCTTGCGGCGAAGCAGATGAGCCATCTCCTCCTGTTCAGATGACCGGATGGCGCCGTTGAGGAGGGTGGCGGTGATGGACTTGTCGGGCATCGCCTCGATACTCTTGTATTTGAAGTCCATCGCCACAGGCCAAAGGACAATATCTACCGCCGCGACGACCCCGAGGATGTCTTCGGCAAGGTCAACAACGGTTTCTTCGCAGCCTCCGCACGAGGCGCACCAGTAAAAGGCGACTTTGGGTTTGGGGGAGGCACTCATAGGATTGGGAGTCGTGGTAAAGTCGGGAGGCGGAGGGGTGTGAAATCCGAAGTCCGAAGGCCGAAGTCCGAATGAAGGCCGAACTCCGAAATCCGAAGCACGAACGAGAGGTAAGCATTTACGGCTATGAATGTTGAGGTCATGGGGTCATGCCGTGGTGAGAGCTGGCTGGTCCGCCTTGGCGCAACTACACGTTGCTGCGGCATCTTTCTCGGCCACCTGCGCGGCGAAGTGTTCCATTTCCTTGTCCCACTCCTCGAACTTCTGTGGCATGCCAAGCGGGCCCAGCTTCTGGACCTGCCCGACCATCTCATTGACCACGCGCCTGACCTTCTCGCCTTCAGCCGCAGAGATCCACTCCAGCCGCACGCGCTCGTCCTCGATGCCCAGCTCCTTCAGCATTCGCTTTAGCATTTGGAACCGGCGAAGCATTTTGTAGTTGCCCTCCACGTAATGGCAGTCGCCGGGGTGGCAGCCGCCGATGAGCACCCCGTCGGCGCCCCTGGCCAGCGCATCCAGGACAAACTGCGGATCAACCCGGCCGGAGCACATGAGCCGGATGACGCGGATGTTGGCGGCATATTTAAGGCGGGACACGCCTGCAAGGTCAGCCGCTGTGTAGGTGCACCAGTTGCAGAAGAAGGCGACGATCCTAGGGCGCCAAGAGGTGTTGGTTTGCGTTGTTGTTTCAGTCATAAGTGAGCATCAGCATCCCAAATCCGAAATCCTAAACCCGAAATCCGAAACAAATCCCAAGCTCCAAGAGGCAATGTTCGAAACTCGTGGGGTTTGGCAGCGGTGGTGCTTGTTTGATGTAGGGTCATGTGCCACCTTCCGCTTTACGGAGGATAGCTCCGAAGATGCTGGTTAGTTCGCTGGCTTCCTGCATGAGGGACTCCCGACGGGTGTTGAGGTCCGCCTTGCCGTTGCTGAAAATGAGCCGAAGCCAATAGCGACTCTCTTTGGCTTCTTTGCGGCTGATCTTAATTCGCATCACGAAGTCCTTCTTGCTAAGCGCCTCATTCGCCTCGATGTAATTTGCACCGACCGACCCGGAGGCATTCACCAGTTGCCTGGCATCCTCGATGTTGGCTAGCGTGCGCGGCAACTGTTTGACCAAGCCGCGCACAGCCCGCGCGAACTCATACGTCCGCTCTTCGAGGTCGTAGTGCTTGGAGTTTCCTGTTTCCGCCATTCTCAGCTTTCTATCTATTTGGATTTGTTTCGGATTTCGGGTTTCGATATTCGGATTTCTAGTAGGTCAGCACGCCTTGAATCTCGCTGAAGATCTCTTCGTCTTCGAACAACCTTTGCGCGATCGAGCCGGAGGGACAGGAGGCCACGCAGGTCCCGCAGCCCTTGCAGAGCGCTTCGTTGATAGACGCCTTCTGCTTCGCCTCGTCGAATGTAATGGCGGTGTAGGGACAGAGCGGAATGCACGACTTGCAGCCGGAGCACTCCTCCTCCAGCACGTAAGCCGTGTTCGGCTCCTGTTCGATGTAGCCCTTGTCAATGAGCACCATCGCCTCCGCCGCTGCCGCGCCGGCCTGGGCGACGGTGTCCGGAATGTCGCGCGGCCCCTGGCAGGCGCCGGCGAGGAAGATGCCGTCGGTAAAGGTGTTCACGGGCGCGAGTTTGGGGTGGCGCTCCAGGAAGAAGCCCTCGCTGCCGCAGCTCATGTTAAACATACGCCGCACGTCCTGCGCGTCCGCCTGCGGCTCCAGGCCCGTGGACAGCACCACCATATCCACGGGGATGCGCCGCACAAAACCGGCCAGCGTATCCTCGACCCGCAGGACCAGCTTGCCCTCTTCCTCGGGGGTCATGGCCCAGTCCGTGACTTCGCCCACGCGGCCGCGGATGAACTGCACGCCTTCTTCGAGCAGCTTGTTGTAGAACTCCTCGTAGCCCTTGCCGGGCGTGCGCATGTCAATGTAGAAATTGAAGATCTCAGCGTCGGTGTGTTCCTTGAGCAGATGGGCCAACTTCAAGGAATACATGCAGCAGACCCGCGAGCACCAACGATTGGTTTTGTTGTCGCGGGAACCGACGCAATGGATGATGCCGATCGCTTTCGGATGCCGGCCGTCACGAAGGATCACGTCGCCGCTCGTGGGACCGGACGCATTGACGAGGCGCTCGACTTCGAGCGCCGTATAGACGTTGGGGTAGGTGCCGTAGCCGTATTGCGGGATGCGTTTGGCGTCGAAGGCCTTAAAGCCGGTGGCGATGATGATGTTGCCGACCTTGATTTCCTTGGTCTCCTCCTTCTGCGTGAAGGTGATCGCCTTCTTCTCGCCACAGGCCTCGACGCAGGTCTTCTTGCATTTGTCAATGAGGATCCCACGTTTGAAGTTCAGGCAGACTTCCGGATCAATCAGCACCACCTGGGGCGTGGCTTGGGGGAAGGAGATATAGATCGGCTTGCGCTTGCCGAGGCCCTCATTGAATTCGTCGAAGAACTTCGGCTCCTTATAGACGCAGTTGGAGATGCATTCCTGGCAGCCGGTGCAGAGGTCCTCGTTGATGTAGCGAGGGTGGCGTTTGACGGTCACGGTGTAGTTGCCGACATAGCCATCCACCTTGGTGACTTCGGAGTAGCTCCAAAGAGTGATATTCGGGTGCGAGCCGACTTCCGACATCTTGGGCGTGAGAATGCACGCCGCGCAGTCCAGCGTCGGGAACGTCTTGTCGAACTTCGCCATGTGGCCGCCGATGGAGGGTTCGCGCTCGACCAGGAAGACCTTCTTGCCGGCGTTGGCCAGAGTCAGGGCTGCGTGAATGCCCGCAATGCCGCCGCCCACTACCAGGACGTCGGGTTGGATGGGGACTTTCTTGACCTCGAGGGCGCGGTGGAAGGCAACGCGCGCGATTCCGGCGCGGGCGAGCGCCTTGGCCTTCTCGGTGGCCTCCTTGCGGTCCGTGTGCACCCACGAGTCGTGCTCACGGATGTTGACCATGTGGAAGAAGAACGGGTTGAGCCCCCCGGCCTCGGTCGCTCCCCGAAAGGTGTGCTCGTGCAGCAGCGGCGAACAGGAGGCCACGACTATCCGGTTGAGCTTGAACTCGCGGATGTCCTTCTGAATGAGCTCCTGGCCCGGGTCCGAGCACATGTACTTGTAGTCCCGGGAAAGGGCCACGCCCGGCAGCTTCTCCACGTATTTCGCGACGTCGGGACAATCCACCATCGCCGCGATGTTGTGGCCGCAATGGCAGATGTAGAAACCGATGCGAATCTCACCGTTAGTTTGCTGTTTCATCTTCGGCTCTCAGACTTCGATATTCGGCATTCTCCTGGATTCTGAACCTCGGCCCTTCGGTTCTTCGTCAGGCCACCGCAGCGGCCTTGGCCGGAGGCGCCTCCGTCGGCCGCCACTTGAACGGGATGGCGGCCCGGTTCAACCCGAGATCCTTGTCGGGCAGACCGAAGGCCAAGCCCATTAACTGCGTGAAATACACCGTCGGCACCAACATCGGTCCGTACTGGGCGGTCACCTGGGCATGATAGGCATCGAGATTGAACTGGCACAGCGGGCACACCGTCGCGAGGCAATCCGCGCCACGCTTCCTGGCTTCATTGAGTAGGATATAGACGAGGCGGATGCCCGCTTCGGGCACCGTGCCGGTCAAGCTGCCGCCGCAACACTTGGTCTTCAGCGGGTAGCGGACGACGGTGGCCCCGAGCGCTTCCACCAGCCGGTCCATGGTGGTCGGGTTGTATTGGTCATCGAAAGTGGCATACGGGCGAACGAGTTGGCAGCCGTAATAGGTAGCGATTTTGAGACCTTTCAGCGGCTTGCGCACCTTCTGCTTAATGGCTTCCAGGCCGACGTCGTTGATCAGCACATCCAGCGGGTGGCGCACCGGGGTATTGCCGCTGTAACGCAGCCCCACAGCACCCAGCGCGCGATCTATGGTCTCCTTCATCGCCGGGTAGTCATGGAAATAATGCTTGGTCTTGTTCAGCACCAGGTAGCAGGCGGCGCAGGGCGCCATAATGGGCCGGTCACCTTGCTTCTCGGCGAGCGCCAGATTGCGAGCCGCCAGCACGCAGGCTTTGGCCTCGTCCACCGCCATGTAGGCGGTCGCGCCGCAGCAGTTCCAGTCATCCAACTCCTGCAATTCGACGCCCAGATGCTTCATCACAGGCAAGAGCGACTCCTCGTAGGCGCGGCCCAGCCCTTTGAGCGAACAACCGGGGAAATATGAGTATTTCATGCTCAGGATCCTTTCTTGGCGTCGGTGGCGTCCAGCATACGAGCGATGTCTCCGTGCTGTTTGATCTTCTCGGTGGCCAGCGAGAGCCGCCCGGTCTTCAGCAGGTCAATCCCCATCCGCCAGTTGCCCATCGCCGCGAAGGGGTTTGTCTTCAGGAAGAGCTTCATCACGAGCAGCATCTCGGTGATGCGACCGTGCTTCTTGACCATCTCGCTGAACTCGCGCGCCAGCACCGGAATCGGGAAGCGCTTCGGATAAATCCCCGCGTGAATGGCCCGCTGCTTCAGCTCGTACATGATGTCGGTGATGCGGATCTCGCGCGGACATTCCACGGCGCAGGCGTAGCAGGAAGCGCACAACCATATGGTGTGACTCTTGAGAACCTCGTTCTTGAAGTCGCCGCGCGTCAGCGCCATCACCTGGCGCGGCGTGTAATCCATGTAGATGCTTAGCGGGCATACGCCCGAGCAGGTGCCGCACTGGATGCAGCCTTCCAACTGCTCGCAACCCGGCACGCTCATGACCTCTTTGCCGAAGCCTTTGACCCGGTCCGCGTCGTACTTAATCGTGCGTTGTATTTCCATCATAAGTCTCTCCGCCGAACCTTTGTATGCCGGTTGCCCTCCCCTTTCGGGAAGCCGACGACTTTCCGTCATCACCAACGACGTTCCGTCGAATATGACGATATTCCGTCATAACCGAAGGCACTTAACGCCAATCCAACTTGGAAATCTCAACATGCCTTGCCAAACCCTCTCCATTTTTTGTGCAATAATGGCCGAGATGATTTAACAAAACTGATGGGTTGAATGCCCTTTGTTTTTTGTCACGGCACGCTTCCGCGGCGGGTGGGCCTGAGAATCCTCTCCCGCTTAGGTAAGGTTTTCCCGCGAGGCAATGCGCAAGTCCTGGTCCAGGGCTGGCTCACTGGCCGACGGCGGGGGCAAAGGCCCGCATTGGTGGGCGCGGTGTCCCGGGAGCGATAACTGAATCAAACCCAGTAGCGGTAGTTCACCTCGGGAAAGATGTTGTCCCGCCACTCGACCTGCTTGAGCCATTCCTCATCGAGCTGGGCCGCAGTGAGCTGCTCGTAGATGCGGGTGAAGCGCAGCAGATGCTCCTTCACCCGCTTCCGGGCATAGTCCGGGCTCGTACCCGTCCGAAGGATGAACGGCCAATCGCTGGCTTGGGCCAGGAGCAGCTCGCGCGCGGCTTGCTTGAGCATGCGCTCCTGCAATGCGTCCGGCTGCGGAAAGCGCTGCGCCAGCTCCGTCATGCGTTCCTGCGCCACGCGCAGGTGCGGATAAATCCATTCATTCTTCTCGTTGAGCCAGACGCGCCAGTAACCTCCCTCGCCCCAGCTTGAGGCGGCAGGCGTGGCCACCTGGTTCGTCGGGTGCCGGCGCAAGAACTCCTCCGGCGTGGTCAATTCAAAGGCCTTCTGATCGCAGCAGGCCTTGCGCACCAGGAAGTCGAGGAACTCCGGCCCCTCATACCACCAGTGGCCGAATAACTCCGCGTCGTAAGGCGCCACCACCATCGGCGGGCAGTCCAGGATTTCCGCCAGGCGCCGGAATTGCGCCAACCGCGCGTTGAGGAAATGGCTGGCATGTCCCTCGGCGGCCCGCATGGCCGCTTGCCGGTCATAAACCTCTTTTACCGGCGAACTGCCGGTAATCCGATAATACTTGATGCCGGTGAAGCCTCGTTGGCCGGGCGCCGGCAGGTGCGCCTTCACGTAATCGAGGTCCAGATCGAACCCGATGTCGCGGTAGAAATCGCGATAACATGGGTCCCCGGGGTAGCCGGCGTGCCGGCTCCAGACCTGCCGTGAGCAATCCGGATCGCGTCCAAAGGCGGCGACGCCATTGGGCGTGAAGATCGGCGCAAACGTAGCGTATCGCGGCCGTGGCCGCGCGTGCAGAATGCCGTGAGTGTCAGTAACAAACCAGCGGAGGTTGGCCTCCTGCAGGACATCCTCCAGGCCCTCCACATAGGCGCATTCCGGCAGCCAGATGCCCCTCGGGTCGCAGCCAAAACAACTCCGGTAATGGTCGCGCGCCACCAATACCTGCGCGCGCAAAGAAGGGCGATGATCGGCCAGCAGCGGCAGCAGCGCGTGCGTGGCGGCGCTAGTGATGATTTCCAGATACCCTGACTCCTGGAACTGCCCGAAGGCGCCCACCAGGTCGCGCCCACAGGCTGCGTAAGAATCACGCACGCTGCCAAGCCGCTCGCGATAGAACAGGGCCAGTTCATGGAACGGCTTTTCCCAGTGAGTCCGATGGATTTCCTTTTCGGTAAGTTCGATCAGCTCGTTTAGGTGCCGCTCGTAACGTGCCTGCAGGAGCGGATCACGCAGCATCGAGCAGAGTGTCGGGGTCAGCGTGAGCGTCAGACGAGGATTCAGCCCGTCCCGCTGCCACCGCTCCAGCAGTTGCAGCAGCGGCACATAGGTTTCAGTGATGGCCTCGAAAAGCCAGTTCTCCTCCAGGAACCTCTCGTGCTCCGGGTGGCGGACAAAGGGCAGATGGGCGTGCAGGATTAGAGCAAGGTAGCCGGGCATGGGCGAAAGTCCAAAGTCTAAAGTCTTCGGCGGGCAAGCAAACGCAGGGCCGGCTTGTCACGAACCAGGTGGAGCTTCGTTATCAACGGAGCGGCGAGTTGGCTGGTATAGCTCAGGGGCTTTCCGCCTCGATGGGTTCGAGTGACTGATCTTGTGGCGCCGCGCTACCCTCACCCTGGTAGTCCGTATGGCGGCTGAACCTTAGCTCAGCCTGGCGCAAATCGTCTCGCGCGGATAACGCGGACAGGCTGACCACGTGTTCGCCATCCGGCAAAGCGAAGCGGCAACTAAACGTGCCATCAGGCCGGAGTTGAATCGGCCGGCCGCCAATCGTCACGCTCGCGTCCGGTTCCGTCGCACCGTAGAGAATGAGCTCGGCGTTGATGCTAAACCAGAATCCAGCAGGTCGTGCTTCCCGCGCTCCCGAAGGGCTGGATACGCTCTCAACTTCACCGCCAGCCGGGGCAGCTTCGACACTTTCCCCCGCAGCGACTTCCCCCTCACTTCGGCCAGGAACGACTTCCCCCACTTCCGCCGAACTGATGCCTTCCTGCTGCACGAGGTGCAAGCCCACCAATTCCGCCAGGGCGTGCTCCCGCGCCGCCTCCATCGGCGGCAAGTCCACCGGCACCGTCTGTTTAGCCAGCGCTGCAAGCTGGCTCAGCGGCACATGGACCGGAATGGTTACGAACCGCACCGTCTGGTCAGTGGATACCGCCTCCGCGGGTGTGACCGTTGGCGGGGAGAATGCGAGGCTCAGCCACTGCCGACCAGGCTGATAATAGCCCAGCTCAGCCACGTACTGCGTCTCGGCGTGCTCCACGTGAATGAACCAATGCCGCGACTCCGGATGCACGTGGACCTCCCTCGCCGGCCGCTCCACAACCGCGCCCGGATACACCCGCACCACGAGATGACGGTCCGCGGAAAGTGCGTTGTACTGCCGCTGCTGCGAAGGCGTAAGATCCCAATGCGCATACAGCCAGTGCGGATCGCGCGCGGCCAGGAGCAACTTCCCAGTCCCGTACGCCTCAGGCAATACGGCATCTTCGTGTGCGACCTGGAGCCCTGCCGCCGCCGGCCCCAGCGCGTACTTCTGACCCGGACCGGTTAAAGCGGTCAAGGTTGGCTCGTCTCCCTCCAAAAGAATCGGCGGGAGCTTCAGACCGGTTTCCGCTTGCTCCGGCATTTCACCAGGCTCTTTGGCCCCGGGCAGCGCAGGAACTTGGGCCTCCTCCGATCGGGTGACCTCAGACAATTCTTCGGGACTCGCGGCTGCCGAGACCGCTGTTTGCTCCCCTTCGACAGAGATGGATGCAGTTTCCTTCACAGCTTTCCGAATGACGCGTTTTCTTACCTTCGTTGTCTTGGTCGCCGCGCGGGTCTTGCGCTTGGCGCGAGTTGCCGGCCTCTTCGCGCTTTTGGCCTTGGCACGTTTTGCTTTGGCGGGGCCGCCCTTTCGACGAGTGGTCTTAGGCTTTCTCCGAATCGCGCGGCGAACCGTTCTCTTAGCCGGCTTCGCCGTTTTTCCCAAGCGCGGTTTCTTTCTTTTCATACCAGGCAGCGACCCCTTTAGCGGGTCTCGGATTCTTTCTGACGTTCCTGAGACTACGGGGCCAGCCCGGGCGGTGCAACGGGAATTTCCTTTAGCCCTAACGCAACCGCTCAGTCCTCAAGCCGACCGCACTATTCCAGCCAGTGTTACCACCTAATCAGCGCCCTATCCACACGCTACGCATACCATAGGTATACCATCCGTACATTGAAAAAGATAACCTGCAGCTCAAGGCGTGACGGCGCGGTAGAACTTATTCGTCGTTGTGCCGGCGGAGGTGTCGGTAATGGTGATTGGCCCGCTGTACGTGAAGTTCGTGAAATCAGTCCAACCGCCCGCGGCCACCGACGCTGAGGTCTGAATGCGGTAGGGCTGACCGACGGTGGCGCCGCTGAACGCCCAACTGAACCCAGTCGTCGGCGAATACACCAGACTGCCAAACTGGCCCCCGCTAACGCTCGTGCCGATATTCGCCTCGGCGATGAAAGGCGAAACGTTGGTTCCGGCCAAAGAAAACTCGCCACCGACGAACAAATGCCCCGACCCGTCACCCGCCAGTGCGGCGACAAAAGGACCATATCCCCCAAAGGAGCCACCACCCATCCCGGAACCCATGGCCGACCAGGTGCTACCGTCCCATTTGGCGATGTAGCTCACGACATTCGCGCCAGCATTGGTGAACCATCCCCCGGCGTAGAGATCGGTTCCGTTCACCGCCAGCGCGGCGACAATAAGGGAGGAGCCCCCAAACCCCGGGCCCAGAGCCAACCAGCCGCTTCCGTTCCAGGCGGCGATGCAGTTGGCGGTCACCCCGCCCGCCGTGGTGAAATCTCCTCCAGCGTAAAGAGTGGTCCCGCTCACCGCCAGCGCATAGACGTCGCTGTCCATCCCCTCGCCCAAGGCCGACCAGGTGCTGCCGTTCCACACGGCGATGTAGCCGACGGCCACCACACCCGCATTGGTGAAATCTCCCCCGGCGTAGAGATTGATCCCGCTCAATGCCAGCGCATAGACGTCGCCACCCATCCCCGAGCCCAAGCCCGACCAGGCGCTGCCGTTCCAGGCGGCGATGTAACTGGCCGTCGCCCCCCCTGCCGTCGTGAAATCTCCCCCTGCGTAGAGACTAGTCCCGCTCACCATCAGCGCATAGACATCGCTGTTCATCCCCGTGCCCAAGCTCGACCAGGCGCTGCCGTTCCAGGCGGCGATGTAACTGGCCGTCGCCCCCCCTGCCGTCGTGAAATCTCCCCCTGCGT
>Ga0224558_1003381_pt1 | contig 13354 bp, 10 predicted proteins | sample 714S32024metaG_FD_180682 | JGI IMG/M metagenome (GOLD analysis project Ga0224558, IMG submission 180682) | Peat soil microbial communities from Stordalen Mire, Sweden - 717 S3 20-24 | ecosystem: Environmental > Terrestrial > Soil > Wetlands > Peat | place: Sweden: Norrbotten County, Stordalen... | reverse complement strand
ATGAGCCCTGCTTATGTGGTGCCGCAGCCGCCCACGCTGTGGGGTCCAGATACCGGCCGCCCTTCGGTTTCGTCATGATCTGGTAGCTATGCCCCACGTGTCCAGGCTCGGACACGATGCCGGCGTTATGGCCTCCGGAGGCGAGCAGGAAGGTAAGATCCGAACCGGTCAGAAGGTGCAGCTTGAAGACCGACCGCCACGGCGCGACATGATCGCGCGTCGCACCAACCACAAACATCGGCACCCGCAGATCCGCCAGTGCGATCGGCTTCCCCTCGACAACGTATCGTCCCTCGGCGAGATCGTTATCTAGAAATAGGTGCCGCAGATATTCGGAATGCATCCGATAGGGCATCCGCGTAGCGTCCGCGTTCCAGGCCATCAAGTCGCTCATCGGCTCTCGCTCGCCCAGCAGATACTCGTGAACCAGGCGCGACCAGATCAAGTCGTTCGACCGAAGCATCTGGAACGTGCCGGCCATCTGGCGGGCGTCGAGCCCGCCTTGTTCCCACATCATGTCCTCGAGGAAAGTCACCTGACTGTCATTGATGAACAACTTGAGCTCACCAGGCTCCTCAAAATCAACCTCTGCAGCGAATAGCGTTATTGACTTCAGCCGCTGATCTGCGTCGCGAGCCATCGCCGCCGCAGCAATCGCGAGCAGTGTGCCCCCCAGGCAATAGCCGACGGCGTGCACCGGCGCGTTCGGCACAATCGCCTTGACCGCATCGAGCGCCGCCATCACGCCCAGCCGCCGGTAGTCGTCCATGCCCAGATCACGATCCTCGGAGCGCGGATTCTTCCATGACATCATGAACACGGTGAAACCCTGTTCAGTCAGATACCTTACGAGCGAGTTGTGCGGCGAAAGGTCGAGAATGTAGTACTTCATGATCCACGCCGGCACAATCAGAATCGGCTCTGGGTGCACCGTTTCAGTTGCCGGGGCATACTGGATCAGCTCGATCAACCGATTCTGGTAGATGACCTTTCCCGGTGTGATGGCGAGGTTACGACCAATCTCATAGTTATCGGCGCCGACTGGTTTCTTGCCGCCAGCAGCGCGCTCCCAGTCCTCCAAAAAATTCTGCGCGCCACGGAACAAATTCGCGCCGCCTTGCCTCAGCGTCTGCTGCAGCACCTCTGGATTGGTCCACAGGAAGTTCGACGGCGAATACATGTCGAGGATCTGGCGCGACGCAAACTCGACCAGATTCTGATGCTGCTGCGTGACGCCGCGGACGTCGGTCGTCGCGTTGTGCCACCATTGTTGTTGCAGCAGGAAGCTCTGATAGATTATGTTGAAGGGCCAGGTTTGCCATGCCTCCTCGATGAAGCGCCGGTCCTGCGGCAGCGGTTCGATGCAAGGCGTACCGCGCCCGCCATTGAGCGCACACTGATTGGTGTAACGAGCGAGTCGCAGCGCCTTTCGTACCGCCTTGTCAATCAGGCCCATTCGCCGTCCTGGCGCCATGGCCAGATGCGTAGCCCAATCGGCATACGCGGCCACGAGCGCCGCCGGCGACAGGCCCAACGTCAGCTGAGCTGCAGCCGCATGGAGTGAGCGATCGACGACATCGCCCAGCGCGCTCGGCGCGTAGGCGTCGACGTCGGGGTGCGCGCGTAACACGTCGCCGCGCGCATCACTCACGGCCGGCGCGACGGGGACCGTACCGGTCGCCTGATCCGGCGGTGTACCCACCGTGATCGATTCCTCTGCGTTCAAGGCGTACTCGTCATCCAATATCATAAGGACATGGCGCTCGGACCGTCCAGACAGTAAACATACGTAGTGGATCGACGTGCCGTCGGGCGCCGCGTGCTGGAGGTTGCTTTGCCGATCAGTGCTTGGCGATGATCTCGGTTTCTGTCAGTGCTGCGTGGTTGAACCGACCGGCGTGGTCGGCTGACTCGCGCCGTCGCCCTTCTGTTTCGCGTCCGTGCGATGCCACCATCCGCCGCCGAGTGCCTGGAACAGCGCGGCGGTATCGGCAAAACGATTGCCCTCCGCCTGGACGCGATTGATGCGCGCCTGCTGCCAAGTTCGTTCGGCAATCAGCACCGTCAGATGGTCGATCGTGTCCGCGTGGAACTGCCGCCGCGCAAGCTCGAGGCTGGCGAGGGCCGATCTCTCGGCCGCGTCCTGCGCGACCAAAGCGTCGGCATCGGACTGCAAGGCTCTTAATGCGTCAGAGACGTTCTGGAACGCCTTGATCACGGTGCTGCGGTATTGCGCGGCCGCTTGGTCAAATGCCGCTACTGCGGCGCGCTTCTTGTGCAATAGCGTTCCGGCGTCGAACAGCGTCTGCGCTGCGCTTCCAGCGATGCTCCACACGCCCGTGCCGGGCAGAGTGGCGAACCCGGTCGCCGTCATGCCAATGGCGCCCGTGATGGTGAACTGTGGCAGCTGATTGGCGATCGCGATGCCCACGTCGGCAGATGCCGCATGCAGCTGCGCTTCGGCTTCACGCACATCCGGGCGTTGCTCGACCAGCTGCGACGGCAGACTGACTGGCAAATCTTGCGGCAGCCTGAGGCTGTCGAGATCGAAGGTCTCGCTCACCTCCTGACTGGGCAGCCGACCAGCGAGCGCCGTAAGCTGGTTGCGCACTTGCGCCAATTGCTTCTGCAGCGGCGGCAAGGTCGTGCGGGTCTGGTCAAGCGTTGCCTCCTGCAACAATACCTCCGCTTGCGACACCACACCCACCCTGAACCTCTGGCGAACCAGATCGAGCTCGTTGCTCTCGATCTTGAGGATCTGCTCGGTCGCCGTGATCTGGCCGCGCAGAGATGCCTCTTGCACGGCGGCAACCACCAGATTGGAAGTCAGCGTGAGATAGGTGGCCTCTAGCTGGAAGCGCTGATACTCAGCTTGCGCTGCGAGCGATTCGATCTGCCGCCGCGTGCCGCCGAACACATCCGGAGCATAGGCCACGTTGAGCGAGGCCGTGACCACGCTGAACGTCGGAGTGAACTGCGGCTCGCCGATAATGGCACCGGCCAGCCGCTCGCGCTCGGGCTGGATGCTGGCGCTGACTGAGGGAAGCAGCGCGCCCTCCTGGGCGTAGACATTCTCGTTCGCATGCCGCAAAGCGGCTTGTGCGGCATCGAAGTCTGGATTGTCCTGCAGCGCCTGCTCAATCAGCCGGTTCAGCGCTTCGGAACGGAACAACGTCCACCACTGGCCAGGGATATCGAGATCTCGAATGAAGCGCTGCGGTTCACCGCCCCGCGTCTGCGCCGACGCGGTTGCCGCGGCCAGTGGTTCCGGCGTGTAGCCGGCAACGTCTGGAGCCCGGGGACGTTGGAAATTCGGTCCGACCGCGCAGCCACCGAATGCTAGGCCAGCCGCAATGGCAATCACGACCAGGCTGGCTCTACCGCCCAAGATCAATTTCCTCGTTAGTTGCGAAATATCGTCCGGAGACGTTCGCGCACTAGCGCATGCACCACGCGTACGAGAACCTCGATGATGCGAATCACGGAGTACCCAACTGTGGGCTCGTCGAAGGGCGCGATTAACGTATATCATGGACGGGGCCGATCGGCGGTGACATTCCGCATTATATCGCGACTCCGTGAGCCGGCTAAAAGTGGCTCGCTATTTCGGGCCGGACGAATTCTTAGGACGACTGGTTATAACTTAATGAACCAACGACGCGCCTGGGTGCTGACCTGTGTCGTCCTCATTCTCGCTGCCGGCGGGTACGCGCTCTGGCGATGGCGGATCGCATTGTTCGGTACGCCGGCCGGTCCCAACCAAATCACCGTTTCCGGGAACATCGAGGCTCACCAGAGCGTCCTGAGCTTCACTCAAGTGCAGGCCCCCATCGTCGAGCTGCCATTCGATGAGGGCGCCTATGTTGCTCGCGATACGGTGTTGGCGCGCGTCGATGATCGCCTTTATCAGCAGCAGATCGCGATCGATCACGCCGGCGAGCAGGTCGCATCGGCCCAGGTTGCGGTAAACGAAAGCAGCCTCATCGCCGCGCGTAGCAGCGTCGCCAGCGACCAGTTTGATCTCGCGGAAAAGCAGCGCGATGCCGCTCGCGCCGAAGAATTGGTGAAGACCGCCGCGACTTCAGTACAAACTCGTGATCTTACGCTGACCGCGGCGAAGCAGTCGGCGGCGACGCTTGCACACGATCAGGCTATGGTGCAAGTGGCAGCCACTAACGTGGCTCTGGCTCGGGCCAACGAAGCGGCAGCGGCGGCGAAGCTCGCGCTCGACGAGGTGACTCTCGGCTACACGACGCTTCGTGCCCCATTCGCTGGTGTGATTTCTGTGCGCGAGGCCGAACTCGGCCAGCTGGCCGGACCCGGTGTGGCGATTTTCACGCTCGACGATCTCGACCACACCTGGCTCCGCGCCTATGTGAACGAAAAGGATATCGGCCAAGTACGTCTGAGTGAGCCGGCCAATGTGACGACAGACAGCTACCCGGGCAAAACATACCATGGGCGCATCAGCTTCATATCTCCGGAGGCAGAATTCACGCCGAAGACCGTCGAGACGAATGCCGAGCGGGTGACGCTCGTCTATCGAATCCGCATCGACATTGACAACCCGACGCATGAACTCCTGCCGGGCATGCCGACAGATGCCAGCATCGCATTGCTGCCGGCTGGAAGATGATAAACACTGAGGGTGAGGTCGCGGTGCTCGCACGAGGCCTCGGCCGGCGCTTCGGCTCCGTCGCAGCGGTGCAGAACGTCAATTTCGCGGTTACACGCGGGGAGATATTCGGCCTTGTCGGCCCAGATGGCGCCGGCAAGAGCACGATCATGCGCATGCTTGCCGGCGTGCTGCGGCCCGATGCTGGTGAGATTCGCCTGGAAGGCATCGACGTCGTGGCCAATCCGGAGCGTGCCAAGCCGTACTTGAGCTACATGCCGCAGCGCTTCGGCCTTTATGAAGACATGACGGTCGCCGAGAATATCTTCTTCTACGCCACGCTCTTCGAGGTCCCAGCCAAGATTCGCCGCGAGCGCAGCCAGGAGTTGCTAGAGGCTGCCGGCCTGCAGCCGTTCCAGCGACGCCTGGCCGGCCAGCTCTCCGGCGGCATGAAGCAGAAGCTCGGCCTCGTCTGCGCGCTGATCCATACGCCACGGGTCCTGCTGCTCGACGAGCCAACGACCGGCGTGGACCCGGTGTCGCGGCGCGACTTCTGGGGCATCCTCTATGGCTTGCGCGAGCAGGGCGTCACCATTCTGCTGTCCACCGCCTACATGGACGAAGCGGAGCGCTGCTCGCGTCTCGCTCTGCTGCATGCCGGCGAGATCCGCCACTGCGACACCCCTGCGCGGCTGAAACAGCTGATGCCCGGCGCACTGCTCGCGGTCGTGACGCGCAATGCGCGTGGCGCGCACGCGGCGCTGGAGGGTGCAGCGGGTGTGCTCGGCCGGCTGCTCATGGGCGACCGCGTCAACGTCCGTGTGGATGACGCCGACCGCCGTTTGCCCGAGTTGCGTGCCAGGCTTGCCGAGCGGGGCATTGGGGATGCCGAGATCGCGCGGATCGAGCCGGGCATCGAGGACGTGTTTGTCGCGCTGCTTGGCTCAGGGGACGCGGCATGACCGATGACGTCCAGGTCGTGGTCGCCCAGGGTCTGACCAAGAAATTCGGCGCGTTCACCGCGGTGGACCGGCTCGATCTCAGCATCGCCAAGGGTGAAGTCGTGGGATTTATCGGTCCGAATGGGGCCGGCAAAACGACCGCCATCCGCATGCTGTGCGGATTGCTACGCCCAAGCGCGGGACGCGCCACGGTTGCTGGCTTCGACGTCGGCCGCGAGCCGGAGGCCGTGCGCGAGCATATCGGCTACATGTCCCAGAAATTCTCGCTCTACGGCGATTTGACCGTGCGCGAAAATCTGCGGTTTTTCAGTGGCCTTTACCGGGTGCTGCGGCGTGACATCGAGGCACGCATGCGCCTCGCCATTGCCATGGCGGGACTGGAAGGCCGAGAGGATGCGCTCGTGCGGACCCTTGCCGGCGGCTGGAAGCAGAGGCTCGCGCTCGGCTGTGCCATCCTGCATCGTCCGCCGGTGTTGTTCCTCGACGAGCCCACATCGGGGGTCGAGCCCGAAGCCCGCCGCAAGTTCTGGGACCTGATCCACCACCTGGCGTCGGAAGGCGTCACGATTCTGGTTACAACCCACTACATGGACGAGGCGGAATACTGCAATCGGATCGCGCTGATCAACGCCGGCACGCTGGTGGCGATCGGCAGTCCAGGAGAGTTGCGCGGGCGCGAGCTTGGCGGAACACTGTATGAGTTCGATTGTTCCGCGCTCGGCGCGGCGCTGGTGGCCCTGCGACAAGCGGCCGGCGTCATCGACGCGGCGATTTTCGGCGACAAGCTGCACGTGCTGCTGGAACAAACCGGCGTCGCGGCCGATCTGCCGCCGTTGCTGGCGCGCCAGGGGATTACGGCCGGTCCGCCGCACGCCATCGCACCGAGCCTGGAGGACGTATTCGTCCAGCTCGTCTCTAAGCCGCATGCGGCGCAGGCCCGCGCATGAACCCGCGGCGCCTGTTCGCCATCGCGTTCAAGGAGACGTTGCAGGTCTGGCGCGACCCGCGCAGCCTCGCCATCGCCCTGCTCATGCCGCTGATGCAGATGGCGCTGCTTGGCTACGGCGTCAGCCTCGACATCAGGCGCGTGCCGCTTTGCGTCTATGACCAGGAGAACAGCCAAACCAGCCGTGAACTGGTGCAGCGGTTCGTCGCCTCGAAATGGTTCGTGGTCGCCCGTGTACTAAGCGACGAGCGGGCGGTCCGCGATGCCATGGACCGCGGCACCTGCATCGGGGCGGTCACCATCCCGGTCAACTTCTCGCGCATTCTGACGACGACGGGGGCAGCGTCGGTGCAGACGGTCTTCGATGCGACCGATGCCAACACGACGACCATCGCCATCGGCTATGCGCAAGGCGTGATCGCCCAGACAACCGCCGATTTCCAGGCGCGCTGGGCGGCGGCGCACGGGCTGCGGCCCCAAACGGTCGGCGGCGTCGATCTGGAGCCGCGCGTCTGGTTCAACGAAGGGCTGGACAGCCGCAATTTCATCATCCCCGGCGTGGTCGCGGTGATCCTCGGCCTGGTCGGCGCGCAGCTCACATCGCTCACCATCTCCCGCGAGTGGGAGCGCGGCACGATGGAACAGCTCGTTTCGACGCCGGTGACCGCGCTCGAGGTGATGATCGGCAAGCTCGTCCCGTATTTCGTGATCGGATTGTTCGACGCGGCCTTCTGCCTCTGCGCTACCGCCTTCTGGTTTCAGGTGCCGTTCCGCGGCAGCCTCGGCACGCTGATGCTGACCACCGCCCTGTTCACGCTCGTCGTGCTGGGCATCGGCTATCTGGTATCGGTGCGCATCCGCAGCCAACTCGGCGCGAGCCAGGTCGCGCTCATACTCACCGTGATGCCCATCAACTTGCTGTCGGGCTACACGTTCCCGATCGATCAGATGCCGGCCCCGATCCAGGCCGTGACCCTGGTCGTCTATGCGCGCTATTTCGTGACGATCCTGCGGGCGGTGTTCCTCAAGGGCAGCACGATCGGGGATCTAGCCGTGCCGATCCTCGCACTGGTGCTGTACGCGGTGGCCATCATTTGGATCGCCGCCCGCGCCTTCCGCAAGCGTCTGGACTAGGCGATGTTCGATCGTCTCTGGGCCATGCTGATGAAGGAGTTCCTCGAACTGCGCCGCGACCGATGGGCCATGTTCCGCCTCATCGTGCCTCTGCTCATTCAGGTGGTCGCGTTCGGCTATGCCGCGACCTTCACGGTCAATCATGTGGCCACTTCCGTGCTCGACCTCGATCACAGCCAGGCAAGCCGCGGCCTCGTCTCGCATTTCGTGGCGACCGGCCGCTTCGAGGTCGTCGACATCGCCGAGACGCAGCGTCAGATTACCCGGGACCTCGACACCGGTCGGGCGACCGTGGCCATCGTGATCCATGCCGGCTTCGAACAGAACCTGAACAACGGCCGGACAGCGCCATTGCAGGTCTCGGTAGACGGAACCAATTCGAACACCGCGCTGATCGCGCTGGGATACGTCAGTCAGATCGTTGCGCAATTTCAGGCTGAGCAGATGGCCAATGCCTGGCCGGCACAGGCCGCGGCGGTTTCCCCCAGCGTCTCCGTTTTGCTGCAAGAGCGCCCCTGGTTCAACGCAGGGCTCGAGGACCGCTGGTTCTTCATCCCCGGCGTGATCGGCACGCTAACCCTGATCCAGGTGGTCAGCCTCACGGCCTTCGCGGTGGTGCGCGAACGGGAGGTCGGGACACTGGAGCAGATCATGGTCAGCCCCATCCGGCCGTTCGAGTTCATCCTCGGCAAGGCAGTGCCATTCTTCCTGATCGGCCTCGGCGAAGTCGCCTTGATAACGATCTTTGGCGTGCTGTGGTTCCACATTCCGTTCGTCGGCAGCCCGCTGGTCATGCTGCTCGGGGCATCGCTGTTCCTGCTGGCGGCGCTCGGGCTCGGCCTGCTGCTGTCGACCTTGTCGCGCACCCAGCAGCAGGCTTTCGCATTGAACTTCTTCGTGGTGAACCCGCTCTTCATCCTCTCGGGATTCGCCTTCCCGATCGCGGCCATGCCGCGGGTGCTGCAATGGTTCACGCTGATCAATCCATTGCGTTACTTCCTGGTCATCATCCGTGCGGAGTTCCTCAAAGGCGTCGGTGTCGACGCGCTCTGGCCCGATCTGTCGGCCTTGGCCTTGCTGGGGGTGGGGATGTTCACGCTCAGTATTCTGCGTTTTCGGAAATCGCTGGATTGAGGGGGCCCAAGCAATCCGACGCTTGTCCGCGACACGTTGTTCGCGGTCATCATGATCATTAGATCGCGATACGAGAGCCGATAGGTGATATACCATCGCACGCACAGCTCAATGATGTCGGCGTCAAAGGCGCGCTGGCGGTACATTGGGTCACGGACTATCGGCTTGGTCATTCAGCGCCGCCGGCCCTTGAACACGATACTGTTCGGAAATTGATCGCTTGGAAGCTCGAGCAGCGCCTGCTAGATCCGGTAAAGTACCGCAACTATGGCATTCATTATACTGACCCGCGCACTACGCGGCCGTCAGATCATCACGTCGATTTCTGTCTTTCCATCGAGTCCGCAGTTGGTCCCAATCCTTTCGGTATCATCAACAAGGTAATTCCGCGAAACCGGTGTGCACTTGCCCGGGACATTGGCTCTCGCTATAACAACAAGGCTGCAGTCCACCTATATGAAACGTGGTTGCCTCAGAGCGGCGAACTGCCTGGCAATTTCCCAATCTTCTTCCACTACGTCAACGTCGGACCAAATGTTCGAGAAGAGGAAATGATTACTGATGTATACCTACCCTTAAGGCAGTCGTCGTAGTGAATCCGTTCTCGTCCCCTTGTCTAGCGGCGAGACTTCTGCCGCCTTTGGCGGCAGACTGCGCTTGGTTCGGAGCGATAGCAAAAGATCTAAGACGAAGACTTGACGAAGAACGGCTCGCAGGGTTCAATCAATCAGCAGATCTTTCCACTTATCCCAGAAAGATTTCTGTCCGAACTACCCGAGCCACCGCTGGGCATCGCCGCGATTACCATCAAAAGGCACATTGCTCGTGCGCTATTGACCATCATGGAGCACGGCGAAAGGGAATCCCAAGAAGGGAAATAAAGGTCGGAAAGCGCCGAGTTGGATGATCAGGCGCCGCCGTCAGTCCCAGCGAATGCCACAGCGACCCCTAACTCAGTGCTGGAACCTTAAATAAAAATGCGCCGCGCCTCGTCCCCACCTTGACTGCCAACTACTAGAAACTCTACACACAGTAGTCGGGCCCGCGGAGAGATGCACGTCTTTTGCTATGCAGCACGTGCCTCGCATAAATTTTTAGCGCTCCGTCCCACACTCTATTGACGCGAAGCGTAGGTGGGCGTTTACTCTCCTCTGACTACGGAACTGGTCAGCATCCATTCAGGGACGAAACGATGAAATCCGCCTGCATCGAATCATCGACTCGATGTGATACTAAAGTGCGGCTCCACGTCTGCCGCTTGGCTGTTTTGCTGTTCGCGCAAGTGACGCTGGCGACTCGCGGCTTATCGTTCCCGTACCTGACGAAGCGCGCATGCCGCCAACGTCGGTCACTCGACCGACTGATTGCCCAACAACTCCCGACAGAAGGAGTCTGACCGTCCACTTAGTCTAGGAAGACCCGGAACTCACCGACCGCAAGGAGCACATCATGTTCAGCGAGCGAATACCGACGGTTCGAATAAGCCCGGACAACGCCACGGTACTCAGCCAACTGGGACTGCTGAAGGATCTAGCAGGAAGCTGGCACGGCAAGGGATTCAATTTGGTGGCGCGACCTTTCTTTGGCTCGCCCACCGCGACGCCACCTATACCGCCAGCGAATCTGTTCCTGGAACTCAATCTCACGCACGAGACCTTGAAGTTCGATCCCATCTCGTCCTCGATTCCCAATCGGGGGACATTTCAAGAGGACATCGAGCTTTTCGGACTCACCTACTTACAAAAGATCAGCGATGCGACTACCGGGGGCGCCTTGCACATCGAGCCCGGCATCTGGGTAACGCAACCGCCCACCACCAATCCCCCGGTCTCACCGCCGCCAACCGGGCAAATTGTCGCCCGCATGGGCTCCATCCCGCACGGCAACGCGTTGCTGGCCGGTGGCTCAGCCACGCCGTTCAAAGGTCCTCCCGTGATCGGTACGGGCGGCGGAGTCGCCAATCCCGCATTCTCCGCGTTCCCGTCATTCAATAGCGGACCGATCGCCGTCCCGGCACCGACAACACCACCTGTACCGCCAGCACCCCTGATCATACGCGCGGCTGGCACACAGGAATCGCTGGCGGTCGCCGGGGGAGGCTTCTCGCAATACAACCTGAGCATTCCCCCGTCCCTGACCACGACACCGCCCAATCCCCGCACCCCGCTCGGGAATACCCCGGCAGTGCTGCCGGCCGCCATTACTCAGCAGCTGGTGAACGACCCCATCGTGTTGCTGCAACAAACCATCGCGGAGCAGGTTGCCGACGGCTGCCAATTCGAAGGCACCGTGCTGAACATCGCGACATCATCCCCGCTGACATTTTTCACAACGCCGCCCACCGCACCACCGGCCGGCGGTCCCACGGTGCCGATAACCGTACAGGATTTCGCCGGAGGCCCCGGGAATCTACCGTTCCTCGAGACCAATGCAGACTCGGCACTTGTGTACGCCACGTTTTGGATCGAGAAAGTCACTCCCAAAGACGGGAGGCCCTTCATGCAGCTTCAGTATGCCCAATTCGTGCTGCTGAATTTTCCAGCCGTATTGATACCGTCGACCGCGCCGCCGCCCGCGTCAGATCAGGGAAAGCTCAATTTCAGTTGGCCCCATGTCTCCGTCGCAACCCTGCGAAAGACCTTTGGCTGAACATTGGCTCATGTCGGCGGATCAATGTCGGTTAACACGGGGGCCTGGACCTTCCGTGGAATGACGATGCCCCCAAACTGGGCTGGCTATCAAGGAATGCCCTTGGACATCCCTGAACGCGAAATGCCCTAATTCGGCTTTTCCGGACGCGGCAATGATCTACCAATACTCTTGCGGATACATCGCGCGTACGCAGCAATTCCATTGCTGTCCGTCATTTTACTCCGTCGCACCCACTCCGCATTCTCCAACACGGGCCGTCCACTGTGTTGGGAAGTCGTCTTAGACCATGTTGCCGCCAAGTCGATGACCGTTAGCGGGGTTACGAAGAGGGAGAGAGTCCAGCCTACGCGGTCGAATGATTTTCCAGCAATCACTGCTAAAAAAGTCGCCGTGCCCTGTTAGGCTTTGTTGGAATTTAACCGATGATCGATTCGCTTGGCGCTTTGTCAGCTCTGACACCCCTCCTCCCTCGCCACCGCGACATGCTCATACTCGAGGCGCACTTCCGTGCCGCCACCATTCGAGTTGGTTACGTAGAGGAGCGCGCCGATCGCCGATGCCCGATGGCGCATGGAGGCCCAGCCGAGGCCGCCGCTCGGTGCCGGGTTTACCGGTAGGCCAACGCCAGCTTCATCGTCGCGCACTGTGAGCCTGACGGTCTTTACCGTTGTCTTTAGGACAACGTCGATTCGTCGTGCGCCTGCATGTTTCACGGCGTTCGTGAGGGCTTCCTGGGCGATGCGATAGATGTGGTCCTGCGCGCCTTCGGGTAGCGCGAGTGACGCGTCGCCCTCGATCGTCACTGTGATGGTCGGCGGCCCGTCGTGCCGAAACCGATCGGGTAGGCGCCGAAGCGCGGAGTGCAGATCCCCTCCAGTTTCGGCGAGCGCCGAGAGTCCGCGCGCAATAGCACGGCAATTCGCGACCGCGCTTAGCGCCACGCTCTCGATGAGTGCGAGGGTTTTCAGCTCGGGCGCTCCGCCATTCTTCATGCGGTCAGTCTCGGCACGTGCGATCAGCGATGGTGCGACCAGATCCTGGCCGAGCCCGTCATGCAGCTCGCGACCAAGCTGCCGCACAGCGCGGTCCGCCGCATCCAGGAGAGCGCGGCGCAAACGATTGCGGTCGGTGGGTTAGTTTCCCGGCAATCTATGCCTGTTCGATGCAACGGCAAATCACGGGAGCCGGCGGGCGGACTTCCTGACCGCCGGCGCGGTGCGCCTACTTGAGCAGCGCTTCCTGCTGGGTCCGCGAGCCGAGCACAGTACGGATTTTGGCGCGGTCCACCTCGGACTGGCTGGCCTTCTCGATCGACCCCTCGACCTCGGTACTTACCGCATCCAGCTTACTGCCGAGGCGGTCAAGCGCCGCCCAGTTCTTGAATTCGGTGACCAACAGGATATCGGGATCGTTCGGTCCGCGCGCTTCAATCACGAACACGCGATAGCCGGTGATAACCCCCGCCTTCTTGGCCGCTTCCTGCTGCTTCTTATAAGTCGTCGCAAGCCAATGCATGTAGTCGTCGAAATGCCCATCAACGGTGCGAATCGATGAGACATTGACGACGGGTCCGTCGTTCCAGTCACGCCCGTCAGCGTAAGCTGTGGTCGTCAGCGTCGACAGAGCGAGCAGCGCAGCACTGGCACAAATCCCTTGAGTGAAGCGAATCATAGAAAGTTCTCCTGAAGTTGTTTTTTGCTTGATTTTGCTGCGCGAGCCGCTGGAACGGCCCCCAGGGCAGACTCGCGCGCTGCGTAAATCTACGCGCTTCGCGAACAGGCTGCCATCGATCTCTTACGCCCACGGAAAGCGTCCGAAATCGCACGTGGCCTGTCGCCTTGCGAAAGGATGCTTGTGCGGCCGCAATTCCACGGTCGCGGCGGAGCAAGAAATCGACGGTCTTGCCATGCT
>Ga0224558_1003380_pt1 | contig 13354 bp, 15 predicted proteins | sample 714S32024metaG_FD_180682 | JGI IMG/M metagenome (GOLD analysis project Ga0224558, IMG submission 180682) | Peat soil microbial communities from Stordalen Mire, Sweden - 717 S3 20-24 | ecosystem: Environmental > Terrestrial > Soil > Wetlands > Peat | place: Sweden: Norrbotten County, Stordalen... | reverse complement strand
CCGGCAAAGACGCCTGGGAGTTCGATGAAAAGCCGCGTTCAAGCACAGGCTACCTCCAAACCCGTTTTCCCCAGGTCAGCTTTTTCAGGAGCCACACGCTGGATTGCTCTTTTTGCCGTCCTGGTGGTCGTCGGCCTCTCCAGCGTTGAATTGCGCGCCCAGTCGGCCAGCTCCTTCTTCAAGCGCGGCGAAACCGCCGAGGCTCACGAGGACTACGACGCGGCTTTCGACAACTATCAGAAGGCCTACAACAAAGCTCCCAAGGATTTGCGCTACCGAGCGGCTCTCTACCGCGTGCGGAGCACGGCTGCATCTGTGCATGTGACCAAGGGGCAGAAGATGCTGGATGCCGGCAACGAGCAGGGGGCGTTGGCTGAGTTTCTGCACGCCAGCGAGATCGACCCCAGCAACGAGGCCGCCCAACAGGATATCGCCAGGGTGCGGCAGAAGCACGGCGAGGTGACACCCACCAACGAGACCAGCATACCCCAGGTCGAGGGCAAACAGGAGGCTCTGGACTCGATGAGCGCGCCGGCCGTCCTCCGGCCTGTCTCCGACGAGCCGCTGACCCTGCACATGCAGGAAGACGCCAAGGTTGTATACCAGGCGGTGGGCAAAGCCGCCGGAATCAACGTCCTCTTCGATCCGGAATTCGCCTCCAAACGCATTCAGGTTGACCTGAACAGCGTCTCGCTGCTGGACGCGCTGCGCATTGTTGGCACCATCTCGAATACCTTCTGGCGGCCGGTGACCGAGAACACCATCTTTGTGGCCGCCAACACCCGCGCCCGCCACACGGAGCTGGATGAGCAGGCAGTGCAGACCTTCTACCTGTCGAATGCGTGGCAGCAGAATGACCTGACCGACGTGCAGACCGCCATTCGCAACGTGCTGCCCAGCGCCAAGGTCTACGCCGTGGCCAGCCAGAACGCTATCGTGATGAGGGCCACGCCCGACGAACTTCTGCTGGCGGAAAAGCTGATCAACGACCTGGACAAGGCGCGCCCCGAGGTGGTGGTGGACATCGCCGTGCTCGAAGTGAGCAAGAACTGGGAGAAAACCCTTGGCATCGCGTGGCCCAGCAGCGTTGGGGTTGCCTTGCAACCTTCCTGCACGTCGACCAATACATGCAGTACCAGCACCAGCACCACCGGCACCAGCACCACAACCACTCCGACTCTTTACGACCTTGCCCATCTCAAGGCCACGAATTTTGCGGTGACTGTTGGCTCGGCCACAGCCAACCTGCTGCTGACCGATACTGATACGAAGATTCTGCAAAATCCGCGCATCCGCGCCACGGACGGGCAAAAGGCGATCATGAAGATCGGTTCCAAGATCCCCATCGCCACCGGCTCTTACCAGACCGGCGCCGCCACCGCCGTGGTCAGTTCACTGGTGAACACGCAGTTCCAGTACCAGGACGTGGGCGTGAATATAGAAATGACGCCAACGGTTCACTTCGACCGCGACGTGACGCTGAAAATCAAAATCGAGGTCACGGCGCAGAGCGGCTCGGTGACCATCAGCGGCGTGACCGAGCCGATCATCTCGCAGCGCACGGTGGACCAGGTAATCCGCCTGCGCGAGGGCGAGGCGAGCATCCTGGGCGGCATTCAGGACAAGCAGGACACGGCCAGCTCAACCGGCATCCCAGGGTTGAGTTCGCTGCCCGTTCTGAAGTACATATTCGGCTCCAAGGATCACACCATTAGCGACGACGAGCTGGTCTTCCTTGTGGTGCCGCACGTGGTTCGCTCGCAATCGCTGGAGCAGGTGAATCTGCGTACGGTGGATACCGGCGAGGGCACGACGATCCAGTTGCGCCAGATTTCGGACGACGGCACGAAGCCAGCAGCGAAACCAGCTTTGAATCCGGTCGTAATCCCGGCGCCACCACCGCGCCCGCCGGCCAACGCGCAGCCCAATGTGGGCACGGTTCCCGGCGAAAGCGCCATGGCCGCTGCGCCAGGGGCGCTGAAGCAGTTGAGTCAGGCCGCCGAGACTACGGGAAACACCATCACAACGAAGCAGCCAGCATCAGATCCGCAGCCGGCAAAACTGAGCTTCATGCTCACTCCGCAGCCCGGCCCGGTGGCTCCCGGCGCATCCTTCCAGGTTTCGGTGGTGCTGAACGGCGGAACGAATATCGCGGCTGTTCCCTTGCAGATTTCCTACGATCCGGCCAGGCTTTCGCTGGTCAACATCGACAGCGGCAATTTCCTTAGCAGCGATGGACAGGCGGTAGCGCTGGTCCACCGCGACGATGGGCCGGGCACTATCAATGTTGTTTCTTCGCGTCCGCCGGGAGCAGCAGGGGTGAGCGGAACCGGCGTGGTCTGCGTGCTGACCTTCCAGGCCAAGACTGCCGGAGACAGCGTTATCGCCATCACACGCCCCGGCGCGGTCAGCAGTACGCAACAGCAGTTGCCGGCCACGGGCGCGCAGGTAAGCATTCAGGTGAAGTAAAGCCGATGGGGCTCGCATTGATGAACAAAGCGCGGCCAATCCGGATCGTCAGCCGAGGGGAGTGCGGGCTCACGCTGGTGGAGTTGATCGTGACCGTGGCGATTCTCTCGATTCTCGCTTCGGCCGCGGTTCCCGTTGCGCGTTTCCAAGTCAAGCGGCAGAACGAACGCTATCTCCGCTACAACCTGTGGATGATGCGCGACGCCATCGACCACTACAAGGACGCGGCAGACAAGAACGCTTTCCAGGTCAAGCTGGACAGCCAGGGTTATCCGCCCGACCTCGAGACGCTGGTGAACGGCGTGGAGATACAGACCAAGAAGGTGAAGTTTCTGCGCCACATTCCGGTGGACCCTATGACCGGGAAAGCCGAGTGGGGATTGCGCTCCATGCAGGACGACCCAAAATCGGATTCCTACGGCGGCCAGGGCGTCTTCGATGTCTATTCCAAGTCCCCCGGAACCGCGCTGGACGGAACCAAATATTCTGACTGGTAGGTTAGGAGCGAGGTTAGCGGTGTTAGCCGCGCTTCGCGCGTGTTAGCGGTGTTGCTAAGTTAACTCCGCGGTTACGGTAGACAAGAGGATTCAGTGAGCAGGATTCGCAAACAAGACGCGGGCTTTACGCTGATGGAGCTGATGATCGTGATGGCCATCATCGGTGTGCTGGCCGTGGTGGCCATTCCTAAATTTACCGCCGCCATCAAGATGGCCAGGGAAGCTGTGCTCAAGGAAGACCTGCACGTGATGCGGGCAGCCATCGACTCCTATACGATGGACAAACAGAAGGCGCCGCAGTCGCTCGACGACCTGATCACGGACGGATACCTGAAGGCTATCCCCGAGGACCCGATGACACACAACAAGGACTCGTGGGTCACGGATTCCAACGGGGCGCTCTACTCTGTGGACCAGACCGATCCCGGCATTGACGATGTGCACTCCGGCTCGCAGGAACTGGACTCCAACGGCCAGCCCTACTCCACATGGTGAACCCCTGAAGCAATCCTGGAGGCAAGAAATGGCACGACGAACTCATCGCGTACTCTGTCTTCTGCTGTGCATGGCTGCGTTTTGCGGGGTCTTGTGCGCACAGACCGGGAAGACTATCACCCTGCGCATGATCGATGGCAAGAGCGGCAAGCTCATCGCTACCACGGATTTCCTGGTGCGCATCGATCACCAAGAAACAATCCATGCCAATTGGGTGACGCTGAATGACGACGGCACAGGCAAGTTGACCCTACCCGGCGACGCTTCCCTGCTCTCCATCCGCGCCTCCTACGACAGTTCCACTTCACTCTTTGTCAATTGCGATTCCAACAATGATTACAAAGCAACTAATCAGGGGTACGTTCTTGACCGGTGGTACAGCGTCTCCGACATATTGGCGAAGGGCGTTGTGGCGCCCAATGATTGCATCGGGAAAAAGGTTCCCGAAAAGCTCCAGCTCTTTGCCAAGCCGGGAGAGTTTGTCTTTTTTGTGAGGCGGATGAACGCGCGCGAGGAATACCGGGATTAGGACGGCTGAAAGCAACGCGCCAGTTCTAAGTCCCCGCTGACTGCGCTATCGCACACCAATGGCAACCAAACCCAATCCGTGTGGCGCTCTCGATTTCTCCCTTCAGGTTGAGCGGTTGTACGCGGCTCTGGCTTCTGCCGCGCTTCGGGAGCCGGGCACGGATCAGGAACCCAGCCTCGGCGGCAAACTACTTTATGCCGGCTCGCTCGATGCAGAAGCGCGCGCCCTGCTGGTGGCGGCCAACATTGCAGGCGCCGGCTCGCTGGCCGTCTCGGCCGATGCCGACGCGCGCAAGCAGGCTATTCGCGACGGGGTTGTGGACTTCCTCGTCACGTCGCTCGATGAGGCCCTGCGCATTCTGAAAAACGAGATTCGCAAGCGCACCACGGTTGCCGTTTGCGTTGCCACTGCTCCCCAGGCCCCCGAAGCTGATTTTGCCGGCCAGATGCTCGAGCGCGGCGTGAGGCCCGACCTCACATCGCGGATCGAGGCCGTGCTGCCAGATGCAGACCACGCGCTTCTTGCCTGGAGTGTGGCATCAGGAGCGGCCCAGTGGCTGCCCAAACTCGATGCGCTTGGTCTCCATTGCTTCGATTTTGATTCGAGTCCGGCCGCCGCGACGGCCCGCCGATGGCTCCGGCTGGCTCCACGCTACCTGGGCCGAATGGCGCAGGGTCTCCGTATGCTGCGCTGCGATGCGCAAACCGCAGTCAGACTTAAGCAAGAGATTCGGGAGCAGGTGGAACGCGGCGAGATTGGCGTCAACGTCGATCTCTGGCAAAGCCGCAAGGGGCAGACGGAGTGGAGCAGCTTTGCGCCGCTGACTCGCAGACTTACTGACTAGCGCCGACGGCTTCAATCCGCGCCCAGAGTTCCTTGACACCGTAGCCGGTTTTGGCGGAGACAGGCAGAAGTTCGTCCAGTTCCAGTCCCTGCCGCAGCGCCAGCAGATTGCGCGTGCGCTGGTTGCCGCTGAGCCGGTCGATCTTGGTGGCCACAACGGTCAACTCCCGTCCCGCGGCCCGCAGCCAGTCGATCAACTGACGATCGCTTTCCTGCGCAGGCACGTTCGAATCCACCAGGCAGACGCATAGCTTGAGCGTGGAGCGAATCGCCAGATAAGGTTCGATAAACTCGGGCCAGCCCGCCGAAATCGATTTCGAAATCTTCGCGTAGCCGTAACCGGGCAAGTCAGCGAAGACCAGTTTTTGCCGCTGGCTGCCGTCTAGCAAAGCAAAAAAATTGATGGCGCGCGTCCGTCCCGGCGTCTGCGAAACTTTGGCAGCCTTCTCGCCCACAAGCGTGTTCAACAGGCTCGATTTGCCCACATTTGAGCGGCCGAGAAACGCGATCTCCGGCGCATCCAGCGCGGGAAACTGCGCCGCCGCCAGGGCCGAAAGCAGAAATTGTGTCGTATAGCGCATAGCGTGGGCAGAGAAAGCGGACTGCATTGAGCATACAGCCTCAGCCTATCGCGCTGTGCGGATGTTGTGCGCCCGCTCCTCGCCGCCAGGCGCATCAGTGCTTTATGCTGTGAATAAAACCATGCTGCTTACGCGGCTTCATCTGGAGGACTATTCGTGGCTCCGCTGCCATTTAATTTAGGTCTCGTGCAATTTCTGGCGGACCACAGAAATATTTTTCTCACCAAGGTCGCAAATATCGCCGCTTTCGCCGGCGGAGTTGAAGGATACATTCTGCTGGCCGCGCTGATTTATGTGGTCTGGAACAAGCGCCTCGCCATCCAGCTTTCGGTCGTCATGCTTGCGGCCTTGTCGATCAACGATCTATTGAAGATGCTCGTGCGCAATCCTCGCCCGTTCATCGCCCAGGGAACATATCTGCAGAAATGGGCGGTGCCGGCCAAAAGCGCGCGCGACCTGGCCACTGAGTTCTCCACTCCCTCGGGCCACGCTACGGGAGCGGCCGCGTTCTACACCTATCTATATGGCAAGGTTCAAAACCGGGTTGTGCGCATCATTGCCGTAGCCGCTATCCTGCTTATCGGCGTCTCGCGCCCATACCTCGGAGTGCATTACTTTGAGGACGTTTTTCTCGGCTGGGCTCTCGGACTGGCCGTTGCGGCAGTTGGCCTGCGCTACGCCGAAGCTTTCGCCGCAGCGTGGAACCGTGTCTCTCATTGGCTGCAAGTTGCCATCGTTGCGCCCGCCGGACTGGCTCTCTGGCTGATTGCCGTTCTCCTCAACGGACACAGCACAACAGGCCAGCCTTACGCTTATCTTTGCTACGGCGGATTCCTGACCGGCGTCGTCATTGCCCGCCCGCTGGAGTTGAGCAAGGTTAACTTCGATCCTCGAAGCTCGACAATCCTTGTGAAGATTCTGCGCTACCTTCTTTCGGTTGGTTTGCTCATTCTGACATTGCTCGCTCTCGAAACGATTTTCATACTCGTCACGTACCGCGATTCCATGTTATGGAACCTGCTGGAATATCTTCGCTTTATCGCCGCCGGCGTCGTCACAGTGTTTCTGGCTCCGTGGGTTTTCACCAAAATCGGCTGGGCCGGGACGCTGACGGATGGAACAAGCAGTTTTGCAGATTGACAGTTTGCGTTTCTACGTTGCAACCCAAAGACGCCGTTATACACTTTCTACTTATGGAGACCATAGGTTGCGGAACAGCGGTCGTTACGCCATTTCGGGCGGACGGGGCAATTGACGAAGAGGCGCTCGAGGCGCTGGTGAACTGGCAGATTGCCTCGGGAATCGATTTCCTGGTGGCCTGCGGATCGACCGGTGAGGCGGCCACGCTGGATGAAGAAGAGTGGCTGAGGGCGGTCGGCATTGTGGTTGAGACGGCGGGCGGGCGGGTGCCCGTGTGGGCCGGATGCACCCACAACTCGACCCGCACGTTGGTACGCCAGGCGAGCAAACTCAAGCAGATACGCGGCCTGGAAGCAGTGCTATCGGCCAATCCCTACTACAACAAACCTTCGCAGGAGGGCCAGTTTCAGCACTTTCTGGCTCTGGCGCGGGCTGTGGACCCGCTCCCTGTGGCGCTCTACAACGTGCCCGGACGCACGGCGGTAAACCTCGACCCAGAGACAGTAGTCCGGCTGGCTGCTGCCGCGCCCAACATTCAGGCCATCAAGGAGGCCAGCGGCAAGGCGCCCCAGATCGCCGAGCTGGTTCACACGTTGCCCAGCGGCTTCAAGATTTTTTCGGGCGACGACAATATGGCGCTGGCGGCGATCGGCATTGGCGCACACGGTCTGATCAGCGTGGCCTCGAACGAGATTCCTGCCGAGGTGAGCCGCATGGTCCGCGCTGCGCTGAACAATAACTGGGCCGAGGCTCGCGAACTGGAGCGCATCTGGGGACCGCTCTTCGATGCAAATTTCTGGGAGTCAAATCCCGCGCCGGTGAAGGCTGTGCTCGCCATGATGGGCCGGTGCGGCGAGCACCTGCGCCTGCCGCTGGTTTCTCCCATGGCGGCGACACGCGCCCGCCTGGAGCGGTTGGCCGGCGAGCTAGGCTTGCTCAAAAAGCTTTCCTGACAGGATGCGGGTCAGTTTGAAGAAACATTCCCTCCGGGGCTAAAGCCCCGTTGATTTTGTTTGGCTTTATGCGGGGGTTGAAACCCCCGCCTCCCTCCGAATCGATTTTTTCGCTTACTGTAATGTCGTTCCCTGTCACGATCTGGACTTGTGGAGAGAATCCTTAACAGCTAGTCGTTCAGAAAAGATCGGCGATAGGCGGGAAGGTGAGTAACAGGCTCATGCCGAGCAAAACAAGCGCCACGGCATTGATGCGTCCCAGAGCGACGGTCCGGTTTCGCCAGCGCCATTCCAGTATTCCCCACGCGATGAGCCAAATGAGAACGGCGGAGGTAGTTACGCCGGAGAGCGGCCCGCTTGGCTTATAAAAATCGAGCAGGTTTTTGAGGAAGGCGGAATTGTCTGCCGCGATGGCAAGCAGGGCGAGCATGAACGACCCGATGCCTGCGGCGAGAATAGCCGCCGCGCCGGAGCCATTGGAAGGGCCAGCGGAGTTTGCGGAGAGAGAATGCGCAGGTTTGTTCATAGCTATTCTCCGTGCATAAGATGAATCACACGCCCACCTTCAACGGGCGCGTTCTTGACGAGCATGGCGCCGAAGAAACCGGCTATGCCCGCCGCAAGAAATGAAGTCAGGGTAAAGCAAAGGACAGCGGCGCGCAGTTGCGGCTGACTCCTGAGGTTGCGGCCATAGCGGACAAAAACGGCTGCGGCCATGGTGATGGAGATGGGCACGAGCCACGCGACATGCTCCTTCCACTCCATTCCGAGAGAGTGCCAGGCGATGGTATCCGGGCTGGATTTGAGCAGCATCTGAGGAAAGGCAGCGAGATTGACGGTTCCTACGGGAGCAACAGCGCGATACCAGGGATAGATGATGTAAGTTCCGGTAAACACGGTAATCCATGCGAGCACAGCCATGGCGATGAGATATACCTTTAGAAACTTTTCATCGCGTGGAGAGATTGGAGATTCTGATTTCGGTGAGTAGCGGCGAATGAGTTCAATAAGAACTCCAGAACATAACAGGAGATAGAGGGCGCCGAAACCCATGCCATGGACAAGAGTCCACAAGCTGCGCGCCGTGATTTCCATTGGTGACCTCCCGTGCGGCTGAGCCGCGGAGCACTCCGCACACAGCGGGCTACTCCATTCCTTTGTTGTTGAGCGGCGCCGGGAAGAATGCGTTTCCGGCAGGAGCTTTCTTGTCGTCTTTTCCCCAGGTCCAGTACATACCGAGGTAGGCGTAGTTTTCGGTTTGGCCGGCAACGGAGTGGCCATAACAGAACAAGAATTGCTTGTTGGGATTGTGCTTGAAATGGTAATAGCCGCCGAGATCGATCATTGTGGATGCCTGGGTTTGCGCCGTGGCAAAGCCCTCGCGGCCATGAGAGAATACCTCGCCTCCTAACTCCAGCCGATCGCCGAAGGCGTATTTCAGCAGAAATCCTCCGTAAGGAAAGTTGCGATATTGGGTTTGCGGGACGATCGTTTCGCCGGCACCGCCATCGAGCAGCCAGTGTCCGATATTTTTTTGCAGCCAGAGCGGAAGCCGATACCAAACCTTCCCCACACCGAGGCCTTTGTCGTAGTTTCCTGTCGGCATTTCGAACATCGTAAAGGTGCCAATCTGAGGCACGTACTTCGACTCCTTGATATAGGCAATCTTCGCGCCCAGTTCCATGTCTGTAAGTCCAAAGGCGCTGGAGCCAGTCCCGCCGGGAAGATAGACGGGATTATTCGACGGGGCAACTACTCCCCAAGGAAGAATCGCGTGAAGCTGCACCCTGGGAATGGCGCCCCAGTTGAACTCGAAGGCCGGACCGGTCGAGTCGATCTCTGCCGGAGTGCCGTCCGAGCTGCCGAAGATATAGAACTCGTAATGATGAAGATCGACCGGCACGGGATCGTCGGTTTGATAAGGAGGCCCCTGCGCGCAAAGGCGAGGGACGCCGAGAAGCACGAGCAGAAACAGAGCCAGTCGAAAGCAAATGCCGGGGAAAGGCATCGACGCTCCTTGATCGAAATATGCGAGCAGGAATCACGCTGGCGCCGCGGGCGGAGGTAGACCGCACTGCGCATCTGAACCGCCGGGGAAGGCGCGCAACGGCCGCTCCTGTTCGATTACGGAGGTATCCGAACAATCCGTTGAAGCAGATTGTACCCGTTGAAATCACCCAATGTAAATCGAACTTAGAGATCTTTCCACAAAATTATTTGCACCGCCCTGAGAGATTCATCTTCCCTTAACTTGCCAGCGCCTTCTTTACCATCTCGCTCACCGTCCGGCCTTCGGCGCGGAGACTGGCGGCTTGTAGCCTGGCCTGGACGGCTTTCATGACCTGGCCCATCTCTTTGGGTGTGGGTTTCTGGCCCAACGCGCCAGCGATCTCGTTGATGGCTTCGGCGACGAGAATACTAAGGGCGGCTTCGTCGAGAGCCTTGGGCAGGAACTCCTCGATGACGACTATCTCAGCGGCTTCTTTGGCGGCTAGCTCCGCGCGGTTGCCCTTGGTGAACTGGTCAATGGAGTCGCGGCGCTGCTTGATCATGGTGGCCAGGGCATGCTGCTCTTCGACGGGAGTAAGTGCCTCGCGCTTTTCGATGGCCTTGTTCTTGAGGGCGTTTTTGATGAGGCGCAGAGTGGTGGTGCGGACCGCATCATGGGCCTTCATGGCTGTGATGACGTGTTGACTGACAAGGGCTTCGAGCGCGCCTGCTTCGGTCATGGGATTCCTTTCAAGTGGCGAAAAGTTCCGGAGATTGGTTGGTCCGGCTCGGGGTGCGCGGCACAAACCTATTCATTGAAAAGCATACCTCATGGGCCAAGACCGCGTGGGTTTCGCATGGGTTATCTATTGGCGTCATTGTCTAAATGACCTTGCGCGGCGTGAATCGAACGGCGCTACAATGAAATGCGTTTGAGCTCGTTCTTATGACGAGTCGAGGAACCCGTCGCGATGAAGGATCTGGCACTGTCGAAGGTCTACCAACTGCTTGAACCGGGCCCTGTGGTGCTGCTGACGACCGCAAACAAGGGACGCGCCAACGTAATGACCATGTCCTGGCACATGATGGTCGAGTTTGAACCGCCGCTGGTGGCATGCGTGGTCAGCAACGCTAATTATAGCTTTGCGGTTTTGCGGGCAACGAAGGAGTGCGTGATAGCGATTCCGGCGCTGAAACTCGCACCTATCGTTGCGGAAATCGGCAACTGCTCGGGACGGGATGTGGACAAGTTCAAGAGATTCGACCTGACGCCGGAGTTGGCCGAGCGTGTGACGCCGCCTCTGGTGGCGGAGTGCTTTGCCAATCTCGAATGCCGGGTGATCGATACACGTCTCGTCAACGCGTTCAACATATTCATACTGGAAGTGGTCAAAGCCTGGATCGACCCGGCACAGAAGAATCCGAAGACCATTCATCATCATGGCTACGGAACGTTCGTGGTGGATGGCGAGATGATAAAACTGAAGTCGAAGAAGCCGTAGGGAGATAGGCGGGCACGGATGGTCATCTGACAGCAGGGTTGCGGCCAGGCTGAGAATGGTGCGTCGCCTTCAGGTATTATTCTGGGTAGTTAATCTTGAGAGCAGGCATGCACGAAGGCAAGCAACTCGACCCCGCACTTCGCCGGCGCATGCGTTACGCAGAGCGCAAACTCAAGGCTGCGCGGCAGCGCCTGGCGCGCACCGAGCGCGGTATCGTTTATTGGTCGCGCGTCCTCGCCGACCTCAAGCATGAGCGGACTCGCGCCGTACAGCCACCACTCTGGCCGGAAGAGGAAACGAGCAAAAAGACCTGAGCCGGCGCGGTTGAGGCCTGCGCTGGCCCAGGTCTGAATTGTAGGGCTGCCGGTTACTTGCCTGCAGCAGCCTTTTGCGCCGCCCAACGCTTCTTGACGGCCTCAGCGATGCGCTTGCGTCCCTCGGCAGAGAGATGCCTCTTCTTCCTTCTCTTCTTCGCCGGCTTCGCGCTGACATGAGCAACTACCGCTGCTTTCTTGGATGCAGCCGCCACCTTCTTAGGCCGACCGGCTTTCTTTTTCGCTGCCGGTGCTGCGAGGCCGCTCAGCAAGGCACGCGCCTGCTGGAGCTTTGCGATCTCGCTGTCGATCGTTGCCAGAATTTCCGATACTCCCATGTAATCCTCCCTGATTGAATCAGGCAACTTGACAAACCGCCATGGCGCTAAGTCACTAAGCCGCGCAGGGCAATTCAGTTGCTCCATAGATACAATACTCGCCTGTTTAATTATGCGCAAATAAAATGCTTGGCCTGTTAGCCGCGGGCAAGTAGTTTTTTGATAAAGCACCGCCCTGCCGTCAGTGCGGAAAGGTCAGCCTGATTTCATCCATTGCCAACATAGCAAGAGATGCAGCAAGCTAAAGCAGCTTTGTTTCCGCGTGGATATTGAGGGACGCCTTAGTTGCTCTCATGCTTTCTTAATTCGGACGATGGCTCCATGTAGTTATCGGCTATAGCCTTTCACAGAGTAGCGATGCGCTCTCGCAACCGCGCCAGCAATTCGAGGAGCGCGTCAATTTCCTCTTGCGCGCGGAGGTAATAGCGGGCGTGGGAGCGGAGCTTCCGGCCTATGCGAACGGGCACCATGTTGCCGCCAAGGGCGAAGGCATCCTCGTCATTCTCATCATCCCCGACGTATAAGACCCAACTACACTTGAGACGATCCCGTTCGGCGGCCACGGCATCGCCCTTGTTAGGAACACCATCCTCGACCACGTTGACCACTTGCTTGCCGCCGAATACTCGCGCGCGCTTCAGTTTCCGGGTTACGGCGAGGATACGCCGCCGCGCGTCTGCTTTCTGGGCGTATTGGCGATAATGTATGGCCAATGAAAGACCTTTGTCTTCGACCCACAATCCTGGAACAGGCCCAAGCTCCAGCTCCAGGGCGGCCTTCCATTGATCAACGCGATGGCGCGGCTTTTGTGCCGATTCGGTCTCCGCGCCATGATTTCCGACCACCTGAGCTACATGCACGCCACTCAGTTTGGTTAAAAGATCCGCCCGGCCGCGCCCGGAGACAATGAGGCACGGATAGAGTAACGCCAGACGACGAAGTAAATTTTGGGTCCGGGCGCGCATGACGGCCTGATCAGGATGATCGACAATGGACGACAACGTACCGTCGAAATCGAACGCGCACAAGGTCCGCTCATGGGCCAGCCGAGTGACAATCGAGAGCGAAGCTTTGGAGAGAATATACTGCATCGTCAAATCGCCGCACCCACGCTCGACCGCTCGGCTATGCGCCCTGCCACTCGCTCCTGATTGCGCAAGCGCGCGGCATCCACTAACATTTTTCCGGCCCATCGGTACACGTTGAACTGAACCAGGATGGAACGCATCGACCTCATGCGATCCCGCTGTTCGTCCTCCGGCATGGTCAGCGCTGTAGCCAGCGCCTCACTACATTTTTCCAGATCGTACGGATTCACAATGAGCGCTTCCGTTAACTCCCGGGCAGCCCCGGTAAACTCGCTGAGCACCAGAACGCCTTTCAGGTCAGTACGCGCAGCTACAAACTCCTTGGCGACCAGATTCATGCCGTCGTGCAGGCTGCTCACGAAGCAAACGTCCGCTGCCCGATAGAAGCGGAAGACTTCCGGAGGTTCATGGTGTGAGCGAAGCATGATGATGGGCTGGTAGTCTCTCTTGCCGAAGCGCTGATTGATGCGTTCGGCCAACTGCTCTATCGTTTCGTTGAGCAGCCTGTATCGTTCGATCTTGGTACGGCTGGGCGCGGCAAGTTGCGCGAAGCTGAACCGTCCGCGAAATTCAGGATGACGTTCCAGCATCAACTCCACCGCAAGCAGCCGCTCCT